>Ga0307516_10003864_pt1 | contig 18933 bp, 12 predicted proteins | sample 19_EM_MG_FD_203310 | JGI IMG/M metagenome (GOLD analysis project Ga0307516, IMG submission 203310) | Populus trichocarpa ectomycorrhiza microbial communities from riparian zone in the Pacific Northwest, United States - 19_EM | ecosystem: Host-associated > Plants > Roots > Unclassified | place... | reverse complement strand
GGGGGGGGGGGGGGGGGGGGGGGGGGGGGGGGGGGGGGGGGGGGGGGGGGGGGGGGGGGGGGGGGGGGGGGGGGGGGCGGGGTCTGCGGTGTGGTCCTCATGGGCGTCGGGGTGGTGCTGGTCGAGGCGATGGGGACGGTGGTTGCCGTCGGTGTGGTGAGGGGGAACGGCGCGGGGGCGGGTGTGGGCACGGCGTTGCCTTCGGCTGCGGACGGCGGCTTGGCGTGCGGGGGGAGCGGGGTGGCCGCACGGGGGGTGGTGAGCGCGGCGGGGAGGGGCGGGACCGCGGTATCCGAACGCCGCGCTCCTGCCGGGCGGGTGGTCGCGGTGCGCTGTATGGCGGGCACGGCGGGTACGGCTCCCGTCGAGCCGAGCGGCGTCGCGTCGACGGGGCGGGAAGCGAGGGGGGCGCCGAGCGGAGGACGGGCGGGTGACGTGGGGGTGCGGCGGGCGGCCGGTGCGGTACGGGTGCGCGGCGGGGCGGTGATGGGGTGCGGCAGGGGGGTGCCCAGGGTCGAGGTGCTGCGCTGAATCGGGGGTAGTGGCCGTGGGCCCTCGGGATCCCGTGGACCCCGTGAGCTCCGTGTCGTGGCGCCGGGTTCGGTGTGTTGGGGCGCCGCCGCCGGGCGGGGTGCCTCAGCGGACGGCGGGGCCTGAACGGGCGTGCCCGTCGTGGTGCCGACGGGGGCGGGCGACGTTGCTCGGGGCGCGGGTGCGATGGCCTGCTGGGCGGGCGGAGGCGGTGGTGTGGCTCGCTGTACGTGCGATGTGGTCCGCGGAGTGGATGAAGTCCCGTTCGGGGCAGGCGCGGTGGCCTGTCGGGTGGCCGATGCCCCGTGCGGAAAGGGTCCGGTGGTCTGCCCGGTGGGTGGCGTCGGCTGCGGGATCGACGGCGTGGCTCGCTGTACGGATGACGTGGCTCGTGGGACGTGGGACGCGGGCGGGGCGACCGGAGGTGTGCCGTGCGTGGCGGACGACGTTCCCTGCGGGGTGGGCGCGGCGGACGGCTGGACGGCGGGCGTGGGCTGAGGGGGCGACCACGTCTCCTGCGAGGTCTGCCCGGTGGACCGCTCGGCGGAGGGGGAGGCTTGCGGTGCCGACGGGGTGGCCCGCTGGGCCGAGGGCGTGGCCTGTGCGGCCGGAGGCGTGTCGTGGGGGGTGGCTGAGGTGCCCTGCGGGGTGGAGGGGGTGCCTTGGGAGGCGGCTGTGGACCGTCGCGGGGTGGGTGAAGTCCTGTGCGGGGCAGGTGCGGTGGATCTCTGCGCGGGGGGAGGTGTCCGCGGAGCCGTCGGCAGGGCCCGCTGCACGGAAGGCGAGGGCTGCTGCACGGCGGGGGTGGTCTGTGCGGCCGACCGAGGCGTGCCGTGCGAGGTGGGGGCCGTCCCGCGTGGGGCGACCGCGGTACCCGGTGGGGTGGAGGGGGAGCCTTGCGGCGCGGGTGGAGTTCCGTGAGGGGCGGGCGGCGCGGTGGACCGCTGGGCGGGGGGTGCGGTCGGTGCGGCCGTTGACGTGCTGTGTGCGGCGGGTGCGTGGCCCTGCGCGTCGGTCGGCGTGCCCTGGGAGGCGGGCGCTGGTGCTTGCGGCTCGGGTGAAGTCCCTTGCGGGGCAGGCGCGGTGGGGGCGGCTGCGATTCCCTCCGAGGCGGTCGGCGTGCCTTGAGGGGCGGGCCCGGTGGGGTGGGGTGTCTGCGGGGCCGGTGGTGTGGCGCGTTGGACGGAGGGCGTGGTCGTAGATGTGCCCTGCGTCGCGGCTGCGGTTTCCTGCGCGTCGGTCGGCGTGGCTTGGGGGGCGGGCGCTGGTGCTTGCGGCGCGGGTGAAGTCCCTTGCGGGGCAGGCGCGGTGGATCGTTGCGCGGTAGGCGTGCTCTGGGGGACGGCCGCGGTCCCCTGTGGGGCGGACGCGGGCGCTTGCGGCGCGGACCCGGTGGAGGTGGGTGCCTGCGAGGTCGGCGGTGTGGCCCGTTGGGCGGAGGCAGCGGTCGTAGGTGTGCCCTGCGCGTGGGTCGGCGTGCCCTGGGAGGCGGGCGCCGTCTCTTGTGCGGTGGGTGAAGTCCCTTGTGGCGCGGGCCCGGTGGAGGGGGCGGGCTGCGGAGTCGATGGTGTGGCCCGCTGGACGGAGGGCCGAGCCTGTGCGGCGACGGGCGAAGCCGATGGTGTGCCAGGTGTGCCGTGCGGCGTGACCGGCCGGGTGGACCCGGTGACTGCCCTCTCGGTGGACGACGAGGTCTGCGGGACCGATGGCTGGACGGACGGCGGGGGCGAGGAGCGTTGTTTCACGTGAAACAACGCCTCAGCCACCCCGTCAGACCCGGGCGCAGCCATCCGCGGGGTCGGCGCGCCCAAGCCCGCGCGACGAGGCGTGGTGCTGTGCCCGCTCCGTAGGACGTCGGGGAGTGAACCGGCCGCCGAGGAAACCGACTTGGGGGCGGTGGGCGTAGCCATGGAGGCGTCCACAGGGTTCACCGACCGCTGCACGCCGGTCGATGCGGCGGGCACGGCAGACGCGGATGTCTCCCCCGGCCGGACCGCGTACGTCGACCCTCTGTCGGAGTGCGGAACGTTCGGGCCGGAAGTCGGCGCCGTACGGGCGGAGCCGGCTGCCTCCGACGCGTCGGACGAACCACCTGTCGGGCCGGGCCGCACGGCCTGTGCCCGTTGGACGGCCGGTGCCCGGGTGTCGTACTCCCGGGCCGAAGCGTGCGGTGTGGGCAGACCGCCGGCATCCGGCAGTGGGCCGCTGCCCGGGGCGGGCTCCTTGCCGGCGGCCGCCCCGCCGCCACCGGTGTCCCCGCCGCCGCCCGTTTCCGATCCCCCGCCGTCGCCCCCGGCCGGCCCTGCCGTGCCCGGGATCCGGGCGGGCAGCGTGCGCCGCTGTACCGGAGGCGTGGTCGACCTGGTCAGCGGGGTCGATGCCGGGGTCGGGCGGGGCGGTGTCGGGAGTACGCGGATGCCCCGCCCCTGGACGGGAGGAGCGGGGTTGGCCGGTGACGGCGGTGCGGCCACCGGCTGAACGGGGACGGGCTGCTCGACAGCGCCGGGGGAGCCCGCGGAATCCGCAGAGCCCACAGCACCCGCGGAATCCGCAGAGCCCACAGCACCCGAGGAACCCGCAGAGCCCACAGCACCCACCGAATCCCCCGGACTTACCGACTCCCCCGCACCCACCGAACCCCCCGCACCTCCACGCCCCGCAGACCGCGCCGGTGTGGACAGTCGGTTGCCCGTCATGCCGTCCGGGGTCGTGTTCAGGACGACATGTGGGCGCGTGTCGCCGAAGGAGGGGTTGCGCCAGGTGGCCAGGCGGTTGCCGAAGTCGGCGTCGGCGACACCTGACGTGCCCCGGGCCAGGCGTTGGATGGGGGGCAGAGTGGGCCAGTCGACCGGGCGCGGTCGCACCACATCGCCAGCCGTGGAACCAGCTGACGGCGACCCACCCTCGCCCCCACCCTCGCCCCCACTCTCAGCCGCACCCCGAGACCCAGGACCAGCCGCCGCACCGGCACCCGAACCACCGGCCCCGACCCCTCCCGCGCCAGACCCCTCCGCGCCAGACCCCTCCGTGCCCGAACCCACCGTGCCCGAACCCACCGTGCCCGAACCCGGACGGGAACCCCGCCCCCGGAATCGGTCCAGAAGCCCCATGTCTCAGCCCTCCGCCCCGCCCCGCGTCACGAGAGACGCGATGCGGTCGGCGTAGCGGCGCCGGTCGTGGTGTTCCAGGTCCAGGATCTCGTCCTGGCTCCAGTGGAAGTGGAAGGCGACGTACGCGATCTCCTCGTGCAGCCGGTCGGTCGCGTACGTCACGATTCCCCCAGGCGGCTCCCGCCGAGTTCCACCTCGAAGGGCTCCGCGCAGTGCGGGCACCGCACAGAGGCGCGGGTGTGGCCCTCGGCGTTGATCTGGCGGTAGAAGTCCTGGAGGAACGCCAGGTCGGAGGCGAACATGTTCTCCACGATCCCGTCGTGCACCATCGGCAGCGTGCCCAGGCGGGCGATGACCCGGCCCAGCAGCACTACGGACAGGTATGCGGGGTTCTCCTGGACGCGGATGTCCCGCAACGGCACGAGTTCGTCCCGCGCCGTCGCCAGCCGCATCACGCCGTCCCGGTGGACCGTGCCCGCCTCGTCGACGTAGCCGCGCGGCAGCTCGAAGGGGAACTCCGTCTGCAAGCGGTACGCCGGTGCCGTCGGTGCGGGAGATGGAGCGGGAGCGGACACGGGCGCCGGGGCGGGCACGGCGGCGGGCGCGGGCGCGACCTGCTCCCCGCCCGCCGCCGCCCGGACAGCGGTACGCCGCATTACTCGATGACCAGTTCTTCGAACGTGATCGTCACGGTCTCGGTCAGCGCCGCGGCCTCGCCGGCCTTCACCGTGCTGGTGTCGATCTTGCTGCACCAGGCGTTGCGCATGTTGTAACGCTTGACCGGGTTGTTCTGGTAGTCCATCACCATGATCGTGGCGTTCTTGCGGGCGCTGCCCATCACACCGTTGATCGACTCGGTGATCCACGTGTTGAACGCGGCGGACTGCGTCATACCGCGTACGACCGTGCAGGTACCGGCCTTCTTCACGCCGGGGAGCTTCTTGGTGACCGGCTTGCCCTGCGCGGAGACCTGCTGGTACTCGATGACGTCCTGTTCCAGGCTGAGGCCGCTGACCTCGGCGAGGTACTCGACCATCACGCCGTCGATCTGGAGCCCGAAATTGTGTGAAGTAAGGGCGTCACCCGGCTGGAGACTCATCTGTTCGTCCTTCTAGGGGAGTTGACTCGGTGTACGGAAGCGGAGGCGCGCCTACTCCTCGAGCTCCCCGTTGCCGCTGGAGAACTGGGCCAGCCGGAAGATCACGAACTCGGCGGGCTTGACCGGCGCGATACCGATCTCGCACACCACCCGGCCGACGTCGACCGACTCGTGCGGGTTGGTCTCCTCGTCGCACTTGACGTAGTAGGCGTCCTCGGGCTTGGCGCCGAACAGGGCGCCGGCGCGCCACTCGTTGACCAGGAACGCCGAGACGTTGCGCCGGATCCGGGCCCACAGGGCGTGGTCGTTCGGCTCGAACACCACCCACTGGGTGCCGATCAGGATCGACTCCTCCAGGTAGTTGAAGTACCGGCGGACGTTCAGGTAGCGCCAGGCCGGGTCGGAGGACAGGGTGCGGGCACCCCAGATCCGGATGCCGCGGCCGGGGAAGGCGCGGATGCAGTTGACGCCGATGGGGTTGAGCAGGTCCTGCTCGCCCCGGGTGATCTGGATCTCCAGGTCCACCGCGCCGCGTACGACCTCGTTCGCCGGGGCCTTGTGCACGCCGCGCTCGGAGTCGTTGCGGGCCCACACGCCGGCCACATGGCCGCTCGGCGGGACCAGCCTGGCCTGCCCGGTGGCCGGGTCGAAGGACTTGATCCAGGGGTAGTACAGGGCCGCGTACTTGGAGTCGTAGCCGGCCGTCTCCTGGCGCCAGACCCGGATCTGACGGGCGTTCAGGCTCGGCGGGGGGTCGATGATGGCGACCCGGTCGCCCATCAGCTCGCAGTGGGCGATCAGGCCGAGCTGGACGGCCTTGACGGCCTCCAGGTCGATCGCGCCGCGCTGGTAGGCGGCCATCAGGTCGGGCACCGCGACCATGGAGATCTCGTCGACCGCTTCCAGGCCGCCGAAGCCGGTGCGGTCGGCGCTGTCGCCGAGGTACTGCGCCGGGCCCACCGACCGCGCGGGCGGCTCCTCGACACCGGCCGGAGCGGCGGGCGGCGCGGCCAGCGCCACGGTCTGGTTGTCCGGGCGGGCCAGCTGCGCGGACGGCGCGGCCTCGGCCACGGTGATGAGCTTGGAGCGCTCCTTGACCTGCGTGACGACGTAGTTGCGGTTGCCCTTCTTGGCGGTCACGTCGAACGTCTCGACCGGCTTGTCGCCGTCCTTGACGATCAGCTTGAACCGCTCGGCCGGACCCTCGCCCTCCGGGTCGGCGACCTCCACGCTCAGCGGGTTGCCGTTCTGGCCGGCCGCGTTGGCGGTCACCGCGAACGTGCCGAGCTGCCGGGGCTCACCGGCGGGCAGCGCGGCCGGGGCGGCCGAGCCGGACACCGCCGCGGGGGAGGCCGAGTCGCCGGAGGCGCCCGCGGAGGAACCGCCCACCCGGACGACGTACGCCGCGGAGCCGCCGTTGTTGAAGAAGCCGTAGACGGAGTGGGCGAGGTAGTACCCGTCGGTGAAGTCACCGAAGGCCGCCACGTACTGCGTCCAGTTGGTCACCAGGGTCGGCTCGTTCAGCGGGCCGGTCGGGGCGAGCCCGACGAAGGCCGCCACCGAGGTGCCCACCCCCTCGATCGGGCGGGAGCCGCTGGCCACCTCCTCGACGTACACGCCGGGCGACAGGTAGGACGGCATAACTGTGCTCTCCTCGGGGTACGAGTCAGGTCGCCTCTCACCGTCACGCGCGAAGCGCGTCCGCCGAAACGTCCTCGGGTGCCGGATCGGGGGCAACTCTCCTGCCCTCAAGGGCACTTCCCCGCGGCCGTCGGTCCGTAGGGGTGGTGGCGCTGCCCGCGATGTTGCCCGGGAGGACGTTTCGGCGGGCCGGGCCGGTCCGGTAGAGCTGGACGGCCAGCCGTCCGGTGTCGAAGGGAGCGTCGTGCGCGCACACGGAACACGGGCCCAGCAGACCGGTGAGAAGGACCAGGCCCGCCGGGTGAGCGCGCCGAGCGGTCCCGCCCATCGGTTGCTGACCCTGCAGCGCATGGCCGGGAACGCGGCCGTGGCCCGCGCCATCGAGGAGGAGCGGCACGAGCACGCTCCCGGGTGCGGACACGCGCAGTCGGCCGTCGAGCAGTCCACGGTCTCGCGGCCGGCCGCCGTTCAGCAGTCTGCCGCCGTCCAGCAGTCCGCCGTCCAGCAGTCCGCGGCCCCGCAGTCCGCGGCCCCGCAGTCGGCCGCCGGGCAGCCGGCCGTGCAGCGGCGGTCGTCGGTGGACGAGGCCGTCGCGTCCCCCTGGCGGCCGCTGGACGCACGCATCCGGGCGACGGCGGAGCAGGCCTACGGCATGGGCCTGGGCCATGTACGGGTGCACACCGGCCCGGTCGCGCAGCGCTCGGCGGCGGAGCTCGGCGCCCTCGCCTACACCACCGGCTCGCACATCGTCTCCGCGTCCCCGCAGCTGGACGACGAGACGATCTACCACGAGATCGACCACGTCCGGCAGCAGAGCCTGGGCCCTGTGGCGGGCACCGACAACGGCGCGGGCGCGAAGGTCTCCTCCCGCAACGACCCCTTCGAGGTCCAGTCAGCCGCCAACGGCAGGCGGCTGGCCCAGGGGAAGGCGCCCGAACTGGGGGTTCCCGGGTCCGTCCAGCGGGCGACCGGGCCGTGACCCGCGCCCGTGCAGCGGGTGGGCTCGTCGGCCACCGGCGGCACGTCGACCCGGCGTGCTCGCGTGCGGGTCGAGTCCCTGCCGCTCTTCATCTCGGCCCCGGAGTACACCCGCGCGAGCTCACGGGCCGCCGGCGGTGCGATGTCGAAGGCGATCCTCGGGCCGAGGAGCCTCTTCGGCATGGGCACCGACGCCGACAGCAGGCTTCCCGCCGCCATCGACGACGCCAGGGCCACATATCGCGTCCCCTTCATCGCGGGCCATCTGCTCAACGCGGACTTCGGCGGCGACGGCACGGCGGCGGCGAACCTCACCATTCTCACGCCCCGGGCCAACTCGGCCCACAAACGCTTCGACAACCCCATCAAGACCGCCGTCGGCTACCTCAAGAACGTCTACGAGCACCTGTCCCGCCTCTATGTGCCCATCGACCGGCTCGGCTACGGGATCGGGGTGAAGGTCGCCGTCAGCGGGCCGTCGTACGTCTGGGACAGCAAGTACCCGGGCAACTGCATTTCGCAGTACCTGAGTTGTGAGGCCCGGGTGATGAAGGAGACTCAGGTGCACGCGTACTACCACAGCCGTGACCCCGGGAACCGGGACACGGAGAAGACGTGGAACGCGGTGCTCACCCTGATGGCCCACATCACGGCTCTGGTGGAACAGGCGAACGACAACGACCTCGTCGACAACGAGGCGCGCTAGGAAGGAACTTCAGGGAAGGGGACTTCCCGGAGGGGACTCCGGAAAGGAACCTCCGGGAAAGGAACTTCCGGGCAGCGCGTACGGAACTTTCCGCACCCACGTCTGCCCCTCGGTCCGCTGCCCCGCACCCGGCACCGGCCGTAGCGTCCTTACGTGAGCCTGTGGACCTCCCTCGAACCCGCCTCCGCCACCGTCGACCCCGGCAGCAGCACGCGCGTACGCCTGCGGCTGCGCAACACCGGTGATGTCGTCGACGAGTACCGCTTCGAGCCGGTGGGGGCGGTGGCGCCCTGGACCACGGTGGAGCCGCCGACGCTGCGCCTCTACCCGGGGACGACGGGCACGGTGGAGCTGACGTTCGCGCCGCCGCGTACCCCGGACGCGACGGCGGGGCCGAATCCGTTCGCGGTGCGGATCACGCCGACCGAGCATCCGGACGCGGTGACCGTGCCGGAGGGCAACCTCACGATCACGCCGTTCAGCGAGGTGCGGGCCGAGCTGGTGCCGCACACCGTGAAGGGGCGGTTCCGGGGGCGGCCGCGGCTCGCCATCGACAACCTGGGCAACACCAAGGTCACCGCGTCGCTCAGCGGCAGCGACACGGGGGACCGGCTGTCGTACGAGATCCAGCCGGCCAACGTGCAGATCGAGCCCGGCCGGGCCACGTTCGTGAACACCACGCTGCGGCCCCGGCAGATCATCTGGTTCGGGTCGAAGGAGGAGCAGCCGTACCGGCTGGCGGTCCGCCGGTCGGGCGTCCAGCCCACGGAGGTGGACGGCACCTTTGTGCAGCGCGGGTTCCTGCCGCGCTGGCTGGCGACCGCGCTGAGCATCATGCTGGCCCTGGCGATCGCGTTCGTCATGATCTGGATCTCGTACAAGCCACCGGTGGCCAGCCTGGCGGAGGCGCAGTCCCAGGAGGTCGGCAGCACCCTCGCGCCGCCGAGCCCCTCCGCGACACCGACCCCACCGCCGCAGCCCAGCGTGACGCCCACGACCCCGGTGGTGGAGGAAACGCAGGACGCGGCGGCCGGTGCGGGCGGCGGCGGAGGCGGAGGCGCGGCCACCGTGACCGCGCAGCCCCCGCAGGACACCGCCGCCACCGCCGTGAACCGCCTGGCCAAGGACGACCCGACCGGACGGCACATCTGCTACCGCGCCTTCGTGACCGGCGACGGCTGGCAGAAGCCGGTGTGCGACGGCACGTTCGCCGGCACGACGGGCCAGAACAAGCCGATCAAGGCCCTCAACATCGCGGTGTACGGCGCCGGCGGCTCGGCCGCCAACGCCTTCCTCCGCAACCCCGAGTCGACCGACGGCAAGGGGCACTGGTCGCCGTCGTGGACGGCCATCGTCGCCGACGGCAGGAACAACTACATCGGCAGCAGCAAGAAGGACGCGCCGAACATGCTGGGCTTCGCCATCAACATCGGCACCGGCAAGGTCTGCCAGACCGCCCGCGTCCACGGCTTCGACTGGGGCGCCCAGGGCTGCGCCGATCCGCGCCCCGGCTACATCTTCGGCGGAGCCCTGGAGAACGACCGCTGGCTCGAAGCCGTCAAGTTCACGGTCTGACGGTGCTCGGTGTGCTCGGTGTGCTCGGCGTGACGGTGCGCTGAGCACCGCCGGGGGCCTGGTCGACCCGCACCCCTGAGTCTGGTGCCGGAGCTACCAGTTGGCCTCGCCGGGCACCAGCCGGCCCGCCTTGCGGTACTCGCGGCGGGCCCCCTCCAACAGGTCGTCCGCGCCGACCGGTTCGTCCCGGCCGGCGGCGAGATAGGCGGCGGTGACGACCGCGCCGCGGATCGAGCCGCCGGCCAGTTCGAAGTCCTTGGCCAGCGGGGCCAGGTCGATGCCGGCGGTACACGGGACGTGCGAGAGACCGTGCCGCCACAGGGCCAGTCGCTGCTCTGGGTCCGGGAACGGGAAGTCGACCACCAGGTCCAGACGGCGGGTGAACGCCTCGTCGATGTTGGCGCGCAGGTTGGTGGTGAGCAGCGCGATACCGTCGAAGGACTCCAGGCGCTGGAGCAGGTACGCGCTCTCCATGTTGGCGTACTTGTCGTGCGCGTCCTTCACCTCCGACCGCTTGCCGAAGACGGCGTCGGCCTCGTCGAAGAGGAGCACGGCGTCGGTGCGGTCGGCCTCGGTGAAGACGCGTTCCAGGTTCTTCTCGGTCTCGCCGACGTACTTGTCGACGACGGAGGACAGCTGCACCACGTACAGATCGAGCCCGAGTTCGGCGGCGACGACCTCGGCGGACAGGGTCTTGCCGGTGCCGGACTCGCCCGCGAACAACCCGAGCACGCCCCGGCCCCGGCCGCCGCCCGCGCTCAGCCGCCAGTCGCCGAGGACCCGGTCGCGGTGGCGGGCGCGCAGGGCGAGTTCACGCAGCTGGGTCAGAGGCCGGTCGGGCAGCACCAGGTCCTGCCAGCCGACCTCGGGCCGGATCCGGCGGGCGTGCCGCTCAAGACCGGACGCCGACTGCTGACGGGCGGCCAGCCGTACGTGGGCCGCGGTGAGGAGGGTGCCCTCGAAGGCGGCGAGGGCCCGGGCGGACCGCGCGGCCCGAGCCACCCGGTCGCCGCCGAGGCGGTACGGGGCCACGGTGGCGGCCAGATCGAACCCGGGGGCGTCCGGCCCGAGCGCCGTCGACCAGACGGCCGTACCGCCGGCACCGCGCCGGGGCGCCTCCAGCACCAGCGGGTCGCGCGCGCTCCACTGCGGGTCGTAGGGGTGCGGGTCGGTCAGCAGCACGGTGACATCCGTCGCCGCCGTCAACGCCCGCACCAGCGGCCCCGGTTTGTCCGGCAGACCGGACAGTACGACGGCGCCGCCGCCGAGCCGTGCCTCGCGCAGCAGGTCGGGGACACGGTCCTCGGGGCCCGAGAAGTGCAGGGCGTGGAGACCTGCGGCGCGCAGCGCGCAGCCGATCGCGGCGAGTCCGTCGCCCTCGCGGTGTTCGCGGAGGTAGGCGGTGAGCGGACCGACGCGCAGGCGGGCGGCCAGCCGGTGCACGAAGTCGTCGTCGACGGGCCGGGGTTCGGCCATCGGGCTCAGGTGGGCGTGCAGCGCCGGGTCCGGGGTGTCGTCGCCGAGCAGATGGGCGATCAGCCGGTCGGGCACGCGCAAGGAGCGGGACAGGAAGGGGCGTTCAGGCTCCTCGACGTCCAGCAGGCCGAGCGCGCGCAGGGGCGCCGAGCGGTGGAAGCGGGCGCGGGCCGCCGCCAGGTGTACGGGCGTCGCGCACAGGTCGAGGGCGAGTCCGGTGGTGGCGCGGCGCCGGCTGACGTCGTCGTTGAGGTAGCCGTAGAGCGGTTCGAAGGTGCGGTCGAGGTCCGGGGCCAGGGCCACCAGCAGGACAGCGGTGTCCAGCTCGGTCAGATCCGTCCGTGCGGCCAGCGCGGCCAGACGGTCACCGGGCCCGGGTACGACCGTCGCGTCCTCGGCGGAGTCGGGGGAGTCGGGGTAGTCGGCGGAGTCGGGGGAGTCGGGGGAGTCTCCGGCGGGGGCGGCCGGGGCCGTGTGCAGCAGATGCCGTACGGCCTCCTCGGACAGGTACAGGCCGCGCAGCGGATCACCGGCGGTGGGGTCGTCGACGCTCCGCCGCTCCACCAGCGCGCCGACCCGCTCCCGCAGGCCGGCGAGCCGTACGAGCAGCGGATGGGCGGGGTCGGTGACCACCCCGTCCCCGGTCGTCATCGGGGGCCCGGTCGGCGGGCGGCGGCCTCGGCTCGGGCGGCTCGGGCCGCTGCCACCTGGTGGGGGCGGTGGGCGCGTTCGGCGGACTCGGGCGGGTCGCCGTCCAGGCCGCGCACCCGTACGGCCGCGCCCTCGGTGACCGGCGGCCCGGCGTCGTACTCGGGGAACGCCGGGAAGGGCGCGGTCACCACCAGGTCCAGGGAGGGCTTGAGTTCGCCGCCCAGGGCGGACCAGATCTCGGCGAGGGAACGGGACTCGGTCTGGCTGCCGGCCACCGTCACCGGCACCGCGAGACCCAACGCGCCCAGGGATCCGGGGAGTTCGTCGGCGGCCAGCAGCTCCCGCGGCAGCATCGTGGCCAGCACCGCCGACAGCAGCCGGTGTTCGTCCTGCGGTGTCTTGGTCCAGGCGGTCACCAGATACGACAGCCGGAACCAGCGCGGCGGTTGGCGCCGCCGTACCACCACGTCCCGCTCGTCGCGCACGGCCATCTGGCCGCGCTGACGCCGGGCCACGTCCTCCCGGATGTCGTACAGGTAGGCGTTGACGACGGGCGCGTTGCGCCGGGCCGCCCAGTCGCGGGTCGGGGCCTCGAAGGAGACCTCGATGCCGGAACCCGTGAGCGCACCGCCGCCGAGCAGGCTCTTGAGGACCTCGTCCACCTCGTGGATCACTGTCTCGCTCCTGCCCCGCCGTGCTGTCGGACCCGCTCGATGCCGTCCGTCACTGATCGTCCGTCACTGATCGTCCGTCACCGGTCTTCCGTCACGGTCTTCCGTCACCGATCGTCCCCCCTGCGGTGTCCGGGCCGCAGGCACGCCGGGGTCGGCGGCCGGGCAGCGGTGCTGCCCGCCGGGGCGGCGGAGTCTGCCCCTCCGGTCAGAGGTAGCCTTCGCGCAGGGCATAGGCCACGGCGTGTGCCCGGTTACGCAGATGCAGTCGGGTGGTGAGCCCGTGCATGACGTTCTTGACGGTGCGTTCGGAGTAGGACAGCTTGCTGGCGATCTCTCCGGTGTCGAGCCCCTCGGCGACCAGTCGCAGGACGTCCACCTCGCGGGGCGCGAGGCCCAGGGACGCTGTGCCGGGTCTGCCTACCGCGCCCCGGTGCAGTGTTCCCACCTGGCTGATCAGTCTGCCGAGCAGGTCGGAGGGCAGGTCGCCGTCCCCGCGGGCGGCGGCGAGGACCGCCTGGACCAGCCGGTGCGGGGTGGCCTCGCGGCGCCAGACGATGGCTCCGACTCCGCACTCGATGACATCCAGCAGTTCGTTCTCGCGGATCGCGCCCACGACGAGCACGGCACGGGCGCCCTCGCTGCGCACGGTCCGGCGCAGCCGGGTGAGCGCCACTTCTTCGAGGGTGTCCTCGATCAGCAGCGCCACGGTGTCGGGGCCGGTCTCCTCGCGGAGTTCGATCTCCGGGTGCCGGCGCAGCTGGCTGATGGCACCCTCGCGGGACAGCGGGTCGGAAGCCACCACAGCCACCGGTATACGGCGCCCGGGGCCGGCGGCGCCGGTGTCCGTGGCGCCGCTGTGTGTGGTCCGGGGTGAGCTGAGCAACCGTTTCCCCCAAGTTCGCGAGCCCGCCGTCCGGTGGGGACCGGTGGCGGGTGGGCGTGCTCCACACTTCTGGGGCCGCTGTGGCCTGCGCAATCGTGGAGCACCACGAGGCGGACCACGAGACCAGCGGCGCGATCACCACGACTTGCGCGGCGCATGGGCATCGGTGCAGGTCAGCGTGGCTGCTGGGGAGGTCGGGTGGCCCGCGCGGTCGCTGCGGACACCGCCGTGAGCCTCGCCACAGCAACTGGAGAGAGCGCGTCCGCCCATCCGCCGGTCAGGACGCGGCGCCTGGGGCGAGCCCGACCCGTGGCGCACGTCACGCCACCGGACTCGGTGCCCCCGCGTCCTGGACACCAAGGGCGACGCATCCACCAGGGGAGACAGGGATGACCGTACCGCTGTACGAACGCGAGGACGCGCACGCGCTGTTGACGGCCGAGGTCGAACGTGCCCGCGCCGGGAACGGCGGTCTCGTCCTGCTGCGCGGCGCCACGGGTACCGGCCGCACGGCCGTCCTGGAGGCCGCCTCGGAGGTCGCGGCGGCCCGCGGGATGCGTGTACTGCGGGGGCGCTGCTCCCCCGAGAACTCCGCCGTGCCCTTATCCGCCGTGCTCCAACTTCTGGGCCCGGTACCGGAGTTCGCGGAGCTTACGGCGGGCGACGACGAGCGCGGCAGCGCGGCCCGGCTGTGGCGGCTGCTGCGTTCGTACGCCGACGAGGCCCCGCTGCTGATGGCCGTCGACGACGTCCATCTCGCCGACGGCGCCTCGCGTCGCTGGCTCGTCGAAGCGGCCCGCTGTATCGACCGATTACCGGTACTGCTCGTGGCCACCGAGCGCAGCCAGTACGACATCGACCCGCCGTCAGCCGGCCTCGCCCACACGCTGTCCCCCTCCCTCGTCCGCTCGCACACCCTCGCCCCGCTCACCCACACCGCGGCGGCCGAACTCGTCCGCGCCGCCTTGCCCTCGGTCTCGCCGCGGTGGACGGCGGACTGCATACGCGCCGGTGCGGGCAGCCCGCTCCTGCTGCGGGCCCTGCTGGACGACCTCGGCGCCATGCCGCCGGGGACCCTCCCACCGACCCTCCCGGACACCTGCGCCGCCCTCTACCCGGGCGCGTACCCGGCAGCCGTCCAGTGGTGGCTGGACAGCGCCGGCCCGGCGACAGCGGAGGTCGCCCGAGCCCTCGCGACCCTCGAACAGACGTGGCCCGTGGACGGGGCCGAGGAGACGCCGGGCGCTTCGGCGGGCGGTGTGACGGGTCGTCCGGTCGGCGTGCTCGACGCGGTCGACGTGGCGGGCGTGGCCGCCTCGGTGGGGGTGCCGGTGGAAGGGGCGCCTGGTGCGGCCGCTCTCCCTGCGGGCGGGGCGCCGTTCGACGTGGCCGGTTTCCCGGTACGTGCGGTACGGGGATCCGCGCGCAGGGCACCAGGATCCGCGGGCCCGACACCTGGTTCCACGGCTCCCCGGGTGGGGGCGCCGCCAGAATCGCCACGACCTACGCCCGAATCTCCGGTCGCCGCAACCGAGTCGACGGGTCACGCTCCCGAATCACCCGCCCCCGCCCCCGCGTTCGCGGGCCCCCCGACGCCTCCCGCGTCCGACTCCGTCGATCTCCTCGCCGAGACCGTGGGCGCCGATCCCGCTCGGGTCGGTGGGTGGCTCACCGCGATGGTGTGGCTCGGGGTGCTGCGGACCGATGCCGGCGGGCGCCCGCGCTACGCGCATCCGTTGCTGCGGGACGCCGTGCTGGCCGGGTGGCCGGTCGGGCGGCGGCAGGAGGTGTACCTGGCGGCGGCGGAGGCGATGGTGCGGCGCGGTGACCGTGCCGAGGCGGTGGCCCGGCCGTTACTGCGGACCCGGGCCGTCGGCCTGCCCTGGGTGTCGCGCGTGCTGCGGGACGCCGCGCGGGTGGCCCTGCGGGAGTCCCGCCCCGAAGACGCCGTCGGCTATCTGCGCCGCACCCTGGAGGAGCCGCTGGGCGACGGCCTCAGGCAGCGGCTGCTGACCGAACTGGGCTCCCTGGAGTACGCCGCCACCGACGCCCCCGGCATCCCCCGCTTCGCCGAGGCGCTCCAGCTGCCGGCCCGCCCCGACGACCGGGTGCGCACGGCGATAGCCCTCGGCACCGCACTGGCCCGCCGGGGCGAGGTGCGAACGGCCGTGGACGTGCTGCGCACTCTCGAGGACCGGCTGACCGGCCACCCCGACCTGGCCCACACCGTGCAGACGGCGTCCGCGCTGCTGTCCGACCACGACCACACGGTCCGCCAGGAGGCCTACCAGGGGCTCATCGACGTCGCCGAACGTTCCCCGGAGGCGGCCGGCCCCTCCGGCCAGGCCCTGCTCGTGCGGTACGCGGCCACCGCCGGCGCCCTCTCGGCCCAGGAGGCGATGGCCCGGCTGGAAACGCTGCTGGAGCGCCCCGCCGAAGCACTGGCCGAGCCCTTCCTGCTGGGCACGGCCGCCGCCGTCGCCCAGTGGGCCGACGAACTCGACCACGCCGAGCGGCTGGTGGAGCGCGGCCTGGCCGTGCGGCACACCCCGCTGCTGCACCCGATGGAGTGGGCCCTGCTGGACGTACGCGCCGACATCGCCGCCGCCCGCGGGCAGTACGACCGGGTCCTCGCCGCGCACTCCGAGCGGACCGTGCCTGAGCGCCGCACGGGCCCGACCAACGCCGACGCGCACGCCGTGATCGCGCTCGTGGAGACCGGGCGCGCCGACGCGGCACGGCGGCTCGCGGACCGCTTCGACCCGGCCCGGGCGCCGGACTCCTGGGAGATGAACCGCTTCCTGTACGCGCGCGGCGTGCTGCGTCGCGCCGAGGGTGATGTCACGGGCGCCCTGCACGACTTCCTGGAGTGCGGCCGGCGCCAGGCGGCCCGGGCCGTGGTCAGTCCTGTCGTCACGCCCTGGCGGACGGCCGCCGCGGAGTGCCGGCTCGCGATGGGCCAGCCCCGGGAGGCGCTGGTGCTGGCGGAGGAGGAACTGCGGCTGGCCCGGGTGTGGAACACCCCGCGCACACTGGGGCGGGCCCTGCGGGTGCTGGGGCCGGCGACCGGTGGGCGACGCGGCCTGGAACTGGCCGAGGAGGCCGTCGCCGTGCTGCGTCCCGCACCCGCCGAGCACGAGCTGGTCTCCGCGCTGCTCGCGCAGGGACGGCTGTTGACCGCCGCCGGGGAACGGGCGAGGGGCCGTGACTGTCTGCGCGAGGCGGCCGAGCGTGCCGAACGACTCGGCGCGCCACGGCTGCGGGCCGACGTCGAGGAGGCCCTGCGGGCGGGCGGTGCCCGTCGCTCCGCGGCCGCGTTCACCGGCTCCGGATCGCTCACCGGCAGCGAGCGCCGTATCGCGGAACTCGCCGCGGGCGGTCGTACGAACACCGAGATAGCGGATCTCCTGCACGTCGCCCGACGCACCGTGGAGACCCACCTGACCAGCACCTACCGCAAGCTCGGCATCCGCCGCCGGGCGCAGTTGCGGGCCGCGCTGGAAACGGCGGAGGGATAGCGGCGCGCGACTGCGCCGGCCCCGCCAGGTGCCACGCCCCGGCTCGCACGGGATCAACTTCCGTACGTCCGGCTCTTTTCCCGGCGCCCAGGCGGATCCGCCGCCTATGCTCACGGGTGTTCGAGCACCGAACCCCCACGAGAAACCCTGGTTGTGTAACTCGTCAGTAGTCGCTGTTGCGATCTCGTTAACAGGAACCCTTGACGCTGTGTACCACAACCGCGTTGGCTTTCAGCCACCCTGGTCGCCAGGTTGTTCGCCCCCGGAAGGCACCTGCTGTGAACGTTTCCCCCACTCGTAGTCCCGCGGTCCGTCGCATCGCCGTCGCCATGACCGCCTCCACATCGGCCCTTGTACTCGCCGCATGCGGTGTCGTCGACGGCATCGGCGGGAGCGACAGCTCCGCGGCCCCGAAGAAGGGCAACGACGTCACCGTGGGACTCCTCCTGCCCGACAAGGAGACGGCACGCTTCGAGAAGTTCGACTACCCCCTCATCAAGAAGCGGGTCTCCGCCCTGACCAACAACAAGGGCAAGGTCCTCTACGCCAACGCCGGGGCGAGCGCGTCCAAGCAGAGCGATCAGATGGCCACGATGGTCGCCGACAAGGTGGACGTGATCCTGGTGGACGCGGTGGACGCGAAGGCCATCGCGCCGGCCATCCAGAAGGCCAAGGACGCCGCCATCCCCGTCATCGCGTACGACAGGCTCGCGCAGGGCCCGATCGACGCGTACGTCTCGCACGACAACGAGCTCGTCGGTGAGGTACAGGGCCGCGCGATCGTCGGCGCGCTCGGTGACAAGGCGGCGAGCAGCAAGATCGTCATGATGAACGGCTCGGTCGCCGACCCCAACACCGCCCGCTTCAAGGAGGGCGCGCTCAGCCAGCTCGAGGGCCGCGTGGTCATAGCCAAGCAGTACGACACCAGGGAGTGGCTGCCCGAGGTCGCGTCGGCCAACATGAAGCAGGCGATCCAGTCCATCGGGCTCAGCAACATCGCAGCCGTGTATTCGGCGAACGACGGTATGGCGGGCGCCGTCATCGACGCGATGAGGGGGGCCGGCGCGACCAAGATCCCGCCGGTGACCGGTCAGGACGCGAATCTGGACGCGGTGCAGCGGATCGTCTCCGGCGAGCAGTACATGACCGTGTACAAGTCGTTCCTGCTGGAGGCGGACAACGCCGCGGAGATGGCGGTCGCCAAGGTCCAGGGCCGCTCGATCGCGTTCGACGCGCTGACCCCCGACTCGGTCGACAGCCCGACGCAGAAGGCCATCCCGTCGCAGCTGGTGAAGGTCGTGGCGCTCACGAAGGACAACATCAAGGACACGGTGATCCAGGACGGCGTCTACACCGTCAAGCAGATCTGCACGTCGAAGTACGAGTCGGACTGCGCCGCGATCGGCCTGGAGTAGCCACCCGCCGAGCCTGGAGCAGCAACCCGCTGAAGGCCGGCCGCCGCCGTCATGGCGTGCTGACCGGCCGCCGCCGTCACGGCGTGCTGACCGGCCGGTCCGGGAGACCGCCAGGGGGCCCAGTAGCGTTGCCTCGGTCCGAGGACGTACGCCGAACGCGATGGAGCAGCACGTGAGCGACCCCCTGTTCGTCAAGATCTGTGGCCTGAGGACCGAGCGGGACGTCGACACGGCCGTCGACGCGGGCGCGGACGCCATCGGGTTCGTCTTCTCGGACAGCCCGCGCCGCGTCGACGCCGCCACGGCCGCACGGCTGTGCCGCCGGGTACCGGAGCACGTGCTGACGGTCGGCGTCTTCCGGGCCGAGCCCCTGTCCGAGGTGCGGTCCCTGGCCACAGAGGCGGGCATTCGCGCCGTCCAGCTGCACGGGCCGGAGGACCGCGGCTACTACGACGACCTCGCGGCGGGCGGGTGGACCCTGATCCGTGCGACGGCGTTCGGCGACCCCGTGCCGACTTGCGGGGAGCTGGGTGAGGACATGCTCCTGCTCGACGCGCCGGTCCCGGGCTCCGGCCTCGCCTGGGACTGGTCCGGCAGGCCGTCGGCCGCCCCCGGGGAGAAGTGGCTGCTGGCCGGCGGCCTGAGCCCGGACAACGTCCGGGACGCCGTCGACACC
>Ga0307516_10003863_pt1 | contig 18937 bp, 25 predicted proteins | sample 19_EM_MG_FD_203310 | JGI IMG/M metagenome (GOLD analysis project Ga0307516, IMG submission 203310) | Populus trichocarpa ectomycorrhiza microbial communities from riparian zone in the Pacific Northwest, United States - 19_EM | ecosystem: Host-associated > Plants > Roots > Unclassified | place... | reverse complement strand
TTTGCGGGCTCCCCAAGCTTACTTGGGCTCCACCTACATACGCTGGATGCACACATGCCATGGAGAGCTCATGCTCGAGCTCGGACCCCAGAAGCCGTGTACATATGTAGTTCCTGTTACTCCACGCCCCCCCCCCCACCCACTGTGCCACGGGCATGGAACAGGTTACATATCTATAATGTTGGACGGCAAAGGACAGGGGCACCCACCGGTATGTCTCCGACTCGCTCGAGCTCGAGATGCTGCGTCGGCAGATGCGAGGTGGGCGCCAATTCCGTGCCATCTTTGCCACCAGCTAGATATGTATCTATCCTCCCCACGCAGACACCCCAACAACACCGACCCCGTGATGGGCCCGGAAAGCCAACCGGTGCAACTCCTCCCACGCGAGAGGGATGCCGAAAACTCCGGGCATTCCGGTCTGGAGGCGCAGGTCACGCTCCATCCTTGGGCGGCATACGGATTGCCTGCAGATAGATATGGGTAGCCAGCAAGCAAAACGGTCTTATTGCTGATCCACATACGGCATCCACCCCGTTCCACCAGATGATGCATCTGGCAGAGCGCCGATACTCCATATGAATGGACCTCAGAGATGGCATCGGAATGCACCACGGCCAGTCAGAGACCCTCATGGTTGCTCCAAGTAGAGCAATCCTGAACGATCGTTCTCGCTTGGCTTGGGATCCTAGAGGCGGAACTCATCTCGAGCTGACAGGTGCAGCATGTGCTAGCAGACACTGGGGCGACGACGATAAATGACACCCATATACATACTCATCTTTGTGCATCAGGGAGAGAACCCTTGTAGATTTATTGTGATACCTCACTCACTAATCTGCACTCGAATAATCACCTGCACTTGTATCACGCTGGAAGTTAACTAAGGCCCAAGGGCACCCTCTCAGATATGTACCTATGTATCACGCCAACAACGGATCGCACAAGACGAGGCAAGATCTACGCCAGAGTCACCGGCGCTACAAGCATAGTCACCAAATCCACAAACATCTCGAAAGCACATCCATTACTCCCGCTCTGAAGGTATCAATCTCTCCCCCCCTTTACACTCCCCCCTACAAGAAAGCACCAGCAACAGCCACCAATCCGGCAGCAACCCCCATACCCTTAGCAGCAACCACAGCACCGGCAGCATTGTCAGCGGTAGCAGAGGCACTCGCGGAAGACCCAGCAGTCAAACTTCCCACAGTTCCGCTCGGGGAAGTGCCAGTGGCGACGGCGCTGCCGGAGGGAGCAGCAGCGGCAGACGTGGAGCTCGGAAGGGACTCGGACCACGCCCTGCAGTAGGATTCGACTTGGCTCTTGGGACCAGAAGCGTCTGTGTTTCGAGGCGTTAGTGGGGAGGAGGAGGAGGAGGAGGAGGATGAAGATGAGGTGGGGGAGGAAGTAAAGTACCAGTGTCGGGACAGTTGTTGTAGCAATTCAAGACGTTTCTGCTCTCCTGACAGTAGCACTCCCAGTTGTTGCCAGTGCACTTTTTGAGACGGGGCTCGTAAGTCCCGAGGCAGGCGTCGAGAATGCTGTGTTTTGCGTATTTAGTATATACCGGTAAGCAGAGAGGTCGAGATACATACTTCTGGGCGTTGCACCTGGTCTGCGCAGCAACCTGGGTAGCAACCGCGAGAAGGGCGAAGGCGAAGACGGCGGTGGAACGCATGGTTGTCTTGTTTTGTTTATTTTGTTGTTGGGAGGAAAGGTTGGTGATGAGGAGATGTATAAGGTGTGGATATCTATTACAAGAAGCACTACGAGCGAGCAAGTGTTAAACGAATGGATTGAATGGGGGGAAGAAAAGGAGTAGGAAGAGGAAGGGGAGCAGAGTAGGGGGAATTGTATTTAAACGTGGATTGGACGACGAACGGAAACACTAGATACCCCGGACAATCCTGCGGACTAGGACCGAAACAGACCGGCCGCTGCTCCCTGTCCAGGCGAGATTGGGATGCAAATCATATTGTTGCACCTCACCCCCCCTTACCTCTTGGGGCTCTCGCCCGTCGAATTCCGACCGTCATCATTCCAATGATCGTCGCAGCCTCCATGGTCCGATGATAGTGGTAGCCAGAGGAACATCGACATGAACCGAGAGATCCACGGCGTCGAAGCGGAGCCGGTAGCTGTTGTTTAGATATCTTCTCTAGGTAGATGTTTTTTTTTAGTGGCCCAAGGAGGCAGGTCCCCACCACCACACCAACCAATATTCTTCAGCCAGACCAGCCTCCAAAAGAAAAATGAACCAATATATGGCAGATGGCCAGAATTATATTCCATTGTAAAACGCTACACACCGCTGTTACCTCCTGCCCCGTCCAATGCGCACCTTTGAACAAATTGCCTCCAAAATAACCACAAGGAAAAAACATTTGTACTCCTTCGTCGCTCCCTTTCCCCGTCTTTCCGATATCCACACATGCACATTAACGGAATGTATCATCAATTCGTAGCTGTTACACCCGTGTAAGGTACACACACACGCACCGGGCAAAGACAGAGGAGAATGAAGAAAAAAGAAGTGAGTAAACCTCGCACGTTTGACTCCATCAGGTACATAATGAAAAGAAAGAAAAAGGGATGCCGACAAAAAAATTTCAAAGGAAGTCTGACAGGGGGGAAAAGGCGCAACACCCGTGTGGAATTGAATGAACTATACTATACTACTACTACTGTTGTCGCTGATAGCCAATCCGATTAAGACCACAATCACTCCTGTCCAAAACCCATAGTTTCCTCTACTGCCATTGACAGCTTGTTTTGCAGCGCCTCGAAGGTTTTGTACGGAGGCAGATCTAACCGGTTGAAACTGTACGCGATATGTTAGCCAGTGATCGAGATCCTTCGGATGGAATGACTAACCAGGTGTGGGATTTTGGCAATTGTCCAGGCTCTCCGGCCTTCTCTATGGTAAACCTTCTGGGCCCATCGCTTCCCTGCAGATCTTTGAAACCGTTGACAGGGATACGCGAAGTACCAGTCGTAAACTGCAACAGTCGGGACTTCTGCTCGCCGTCCCAACTCCTGACACACTTCCAAAAGTGCACGATAACCTCGTCCGTCTCGGTGTACCCGCGGTAGTCGGTGTGCTTCTTCCAGTCGTCCACGTCGATATCCGCGATACCACCGATCAACAACTCCAACTCCCTTTCGTCGAACACGGTGATTAGATCTGCCGGGATCAAGTCGTGGAAACCCTCAATGAACGCCTTGAATTGATCCTCCACACGACGTTCGATTCGCCATTTTGTGATGAGCCTGAAGAACTGGGTCAGCACGCACGTGGGCCGAGTGAGCGCAAGCGCCACTTACTCGACATATTCGCCCTTGTTTTCGTTGGTCACTTCCATCTCTTGACCGCCAGGCTTCAAATCGATAGTAACCGTCTCCCCGAACCGGCTGTCCTCCGTGGAGAATGTGAGGTCCAGTACGTCGGTGATGTCGTTTTCCCTAATTGACACCGAGTGAGCAAGTGTGAAATTCACATGGGATGTGGAAACATACAGCATCCAGGTAAGATTGCGGTGGAAATCGGCGTCAACCCCCTCCATATCTGCCAAAACGACCTTCTTCCGCAGTATCATCTTGTAAAATGCCCCAATAAAGAACGCGTCCAAGAACCGCCTGTGGAAGATAGCCAATCCGACAACTCGGCCAATGAACTTGAAATAGTTCAGATGCTCTGGGTTAATACCAGAGTGAGGGTTGATCTGAAGCGTATAGTTGTCGTGAGCCGAGTATTCGAACAGACAATAAAACGGGTTGAACATCTCGTGCGACAATAGGAAGAAGAACTCTCTACGGTCGGCCGAAATTAGCAAACGACATTCCGCCTAGACATAGGGACGCAGGTGCGTTCCACGTACCGCGACAATCCACCATAGTCCAATCCATCCTCTCCATCGAATTTCACCATTAACCTCTTCTTCAGTTCCTGTGGTGTCTGCCTCATAACCTCCGCGTATGAATCCTCGAATATATGGTTTCTGCGAACTTTGACATGACACTGGCCAGACAATATCCGCAGCGCGGGCTGGGATCGGAAGTAGATAAGCTTCCGCCTGAAATCGCGTTTGTACTGAGGAACGTTTTGGTCAAGCGAGGACGGAAGTCGGGGGTCGTCCCATGTGGTCGTTTTGGTATTGTGGTCCACGAAATACACGCGAGCGGTGTTCGTCAATCGCATCTCCCATCCACTCGGCAAAGGACCCAACTGCGACACAGGCTGCTGCTGGATATTCTGGCCCGAGGCATTGTTACCGTACATGCGGATGTACTGCTGCCTACGCGGGTCCACCCATGTTGTAGTGCGGGTGTTGTGGTCCACGAAATAATTCCTGCCCTCGGGAGTATGTCTCTGTTCCCAACCCGGAGGTAGTTCGCCTGTGCCTGCCGTCGTTGCGCCAGACGCCAACATTGAAGTTGCGCCGCTGGGCGGCTGAGGCGTCTGTCCACCGGGTGGTTGATGTGGCTCCGGCTGCGTCACTGTAGAAGGAGTCGGAGAGTTAGCGCCTTGCCGGTCCTCCACAGGCAGCATCCGGTTGTGGTGTCGCACGCGTTCCGCATCGGTATTTTGCTGGACAGCAGCACGCTGGTCACTCTCGTTGTACGTTGTTGACGGACGGCTCCAAGTAGTGGTTCGTGTGTTATGGTCTACGTAGTACGTCCGCCCAAGATTGTCCTGCCTCCTCTCCCATCCTGCCGGTAGCCTCCCCTGTGAATCTTCAAAGGAGCTCATGTTCGCACGAGAGCAGTTCGTACCAGCAGCTGGCTGAACCGCAAGAGTTCCGGGTAGTGGCTGTGGCTGTTGAGAGATAGACGGCGGTTGTCCGGCGATCAGCTGCTGCTGGGCTTGTTGCGGCTGGGGCTGTTGCGGAGGCAGCCCGGGAAAGCCGGGGTTTGGTGGTGGCCGAGAGACAGCTGGACTTGCCGTTGCTACCGAGAGCTGCGACTCCACATCCGTGCTGTACATCGACCCGTTCGCCGGCGGAGGTATGCTGTTACTCGAGCTAGGCAAGGACAAGTTTTGCGTTGGACGGTTCGCCGCAGGCTGTCTGATCGGAGCGGCTGTATTGGTGGACAGATTTACGATTAGTTTCCCATGTACGACCAGGTTCTCGTTCGACTTTTTGAGGTCGCGCGTGAGCATTTCTAACACCTTCGTTAGACTCTCGTTTCTTGAAAGATTGACCCCGCCTCCCGACGCGTAGAATAACACACCTTCTCCGTCGACTTGAAGTGCCAGAACATCTCCAACCCTGATATTGATAACTCCGAGAAAGCCCTGGTCCTTCTTTTTGAACTTCTTCTGGTCGAAGATTTGCACGGCAATGATCGAAGATTCGGTTACACGACTACATCACGGCCACGGTTAGCCGGTGCGCGGACTAGGACATGCGTCCCAGAGATGGGGAGCACCATACATGTCAAAGGACTCGTTCCAATATGGGTTCAGTGTCTTTCGTATAACTGAGGTTGTGTGCGTCTGCTCTCCGTCGACGGTAACTACGGCGAATGGATCGGGAAGCCCTGATAGCGCAGAAAGTGAGCATCGGATTCGATTTCGCCCACACATTCCCGACCGCAAAACACGCCTTGGAGAGCGAAATGGACGACTCACTCAAAATATCACGCTTGTAGAGTCCATCGGCCGCAATGACTATTCGCACCGAAAGTCAACCTCTGTTGTCGATCGACGATACAGACACAAGACGGCGGAGGGTGGGGGTTCTGAAACCCACCTGTAATTCGGACCTTGCGCGAGCCCCTATAAACCTAGTGTTAGCTGTGTGCTGATGGATCTCCTCCGTCTCGTGCGTAAAATGAAAATTTACACTCAGAGAAGGACGACGGCGACGGGCGGGCATGTTACGTACGTGATAGGATCGGCCATTGTAGGTTGGTCGGTTTCGCTGGAGTGACCACGAGGCTCGTGTAAGGTGTAGAGGATCAAAAGAGGCGCCTACGGGGCGGGCGGGTTGACTTGTGCGAACCACAACTGCTCTCCAGAAGCACAGCAGCTAGGATGGAGGGATACGATGCGGTGGTAGTGGTTGGAGGGGGATAGGAGCGAGGAGCTGAGCTGCGAGTGCCAGAGTAGAAGGTTCTGAGCGTACGTCAAGAGTGGCAGTGCTAAGGGCTGTTTCGCCGCGCAGCAAGCTCGGAATCAACCCGGGGGGGGGGGGGGGGGCAGGCGAGTAGCCGGTCTATGATGTGGGTGAAGGAAGAGAAGCGGCAGAGAAGAGCGGAGCGCCCGCCGTTCGTTCTATTTGCGCGGGATAGGAGGCTGGGCGACGATGTTCGAAGGAGTTTCAGCCGCGGAGGTGTTGTATGTTGTCGTTGCGTATTTTTCAGTTTGCGGTTGATGTATGTGGTGTCAATAAGGATTGCACTCTACACTGTGTGGTGGAGAGGTGAACCACCACCTTGTTGCTGAGGGGTCCTGGCGTTTGGAGAGATGCCGCTTGAACAGGGGGCGGCGTCAAGTGGGAGCTGTTCTGGCAGCACTACACTCGCTCACGAGCAGGTAGTTATATTTCTAGAGAGTTGATGATGGTGCGTCGAGACGTCGTCTCGGAGTCTCGGAGTCACAGATGGGCGGTGTTCTTTTTGGGGGGGATTGTTGGAGCTGAGGAAACACGACTGAGAGCCCCCATGTGGCTTGTTGCTCAGCCCGGCCTCATATTTGTCAGCAGCATCAGGCTGAGCCATCCCTGTCACGTGGCGGTTGGGCGAGAGTCCGATCTTAGGCTTCGCAGTGGGAGAAGAAGACGGAGAGACAAAGAGGCGGACGCACGTGGTAGAGGAGGCTCTTCGCAAGCTAGCATCGGATTTTCTCCTCAAGATCCAGGCAGTCGACAGAACCTACCGTCGACTAGATGGATACACACTTTCCGCAGCCGAACCTTCCTCTATCTAGGCTCCGTGTCTATTTTCAGCATCTCTGCACACGATTCGCAGAGCGTCAGCCGTGGGTCGCGTTGCTAGCATCTTGCAGCTCGCCAGCCGACCGAAACTCCCACGCAACGGCGTAGCTGAGGAGAGAATCGCAAAGAAAGGCCGTCGTGATGAGGAACTGCCAGTATAGCTTCAAGAACCACACCCCTCGGCTAGCAAGTAGAACCCGGAGGATCGAGCAAGTCATACGTAACTAACGCCTGTGCTTTCGCCGTTTCGCCCCCGGCCGGAAAACGGACCGGCTGCGTGCCGTACAGAGCACTGCCTCCCTTGAGACCGGACCAGCTGCGGATGTGCACGGTACCGGCGCAACGGACAAATGGCAGCGTGCTCTCGAAGGCAAGGGTCTTGAGTAGGAAGGCCCAAATGAGCGTCACGAATACGACGGCTTCAGGGAGGCAGATGATAGGCTCGATCACCGGCCGAAGGCTCGCGCACCGAGGCCGAGGAAACGCTCGAGGCCCGAAGACGTCTTTGAGCGCCAAGAGTTGTTCTTGCCGCCGGCGCCAAGAGACGGTCATGGGCCGTCACTCATGCATCTGCGAAGCTCGGTGTGGTGTGTGCAAGATCGGCCCGCGGACTACATACTTACTCTGCTGGACGGTGGCCCCAGCCTTAACTACCGTCCTACACTCGAACTCGCCAGGGAAATAGTTAAATATACGGACCATAATATAGCAGCCACATCCAGCCGTGGCAGCATCAACCATCAGCACTGAAACCGGATGGCAGTTCACCGCAGACCACTTGGCAGACTCCACAGTCTATCGCCTTGTGGTGTCTACCGTGGCCGCTATGAGGGAGAGTACTGGCCGGGCTTTTGCTAGGGCTTGCTCGCAACCTGTTCGCATTGCGCTGTCGCCCCTCAGTACTCCATTGCACATCTCATAATCTTCAACCCATCATCTCACAACCCAGGAGGGGGCCGCCGCAGTAACGACTACCCCCGAGCAAAAAGGCACAAGGGGACCTGCCCCGCGATTATTGCGGCTATTCGTGGACTGCGTGCTAATTCTGGGGTCTCGCCTTGCATGGCTGACGTTACTCTTCCATCGTCAATCGCACCACCGCCAAAGGGCCGCTGACTGCTATCACCACAACATACATACCGAGTTGATGGGGAGAGGTGAGGTGGGCTTCATGTGTCGTCACGGGCACTGTGAAATCAGTGCTCCCAAGCCAGTCATAGTGTTAGGCTCTTGGAGGGAGCAGAGGCGGCAGAGGGCCAGCGGGACGAACGCATGCCTGTCTGTCTATCCGTCCGTGAGGACTAAGGTGATCCAACCCGGTGAACCTTTAGATAGAGTAGCTCACCGAAGAGCAGCCAAGAAGGCTCAGAACGAGGCGTATCACGCATTGCTAAGAGCTTATGTCTTCACAACAGTCGAACTGCGGCCGTCTTCTAGAGACTTAGTAAAGAGCGACATGGAAATTCTTGTCTAACGGAAACTGCTTTTTGAGTGAAGTGGTGCGCATGGTGTCTGTGTATATATGATGTTCGAGTTTACCGTACAAGCCCCGATCTTTGATCCAGCTGCTTCTCGGTTCCATTGGCGCCGTGCGGCCGTTTCACTCGAGCGCGCCAGGCTTCGGCTACCCGGTTCCGATGTAGTTAGTTGCTAGAGGAATATCCGGTGAGGCAATGACTCCCTCGGTTTCCGCAAACCGTCGCGGATGAGGTACTACGAAAGTGAAGAGCCCATACACTCGTGCGGCATGCCAGAGTTGGCTCGATTGGCCGTCGTTTCAAGTGCTCCGCACATTTAGTCCAATGTATCTGCTCCTCAGCCTACCTCCGTTGACCGTATGTACATAGATATGAACTCGCGACACATATTGCTCCTTGGGGAAGGCGGCCACCCCGCCAAGCGATTGATTACACGGAGCCCTCTCTAACTAACGACGTCACACCACACCTCGCCGCCCGCCATCTGTAACACTGCACTCCGCAGGTTGAGCGTCTAACATCTGCCATCCACGACAACCACGACCTGCCCGGTGCACGCCGACAATGCCGCCCCGCGTCTGCCTCCCGACCATCCGCGTTTCGCCGCTGCGCCGGCACAACGCGACGACGACAGCGTCGATCCCGCGCAACCCGCCGGTGCACCCCCGCACCGGCGGCAATCCCCTGATCGACCGAGTCGCCAACCGTCCACTTCCCGGTCCGTCGCCCCTTGCCCTTTTGCGCACCCTCCCCCGCTAACGCTCCCTCTCTAGACGTCGCGCGCTCCCACCTCCTCCGTCTCAGCACGATCCCGCTCTTCCTCGCGGCCGTGGGCGGCGCCGCTTGGACCATCTTCAACTACCAGAAGCTCTCGTCGCCGGTCGTCGCGAGCACCCTGTACAGTCTGCGTGTCCACCCCACGGCCCGCAAGGAGCTCGGGGACGAAATCGCCTTCGCTGGTACGTTCCCCGTCATCTGGGGCGCGATTGACCAGATGCATGGCAAGATAGATATTCAGTATGCTGTTATGGGTACCAAGGGGGAGGGATCGGTGCGGTTCAGGGCTGCAAGGAAGGATAGAGTGGTAAGTGGTCTCGGGAAACCTGAATGTGCTGTGGGGGAAGATGCGACTAATGGTCGAATGCAGTTTCAAACGGCGGAGTGGTCTCTCACTATGAAGGATGGACGACAGGTTATCCTGCTTGACGATGCACCGGTAGTTCCCCGGTCTGGATAAGCGATGAGCCAGTCAAACGGTACGGTACGGGGGACGGTGTATAATAGACATAGATGGGAATGGGGGAATTGGAATTGGGGTCTTGTAAATTAATCTACAGCAAGAAACCAAAAAAAAAAAAAAAAAAGCGTTCTTTTCGTGCAAACCAAAAGTGAAGTAGAGTGTAGTGACAACTAGCAAAGAGAAACAACCAAGTACATATCACCTATCAATCGTCTCCTCAAACTTCAGCACGCCATCCTTTTTGAGTACTCCGTCAACACCCTTACTGAGCAGCGGCATGCTCCCGCCCTCGGACTCCTGCGCTACTAGGACAAGGCCGGATGCTTTGATGCTCTGTGCCAGCGCCGGCACCATGTCCTAGCACATTGTTAATCTAGTGTCGTACAATTAGGAGAGGTAGGGGAAGTACCAGTAGACGAGAAGGGCATATCAACCCCATGAGGTTATTCCCGATCGAGAATCGGACAGCATCCTTGACCGAGCAGCTACTACTTACGCCGTCGACAGAGGCTCCAAAGATATCTAGCGCACTCTTCACCGTATCGTTCGAAAACAGCACCGGATCTGTTCCACCACAAATGAGCCTCACGCCTTTCCTTCCTTCTCGGGGTGTACTTACAGTTTGGTTGTTTCCAATTCAGCGCAGTGCAGACATTCATATCGCTGCTGGAGAAGACAATGCTCCTCGTAAGATCGGGCGAGGTCTGTTTCAGCTTCCGTGCGTGATCAAAGACAGTGTTGAGTATGGTATCCACAAAGTGGTTCACATTCTGGCTCTGGCTCCCCGATGCTGGATGGATGACATTCAAGTCGATGTGAACACTGGGCGGCAGTCGGTCGAGTACTGCGGAGAGCGATAGGAATGACTTCGCCAGGAGGCTGTAGGCCTGTGCCAGCGTGTTGGCCGATGACAGCGCTGTCCAGATGGCCTCTGGGTCTCTGTGGGAGTCCGATTGCGCCTGGAACTGGGCGTACGAGATGTGCCGGATGGGAACGTCCAACCCGTTGACGGTCATAGATGTATGCGGGTACAGAACTGGAACTGAGTCCCCTGTCAACTGGACATGTAGTCGGATGTACTCTCCCGCCAGCGAGGAACCAGTGATCAGCGCGCTCGAGTGCTGGTCGGATTGACTGGTTGCTTTCCAGTACGTGGCAAAATGCGTGATCTCCAACGGCGCGCCTTGGAATGGTTTGATGATGCGGTATTCGAACGAGATGCGGCCGATGGCACGGAGCCTTGTGTCGAACAGTGGGAGAACACATTGGCCGGAGTTTTTGTTACGGAAGGTATCGGCCAGAGCGATAGTGCGTGCGAGGATTTTGGAACCGAAGGTGGGGTAGATGTCGAAATCGATCGCGAACGCATCCAACGTGTCGATCTGGAATGAGATGAACTGCGAGTCCTCGTTGAGCGGAAGCAAGAGATTGCGAGGGATTAGATCCGATGATTTAGACGATATTGTGAGTCGCGCCGCTGGGTACTTGCTATCCTGTTCGAAGTGCACCGCTTCCGCACCCATCTCCTCGAAGGAAAGCTGCACCAGCGTCTTGTTCTCCAGGAAGTTGTGACCATACCGACGCAGCGGCAGGATCGGTGGCGGTAATGACAAGTCTGGGATTCCATCCGGATCGAGGGCCATCAATCCCGATGGCGTGGAAGCTACGGAGAGCGGCGACGGTCCGGACAGTGTCGCCGGACCAACTACACCCACTACGCCCAAGCCACGTCCTGCACTTGAGAGCACCTGCATGCAATCCAGATGTCCTTCCCACGCGGCGTAATACATGGCGGATAGCCCTTTCTCATCCAACACATCCGGATGCGCGCCACAGTCCAGCAACGTTTTCAGACAATCTAGGTGGCCTTCACTGGCGGCGTGGAAGATGGGAGTCCATTGGAATAGTTTGTCGTGCTCGTTGAGGTTCCCACCGTACTTCTGCAGCATCAAGAGAAGCTGTACCGAACGGCCAGAGCGGGCGATCAGATGTTGGGGGAACAGTCCCTCCGCATCAGGCAAGAGTGATGCGCCGTTCTCAAGGAGGATACTCGTTATCCCTTCGAACCCGTACTGGCAGGCGAGATTCAACGGAATAAAGTCCTGTTCATGCCGAGGGTCTATCCGCGCGTTCGATAAGATCAGCTGGCGGACGCATTCCTCCTGGTTGTGCGAGATGGCATTTATGAGTGAGGTGAAGTTGTCGTGATCCATCACATCGATCGTTGACAGCTTGACCGAGAGCAGGAGCTGGATCATTTCGACTCTTCCGTGCATCGCCGCATAATGGAGCGGAATCCTGCCGTAGACATCCGGCCGTCCCACATCCACGCCATTGTCCACGCCGACCTTGAGCACACACATCTTCCCCGCGATGGCGCCCTCGTGGAGGCAATTCCTCTCGTTGATCTCGTCCTCAGCATGAAAATTGATGAACCCGGATTCGATCAGCACATTCAGACTCGTCTCCGAGGCGTCCCCGATCGACGCCAGGAAGATAGCCGTGACCTTCTCGCACGCCTTATCTGACGGCTCCGTCTGCTGCAACCTGCTGAGCCACTCCTTAAGCACCGCCAGGTTCTCCGAGAGAATCGCACCTCGGATCTCATCATCGGCAGCACTCTCCTCCTCCTGCGGCTCGCGGCGATTGCTCTCCGTGATCTTCTGCGTAAACTCAACGTTGGTGCCCTCCGCCCACGCCTCAAGCTCCAAAAGACTAGTCGTTGCTTGATCCGACAGCTCCGAGATCACCTCGCGGTTGAAACACGGCTGGACCTCCACTGCACGGGAGATGTATAGCTCCTTCGTTCTCGACTACACCCCCGTCGTGAGCGCGCGTTCCCCCATCCCCAGCCAGCCAGTCCACCCATATATGCATGCGTACCTTCGAAGATTTATCCCACTACTCTTCCCGTCAGTCAGGTAACTATAACCACCACCACCACCACTACCAGCACACCACACCTTTTTCAGAATCTTTGAGAATGCCGTAGCATTGATCTCAACGAACTGCTGGAGCTTGCTCAGGTCATGTTCGAACTGCTGGAAACCCTCCCGCAGCGTGATATACGTCGTCGAGACCTTGGAACTAGTTGTGATCTTCGAGTTGTTCCCATCGCGGGCCTGGATCAGCTTCTTCTTGTCGACGAGAGTTTTGAGTCGGAGTTTTAACTGCCTTCCATTAGCCAGTCTACACCCATCCACATGACCGCCACCAGCCCGCCATGCACGACGTACCTCCGCCTCCTTCTGCAGGTAGAAGGCATTGACTTTCTCCAGCTCTCTCTCCTAAGTATCCGGATATCACATCAGCCTTCCCTTCCGCTACCCGGTAGCGAAGGAGGGGACCCAACCAATCTGAAGAAGAAAGTAGCCTTGTTCGTCGCCCCCCCGGCCGCACCGTTCGTCCCAAGGGACTTGATCAGCTTCTTGAGGCCCTTGTAGTTGACGAAGCTGGCGGCATAGTCGGGTACATCCAATTGGCGCTTTGCGATTGTTTTTCCGAACTTCCTGCGATTAACCCCGTCCGTGTGAGTCTGGGAGGCGGAGGAGGAGGAGGAGGAGGAAGAAGAGGAGGACGTTGAAGAGGAGCGTTTTTTTTTGAATGTGGGTCTGCTATGCGTGCGGAGGGACAGCGAAACGTACATCTGTGGTGGTGAGGATCACTGGGGAAGACCGTTGCCGCGTTGATGAGAAGGAGGAAAGCCCCGGCGGACGGGTCGGAGATGTGGCTTTTGTGCGGAGGGATTGTGGTGCGATGGCAAGGGAATAAATGACGGCGGCCGAGAACTTCTCGATATCTCGGGGTGCGGACGGTCTCGTTTGCTCCTTGTTTTCCTTGTGCGCTCGCTCGCTCTCCCTCTCTGTCCGTTGGTGGTGGTATACGTAGGCAATGGGTGGGGCAGCTGCGGGGTCCGATGGATACAATTGTTCATCCACCCTACTAGTTTCCGCTGGTGCTCGGTCAATCAATCTAGAGATATCCAGGGCGGCGGGAATGATGAGGTGGTGGCGGTAGATACTCTACTGTACACCGTTCATGCAATAACCAATCATGGCCGCACGTGTGAGGTAGGTAGGGAATGGGAGGTAGGGGTCGTGCCGAGTGGGTGGTGGAAGCAAGACGCACGCACGCAACCAGCTCAGAAGGTTTTTTGTGAGCGCCAAACGATCTGCTTGTGCTCGGCAGATAAGCGACAAGGCTATGGGCGGGTTTGGACCATGGAGTGTCACTCGAGGTTTCGATTCGTCACACTTGGATTGAGGCCATCATGAAATGGGTACTGCCGAGGACTTCATTCGTCTCTGCTCTGCTCTGCTCTGCTCTGCTCTTCCTTTTTTTCTTCTTTTTTTTTCTCTTTTTCGGGGGTTCCATATGCCATTACGCGGGTAAATACAACTCCAACCCACACCTCCATCTCCCCCTCTCTCCATAGCCATAGCCATAGCGCACCCCACAGGATATTCAATCCACAAACCACCGCCCCAGACGTGACAACAAATAAATCCCAAGATGTCAACTCGACAATTATCGAGACTTGGAGCTAGGGAAGGAAACTGAAACCCACCACCACACGCGCGCGATTGCCGAGCCAGACAGTGACAAAAGAAAAGAAAAGCCATGGAAGGAGGTTTCAAAACAAAACACACAAAAGGGAATTTTTGACTACGACTGGGTAATGAAGGTACCGTGTTGAGAACTCGACGGAGGAAAAAAAAAACAACCGAAAAATGAAACAAATGATGGGAAAGAACAACTGATAACAAAACCCGAAAAGAAAAAAAAGAAGAAAAAGAAGAAAAGAAAAAGAAGAAAAGAAAAAGAAGAAAAGAAGAAAAGAAGAAAACGAAGAACACCTGATATCATACCCACCCCAATCCGCCTACGCCCGTCTCCCAAGCCTACCCCTTGTCCGTCCCGTCCGTCCGTAGAGTCTTCCATATGCACCTCATGCAATTCCTCTCGCTCCCGCTCCTGCTGACTTCGCTTTTAAGGACCGAACTAGAAATTCTGGGCGATGCCGCTGTTTCCCTGCTGCGGGAAGTGTGTGTTGGTGGGAGTCTCTATCTGCGTGTTCCGTCTAGCCTGTACTTCCCTGATGACTGGGGGATATTGCACGTAGTCCTGGCCGTTATCAAACCGCGCGGAATAATTGTGCGCATCCTCGTACCCTCCATCGGCACCGTAGTAGTGCGGGTCGTACGGCGCTTGTGGTATTCCGACGTCGGATTGGTCGGAAGTGGATTGCACCGAGTAATTGGAAGAGGCGTTTGAGATTCCACGGCGGATACCTGGGTTGTTCGACGTCTGCGGCCCGGTCATCGCTGCGACCACGCTCGAGTCCGCTGTTTCGGGGCGATAACCGGGCGGTGTGGTGATCAGGGGTGCGTTCGACATTCCGCCGTCGCTAGGCGCCGTGCCTCCGGGATATGTTGAAGTAGTGGGCGATGTTGCGAATCCGTAGTTGTCCTGGTGGTGCACATTCTCGGGGAACACGGGCGACAGCGGCTGACCGGTTCCAACGCTCGACGGCATCGAACCCATATTCAAAGCTTTCCTGGTCGATCCCCACCCACGGTATCCGACCGTGTTCTCCGCCATCTCGTAGGGCAATTCGTCGCCATTGCTGCTGGTACCACCCACTGCCGCAACCGGAGCAGAGTTAGGATTGTATCCGTAATCCTCGACTTCCTTCCTCCGCATCTCCGAGTTCTCCTTATCCCTCCGGCGCTTCTTCCACAGGAACAGCAGGACGATTGCGATCAGCGCGACACCGATGATCGGCACCACGACAGCAACCACGATTTTAGTCGTCCCAGTCAACCCACCACTGCTGGTATTGGGCGCGCTGGACGCATCGGCACCCAGCAAACTGTTCGAGGCCGACGCGGACGCCGTAACTCCCGATGGCGTGCCCGTGTTGGCTGTTGGGGTCGCAATCGAAGTCGATGTCAGAATGATTGTCGACCCATCGTTCGAGGTGGTAACCACGACCGTTTCCAGACGCGGCGGAGCCGTCGTGGGCCTGGAGGTAACAGTGGCTGGTGGTGCGGTAGTGGGAGTCGCTGCGGGCGGAGTTGTAGCAGGGGTTTCCACGGGCGGGCTCGTAGGGGGGGTTTCCGCGGGCGGGGTGGTAGCGGGCGGGGGCGTAGTAGGGGTCGGAGATGGGGCTGTAGTAGGTTCCGCCGGGGGCGCACTGGTTGCCGGAACCGCAGTCGTTGGGACAGCGGGAGATGAAGCAGAAGTGACCGGATTGGTGGGAACTGGCAAACGGATTTCATTCAGTACGGCTCATTTCTATGGGCGGGTTTGCAGGCGGCCGATCAAACTGGGGGCGGTGGGAGGAAGTCATTTGCGCAGAGTACGTAAGTTACTTACTGGAGAGATCAGGTACGGAGGACATTGTTGCTGCGTAACATGCGCTCGGATCGAGCGATCGAGCGAGCGGTCAAGAAGATAGAAACGGGGCGGGAATGGGGGGGGGGAAGGAAGCAGTTCTGAAAGAGCGTGAGGAGCAAGAAACTGCTCTGGTGAACGGGGGACCCGGCGCGAAGCTGCGCGCGTCTTCTGGGATGTGTTGAATTTGCCTGGTATAGGGGCCCAAGGAGATTGATTATCTGGGTGTTGGGGGGTGTAGGGGCATTTAACGAGCGAGCGGCGGATGGGTTGTTGGATGAGGGTACGGGGTTGTGCACTGCTGGGGTGGGAGGGGGGGTGTCTGGCGGGAGCTGCGTAGGGGGGCGGCGGAGGCAAAGTGGTGGCCGCGGTCAGCGTGGGAAAGGACGATGTTCGGTATATATGCAGAACGTGAGGAGTGCAGTGGATTTGGGTCGAGGCAGAGAAGGAGGATCGAACGAGGCAGTTCAGGCCCAGGCGATGAAACTCCAGGCTGCAGCAGGTGGACACAGGGCGCCCTGGAGCATTCTATCTATGTATGTATCTGTGTGCTCCACACTCGAAGATCATGACGGCCTGCCGTTGCTCCGCTTTGCTTGTTTCCGGAGACTGGCCGCCAGCACGTCGCGTGGTGCTGCTCGAACTGTCGTTTATGTGCCCCCTCCGGTGTGCTGTGTCTTGTTCGTGTCGAAGTGGGCGGCAGACGCCTCCGGGCGGGAGTGCGGCTTCACCCGGCCCACGCACTTCGCCTGCTGCCATTTGCCCAGCCTGCCTGCCTACAGCCCGCTCGCACTGCCGATCGGAGGCGAGAAACCAAAGTCCGCTCGGAAAAAGAACGAATGGGCAGGATATGGGAAGCAGCACCATGCCCGCCGAGCGCAGCTCTATCTATACGTGCTGCCTTGGGGGCAGCACAGGCCGGGCCACGGGACATGTATCTCCCGGGCGAAAGCAGCGAGGGCGAGAGCGAGAGCGAGAGGAGAAGGAAGCAGAGCAGCAGCTGCCCCTTCTGAGATTCCCATGCAGTTTGCCATCCCACAGCCGTCGCTCGCCGCCCACCCCGCTCCACCCTCCTCACCCAACCGATCTCCACCCTGCCACCAATTCGACTCCGCTCCCGATGTCGCTCGCGAGCCACGACGACTGCGAGCATCCCGACGCTGTCTCTCAGCGCCCAGCCCAAAGCAACCCCGTTCCATCCGGTGGGGACGGGACGCAGCGCACGCCGCACTTGTTGCGTTCGGCCGGCCACGGCCCCCACGCCCGCTCACGAGAGATTACGCACGCTGGCAGCCGTCGTCACGTGCCGTCACTCGACATTCTATTTGTGGCAGGCAGGGACTCTGCTCTGTTTCCGGCGTTTCACAGGCGTCACGACGACTGCCCAGAGTGGTAGAGCACAACCCTGGGACCCAATCCGGTTTGGCTCGGCCAAGGGCTGGCGAAGAAGAAACTTTGCTCGTTCGGGCCCCTTGGCATTGGCGGCGACTTCCCCAGTCCCGTTCTCTCGCCCACATTTTCCTGCGTGCTTTTCCCCCCCCCCTTCTGACTGCCCCCCCAGTGTAGATGGAGTACAGTTGTATCTAGGCTCCGGGAACCACTCGAAGCGACCGTCAGAGTGCAAGAGTCGCTTCGATAGTGCATAAACGGACCGTTCGGACGAAGCGGCTGTGCGACCGGCTGGCGCCCGAGGACGAGCAAGTCCTTTTCTGCAGATGATGTCGTCGATGTACCATCTGGCAGTTCGAAGCCTTCGGGTCGTGCAGAACTGGACGTGACAAGGCGACTTTGGGCTACCTTATGCGACGGCTATTACGTCTAGGCAACTGACCCCCAATGCGAGATTTACCGACTCGAATCGTCGCGGTCGTCGACTGACATGGCGGTCCTGCCGGATTGCGGAGTTCCTACATATCGACAGCACGCTGGGAGACCGGATCCATTCGATTCTTCAGCCTCACAGCTAGATACCTGCATTGCAACCATGTTTCTCCCCCCCCCCGGACGGCCAATTAGATGCACGCCCACGACAGGATCAACAGGCACGCCACAAAAGCAAACAAATAGGAGTAAAAATGAACCTACAACCGCAGATCGACCGACGAGCTCAACCCAACTGACAGAGAAGAAACAATACATACATACAAGCCGCAAGGAAGAGAAAAAGCAAAAGGAAGGGGGTCAGACACGCACCGCGCCGGAGCAAGTACCCAGCAGCAAAAAAATGCCGCTATATATATGCCATTGCTCCCAGAGGGAATCCGAGAACAACATGTACCTACCGATTGACTCGATGTTTCCGAACACTGCAGTCGTTTGGTATCGACCGTATGTAGACACTTTCTTGCCATGATTATCTATGTTCGAAAACCCCTCGAGCACCATGACGGCGGGTGTCGGTCTAGGGTCCACGGAAACGGTCGTCCCCGATCCCGAGAAAACAATCGGCCCAAACCGAACCGTCGAGCTGTGCGTCCACCGCAGCGCTCCATCACCGAAGTCTGTGCCAATGCCCAGTGGGGCTCATTCTCCGATGCCGGATTGCCAGTCCAAGGGTGGATCGAAAAGCCCGCCTCCGATGCGGACATCGATAATGGCGGGCAGTCGCCGTGTAGGAGCGGCTGGATCCATCACCGCCCCCACCTCCTACTGCTGCTAGCCATCGCTATAGGTTGATTGCATACTATACATATGTACATAGAGTACAATAGTGCTCTCCTTACTAGATAACGTAGTAGCGCAGGAAGTGAATCAGTCCTCGAGGTGTGATTCAAGGCTAGCCGTTTAGAGCGGGGGGGGGGGGGGGGGGGGGGGGGGGGGGGGGGGGGGGGGGGGGGGGGGGGGGGGGGGGGGGGGGGGGGGGGGGGGGGGGGGCGGGGGCCGGC
>Ga0307516_10003862_pt1 | contig 18937 bp, 14 predicted proteins | sample 19_EM_MG_FD_203310 | JGI IMG/M metagenome (GOLD analysis project Ga0307516, IMG submission 203310) | Populus trichocarpa ectomycorrhiza microbial communities from riparian zone in the Pacific Northwest, United States - 19_EM | ecosystem: Host-associated > Plants > Roots > Unclassified | place... | reverse complement strand
CGCTCAATCGCAACCTCAATCGCACCGTGCAAGGCGTCCTTGGTGACGTGGACGTGGTGCTGTTCGTTGTCGAGGCAGGGCGTTTCGGCCTGGACGATGCCAAGGTGCTGGCGCTGATGCCCTCTGACAAGCCGGTGATCCTGGTCGCCAACAAGCTCGACGCCGTGCACCGGCGGGCCGATCTCGTGCCCTGGTTGAAGGGCATGCAAGACCGCCATGCCTTCGCCGAGTTCGTGCCGCTCACGGCCAAGAAAGACGCTGACGTGCAGCGCCTGCTCGACATCGTCAAACCCTATTTGCCCCAGCAGTCGTGGTTCTACGACGAAGATGCGCTGACCGACCGCAGCGATCGCTTTCTGGCCAGCGAACTCATCCGCGAGAAGCTCTTTCGCTTGACCGGAGATGAGCTGCCTTACACCTCCACTGTCGTGATCGACAAGTTCGAGGAAGAGGGCAACCTGCGCCGCATCGCCGCCACCATCATCGTCGAGCGTGACGCCCACAAGGGCATGGTCATCGGCAACGAGGGCGAGCGCCTCAAGCGCATCGGCTCCGAAGCTCGGCAGGAACTGGAGCGTCTGATGGACGCCAAGGTTTTCCTCGAGCTGTGGGTCAAGGTGCGTTCGGGCTGGGCCGACAACGAAGAGCATTTGCGCAGCTACGGCTACGAGTAGATGGCCACGCGGGTCACACGCGCACCAGCCACGCTGACTGCTTTCGTGCTCCACCGCTATGACTGGAGCGAATCGAGCCTGATTCTCGATCTCTTCACGCGCGAGCAAGGGCGCCTGGGCGTGATCGCCAAAGGCGCCAAGCGGCCGTATTCGCAACTGCGTTCGGTGCTGCTGCCGTTTCAGCGCATCCAGGTGTCTCTCGGGCGTGCACCCAAGACGGACTCGACCGGTGAACCGACCAGCGAAGTGCAGACCCTGCGCGCCGCCGAATGGGCAGGCGGCAGCGCGATGCTCACCGGTGCTGCGCTGTTCAGCGGGTTCTACCTGAACGAACTGCTGATGAAACTGCTGGCCCGCAGCGATGCTCATCCGGCCCTGTTCGACATCTACGCCGGCACCTTGTCAGCCCTGGGCGGCAACGACGAGGCTGCACTGCGTGCATTCGAGGTGTCGCTGCTCAAGGAGATCGGCCTGTTGCCAGACCTGAGCCTGGTCACCTTGACGCAAGAAGCCGTTCGCGGCGAGCAACGCTACGCCCTGCTGGCTGAGGCCGGCGTCGCTGCACCGCGTGCCACTGACCCTGCATTGCCCGGCAGCGTGTTGATCGGCCTGCAGGCTGCCCTCGAACACGGCAGCGTGCCCGCGTTGCAGCAGGCCTGTGCCCTTGCTCTGCCAGAGCTCAAAGCGGCTTTGCGCGGCTTGCTTCACTATCATCTCGGTTCGCCTGTGTTGCGCACGCGCCAGGTCATGCTCGACGTGCAAGCCCTCGACCGATGAATCGCCTCCCATGAACCCATTGCTCACCACTGGACTGGACGCTCGCCGAGGTTTCACCTCCTTGTCGGTCAACGTGAACCTGGTGGCGCAGATTCGCAACCGGCGCCCGCTTGGCTTTCCCAGCGTCATGCGCATGGCGACGCTCGCGTTGGAGGCGGGTGCCCATGGCATCACCATCCACCCACGTCCGGACCAGCGCCACATCCGCACACACGACGTGCATGACCTGTCCGAGCTGATAAAGCAATGGCCGCAGGCCGAGTTCAACATCGAGGGCAACCCGCTGCAGAACCTGATGGGGCTGCTGCGTGAACTCGCTGCGAAAGGCCAGGCTCCGCAGCAATGCACCTTCGTGCCTGACGATGAATCACAGCCCACCTCTGACCACGGCTGGCGCTTTCCGCAAGACGCCGCACGGCTGGCGCCTTTGATTGCAGAAGCGAAGGCACTCGGTATTCGCGTCAGCCTGTTCATGGATCCGCAGCCCGAGGCGATGAATGCCGCGCGTCAGGTCGGAGCCGACCGCGTGGAGCTCTACACCGAGAGCTATGCACGCGCCCACGGCACGCCAGACGAGCCCGCCGTGCGGGCCGCGTTCGCCGCGACGGCCGAGGCAGCCTTGCGTGAAGGCCTCGGCATCAATGCCGGGCATGACCTGAACCGCGCGAATCTCGCGGACTTTCTGCGTGGCGTGCCGGGAGTCCAAGAGGTGTCGATCGGCCACGCGCTGATCTCCGACACGCTGGAGCTCGGCATGACGGAAACGGTGCGCGCCTACCTCCGTTGCATCCACGAAGCCGCCGCATGATCTACGGCATCGGCACCGACATCTGCGATGTGCGCCGCATTGCCGCCACATACGCCCGCCGCGGTGAGCGCTTCGCCGAGAAGGTGCTCGGTCCGCACGAGATCGAGGTGTTTCGCTACCGGCTCGCCAAGGTCGAGGCACGCGGGATCAGCTACCTTGCCACGCGTTTCTCTGCCAAGGAGGCCTTCTCCAAGGCGATCGGTCTCGGACTTCGCATGCCGATGACCTGGCGTGCGTGCGAGGTGGTGAAGGCGCAGAGCGGCAAGCCTGAGATTCGCCTGCACGGCGCGCTGGCCGAATGGTTCGCCGCCCGCCGTTTGCTCGCCCATGTGACGGTGACCGACGAGACCGATTACGCAGCCGCTTTCGTGGTGGTTGAAACCCAAGACCAACGATGAACGACATCCAACATTCGCCAGTGATCCTCGACATCGCCGGCACCGCGCTGACCGACGACGACCGCCGTCGCCTGCTGCATCCGTTGACCGGTGGGCTGATCTTCTTCACCCGCAACTGGGTAAATCGGCAGCAGATCACCGAGATCACCGCCGAGGTCAAATCCATCCGCCCCGATCTGCTGATCACCATCGACCACGAAGGCGGCCGCGTACAACGCTTCCGCACCGACGGCTTCACCCACCTGCCGGCCATGCGCCGCCTCGGCGAGCTTTGGATGGAAGACGCGATGCGCGCCACCGATGCCGCCAGCGCCTGCGGCTACGTGCTCGGCGCCGAGCTGCGTGCCTGCGGCATCGACCTGAGCTACACACCGGTGGTCGATCTCGATCACCGCCGCAGCGAGGTGGTGGGTGACCGCGCCTTCCACCGCGACCCGCGCGTCGCCACCTTGCTGGCCAAGAGCCTGATGCATGGCCTGCTGAGCGCTGGCATGGCGAACTGCGGCAAGCACTTCCCCGCGCACGGGTACGCGATTGCTGACTCTCACGTGGCACGCGCCGTCGACGACCGCTCGCTGAAAGCCATCCTCGCCGAGGATGCGCGGCCCTACGACTGGCTGACCACCACGCTCACTTGCGTGATGCCGGCCCACGTGACGTTTCCCAAAGTCGACGCGCTGCCAGCCGGCTTCTCGGCCCGTTGGCTGAAGGACATCCTGCGTGGCCAGATCGGCTACACCGGCGCCATCTGCTGCGACGACCTCAGCATGGAAGGTGCGCGCATTGCCGGCAGCGCCGTCGAAGGTGGCATCGCTGCCCTCAACGCAGGCTGCGATTTGGTGCTGCTGTGCAACCAATCCAAGGCCGATGGCGGCAAGCCGGTCGATGCGCTGCTCGACGGCTTGCAGCAGGCGCTCGAGCGCGGCGAATGGCAGGCCGACGCCGACAGCGAAGCACGCCGCATCGACCTGTTGCCGCAGACCGCGCCGCTCACCTGGGATGAGCTGATGCACCACCCGGCCTATCAGCTCGCGCTGGAACGCCTGCCGTAGTGTCGTCTGTGCTGGAATGAAAAAGGGCGCACCGTAGTGCGCCCTTTTCGTTGGATGAAGCCCGTTCTTCAGGCCCGAGGCTGAGAGCCACCAGCTTGTGCAGTCTCGAACGGCAGCTTGATCTGGGACAGGTCCTTGCGAGTCTCCACCAGCACCAGCGGGCCTTCGTCCACTGCCTCCAGCGGCTTGGGCTCGCGTGGCACATGCACTGGCTTGGGCTCGCGCGCCATCGCCTCTTGCACTGCGCGGATCTTCTCGGCGTCCGAGTTTACCCATTGCAAACCGGCGGATTCGGCTACCGACTGCAGTTGCTCGGTCGGCAGCACGAAAGGTGCGTGAACTGCTGCGGGTGCGGGAGCTACCGCAACCGGCGCGGGCGGCGCGGCCGTCACCACGGGCGCGGGCACCGGTGCCGGGGTCGGTTCCGGTTGTGCTTCAGCCAGCGTGGCCGGAACCGGCTCGGCTTCGGCAGCAATCACCGGCTCCGCGGTTTCGACCTGCGCCGCGATCACGGCACGCGGCTCGTCCACTGCGATGTCAGCGGTTTGACCATCAACAGCTGAGGCGTCGACAGCTGCCGTGCCTTCTGCACCTTCCTCGCGACGCTGGCGGTCACGACCGCGGCCACGGCCACGGCGACGACCGTCGCGCTCACCACGTTCCGCGCCTTCGGCTGCCGGTGCTGCGCCCTCTGCGTCAGCCGTCACCGGCTCAACAGCGTCGTTCGTGGCTTCGAGCGGCAGAGCAGGCTGTGCGGTGTCGTCGCTCGATACCGCTTCTGCGGTTTCGCCTTGACGGGTCTCGTCACGGTCGCGCCCACCACGTCCGCCGCGGCGGTTGCGGCGGCGGCCAGTGCGTTCGCCCTGGGCTTCGGCAGCAGCTGTCTCCGGGGCGTCGCCACCCGGCACCGTGTCGACGAAGGCGCGCACCTGCGTCGCCTCGTCGGTCACCGCTTCGGGAGCGGGCTGGCGGCGCGGCTCACCACGCTCGGGGCGCGGGCCACGGCGGCCTTCTTGGCGCGGTTCGCCACGGCCTTCGGCTGGGGGCGCATCGGTGCGTGGTTCCTGGCGGCGGCTGCGGTCTTCGCTGCGGGCTGGCGCCTCTGCGCTGACTTCTTCCGGCTTGTCACCGCGCTCGTTGCGACGGCCACGGCCATCACCACGGCCGCCGCTGCGCTCACCACCGCGTTCTGCACGTTCGCCGCCGCGCTCGCCACGGCCACCGCGACCGTCACGGCCGCCTTGGCCACCACGGCCACCGCGACCATTGCGATCGCCTCGGCCTTCGCCACGTTCCTGCTTGTCGGTTGCCGGCGCCTTGACGGCTGGCTCAGCGATGACCGGCGCGGGCTGTTCGCTCGTGCCGAAGAGCTTCTTCACCCATGAGAAGAAGCCGCCACCCGACGAGACAGGGGCAGCAGCCACGGGCGCAGCGACCGGTGTCGGCGCAGCCACAACCGGCTCAGGCTTGGGCACGACGATGGGTGCGGGCGTCTCGGGCAGGATGCCCTTGATCACCGGCTCCTGCTTGGCCTTGGTCTTCTCGCGGCGTGTAATGCCAACCTCGTCGTCCGGCTCCTCGATCATCGAGTAGCTGACCTGCAGGTTCTCGAGACGCGGGTCGTCGTGGCGCAGGCGCTCCAGGCGGTAGTTCGGCGTCTCCAGGTGCTTGTTCGGCACCAGCAGCACAGTGATGCGCTGCTTCAGTTCGATCTTGGTAATTTCGGTGCGCTTCTCGTTCAGCAGGAACGAGGTCACTTCCACCGGCACTTGCACGTGCACGGCAGCAGTGTTGTCCTTCATCGACTCTTCCTGAACCATGCGCAGGATCTGCAATGCGCTCGATTCGGTGTCGCGGATGTGGCCGGTGCCGTTGCAGCGCGGGCAGGTGATGTGGCTGCCTTCGCTCAATGCCGGACGCAGGCGCTGGCGGCTCAGTTCGAGCAGGCCGAACTTGCTGATGGAGCTGAACTGCACGCGGGCGCGGTCTTGGCGCAGCGCGTCGCGCAGGCGGTTTTCCACGTCACGGCGGTTCTTCGACTCTTCCATGTCGATGAAGTCGACCACGATCAGGCCGCCGAGGTCACGCAGCCGCATCTGGCGCGCGATTTCGTCGGCGGCTTCGAGGTTGGTGCGGGTGGCGGTTTCTTCGATGTCGGAGCCGCGCGTCGAGCGGGCCGAGTTCACGTCGACCGAGACCAAGGCTTCGGTGTGGTCGATCACGATGGCGCCGCCCGAAGGCAGGTTCACCGTGCGCGAGAACGCTGTTTCGATCTGGTGTTCGATCTGGAAGCGGCTGAACAGCGGCGCGTCGTCGCGGTAGCGCTTGACCTTCGATGCCGACTCCGGCATCACATGGCTCATGAACTGCTGAGCCTGGTCGTAAATGTCGTCGGTGTCGATCAGGATCTCGCCGACGTCGGCCGTGAAGTAATCGCGGATCGCGCGGATCACCAGCGACGATTCCTGATAGATCAGGAAGGCGCCTTTGCCAGCCTGGGCGGCGCCGTCAATGGCGGCCCACAGCTTGAGCATGTAGTTCAGGTCCCACTGCAGCTCCGGCGCGGTGCGGCCGATGCCGGCGGTGCGGGCGATCAGGCTCATGCCCTTGGGGTACTCGAGCTGGTCGAGGTTTTCCTTCAGCTCTTCGCGGTCTTCGCCCTCAATGCGGCGCGACACGCCCCCACCACGCGGGTTATTGGGCATCAGCACCAGGTAGCGGCCGGCCAGCGAGACCATGGTCGTCAGTGCAGCGCCCTTGTTGCCGCGCTCCTCTTTTTCGACCTGCACGAGAAGCTGGTCGCCTTCCTTGATGGCGTCTTGAATGCGTGCGGTGCGCACGTCCACGCCTTCACGGAAGTAGTTGCGCGAGATTTCCTTGAACGGCAGAAAGCCGTGGCGGTCTTCGCCGTAGTCGACGAAACAGGCTTCGAGCGACGGCTCGACGCGGGTCACGACCGCCTTGTAGATATTGCCCTTGCGTTGCTCGCGGCCTTCGATTTCGGTTTCGAAGTCCATCAGCTTTTGACCATCGACGATGGCCAGGCGACGTTCTTCTTGCTGCGTCGCGTTGATCAGCATGCGTTTCATGTGCGCTCCTTGGTCGCCTCCTCCGCTGTGTGCGGTAGGGGCAACTCACTCAACATGCCGCCACTGAAAAATCAGGGGCGACTCATCGATGCACGAGAAACGTGAATGAACCGGAAGGAATCGCCCTGGACTGCGGTGACGGGGTGCCGATCAGTGGATCGGTGGCCCGTCTGGCAGCGTTGGCGCATGCGTGGCAGTGGGCACAGTGGTGGGCCGTGAGGCTCGTGTTCGGGACCGAGCCACGGCGCTGCCAGCACGACGAGCGCGCGAGGGACAGTGTGGGGTGGGGGCCGGGAACAACATCCGCTTTGATCACTTGGACGCGGGTAGGAGACTTGAATTCATGCCGCGCTTGTGGCGCTGGCTGTATCTGCTGTCTCCCGCCTGGAAACCTTTTTTGCAGGGTTCGTTCTTGTTTCTCTGCCGCACCGGGTTGCCAGCTGTCTGGTCACTTGGGGGCCAGACCCGCCGCACGCCGGGTGCGTTGCATCACCTTGTGGCTAGGCCTTCGGCTTCGCCGCCGCGTGTTCTACCGTGTGCTTGGCTGAGGAGCGCCGCAGGTGCGACGTAAACTCAGATAAATCAATCACTTACAGCGAAAACGTGGTGCAACGCATTATAAGGGCCAAAAACGGGCCAGCGGCAAATGCCCGCGAGGCCTCGCCCAAGCCCGCGGTGCACACGGTCGAGATCGACGAAGGCTCGCAGGGCCAGCGGCTCGACAACTTCCTGGTCAAGCTGCTCAAGGGCGTGCCCAAGACCCATGTCTACCGGGTGATCCGTTCGGGCGAAGTGCGGGTCAACAAGGGCCGAGCCGCTGCCGATACGCGCCTGGAACTGGGCGACATGGTGCGCGTGCCGCCGGTGCGGGTGGCCGAGAAGACCTCGGCGCCAGCAGCGCCGGCCCGCGAATTCCCCGTCGTCTTCGAAGACGAACACCTGATCGCCATCAACAAGCCTGCCGGCGTGGCGGTGCACGGCGGCAGCGGCGTCAGTTCGGGTGTGATCGAGCAACTGCGCCAAGCCCGGCCCACGGCCAAGTTCCTGGAGTTGGTCCACCGGCTCGACAAGGAAACCTCTGGCCTGCTTTTGATCGCCAAGAAGCGCTCGGCGCTGGTGGCGCTGCAGGAACAGTTCCGCAGCCGCGAGACGGGCAAGACCTATTCGGCACTCGTTATCGGAACCTGGCCTGCCAGCCGCAAGGTGATCGACGTGTCGCTGCACAAGTTTCTGACCGCAGAGGGCGAACGCCGTGTTCGCACCGTGGATCAGGACAATGAAGACGGTCGTCGCTCCATCACCCTCGTGAAAATAGCGCAGAAGTTCGCCGACTTCACGCTGCTCGACGTCACCATCAAGACCGGCCGCACCCACCAGATTCGCGTCCATCTGGCACACGAAGGCCACCCCATCGCCGGTGACGAAAAGTATGGGGACTTCGCCACCAACAAGACCTTGGCCAAAGGTGACGCCGCCAGCGGCCACCGCTTCGACCGCATGTTTCTGCACGCCCGCCGCTTGCGCTTCGAGCACCCCGCCACAGGCGAGGGCATGGAATTTGAGGCACCCTTGCCACCCGAATGCGACGCCTTCATCGAGGCGCTCGCTTCCATCCGATCCGCATCATCATGACCCGACCCCGCCGCTTCGACCTCATCGCCTTCGACTGGGACGGAACACTGTTCGACTCCACCGCGCTCATCGCCCGCTGCATCCAGGCCGCCTGTGCCGACGTCGGCGTGCCGGTGCCGAGCGACAAGGACGCGAGTTACGTGATCGGCATGGGCCTGATCGAGGCCCTTCAACACGCCGCGCCCGGCTTGCCGCGCGAGCGCTACCCCGAACTCGGCGCACGCTACCGCCATCACTACTTCGCGCGCCAGCACGAGATCGTGCTGTTCGACGGCACCTTGCCGATGCTGAAGGCGCTCAAGGCACGCAACCACTGGCTGACGGTGGCCACGGGAAAATCTCGCAAGGGCCTGGACGAAGCGCTCAGCAGCGTCGAGCTGCATGGCGTGTTCGATGCCACGCGCACCGCCGATGAAACGGCCTCCAAGCCACACCCGATGATGCTGCTGGAGCTGATGCGCGAGTTCGGCGTCGAGCCCGAGCGCACGCTGATGATCGGCGACACCACGCACGACCTGCAGCTCGCCATCAACGCCGGCGCGGCCAGCGTGGGCGTGGGCTACGGGGCCCACACGCCTGAGACCTTCGCCGCCTTCTCGCCGCTGCACATTGCGCATTCGGTGGGTGACCTCAGCGACTGGCTGGCCCGCCATGCTTGAAGCCGCAACACTCCCGCCGCCACAGCACCTGTGCGCGGCAGACCAGCTCACCGAGCGCGGCACGGCCCTCGTCTTCGACGTGATGCACTATCGCGAGCCGGCGCGCGCCTTTGCGCTGCGCTTCGACGGCCAGATCGTCGCGTACCTGAATCGGTGCTTGCACGTGCCGACCGAGATGGATTGGCAGCCCGGTGAGTTTCTGGACAGTAGCAAGGAATTCATCATGTGCTCCATCCACGGCGCGGTGTACGAGCCACAAACCGGGCGCTGCGCCGGTGGCCCCTGCGGTCGCGGCAAGCTCACCTCGATCCAGGTGATGGAGCGTGACGGGCAGGTGTATTGGTATCCTTCCCGCGACACCCAACCTGTGCTCTTCGAATGAACCCCCAAGACGATATTCCGCCGGCAGCCGAACCGGCTGCGGCAGCTCCAGCCATGCCTGCTCCCGCTGTGCCGACCGTAGCCGCCGCGCCTGCCGCGCCAGGCTGGGACCAGACCATGGCCGCCTTCGCCAAGGACTACCTGGCCGACCGCCGCACCGAGCGTCGCTGGCGCGTTTTCTTTCGCCTGATGTGGATTGGCCTGCTCGCCGTGCTGTTCTGGGCCGCACTCAATGCGCGCAACCATGCGGCCGCGCCGAGTGGTCCGCACACCGCGCTGGTCGAGGTGCGTGGCGAGATCGCAGCCGATGGCGAAGCCAGCGCCGAGGTGCTGGTCGCTGCGCTGAAGGCGGCGTTCGAGGACGACGGCGCACAGGCCGTGGTGCTGCGCTTCAACTCACCCGGCGGCAGCCCGGTGCAGGCCGGCATCGTCAACGACGAGATCCGCCGCCTCAAGGCGCTCTACAAGAAGAAGGTCTACGCGGTGGTCGAGGAAGAGTGCGCTTCGGGTGCGTACTACATCGCCGTGGCGGCTGACGAGATCTACACCGACAAGGCCAGCATCGTCGGCTCGATCGGCGTGTTGATGGACAGCTTCGGCTTCACCGGCACCATGGAAAAGCTCGGCGTCGAGCGCCGCCTGCTCACGGCTGGCGAGAACAAGGGCATCGGCGACCCGTTCTCTCCGCTGACCGACAAGCAACGTGCCTACACGCAGGCCACGCTCGACCAGATCCATCAGCAGTTCATCAAGGTCGTCAAAGAGGGCCGCGGCAAGCGTCTCAAGGTGTCGGCCGACACTTTCTCAGGCCTGTTCTGGAACGGCGAAGAAGCCGTCAAGCTCGGCCTCGCCGATCACCTGGGCAACCTCGACTACGTAGCACGCGAAGTGGTGAAGGCCGAAGACATCATCGACTACACCCCGAAAGACAACGTGGCCGAGCGCCTCGCCAAGCGCTTCGGTGCGTCGATCGGCGCGGGCGCGGTGAAGGCCATGCGCAGCATGGGTTCGATCCGCTGAATTTCAGCGCACGAGTCTCCCCCAGCAAGCATCACGGAACGAAGCGGTAGCCGATGCCCGTCTCGGTGACGAGGTGGCGCGGCTGTGACGGGTCTGCCTCGATCTTGCGCCGCAGGTGGCCCATGTAGACGCGCAGGTAGTGCGTGTCTTCCAGGTGGTTCGCGCCCCACACGGCGCTGAGCACCTGGCGGTGCGTCAGCACGCAGTCTGGCCGAGCGGCCAGGTGTGTCAGCAAGCGGTATTCGATCGGCGTCAGGTGCAGCGGCTCGCCTTGGCGCTCAACCGTGCGGCGCCCCAGGTCGATCTTCATGTCACCGAACTCCAGCGAGGTGCTGCCTGCTGTGGCACCCGCTGCGCGCCGGCGCAGGTGGGCGCGCACGCGGGCCAGCAATTCACCGGCACCGAAGGGCTTCACCAGGTAGTCGTCGGCGCCTGCGTCCAGCGCGGCGATCTTGTCCGCTTCGGTCGTGCGTGCCGACAGCACCAGCACCGGCACGTCCGACCAGGTGCGCAGGTCGCGGATCAGGTCGACGCCGTCGCCATCGGGCAGGCCGAGGTCGAGGATGACGATGTCGGGGTGGCGCGTGCCGGCTTCGATCAGCCCGCGCTGCACGCCGTCGGCTTCGTGCACCTCGAAGCCTTCTCTTGTGAGCGACAGGCGCACGAAGCGGCGAATCTCCGCTTCGTCTTCCACCACCAACACCTTCACCACCGGATCGCTCATGTCTCGACATTGTCCGCTTCGATGTGTTCCAGGCTCGGCGGCGTGCCACGCGGCAGCTTGACGCTGAAGCGCGCGCCGCCGCCTGGCCGCGTCTCCCCGCGGATCGTGCCGCCGTGCGCTTGCACGATGGCGCGGCAGATCGCCAGGCCCAGGCCGACGCCGGGTGCGGCACTCTCCTTGCGGCCGCGTTCGAACATCTCGAAGATCGCCTCTTCGCGCCCCTTGGGCAGGCCCAGCCCGTGGTCGTCAACACACAGCGTGACATGCGCGTCCGAGGCCCGTGCGCTGATCTCGATCGCGCTGCCGGCCGGCGTGTACTTCACCGCGTTCTCAAGCAGATTGCACAGCACGCGCTCGAGCAGCACGGCATCGACATCCAGCAGCGGCAAGTCCTCGGGCAGCGAGACGCGCACGCGGCTGAGGTCGAGCGAGCCGCTCATCGCCTTCAGCGCGCTGCCGACCACTTCTTCGAGTGGCTGCCACTGTCGGTTGAGCTGCACCGGGCCGGCCTGCAGGCGCGCCATGTCGAGCAGGTTGTTGACCAGTGCGTTCATGCGAAGCGCAGCCTCGCGCATGCCGGTGACGATCTCGCCCCGCGCACCGGTCGGCGCCGGCTCCACCAGCGTCAGCGAATCGGCCATGCCCACGAGCGCCGCCAGCGGCGTGCGCAGGTCGTGCGAGATGGCGGCCAGCAGCGAGTTGCGCAGGCGCTCCGATTCCATCTGCAGCGTCGTGCTCTGCGCCACGTCCACGTAGTGAATGCGTTCCAGCGAGATGGCGAGCAGCGACGCGCAGGTGTCGAGCAGGCGGCGCTGCTCGGGGCCGATCAGCCGGGCAGGATTTTTCGGTTCGATGGCCAGCACGCCGCGCACGCGCATCGGCGCCTTCAGCGGCAGGTACAGCACCTGCGAGCCGGGCAGGGTGTCGGTGCCGTGCCCGGCCGCTTGTGCGTGGGAATGAGCCCACTGCGCGACACCGAGGTCGATGTTGGTGGCTGGCTCGAAACCAGGCAACGACAGCGGCAAGGGCGGTGCGACACGGTCCTGCAAATCGGCCACCAGCAAGCCGGAGCGCGCCTCGAACTCCGACCGCAGGAAGCGCGCAGCGATCTCGGCCACCTGCTCCGGCATCAACGCACCGGACAGGTCGCGTGACATTGCATACAGCGCGCTGACACGCTCCTCCCGCTGCGTGGCCACACGCGCCTGGAACTTGAGCCCCGCGGTCATCTGGCCGATGAGCAGCGCGACCACCAGCATCACGGCAAAGGTCAGCAGGTATTGGGCGTTACCCACGTTGAAAGTGAAGCGCGGGGGCACATAGAAGAAGTCGAACGCCCCCACGCTCAGAAAGGCGGCCATCACTGCCGGCCCGCGCCCGAAACGCACGGCCACCAGCACCACCGCGAGCAGGAACACCATCACGATGTTGGCGAGTTCCAGCTTCGAGTGAAGCGGTGCGGTGAGCAGCGTGACGGCAGCACAGATCGCAGCGCTCCAGGCGTATGGCTGCCACGGCTGGGCCGAGTCGGCCTGCGATGGCGAACTCGAGGGCGCGGCGGTAGCTTTGCGCTCGCGGGCCGGCAGCGCGATCTGGATGACATCGAGGTCGTTGCCTTGCCGGCCCACCGCCTCGGCCAGCGTTGGTCGCCACGGCCGCGGCAAGCGGCCAGTGTCTCGGCCCAGCACCACACGCGACAGGTTGTGCTCGTGCGCGTACTTCACCACGGTGGTGGCGAGCGTTTGCCCGCTCAGCGAGGCCGCGGTGGCGCCTGCGTCTTGCGCGAGCTTGAGCAGGCGCAGCACGCGCTGGCGCGCTGCCTCCGGCAGGCGCTGCAGCTTCGGCGTCTCGACGTGCACGCAGTGCCAGGGCACGTCGAGCTGGGTCGCCATGCGAGCGGTGGCGCGCACCAGCTTTTCTGACCGCTCGTCGGGGCCGATGCACAGCAGCAGCGCTTCACGCGTCTGCCACACCGGCGGCGCGGCCATCGTGCGGCGGTACTGCAGCATCTCGTCGTCGACGCGGTCGGCAGTGCGGCGCAGCGCCAGCTCACGCAGCGCGATGAGGTTGCCCTTGCGGAAGAAGTTGCGCACCGCCGCGGCGGCCTGCTGTGGCAGGTAGACCTTGCCCTCCTTCAGGCGCTGCAGCAGCTCGTCGGGCGGCAGGTCGACGATCACCACCTCGTCGGTCTCGTCGAACACGCGGTCGGGCACCGTCTCCGACACACGGATGCCGGTGATGCCGCTCACCACGTCGTTCAGGCTCTCGAGGTGCTGCACGTTCATGGCCGACCAGACGTCGATGCCAGCGCCGAGCAGTTCTTCCACGTCTTGCCAGCGCTTGGGGTGGCGCGAGCCGGTCACGTTGGAATGCGCCAGTTCGTCGACCAGCACGAGCTGCGGCTTGCGTGCAAGCGCCGCGTCGAGGTCGAACTCTTTCAGCGTGCGCTGGCGGTAGGCCACCTCTTTCAGCGGCAGGCGTTCCAGGCCATCGACCAGGGCCTCGGTCTCGGCGCGGCCATGGGTCTCGACCACGCCGATCAGCACGTCGCCACCTTGCGCACGCAGCGCGCGTGCCGCGGAGAGCATCGCGTAGGTCTTGCCGACGCCGGCCGAGGCGCCGAAGAAGATCTTCAGCTTGCCGCGCTTCGCATGCGCGTCTTCCTGCTTCAGGCGTGCGAGCAATTCATCGGGGTCCGGTCGGAGGTCCGTCACATCGGCCACTACAACCAGCCCACCTTCCTGAAGCGCCAGTACATCACGCTGCAGGCCACCACGATGAGGCCCAGCGCCATCGGGTAGCCGTACGGCAGCTTCAGTTCCGGCATGCGCTCGAAGTTCATGCCCCAGATGCCGGCGAACGCGGTGGCCACCGCGAAGATGCCGGCCCAGGCCGCCAGGCGCTTGGTGGTTTCCGACTCTTCGATGGTCACCATCGCCAGGTTCACCTGGATGGCAGTGCCGATGGTGTCGCGCAGTGTGTCGAGCGTGGCGTTGATGCGCAGCAGGTGGTCGTACACGTCGCGAAAGTATTCGCGGCTGCCTTCGCACACCGAGGGCACGCGGCCGCTCGAGAGCTTGCCGGTCGACTCCATCAGCGGCGTCACCGCGTGCTTCACGACCATGATGCGGCGCTTCAGGCCGTACAGGTGCTCGATGTTCAGGCGCGCGGCACCGCGGTCGAAGATCTGGCCCTCGATGCCTTCGAGCTCGGTCTCCATCGCATCGATGACCGGGAAGTAGCGGTCGACCACCGCATCCATCAAGGCATAGAGCACGAAGCCGGCACCATGGCGCAGCAGGTGCGGCTCGCGTTCGGCGCGCTCGCGCACGCCCAGCAGGCTGTGCTGGCTGCGGTTGCGCACCGAGAGCACGAAGTTGCGGCCGACGAACACGTTCAGCTCGCCGACGCACAGCTCGTCGATGGCGCTGAATTCCACCGAGTGCATCACGACGAACAGCGTGTCGCCGTACTCCTCGACCTTGGGGCGTTGGTGCCCGTGGCGTGCGTCTTCCACCGCCAGGTCGTGCAGGCCGAACTCCTGTTGCATGGTGGCCAACTCGTCGTCACTCGCGTCACGCAGGGCCACCCACACGAAGCAGTCGGGCCGGCAGACGTGCTTGCTGATGTCGGCGACGCTGATGTCAGCGAGCTTCTTTCCTTCCTGGTAGGCAACGCAGTTGATCAGCATGGTCTTGGCTCCCGTTGGCTTCGGCGCCATTCTTGCGCCGATTTCAACTGCGCATGCTCAGGGCTTGCCAGCGCCATCGAGCGCGACGTTGAGCGCCAGCACGTTGACGCGCGGCTCGCCCAGAAAGCCCAGCATGCGGCCCTCGGTGTGGCGCTCGACCAGTTTGTGCACGGCCTCGGGCGCCATGCCGCGCACGCGGGCCACACGAGCCGCCTGGTACTCGGCGGCAGCCACGCTGATGTGCGGGTCCAGCCCGCTGGCCGAGGTGGTGACAAGGTCGACCGGCACGAGCGCGGTGCTGCCCGAGTCGGCCGACTTGAGTGCGTCGACACGGCCTTTCACCGCGTCCACCAGCGCCGGGTTCAGCGGCCCGAGGTTCGAGCCGCCGGAGCCGGTGCCGTTGTAGGGCATCGGTGCGGTGGCCGATGGGCGGCCCCAGAAATACTTCGGGTCGGTGAAGTTCTGGCCGATGAGGCTGGAGCCGATGGGCTTGCCGTCCTTTACGACCAGGCTGCCGGCCGCCTGCGCAGGAAACGCGACCTGGGCCGCACCGGTGACGAGCAGCGGATAGGCGACCCCAGTGACGGCAGTCAACAGGACGAAGAGGCTCAAGGCCGGGCGAATCAAGTTTTTCATCTTCAGCTCCAGTTCAGACGAGGCCGGCGACGCCGAGAACCAGGTCGATCAGCTTGATGCCAATGAACGGCACGATCACGCCGCCTACGCCATACACGGCGAGGTTGCGGCGCAGCAGCGTGGCGGCGCCAATGGGCCGGTACTTCACGCCCTTCAGCGCCAGCGGGATCAGGAAGATGATCACCAGCGCATTGAAGATCACCGCCGACAGGATGGCCGACGACGGGCTGCCCAGGTGCATCACGTTCAATGCCGCGAGCTGCGGGTAGGTGGTGACGAAGGCCGCGGGGATGATCGCGAAGTACTTGGCGATGTCGTTGGCGATGCTGAAGGTCGTGAGCGAGCCGCGCGTCATCAGCATCTGCTTGCCGGTCTCCACCACCTCGATCAGCTTGGTCGGGTTGCTGTCGAGGTCGACCATGTTGCCGGCCTCCTTGGCGGCCTGCGTGCCGGAGTTCATGGCCACGGCCACGTCGGCCTGCGCCAGTGCCGGTGCGTCGTTGGTGCCGTCGCCGGTCATCGCGACCAGCTTGCCTTCGGCCTGGTATTGGCGGATGAGCGCGAGCTTCTGCTCCGGCGTGGCCTCGGCGAGAAAGTCGTCGACGCCGGCTTCGGCGGCGATGGCGGCGGCGGTGAGCCGGTTATCGCCGGTCACCATCACCGTCTTGATGCCCATGCGGCGCAGCTCGGCGAAGCGCTCCTTGATGCCGCCCTTGACGATGTCCTTCAGCTCGATGACGCCCAGCACCTTGGTGCCATCGGCCACCACCAGCGGCGTGCTGCCGCGGCGCGACACGTCGTCCACTGCCGTGCTCAGCGCAGGTGGGAAAGCGCCGCCCAGGGCTTCGACACGCTTGCGGATCGCTTCGGCCGCACCCTTGCGCACCTGGCGCATGCCTTGGGTGGCAGGCAGGTCCACGCCGCTCATGCGCGTCTGCGCCGAGAAGTGAACGAACTGGCCATTCAGCGATTGCAGGTCGCGCTCGCGCAGGTTGAACTTCTGCTTGGCCAGCACCACGATGCTGCGGCCTTCGGGCGTTTCGTCGGCCAGCGAGGCCAGTTGCGCCGCGTCGGCGAGTTCGCTCTCGCTAACGCCTGGCGCCGGAAGGAAGGTCGATGCCTGCCGATTGCCCAGCGTGATGGTGCCGGTCTTGTCGAGCAGCAGCACGTCCACATCGCCCGCGGCCTCGACCGCACGGCCTGAGGTGGCGATCACGTTGGCCTGCATCATGCGGCTCATGCCCGCCACGCCGATGGCCGAGAGCAGGCCCGCGATGGTGGTGGGGATCAGGCACACCAGCAGCGCGATCAGCACCGTCACGGTGATGGGCTGAGAAGCCACGCCCGCCGCCTTGGCCATGTCCACACTGAACAGCGAGAACGGCAGCAAGGTGACCGTGACGACCAGGAAGACGATGGTCAGCGCCACCAGCAGGATCGTCAGCGCGATCTCGTTGGGTGTCTTCTGGCGCTTGGCGTTCTCGACCATCGCGATCATGCGGTCGACGAAGGTCTCGCCCGGGTTGGTGGTGACGCGCACGACGATCCAATCCGACAGCACGCGGGTGCCACCGGTCACGGCCGAGAAGTCGCCGCCCGATTCGCGGATCACCGGGGCCGACTCGCCGGTGATGGCGCTCTCGTCCACCGAGGCCACGCCTTCGGTCACTTCGCCGTCGGCCGGTACCACGTCGCCGGCCAGTACCAGCACGATGTCGCCCTTGCGCAGGTTCTGCGACTCCATCGGGTGCCACTTGGCCCCATAGGTCGGGCCTTCCATCTTCTTGGCCCAGGTCTCCTTCTTCAGCCCACGCAGCGAGGCCGCCTGCGCCTTGCTGCGGCCTTCGGCCATGGCCTCGGCGAAGTTGGCGAAGATCACGGTGAACCACAGCCACAAGGCGATGGCGATGATGAAGCCCGCCGGTGCTTCGCCCTGGCCACCGATGGCCTGGGCGGCGAGCAGCGTGGTGATGATGCTGCCGACGTAGACGACGAACATCACCGGGTTGCGCCATTGCACGCGCGGGTCGAGCTTCTTGAACGAGTCGACGATCGCCGGTTTCACCAGCTTGGGGTCGAACAGGGTGAAGGTGGTGCGCATGAGGGTCACTTCCAGAGAACGAGATGTTCGACCACGGGGCCGAGCGCAAGCGACGGCACGTAGTTGAGCAAGCCGACGAGCAGCACCACGCCGATCAGCAGCACGACGAACAGCGCGCCGTGCGTGGGCATGGTTCCAGGGGTCACGGCAATGCGTTTCTTCGCGGCCAGCGAGCCGGCGATCGCCAGCACCGGCACGATCACGCCGAAGCGGCCGAACCACATCGCCACCGCCAGCAGCACGTTGTAGAACGGCGTGTTGGCCGACAGCCCCGCGAAGGCGCTGCCGTTGTTGTTGCCGGCCGAAGTGAGGGCGTACAGGATCTCGGAGAAGCCATGCGCTCCAGGGTTGGCGATGCCCGCACGGCCAGCCTCGCTCATCACCGCGATGGCGGTGCCCAGCAACACCAGCAGCGGCGTGACGAGGATGGCGATCGAGCTCATCTTCATCTCGTGCGCCTCGATCTTCTTGCCCAGGTACTCGGGTGTGCGGCCGATCATCAGCCCCGCGATGAAGACCGCGAGGATGGCGAAGATCAGCATGCCGTACAGCCCCGTGCCGGTGCCGCCGAACACCACCTCGCCGAGCTGCATGTTGACCAGCGGCACCAACCCGCCCAGCGGTGTGAAGGAGTCGTGCATCGCATTCACTGCGCCGCAGGATGCGTCGGTGGTGACGGTGGCGAAGAGGGCCGACGCGGCGATGCCGAAGCGTGTTTCCTTGCCTTCCATGTTGCCGCCCGGCTGCATGGCGCTCACCGACTGGTCGACACCCAGCGCCGTGAACTGCGGGTTGCCCTGCTGCTCGAAGTTCATCGCCGCGATGGCGCCGGCCGCGAAGAGCACGAACATCGCGATCACCACCGTCCAGCCCTGGCGAGGGTCTTGCACCATGCGGCCGAAGGTGAAGCACAGGCCGGCCGGGATCAAAAAGATCAGCAGCATCTGCACGAAGTTGCTCAGCGCCGTCGGGTTCTCGAACGGGTGCGCTGAGTTGGCGTTGAAGAAGCCGCCGCCGTTGGTGCCAAGCATCTTGATGGCTTCTTGCGAGGCGACCGGGCCCATCGGCAGCGTTTGCGTCGCCGAGGTCTTGTCTTCCATCACCGCTTCGCCCTGGGAGTTCTTCAGCGCCTGGCCGTCGACGCCGAGCTTGGGCACCTGGTAGTGCGTGGCTTCGATCGCCGTCACATCTTTGTTGGCGTCGAAGTTCTGCACCACGCCTTGCTGCACCAAGAACAGCGCCGACACGAACGCGATCGGCAGCAGGATCCACAGCGTGACGCGCGTCAGATCAAC
>Ga0307516_10003861_pt1 | contig 18942 bp, 23 predicted proteins | sample 19_EM_MG_FD_203310 | JGI IMG/M metagenome (GOLD analysis project Ga0307516, IMG submission 203310) | Populus trichocarpa ectomycorrhiza microbial communities from riparian zone in the Pacific Northwest, United States - 19_EM | ecosystem: Host-associated > Plants > Roots > Unclassified | place... | reverse complement strand
AATCACGTGGTGGCCTCTGGGCCTAGGACCTTGGAGGAGAGGATTGAGTCGGGTCGAGATTGGGAGCAGTGGTTGGCGAGTGTGGGGGACGTCGAGGAGGAGGAGAGGCTGGTGGCCGAGGCGCAGGGGACTGCCAAGGCTTGGGTCGACTCCCTTGTAGGGGACGTTGACATTGCTCCAAAATAGATAGTCCTCTGTACTGTCTTCCCATGGGCCAAAAGTCTCTAGCCCGAGTAATCCGAGATGACCGAGTTTGCCTTCTAACCGAAATGACCGAAAGAAGATGAAAGATAAGATAAGAGAAATGGGACATGAGATAAGATAAGATAAGGAATGTGGAAACATGTCATGGTTGAGCAAAGTTAAATGAGTGGGCGCTTGGGACTTAGAAAGAAAAGGGCAGAAAACCAGCGAAAATCATGACACATTCCAACAGAATTCAGGGTCTTCGAGCCCAGTACCTGCTCTACGGAATGGGCGATGGATGTGGTATTGGGACGTTCATCAGAAGTCTGCTGTTTCAAGACGGGTTCACTACCCTCGAATCATTATCCTTGACATACGAAAATGTTTGCAGTCTGTGGTCTAGGCCACTTACGGCACCCTTGGGTGGAGGGCTTGCCAGCTTCTTCCCTCGACTCGAGACCCTAACGACATCTGGTATCGAGCATCTAGTCGGCCCATACACCTGGCGGGCCGTGTCTAAAAAAGGGAATCGATGTACAGTAGCGGGACACGAGTCTACCGTGATCAAATAGATACGTCGTAAGATATGTCGTGAAAGGGTCTCGAACGAAAATTGAAAATCATAACACCTGGTGCCCCAGCCTCCAATCCCTCGTTATCAGCAGGCCGGATTGTCGGAGGGCTGGACGAACACGTGTGAGACTAGATCCTCAGATGGAAGATAATAACAAAGAACTATATTGTACCTGGACGAACATGCGTGAGACTAGACTACACATGGTTGTTAGTTAGGCATGAAGGGGTAACTGAAGTTGTAACTTACTCCTCAGATGGAAGATAATAACAAAGAACTGAGGAGCGTGTAAAAGTAAAGTGATCGGACTATATACGGTCCAAGAGTCAACAAGTACAAACACAAGTAAACAGACGTAAAGTAAAGTAAGACGCGTACAGTAAGAGTAACGCTACAAAGCAACACGGATCAGAAGAAGGTGGAGTGGATGGACGTGAAACTTGTGGACTCAGAAGTGGATTTCTTGTGACAACATCATTCGCTAATTTCCATCGTCCTGAAGCACCATGCGCTTGTCATTCCCCTGGGGTTTAGTTCGCTGAAATCCGTCGTTCTACGCGGTGAGCGTGTCCGCAGGACGATCGCGAACGGAATACGCCCTACCTCCCTCCGGGCGATAACATCCTTGACAATTTCACCTGTTGGAGACCGGCAACTCTCCGTCGCCGCCCAGGATGAGAGTGGGAACTCCATCACCTTCTTTTGCGACGATTTTTCGTATCTGGATATATTAGATTTGTGGAAGGCGTATCGGCAGTTCGCGTTGGATGACGTGAAGAGCGTTTACTTTGACCCGGGGGGTTATAACGGCTGCCGCCCCGACAGAAATTTTGCTGCCACCATCCGTGAACTCTCTCACGTAGAAGTCATCTTCGTGGCAGCCACTACCCGTCGACCATACGCACTGTACGGGGTCGCGGCAGTGTTGGCTACTCTCACGCCACGAAACCACCATCAGCCCCGGATTGAAAGATGGGTCATGGGTGTAGAAGATCCTGAGGACACGGTTGGCAGAGATCAGCGTTGGTGGTCAATGTGCGAGGGATATCTACATCCAAAAGGGGCGGACAAGCACTAATCGGTCTGCGCCCCGTATGTACCATGGTAGACCCATGTTTTTCCAACGTTCATCCTCACTGGGTAGAAGATAATAGTTATTGTGATCAACATGGTTTCCCGGTTCTCAAGTACATTCACTATGGGTTTCTACGTATGGGTCACTTAGCTGAAATCCATAAGATATCCCAGCTCCATCCAACCAAGCCGCGGGCCGGGATCATGGAGATCGTCCTCCGCGGCACAGCCTCTTGTAAAATATCGTTGAAATGGCGAGGCTACTGAGGTCTCGCCCTTACTTCTCACTGCTTCGCCGAGGAAATGAGTTGGATTACACGTATCTACAGGCGTGGTTCCAGATAAATATTAGTCCAGTCCATAGGGTAAACTCGAAGCACATCACTCCATCCTCCCCTTGACAGTCTGGTCCCGGATGCTCTTCAGAAATGGTACACCGCTGGTCCCACCAGTCCCGCCCGATCTTTCGCCCTTCCTCTGCTGCGCAGTGACATACAACGCTACCACCCGGATGTGTCCGCTCCTAAACCTCCGCATGGCGTCGATCACCCTGTTGTACGCCTCCATCGTCTCGGCCGCCTGCGCCCGGTCAAGGTGATCCAAAATAAACGCCCTCATCTGTTGCCCAAACTGACTCAACTCTTCGAGGAAAGCCCGATGATCCGCTGGGAGATATAACCTCATCCTCGCCAGGAATGCCATCTTCGATCCGTTGGACGGTTGGACGTCGTATTTCTCCTGTGGTTTGTGGGTCAGCGGTTCGATGCCCAGGAACGCGTCCAGCGCTTGGATGATCGAACTTTGAGCGGCTGAGGATCCCATCCATTCTTCTTCGACAGACTCTCCGCCCCCGAGATCATAAACGAGTCTCCCGCCAGGGAACCAGACCCTGATCTGATCGTAAAACACGGCAGGGTCGCAATCCGTCCGAACGTTCTCCAGGATCTCCGTCAGTTCGCCTACAACGCTCGCGAGCTGGTTCATATGCGTCGATACCGGTCCCAAACGCGAACCGTTCACAGCGGAGATTGTGGACTTCATCAGGGGCATCGCTCGGGCGCCGCGGTATTCGATCATGGCTTGGGTTCGGTAAAAGTGCACTTCGTCTGGAGTGGATGAGAAGGTGGAGTGAATGGAGAAGTCCTCTGGACTGTCGACAGCCCCTGATATGGAGTAGTTGTAGCAGATCGTGTCGGAGTAGGTGCAGACTGGTGGTAAGCCGAGTCGGTCGGATACCGCGCGTAAGGGGATCGACAGGGATGGCGGGATATGGATGGCGGTGGATGATGGCTTGGGTATCGAGTGGATATAGAAGTGGAGTGCGAACGTCAAAACTTGCCGAGCCCGAAGGAGAACCGGAGGGTTGCTACAAAGCTCCCACGTCGGTAATAGAGGCATCTGGGAAGATTGAAGATTGAACGAGGAATGACCGTCGGGATCATCAGGTAGGTGTCAGCGTGATGAGGTGGACACGGTGAGGATGTATACGTGCCTTTCGGACTGAACCTCTCCATTCCTCGAACTCCGGTATTCCGTCGGGGGAGGGTAACGAGTGGAATCTGAGTATCGAAGTGGCCGCGGACAGTATATCTTCCCATGGGTCCCATTTGCTAGGCAGACGCGAAACGGCAGGTTGAGTCGGCAGGAAGCCGTCTTTGAAATAGGGGAAAGAGGTGGTCTGGGGGCGGGTCATCGCTGAGGGGAACGGGGTCTTGACCAACAGTGAGACGGGCTGCCAGATGGGCTCGAAAATGTGTGGAGAAGTATAAGGGGAGATGGTTGACAAGCGAAGAGCATATTTATACGCCGGCTAAGGATTCTGGGTGGGGCAGCATAACTTGGGCTGGTTGCCCCAACTATCGGGGGCACTTGGGTTCTTGCTCTTGGCAAGATCCGAGACCGCGAACTCCGCCATTTCGCAAGCTTAAGTTCCGTAGGAACGTGATGGAGTTATGGTATGTGCCCCTCGCCACGCGGCCAAAGGTACGATGTAGAGTGGTGTCTAATCTTTTCTTGTCGCCGAAACGCCAGCAGCAGTGGGACGGCGGACGTCGATCTGTAGTGGTAGTGAGGGTTCCTCGAAGTTCCTGGTCCAGATCCCAGCGCTATCTTTCCAGGGTCACGTCTGACCACAAGGTCCGCCCGGGAATTGCTCACAGATGATAAATTCGGTGACGATGGCCGTGACAGAAGATGGCAAGTCATGGTGCGGCACACTTAGGCGCTCGCGGCTGGAAGCTGACATCGGCCGACAGGTTGCGGAAGGCGCGCGCGGGGCGAACCGCTCGGCTGAGGAACCGTGTTATGTAGAGCGTTGGAGAACTGAGAAAGGATTTGCGATTCGGTCGTCTGTCTAAGTATACACCGTCTAAATAAAAAACGCTATCGCGAAACAGTAGTACAGTTTGAGATGTAAATTACTCCATGAATCAACGAAAACAACGGGCCAGTGATCAACTGAAGACCGGAAGGAACCCCGAGACTGCAGTCGGTTGAAACGACGGCAGAGAGGGAGACAAGATATCTGACCAAATCATTTCAATCCGTTTTCCATGCGCTCCAGAACCACAACGATCCCTCGAATGACCAAACAGATCCTGTGCGGGATGAATGACGTTCTGGGGTGCTCATCCTGATCATCCCCATGGTGCCTTCCTTGGCGTTGTAGGTAATCGGTTGTGAGGGCTTCCTCGATCTTCAGCGGTAGATTGATTGTGATGCGAACGACTTGGATGGTCAGCCTGGACCGAGCCCACACGTCGGTGTAAGCCAACTGTCTGAAGGCATGTTGGAGTTCCAGGAGGTGGCAGAGTTCGCTGTGTAGCGTCCAAACGCAGGTGCGACAGGCTACGTGGGTGACATCGAGGGGTAGTTAGAGCTAACCGCCGATTCGGTGGAACATTTGAGGTCCTTACTGAGCGCGCGCTGGCGGATTGAGTGCAGCGTCATCAAAACTGACTCAATGCCTTCTTCCCCAAGCTGCAGTGGTGAATTGAACGCGGTTGTTGCCCCTTTTTCCAGCGTCAGAAGGCCCGGCGCTACTGATGGGAGATGAAAGGCACCCACTGAGGAAGTTACGGACGACCTCGAGGTCCCCATCCAGGAATTCGTTGAGTACGCCCAACAATACAGTTCTGAACGTTTCCTCGGGGGGTGGCTGTGAACGGAAGAAATCGAAATTTCTCCGTTGTTCCGCGGACATGGAGTCGTAATTATTTTTCAGACTCGGCAGCGAAAGCACATTGTATGCCATCGAAACCTTCTGAAAGGCCGTGGTAGCATCCGCCACGCCCGGGAATTTGCTGAGAGATGGTTAAGAAGCGCAATCGAGAGGATGAAGGTAAAACCTACTCTGGGTGACATTTTCTACTTCTGGTAAGATAGGCGCGTCGGAGGGTCTGCTTCTCGATGGGTCCCGCAACACGCTGCATCCCTAGAACCTCGTAGAGATCGGTCTCGGAGAGGATAGCCTGGATGGTATGTAGCCGGGTGGCTTCTGACGGTTTTCCGCCACAACCACAACTTTGCCCCAACGGAGATAAAGGACAGCAGGAAGACGGGAGGGTGTTTGAGCAGCCATTAGCGGTCGGTTTGGTGTCAAGAGAGTCTAGAGGTTTCCAGTCGATGTGCTTCGGGACCGACGGATATCGGTGATAATTCTCTTCGTCCTCCTCATCCTCAATTGGCGGGTAGAAATAAGTGCATATAGGGTCGGACGCTTCGGGCGAGAATCAGAGTCGAAGCTAGGGTTAGGGTTTAAAGAGGCGCACCTCGGTTGAGAAGCCCAGAAAGCATGAAAACCGCAGCGGCCAGGTTCCAGTTCGCGGTGTGATTCCGTCCGTCGTCGTCGACGTCGAGTGGTCGGGCGCTGACGTTGTCGAGGATTTAAAATGTGAATTCCCGCCTTTCTTTCATCCATGTGATAAGTTTCGTGGATTCTGGGCGTTTTTCCTTTTCAGGAAATCCTCCACGCCAGGCTCGTCCAGTGCCACCGCGTCACATGCAGCGATCATCTTCAAGACTCGGCCAGCTCTCCCTCAGGAGGTCGCTGCAACGTCGTACCGTCACCTCTCAGCCGTCGGACTCTCTTCGTACCCACGACCCAGGCCCCAGTGGGAATCGCGAGTTCGAGGCATCCCTCCATGCCTTCGAGGAAACCACTCGAGCCCAGGATGAGCGGGCCGCAATAAAGAGAGGGGGGACACGCGTCCTAGACAGAGCAGCAAATTGGGCTCACGCCACGCCGATGAAGAGACGCCGCGTCCCTCCACAGGGTATCCCGCAACAATCCGTGGAAAAAATCTTGAGAGTCCCCGAGGATGCCATTGAAGACGACGTTGTTTTCGATACTGGGCTCGGGGACAATGTTCTCCCGAAGGGTTCATTTTTGGAGATCCGGAGGTCAGTTCAAGTCAAGCCCATCCTCCGCTCGCATGCTCACGGTCTCGAGTGTGAAGGAATAATGCCGTGGTTCATGCCGTTTCCATGGGCCCGTACTACCTTGGTCGGTCCCGACAAACGCTCACTCTCACAACCACGGGCCGAGCTATCCCGTTCAACGATGCCGATATCATGCTTTGTGTCCCGAATTTCGTCGACCCAGAACCAGTGGATGCCTGTGGGGGGTCGGAGCTCCATACCACAGAGACAGAGCTGGTTGCTCGGACTCGAGTTCTCGAAGAGTTGCGCGCCGTGGGCAAAGGAATCGAAGGCGCCATCCGATACGTTGGCAACCGTGCCGCCAAATTCTACGATCACTTGAAGTCGCCCGACCCCAACGAGTGGAAAATAGTTGATGTCCAAACGGCGGCCAGATTCTATAGGCGCCCAGGCCGCCCGGATAATGCTTCGTCGACAATAATTGCAGTACACAAACACCTCATGGACCACCCGACCAACTTTATCGCTCACCCGACCGCCTATCGCACAACTCAGACGTTCTTAGTCCGTCCTCAGGCACAAGTCCAAAACATCGCTGACGTCACCAACTGGATGCGCATCGAGGGAGGTCGCTCTCTCAACGAATTTTGCGACAAGGTGAAGGTGATAATGGAACGAGCAAAGCTTCTCCGCCAACAATCGACCTCGACCGTGCCACACGAGATCCCAACCAACTACAACTACACCCTTACCGACACTGACCGCGAAATCCTGCGCTTCCTCTCCGACGCTTTCCACGCCCAACGCCTTACCCAATTTAACCCTCACTCACTCCCCAGTATCTACATCCTCAAACGCCTCGACCTGCTGGACGATACCGAATGGCCGGTCAACCATCTTGTTGCACTACAACAGGTCTTGACCGATTTGGGTGTCTTCAGCCCATGGACCGACGGCGTTTCCTTCGCTACCCGCACCGAGTCGCTCGCCCACCGACCGACCATGAAACCTCTCCGCGCTCCGGCCCACCCCCCCAAACCGCTTGGCCCGGAAGACTTTTACACAAGCGATTCTCTGGAAGCCATCCGACATGATTTCGGCGGCATGCCAGTCTATGTGATTGACGATGCTTCGGCTTCAGAGTTGGATGACGGCGTCTCCATCGAAACCGTCCCATCGGAACCAGACAACTACTGGGTTCACGTTCACGTCGCGGACCCCACCGTTCTACTTCCTCCTACGCACACCCTTTCATACAGGGCGCGGGAGATGTCTGAATCATCATATCTGGTTCAAGGGACCAGGTATATGCTCCCTCCCTCAACATTCCAGAGGTTCAGTTTGGGACATACTGTGGCGACGGGGGAGCCTCAACAAGTGATGACATTCAGTTTCAAGGTCGACACCGCTGGGGACCTCATCGACTACAAAGTTCAAGCGGCCACCATCAAGAATATTCACATCATGACGTATGATGATGTGGATGCAACGCTCGAACTCCCTTCTTCCGTGCCAACCTCCCCATTTGAATCCCCATCTCCCCGTTCTTGTGCCCCTATCGACCCCAGCCATTTGGAACGACTGAAACTCCTCTACAAGGTCTCCTCACGACTGCTCACGAATCGCGCCCTCCGTCCTGTATTTAATTTCGCCAGAGCTGTCTCCGATGTTCGATTCACTCACCCCATCCCACCTAACCTCCCGTCCCCCTACACGGAAACCAATACTTCAATGATGCGCCAATTCAAATTGTACGGTGGATTCCCGGACATGTCGTTCTCCGTCACCCCCATCGATGGGCTGACGAGGGGCGCACGGATGATGGTTTCCGAGTTCATGAAGGGAGCTTGTAGAGTTGCGTCGCGGTTTGGTGTCGAAAATGGTACTCCCCTTCTGAGGAGACATGGGCAGGAACCTGCTGGGGCAGACCCCGCAGAGATTGAGAGACTGATCGCGTCTCGGGACGAATTCGGGATAGTCGATTCGTATGAGGCTGCAAAGGCTCTGGTTGCGTTACCGAAGGCGGTGAACACGCTGGCTCCAAAGTGTCATTGGGCACTGGGCATCCCCGATGGGGAGGGGTACGTCAGAGTAACCTCTCCTCTTCGGAGATACGTAGACCTCGTCGCGCATTGGCAAATCAAACATACCCTCCTGGCCAATTCAAACCCCGCTCGATACACCAGAGGCAAACGGACCGTCTTTGGAGAAGAGTGGTTATCGCAGTACGCTCGTGAAGTCACCTTGAGAGATCGCGAGATGAAGAGGACGAATAATTTGAGGGACGAATATTGGTCTGGGGTGTTCACTAAGCGGTGGCTAGATGGGGAGATCAAGTCGGAGACCCTGGATCCGAAGGCGGCTGTGTTCGAGGCGAGGCCTGGAGCGATGTTGGTGAAGACTCACTATTCTGGTGGCGGGGGGTATAGGATGCGGTCGATGATTCCTCAGTTGGGGATGTGGGGAGATCTTGCGTTGGATGGCCCTCTGGAGATTGGGGCTAGGGTTAATGTCAGGATTTCTGGTGTCAGGGTGGGGCCGAGGCCGAAGGTTACCTTGGAACTTGTGTGACCGGACCCCTTCCTGTCCCCATCCCATTTGTATTCAGGGGCTATTTTATTCCTTACTCACTACTCACGTAAAAAGTAACACACACATCATAATGCATATGAACCCCAGCAACGTTCGTTCGACCATATCACCTCGTTCGGCCACCTGAGCCCAGCCGAGGGCAAGGATAGAAAAATCCGGTATCCGATTCTAACTCCTTGTTGCCGTACGTCGTTCTCATCTATGTAAGTACATAAACCCGGGTTAGAGTGAGGGGTTGCACGTCGTGGCCATGCGTGTAGAATACTTATAGAATAGGTCAAAAAGTGGTCAGAAGAAATTGAGAGGGCAGGAGAAAAAGGAAGAAGAAAAAAACTAGCCGACCAAAGCGGGGGGTCCCGTAGTAGTGCGGATGGGGTATGTATAGAAACCGACCGCGTTGAAGAAATTAAACCCCAATCGATTGAAGGAGCGCGCCCGCAGGCGACGAATACCGAACCGCCTCTACGTTTTAGCTCTCCGTGTCCGTCCAGCAACACCCCGCTCCTCAACTCACGCCACAGCCTGAGCCGGAACCTGTAGAAGGTCATTGGTGCTCCCAATGGCGGTGAGGATTCCACTTCCGTCCCTGGAGTCCTTTGAGATTTTCAATTCGGATTTCGGTGACGTCGTCTCTGCGGTTGACGGGACGTTGGTGGAATTCGTAGAACTCGTGGAACCGGCTGCGCTGATCCTCCCCATCTCGCTAACGAACGAGGTCCCCCAGAAGGATGAAGAGTACTTCGTCACATACTGTTGAGAAAATTAGTGAACACCGGGTTTCGTTTCGAGCGAGGTGGGGGAGAGGGACAGGTTCATACCTTGAATAGTTTCCTATGGTTTTCTTTCCTTGTTTCGGGTTCCATCTCCACAGCTTCGTGGATGGCGTTTGCGACTTGTTGTGAGTCCCAGGGGTTCACCACGATACTCCCATTCAAACTCTGGGCGGCACCGGCGAACTCTGACAGGATCATCACGCCCTGCCGATCCTGCTGACAAGCAATGTACTCGTACGAGACCTAACAAACCTCGGTAAATCGTTTGCCAGCAGGGTTGACGGAGTGAGTGTACGCACCAAGTTCATACCATCACGAGTACTGCTAACCAAACAGACATCGCTGACGGCATAAAGAGCACAAAGCTCATCAAACGCCAAACTCTTATGCATAAAGTGGATAGGCATGAACTCGACGGTTCCGAACCGTCCATTAATCCGCCCAACGAGTTCGTTGACGGTAGCCCGCAGATTCTGGTACTCTTCCACATCCTGCCGTGAGGGTACGGCAAGCTGCACCAGAACCACCTTTCCGATCCATTCCGGGTGTTGGGTCAAAAACAACTCCATGGCGTGAAGCTTCTGGGGAACGCCCTTGATGTAATCCAACCGATCGACACCGACGATGAGCTTAACACCATCGAACCTCTGCTCGAGCTGTTGAATCCTCTTCTTCACTGGCTCCTTGGCGAGGTTCTGAAGCGATCACCGGACGTTCGTCGGGGGGTCACCGGCATCAAAAAAAAAGAAGGAACGTTCGCGCAAAATTAGTTTCAGGGGAAGCAGGAACTTTTTTAGGGGGTGGTGGTGGATGGGGGAACTGCTGACCTCTGTGAAAGATGATGGCTCGATACCAATCGGGAAAGTTCCCACCCTGGCAAGGCGCCCGGAAAACTCGACCCCGTTCGGCATCGTAGGGAGACCCAAGATCCGGGTACATGAAGAAAGGAAATGGCGGGCGTAGTCGTAGGTATGGAAACCGATGAGATCGCAATAAAGGATTCCAAGCAGGATTTCGCGACGGACGGGTAGGATCCTAACGAGTGTGGTCGGTCAGTATTTTTTTCTCTCCCTCTCGGTGCGGGGTTACGTACCTGTAGATCTCGCTTGAGGGGAAAGGCGTGTGAAGGAAGAACCCAATCTTGACATTGGTGGCGTTGGGTGGTTTGATGGTGTCATCCATCTCAATCCCGTCCATGACCTTCTCAACCTCGCGGAAAGTCGCTCGATCGAGCCCCTCCGGACCGTCCAAGAGAGAGCGAAGCATGATAGGCAACAGCATGAGATGATAATCCTGCACCCAAACCATCGTACCCGTCCTAACGTGTGGCAAAACGACCTCGGCAAACTTGAGGTTAGCCTCCCTATACGCCCACCAGTTCTCTTCGTCAAAGTTCATTTCGCCGGGATGGTAATGGAACAAAGGCCAAAGAATCGAGTTTGAGAAACCGTTGTAGTGGCGATCCGCGATATCGTCGTCGAGGTAGACGGCCTGACAGGAGTACTCCTCCATGAGGATTTTGTCGACGTACGGCCTATCCTTGGGGTTGATGTAAAAGCCCGGCCATCCTATCCAAGTGAAGGTCATAGACTTTTTGCAACCGGAAAGGGCGGAGACGAGGCCGCCCGAGGACATTTTGAAGTGGAATTCGCCATTGGCATCCTTGGAGATGGTGATTGGGAGACGGTTGGAGACCACTATGAGGTGCTGTTGGGGGTCGACGGAGTCCGAGAACTGGGGGAGGTTCGGGTCAGAGGCGGAGGCTGGAACGGACATAAGGAGACGAGGTAGGGGAAGATTGGAGAGAAGGCTTTGGGTCTTGAGGGATTTCCAGTTATTTATCTGGCTTATTCGCCAGACGCCGATCCCGACTGTGAGCACAACTCTGACATCAGCCTTGTTTCCTTATCCGGTTTTTCACGCCGCAATTCCAATAGACTCAGCCAATTGAGGTTTTCGTCCTCGTGTTCTCTTTTTTTCAGTTCGAGTTCTTTTTTTTTTCTTCCGAGCAAACGTTTGATCCTACCAGTACCATACGAAACTTCCCTGTGGCAAGGCGGGGACTTGACGGAAGAAAGCCAACGGTAGGTGAAAAAAAAGGAAGCACTTTGGTGAAACAGCCCAATCAATGGTCCAAGTGACCATCAGCCTGTAACAAGGTGCGATCTGGCAGCTAACATCTCCCCCATCTCCTTATATTTCGTCCACCATTGTGTCTTGCCCCGTCTGTTCTTCATGTCCGCCTGCTCTACCATCTCCTTCACCCCGACCCACTTTACCTTGGTGCCCTGAATCGTGATCACCGCATCCGCACCCTTGTGCGTCCATCTCCGTTTCCAGGGAAGCTTAGCGAGTTCCTCTGCCTGTTCCTCGATAAAGTGCATCGACTTGAGGGAGAGCCGGACCGCACGTGCTCGATCGATGGGGGAAGGAATGTTCCCCTGAAGCGTGTGGCCGAGCGAGACCATACGGGAGTCGAACAGTACACCGCCTTCCTCCTTGAACATTTTTGTTATCACTTCAGTCGTGTAAACTGAAGAGGAAAGTTCACTCCTGGCCGGCAGCGGTCAGCCATTAACCTTCCTTTACGTACAAAAGGTCCGCGATTGAAAACCGCATCGATCGCACCTGATGATGAGGCGTCCTTCGGCCTTCCCCTTCTTGTCGATTCCATACCGTCTCTGCATGAACTTTACGTCTTGTCGCAACATGTCGAGGTTTATGCCATCTTCCGGGGTGTACACGATGCAAGCTCCGGTCTGTTAAATTTTCAGATGTCATGAAAACTGCCGCAGAATGACAGCCCACCGCAAGCGCGCCCATGGCGGCAATGTAACCGCACATGCCTCCCTGGGTCTCGACTACAAATACGCGGCTCCGGCTCGCTGACGCACTCTGCTTGATGGCGTCACAGGCATCAACGAGAGCGTTCAAGCACGTATCACTTCCTAGACTGTATTCCGTGACCGGTACGTTGTTGCTGATGGTGGCCGGTAGGTGGACCACAGGAACACAAAGTGGGGGGTACGCCTCCCGGGCCGCCTCTAGCTCGACGAGGGTGGTGAAGGCTTCGAATCCACCGATCAACATCAAGGCGTTAACGTTGTGCTCCTGGAACTTGGATGCAACTTGTCCGATGTTTATCGAAGGGAGGGTCCTGTTGGTGCCAAGTTCAGATCCGCCACGAGCCATCCAGTTGTCGACACCGAGCCAAGTAAGAGGAACGACGTTATCGTCGAGGAGGCCTTTAAAGCCGTTGTAGACAGCGAGTGGTGTGTGGCCCTGGTAGAAACAGTATCGGACGGCAGCACGAGTTGCAGCGTTCATCCCTCCTGCAGGGGCTCCAACACTGAGAGGGATCAGAAAACTCCAACGTAACAGGCGAGGCACGCTTACTGCATAAACGCCACCCGGAGCCGCTGAAAGGTGTCAGCCACTGCCCCGGAGGATTGCGGAGAGGTCCTACCTTGTGTATTGGCAAATGTGGCTCCTTTACCAACTGTGAAGTATGGTAAAACCCGTCCAGCGCCTCGGCGAACTCGGGATCTCGTAGTGACGTCGCCTTTGCGAAATCCTTCTCGGATATGGCTTTTGCAACATTGCGGGTCTACGCAGTAAGGTGTTAGCCTCCCATACCTCGCTCAAAACGCAGCAAGCTCGGGAAAACAAAACCAACCATTTCGACAGCCTCCATAAGAAGAACGCGCGTAATTTTGTTTTCACTGATACCGATCATATAAGAGGGGGTATCCGGATTGGCTTCTAGTAAGGTATTGACCGCTTCCACGGCTTGCATGGTGGGCTAAATCCGAACTGATCAACGGACGTTCTTAACGATAGGAAAACCCGACCCACGAGGACGCGATCGTAGTAACATGGTCGGCCTCCACGCTGAGTGTGTCCGAGGGTCGTGACCCTGGTATCTAGTCCAAGTTTCTCGGAGAGAACCTGCCTGACGTCGTCCGCCTTGATTGGGGCGAGAGAACTGTCATGAGCGCCTTCTGCGACGATCACGATGGTTTTCCGTTTTCCGACGCCCCTGTGCTACGGACCAGATGAGATCGAGGCAAGAATCGACGGATATACCACAACAAAACTCACGCGGCCGGCGGCTTCACACATCTCCTCTTGCCATTTGCCGGCTTCGGGCGGCCGTTCAGGGATCAAAATGAAATCGGCACCAGCCCTAATGCGACGAAACGGTCAGTCACCGTGGAAATGAAGTGCCTTCTCCTGACATACGCTACTCCGGCCATCAAAGCCAGCCAGCCACAATGCCTGCCCATCACCTCAAGCACGAACGCTCTCTGGTGGGAAGCGGCGGTGGAATTGATGCTGTCGATGGCCTCGCAGATTCGGTGCAACGCAGTCGGAGCACCAATCGTCAAATCGGTCAGGGACATGTCGTTATCGATAGACCCGACAAGTCCGACGATCTTAAGGTGCCCATGTTGGACGGCTTGAGTGTCCGTGATTTTTCCTGTTTAATGGTTTGCTCAGAATGCTCAACGAGATCTATCACAGCATTTCCCTACCTGAAGCGCGTAGTTCTGCGACGAGACCCGGCCACTCCGATCGGAACACGTCTGCGCCAGTGAGGGATCCATCACCACCACAAACTACGAGGGCATCGATGCCTTCCTTGATCATATTGAACGCGGCTTTCAGGCGCCCTTCGTGAGTGCGGAAGGTCTTGGACCTTGCAGTACCGATCAGGGTTCCGCCCTGGGTGACGGTGTCAGCTTTCCATGTGAATCCGGGCGCTGGCTCCCACCTGCGGCATCCACCCACGAACATCGTCCCAACCAACTCGGATAATATACCTCCCCTTAAGAGACCTTCCCCCAGAATGATCAAAAGTTCCGTCCCTCAACAGAGTTCCATCTCCAAACCGCAAGGTCTTGAGGAACTCGGGATCGGCGATCTTAACATCCTTCGAGACCGTAGTATTATCGTACGGAGGCAGTTTCACGTTTTCCTCATTTCCGCGGACGAGACCTTCGTATCCTTCGCGAACGACCCAGGTCTCGCATCCTCTGTGAAGAAGGTGAAGAGAGAGGATAAGCAGATGAGTCAGGACGGTGAGGTTACGATAAGGGTAGAACTGAGAAAGAGGTCGCGAACTTTACGATCCCTGCTCTGACCACGCCGCGGACGACGGCATTCATGCCCGCGCTGTCACCACCGGAGGTGAGCACTGCGATCTTCATCGTGGTTGAGGCCTGAGGAGGAAAGCGGGGGGTGATAACGGATTGGGGCTAAGTCCTTTCGAGATCTTCAACAACGTACATGCCGGCGGGAACACAAGTTGGCGGTGCCGTCACCGCTCTGTGCCTCGGCCACACCGCTCCGGAGAACGCCCTCACAAACTTATTATAAAACGGCAGGCGTAAGATTCGGGAACGCCGAAACCAGAGTCGAAGTGCACGTTCGTAAAAAATGGAAAAACACTCGAAGGGATTCCCGTTACCACACGTGTCTGGGAGCTACGAACATCGGGGACCAAGGCGAGGTTTTCGTCGTGTTCGGGGTGGGAGGGTACGCTTGCCCCGTCCCCCGCCCGGTCTGCCATAGACCATCCTTGGCGGTCGCCTTTCCTCTTATCCCCCCAAGCAACGAGGTTTTTCTTCCTTCCTTCTCTCTCTCGGTGTTGTCTCCACCATGTCTTCAGGCGAGCGGGGGAAGGATATGCCCCATTTGGGTCAGCGGTACGTGTTTAATCGACTCCGTACATCCCCCGATGAGTTTCTGTTGATAAATCGTTCCACGGCCTCAGGGTCTTGGGTGGCCGACGCGCCGCCCCGACCAACCGCTTACCGAACCGCCCACCCCACTGCGACAGCCCAAAGAGACCGGCTCGCTTCCCCCTTTGAACCAGCAGAACAGCGCTCGTCCTCAGGGAACCGACCGCATCCTGCAGTCTCCCAACGGATTAGTGCAGGTTTGCGAGAGGGAAAACGCAGGCGATTCTTGACGTTCGCAGATGAGCCTCAAATGGACGCGCACAACCACGAGAACTTCATAGATCCTCCCCAACGTTACATCGCCGGTAGCCTTGTCAGAGGGCGCTTGACCCAGCGTGGAGGCCAGATATCAACCACTCTTTGGGGCGAGAGCGCTGGGTGACATTCAAGTGTCGTTCACAGGAATCAGTTGAGTAAAACCGTTGGTCTACGTATGACGGTATGATATATGAAGTTTTATCTTGATACCCCGCAATGAATTGTGACCCACGCGGTCTAGGATCATGGTGGATCTCCTCGGCTTCCAAAACGCGAGGTCCTGTCCGAGACTTCGGAAGTGCGTAGGTGCGGGCGGGGGAAATAGAGACAGTAGGTACGCCACAATCAGTCAGCGGTCCAGCGTGCCATGTGGAGTCGAGGGTCTTGTTATTCTCCGAAGCTCAACGTCAACTTCCGGCTGACCCGTTCAGTGTTCAGTGGAGGCGGGGATATGGCAGGAGTTCGGGCTGTCCAGACTGCGGCGCCGGTGCGCTCAACGCTGAGCACTGGACGTTGACCGCCAGAGAACGATGATTCCCGACCTTTCGTGAAGCCAGCTGATTCAAATGTCCAACTTCGCGATGCCCGTAAAGCCCGTCCGGATCGTAACACCGATACAGCCCCATTCAATCAGCTTGAGGACCTTTGAAGTGCTAGTTCAATGCCCCCGCCCACAACACCAGATCACCTAGAAACACCAGGCGCCGTGGGTGCTGCTTTCACAGCCCCCTCTTCCTTTGCTCGATTGTTCCAGGCCAACGCCTGCCCCCGCCCGGAACCCCGCTTGGACCCTTTCATTTCTGCCAGAAGCGTGTGCTTGGCTTGATTGTCCACCCTTTTTGTCTCACGTTCGCGCGGTAGGTACATGATCTGACTCACAATCCTGGGTGACCCGTTCCTCGGTTCTGGAAGACTAGACCTGTGCTCTACCTTTCTCCTCTATACTGCACCTGTAGGCACCCAATATTCCAGCGTTTGTTGTGCCATCCCGGTGGACGTCTTCTCCCCGGGACATTCAGTGTCTCTTCTGGGTCCATGGGAGACTCTTCGACGTAAGTTAAGGGTCTCTTCAGAAGGGATGATATTCTCCTCTCTCCGGATAACCCGAACCCGCTGCCCATTACCCCAATCGGGTCGCGGTTCCATTGTACCCTGAACGCAGCGGTCTCAATTTTGGTGGGCGTTCTGCCTTGGTTGTTGCATTTTCTACTCTCATCTCGTTCCGTTCTTAGGATTTTGACTTCCTCTTCAGACGCCATCCGTGTGCGCGTGCGGCGTAACGGTGTGCTCGAGTCGCCGGTGAGAGTTGCGACTTCGAGAGAGGGCGGTGTGCTGCACATTTCTCACCAATTTGTGGCGCAGGGCCGGTCCTGAAACACTCTGATGCGCCGGGAGTTCGGCACCCCAGCACGAACCCTGAAGGCCTGAGGATTGAGCCAGCGAGTCACCCGACAATAACACATTGTTCCCATCCTCAGATCATTCGGGAAATCAACATTCAACGTTCAACGACGCCCCCATACACACAAACCCTGACAAAGTACTTTTTGTCTTCACTTGTCCATACCCTTACAGCCGGCACCGTATATAAGATGCAGGGCACTGGACTTCACCAAGAACCATCCCCAGAACCGCAATCATGAAGCTCATCCAGATCCTCGTCTTCCTCCCCGCTCTCTCCCTCCTCAGCGTCACCGCAACGCCTGTCGAAAACGCAGACGTCCCCTCCTCCAACGACCGGCCAATCTCTCTTCCTTTGGAAGACATCCCGGCTGGCGCGGCCATCTTCGGTCTAGGCGAGGATCTCTCGCCCACCGCGAGGGACGGTGTCGATCATTTCGGCGGAATAACCAAACGCGAAGACCGCCACGACTGCTTTGGATCCTCAATATGTCCCTTCCTCGGCGGAGGTGCCTGCCCTGCTGCGTCTGGCGCATATATCGACACTGCTTGGTACTGCGGCTATACGTCTCGCGTGTCGGAACATTGCACCGCCATCTTCACCTGTGGGGATTACCACGGGTCTTGTTGGGCTGGTTGGTACCTTAAACAGAAGTAAGCTATCCTTCCTCTGGTGGCGGTGCGCGTGCTAACCGGAAAAATCAGGTTCCAAGGAATAAATTGTGGCGTCTTCAAATGTGGCAGCTTGTACTTCGTAAGTTCTTCTTTCTAGCCACCAGAAAGACCTTTCGGGAACTTTGTCACTGACACGCGTGTGCTGTACCTGCAGGATAACGATAACTGCCGCGCCACTTATAACTACTGCGCAAGTTGCAATAACGTCGGTTAGGGTCTTGTTGTTTCGAGAGTATTCTCCACGAAGGGGGCGGTGGAGTAGCTTGGAATCGGAGGGTGGTCAAGTCATGTGAAATGGATAACAGTCGTTGTGGAGTGGGATGTACTGTTGCAATTGATGTGTGTTGTTGTAAAGGAGAGTACGAGGCTCTAGTATTCCGGTTGTTTGCGTTTCGATAAGCCGTTCCCTAGAGAATATAGCCTAACTTTTTGTCCACTTTTTGGTAGTGTTCGTATCCGGCCCCGGCGTTGCAACATCGACCGGCTCCAACACAAAGTGCCATCAGGCTGGCAAACTGGTTCGTTCGCCCGCTCTTCGGTCTGCCGATTCGCGGTTCATGACCTCGCCCGTGGGGTATTGAACGGGCAGGATCGTTCGTTCCATCATTCACCTAACGCTCCATTCTTCCACCTTACATCTCCTCTGATGATTTACCGCCCTCGTGATCGCACCAAAGTCAACGGTCCAACCCAGGGGTCTGCCTAGTTGTTGCTCCTGAGTCGGCTTCATCTCCCGCGCCCGTGCCGGGTACTCGGAACAGAGATCGTCTGTGACACAGAGGAACGGGAAGTCCCATGGATCGAGGTCTTTCTTTGACCTCATGGACGGGGTGTGTGCTGCCCCCGGGGCGCTGTCGTAATACACCCCCCGTCAGACTTCGGCCGCGCTCCGCGTGATTGGGCAAACGCGATAGCAGGTGCTGGAGGTTGGCTACAAATCGCGATGGTACTCCAGTTAGTAAACAATCCAACGCGGACGGTGGCCTCTGTACGGGTTTGCGAAAGGGAAGAATGCAACCGACTCTTGACACCCAGGAGTAGCCCCAGAGGTGAGTCAAGCGCGACCGTGAGAGGTTCACCGACCATCTCTGAGGTCGCATCGTCGTTGCTATGGGAGGGCAGCTGACCCAGCGTGAAGGTTAGATCCGTGGCGACGCCTTATTACCGTTAACAAATTGCGGTGGGGGCCTTCGTAGAGGGGGCTGATTCTGGAACGTACCAACGACTCTTCGGGACGGGAGCGCTGAGTGAGTGCTGTTCACCAGAATTGGTCGAGCGAAGCCGT
>Ga0307516_10003860_pt1 | contig 18943 bp, 17 predicted proteins | sample 19_EM_MG_FD_203310 | JGI IMG/M metagenome (GOLD analysis project Ga0307516, IMG submission 203310) | Populus trichocarpa ectomycorrhiza microbial communities from riparian zone in the Pacific Northwest, United States - 19_EM | ecosystem: Host-associated > Plants > Roots > Unclassified | place... | reverse complement strand
GTTGCCCTCCAGGGTGGCCAGGGACAGGCCCTCGCCGCCGAACACTGCGTTCATCAGGCCTTGGCGGTTGAGGCCGCCGATGCGCTGGACGCCGTACTGGACGCCCTCCTCGAAGGCGACGAGGCAGCCGGTGTCGACCTCGATGCGGCCACCGAAGTCGGCCGGGTTCAGGTCGATGAAGTTGCCCGCGCCGGCGATGATCACCGTGCCGTGGCCGGTGAACTTCTCCAGGACGAAGCCCTCGCCGCCGCTCATGCCGGTGCGGCCGCCCTGGAAGGCGATGCCGAACTGGACGGTGGACTCGGCGGCCACGAAGGCGTCCTTCTCCGCGAACCACGCGCGCGTGCCGTCCAGTTCCAGGGCGCGCATCTCCCCGGGGAGCACGCCCGCGAAGCCGACGGTGCCCTCGCCGCCCTGGGAGGTGAAGTACTGGAACGCCAGCGACTCGCCGGCAAGCGCGCGCTGGCCGACCTGCATGGCCGTCCCCATGGCCTGCCGGAGGATGCCGCCCATACCGCCGGAGCCGGCGCCGCCCTGCTGCTGTCCGGTGCCGGGCGGGCCGCTCAGCCGGGTCTCCATGGTCACGTTCGTCGTCTTGAAGAGGAACTTCCCGGCCTCGCAGTACACGGTCTGGCCGGGGCTCAGGTTGACGACCGCCATCTGCATGGCGTTGCCGACGATTTCTTGCTGAAGGGTCACGAGGGGAGAACGCCGGAGACGACGGAATCAGTTCCGGCCGCGCGAGGTCGGCGTCCGTCCGCTGCCAGTGGGTGTGCTCGGCCCGTTGAACGGCCTGTGCCTCGCCGATGTCGACCGCGTATGGGGGCCGCGCCCCCAGACCCCCGCTTCGGCCCTGAAGGGGCCTCGTCCTCAAGCGCCGGACGGGCTGGATGTTGGCGGCCTGAGTCGGAAAGGCGCCGGACCGGCTGACCATGCCGGTCCGGCGTTCGAGAGGCCGGCGCCCCGAAGGCCGGAAGCCCGCGTCAGCCGCCCAGCTCCTGATGCCGTGCCGCCAGCGCCGCCGCCCCCTGCTCCGTCAACGAGCCGAACAACCGCAGCCGCGAGATCCCGCCGTCCGGATAGATGTCCACGCGCGCGTGCGTGCCGATCGCCGGGGTCGGGAGCACGAAGCGGTGGTTCGTGTCGGGCTGGAGGCGGGTGCGCGGGAGGATCTCGTGCCAGTCGCCGGTGTCGCCGTCGCGTACCGACACCGACGCCCAGCCCGCGCTGTTGCCCTTCAGGTACGCCGTGTCGATCTCGACGGCGCGGACCCGGGACTGGGCGGCCAGGGCGTAGCGGATCCAGTCGTTGCCCTGGTCGCGGCGGCGGCGGGTCTCCCAGCCGTCGTCCATCTTGCGGGAGCGGCCGGGCTGGATGGTGTTGGTGGCGGGCGAGTAGAAGAGGTTGGAGGCGTCCTCGGCCCGGCCGCCGTTCTCCAGTGCGACCACGTCGAAAGTGCCCAGCGCCGCCAGCCAGTCGGGATCGGGTACGACCTCGCCGTGGACCCGCAGTCGCGCGATGCCGCCGTCGGGGTGCTGGTTGACGCGGAGGTGGGTGAAGCGCTGTTCGACCGAGATGGAGAAACCATTCGCCGCGTGGCCGCCGACCGGTGTGCGCGGGACCAGGGTCGTCCACTTCACGTCGTCGGAGAGCAGGTCCCCGGGGGACGGCGAGCCCGGCACGGAGATGCCCTCGACCGACACCGCCTGCGGGTAGTTGCCGCGGAAGTGGGCCGTGTCGACGACGATCCCCCGGATCACGCCGGGCGCGCCGAGCCGGACCAGTGCCCAGTCGTGGTCCTCGGCCGTCGGCCAGGGGTGCTCCGCCGAGGCGCCGCGGCGGCGGCGGGTCTCCCAGCCGTCCATGATCTTGCCCTTGTGGCCGAAGTGCTCGGGGTCGAACTCGGCGGGCCCTGGCACCAGGAGGTTCTCGCGCTGGGCGAAGAACTCGTCGTTGGCGGCGATGACTCCGGCGCCGAGCTGCCGGTCGGCGAGGTTGGCGTACTGGGTGAAGGGGAAGTCGGCCGTGCGGTAGTCCGCGTACGGGTCACCGCCTCCGTAGGGGTTCGCGTCGCCGGTGAAGCGAGCCAAAGGAAATGGATGCTGCGCCGTCACTGAATTTGCCTTTCGGGAGTCGGCCGCTGCGGGTGCGGGGAGTGTGAATCAGGGGGTATGGGTCAGGAGTTGGCCCTTCGGGTCGGTGAACTCGCCGTCCAGCACGATGCGTTGGCCGCGCAGCCAGGTCGACTTCACGACGCCGCTGAGGGTCTTTCCGGCGTACGCCGTGACGCGGTTGCGGTGCTGGAGGGTGGCCGGGTCCACGGTGAACGTCTCGTCGGGCGCGAGGACCGCGAAGTCGGCGTCACGGCCCGCCTCGATGGCGCCCTTCTGCTCAAGTCCCGCCAGTTGTGCGGTCCTTGACGACATCCAGCGGACCACGTCCTCAAGGCCGTAACCCCGCTTGCGCGCCTCCGTCCACACCGCCGCGAGGCTCAACTGGAGGCCGGAGATGCCGCCCCACGCGGTGGCGAAGTCGGCGGTCTTCAGGTCGGCGGTGGAGGGCGAGTGGTCCGTCACCACACAGTCGATCGTGCCGTCGGCCAGCGCCTGCCACAGCAGGTCCTGGTTGGCGGACTCGCGGATGGGCGGGCAGCACTTGAACTCGCTTGCGCCGTCCGGGACTTCCTCGGCCGTGAGGGTCAGGTAGTGCGGGCACGTCTCCACCGTGATGCGGACGCCCTCGGCCTTGGCGGCGGCGATCAGCGGCAGCGCGTCGGAGGAGGAGAGATGCAGGACGTGCACGCGCGCGTCGAGGCGCTTGGCGGCGGCGATCAGCCCGGCGATGGCCGTGTCCTCGGCGTCACGGGGCCGACTGGCAAGGAAATCGGCGTACTTGGGGCCGCCGTTCTGCGGGGCCGCCTCGAGGTGGTGCGGGTCCTCGGCGTGCACGATGAGCAGGGCGCCGAAACCGGCGATCTCGGCCAGGGAACGAGCCAGTTGGTCCTGGCCGAGGTGCGGGAACTCGTCCACGCCGGACGGGGACAGGAACGCCTTGAAGCCGAAGACGCCGGCGTCGTGCAGCGGGCGCAGGTCCTTGACGTTGTCGGGCAGGGCGCCGCCCCAGAAGCCGACGTCGATGTGGGCCTTCGCCTCCGCGACCTCCTGCTTGGTACGGAGGTTGTCGACCGTGGTGGTCGGCGGGAGGGAGTTGAGCGGCATGTCGATCAGGGTGGTGATGCCGCCGGCCGCCGCCGCGCGCGTGGCGGTCCAGAAGCCCTCCCAGTGGGTGCGGCCGGGGTCGTTCACATGCACATGCGTGTCGACCAGGCCGGGCAGCAGGACGTCGTCGCCGAAGTCCTCGAACCGTGCTCCGGACGGGACTTGGGCGTCGTAGGGGAGAACGGCCGTGATCTTTCCGCCGGTTACGGCAACCGCCGCGGCTCGTGTCCCCTCGGGAGTGATGACACGTGTGGAGCGCACCACCAGTTCAGCGTCGGACACCCGGACCCCTCTCTCTGCCGCCGTTGTCACTTCCGTTACTTCCCGGAAACGGGATTTACGTCCACGTAACGGAATTCAACGTTCTGTTGAAGGAGTCTTCACTCCCGCTCCCGTACCGTCAAGGGCACACCTCTCCACGATGCGCCCACCGCGCACGCTCTGGACGTTTCCACAAAGCGGAATTAAACTTCCGGCAAGCAGAACGTAGCTACGCACAGGCGGGGAGTCAACCGACCCCCGGGTAGGCTTCAGCCCTTCCCGCCCGTGCCGAAAGGAACGCGCCGTGCCGCCGTCCAGCGCCAGCAGCACCGACTCCACCAAGTCCGCCACGGGTGGGGTCCAGTCCCTCGAGCGCGCCTTCGACCTGCTGGAGCGGATGGCCGACGCGGGCGGTGAGGTCGGCCTGAGCGAGCTCTCCGCGAGCAGCGGCTTGCCGCTGCCCACCATCCACCGGCTGATGCGCACGCTGGTGGTCTGCGGTTACGTCCGCCAGCAGGCCAACCGGCGGTACGCCCTCGGCCCGCGCCTGATCCGGCTCGGCGAGTCGGCTTCCCGGCTGCTCGGCACCTGGGCCCGCCCCTACCTCGCCCGGCTGGTCGAGGAGACCGGCGAGACGGCGAACATGGCGCTGCTCGACGGCGACGAGATCGTGTACGTGGCGCAGGTGCCGTCCAAGCACTCGATGCGCATGTTCACCGAGGTCGGCCGACGCGTCCTGCCGCACTCCACGGGGGTCGGCAAGGCGCTGCTCGCCAACACCCCGGACCACGAGGTGCGCGCGCTGCTCGCCCGTACCGGCATGCCGGCCGCGACCGAGAAGACGATCACCACGCCGGAGGGTTTCCTCGCGGCCCTGGAGGACGTGCGCCGCCTCGGCTACGCGATCGACGACAACGAGCAGGAGATCGGCGTCCGCTGCCTCGCGGTCTCCGTGCCCAACTCCCCCACCGCCGCGGCGATTTCGATCTCGGGGCCGGCGGGCCGGGTCACCGAGTCGGCGACCGAGAAGATCGTGCCGATCCTCCAGCAGGTGGCCGGCGAACTGTCGGAGGCCCTGGCCAGCCAGAACCCGGCGTGAGCGCTGCGCGCAGCCAGGCGGTCGTGTTCGCGTCCGAGGACCTGGGGCAGATCCGCATGACCATCCGCGGCGTCCCCTTCCAGGGCGACGAAATGAACGATCTGGGCGCGCTCGGCGGTGAGCCGCCGGAGAAGATGTTCACCTTCTCTACGGGGGGCTGTGCGCCCGGTTCCTGGAGTGGGAGGCTCCACTGCCCGAGATCGAGGGACAGGACCGTCATAGGACGGCGCTGCGCTACGAGTTGCGCGTCGGCCCGGCCAGACCCCGAGGGGGCCTGAACGAGGAGACGCCGACCACCGCCCCGCGCCTCGACGGCCGCGCGTACCGCAACGACGATTTCGAGGTCCCGCCGAACGAGCTCCAGCGGCAACTACCCGACGGGACGCGGCTGCGGGCCCGCACCGTGTGCGCGTAGTCCGACTACCATCCCGTGGGATACGGGGCCGATGAGCGGGCCGACCTGCTTCCGCGGCGCCGAAGGCGTCTGCCAGCCGTTCGACAGCAAGCGCGGCCCGAGGAACATCGTTCGACACCTGGGACGCGCGTACCAAGTTCGAGCAGCGGGCCGGGGACGCAGGCCACCGCGGAGCGTTCCCGTTTCGCGCGCGCCGCCGAACTAGCCCTGCCCGCCCCGCGGTTGCCCGAACAAATCCACCGCGTCGCGCACGTCCGTCAAACCCTTCGCGAGGGCGCTCACCGAGCCGATCGCGCCGGCGATCAGGAGCAACGAGCGGCGCAGGCGCGGGATTTCGGGGATGCCGTCGATGGTCATCGCGGCCAGCGCCGCGAGTTCGTCCTCGGCGATGACACGGTCGGGGAACTCGGCCGGATGCGCGGCCAGTTCGCGGCGCAGCCGCGACACCGCGGTCCGCAGCTCCGCCACCCTCGGATCCTCGTCGCTGCCGGTCACTGGCCTCTGCCCCAAGCTCCGCAACACAGCTCTCCCCCCTCGCACGTCTTCGTGCGCAAGAACTTTGTGATCCCGCCGCGCGCACCCCGCAACACTGGTCGGGCGCCGAGGGACGCGGGCCAGTAAACGCCACCGGGTGCGGGGTGCGCCACTCCACTGACCGAAATTAAGTCGGAGGATTCCGTGCCGTCGCCGCCCGGTCAGGTATGCAGGACGTATGACGCGAAACGAAGACCAGGTGGCCGGGCTGCTGCTCGCCGCCGGGGGCGGCCGGCGGCTCGGCGGGCGGCCCAAGGCGCTCCTGGAACACCGGGGGCGGCCCCTCGTGGAGCACGCGGTCGGGGTGCTGCGCGCGGCCGGGCTCAGCCGCGTCCATGTGGTCCTGGGGGCGCGCGCCGACGCCGTACGGGAGCGGGCGGAGCTGACCGGGTGTGTGGTCGTGGAGAACCCGGAGTGGGAGCTGGGCATGGGGTCCTCGCTGCGGGCCGGGCTCGACTCGCTCGCGGATACGGGGGCGCGGGCGGTGCTCGTGTCGCTCGTCGACCAACCCGGGATCGGTGCGGAGGCGGTGGCGCGGGTGCTGGCGGCATACAGCTCCGAGGACTCGCTCGTCTCGGCCGCCTACGACGGGGTACGCGGGCATCCGGTGCTGTTCGGGGCCGCGCACTGGGCCGGGATCGCCGAGAGCGCGACCGGGGACCGGGGAGCGCGGGCGTACCTCAAGGCGCGCGCGGATTCGGTGGTGCTCGTCGAGTGCGGGGATGCGGCCGAGCCGTACGACATCGACACTGAGGCGGATCTCGTCCACCTTGAGTGAACGGGGTGACACTGAGCGCCACTTTGGCTCGATGCGGAGAATCTCGACGTCAACAAACCATTGAACTTCCACGATGAGGAAACTAGTATCCACTGTTCAGAAGCGCCCGGCGGCCCCTCGGGTGCTCTCCGTCCTACCCGGGTCATCTGGCACCCGGTGCCACGCTCGCTGAAGGAAGTGACAGTTCATGTCCGCACCAGCGCCGTCCTCGCCGGTCGTCGTCGACGCCGAACCCCTGCCCCGGCAGGAGGAGGTTCTCACCGACGAGGCGCTCGCCTTCGTGGCCGAGCTGCACCGCCGGTTCACGCCCCGCCGGGCCGGACTCCTCGCCCGCCGGGCCGAGCGCCGCGCGGAGATCGCCCGCACCTCGACGCTCGACTTCCTCCCGGAGACCGCCGCGATCCGCGCGGACGGCTCCTGGAAGGTGGCCCCCTCCCCCGCCGCGCTGAACGACCGGCGGGTCGAGATCACCGGCCCCACCGACCGCAAGATGACGATCAACGCCCTCAACTCGGGCGCGAAGATCTGGCTCGCGGACTTCGAGGACGCCTCGGCGCCGACGTGGGAGAACGTCGTCACGGGCCAGCTCAACCTGATCGACGCCTACACCCGCGCCATCGACTTCACCGACCCCAACTCCGGTAAGTCGTACGCCTTGAAGCCGAACGAGGAGCTGGCGACCGTCGTCATGCGGCCCCGCGGCTGGCATCTCAACGAGCGGCACCTCCTGGTGGACGGTGAGCAGGTCCCGGGCGCCTTCGTGGACTTCGGGCTGTACTTCTTCCACAACGCGCAGCGGCTGCTGGACCTGGGCAAGGGCCCGTACTTCTATCTCCCGAAGACCGAGTCGCACCTCGAAGCCCGGCTCTGGAACGACGTGTTCGTCTTCGCGCAGGACTACGTCGGCATCCCGCAGGGCACCGTCCGCGCGACCGTGCTGATCGAGACGATCACGGCGGCGTACGAGATGGAGGAGATCCTCTACGAACTCCGCGACCACGCCTCGGGGTTGAACGCGGGCCGTTGGGACTACCTGTTCTCCATCGTGAAGAACTTCCGTGACGGCGGGCCCCGGTTCGTCCTTCCGGACCGCAACGCGGTGACGATGACCGCCCCGTTCATGCGGGCGTACACCGAACTCCTCGTCCGCACCTGCCACAAGCGCGGGGCGCACGCGATCGGTGGCATGGCGGCGTTCATCCCGTCGCGCCGGGACGAGGCGGTCAACAAGGTCGCGTTCGAGAAGGTCAAGGCGGACAAGGACCGTGAGGCGGGCGACGGTTTCGACGGGTCCTGGGTGGCCCACCCGGATCTGGTGCCGATCGCCCTGGCCTCCTTCGACGCGGTGCTCGGCGAGAAGCCGAACCAGAAGGGCCGACTGCGCGAGGACGTCGACGTCAAGGCCGCCGACCTGATCGCCGTGGACTCGCTGCACGCCAGGCCGACGTACCCGGGGCTCGTCAACGCCGTTCAGGTGGGCATCCGTTACATCGAGGCGTGGCTGCGCGGGCTCGGCGCGGTCGCCATCTTCAACCTGATGGAGGACGCGGCCACCGCCGAGATCTCGCGCTCGCAGATCTGGCAGTGGATCAACGCGGACGTCGAGTTCGAGAACGGCGAGAAGGCAACTCCCGAACTGGCGCGCAGGATCGCCGCCGAGGAGCTGGAGAACATCCGTGCCGAGATCGGCGCGGACGCCTTCGCCGCGGGGCACTGGCAGCAGGCCCACGACCTGCTCCTGGAGGTCGCGCTCGACGCCGACTACGCGGACTTCCTGACCCTGCCGGCGTACGAGCAGCTCAGGGGCTGAATCTCAGGAAGCGCTCACTTGTCCGAGTGGCCCAGGGACTTCTCCGGGGCCACTCGGTCGCGTACGAGCTGCTTCACGGCCATGGGCTCCGGGAAGCCCTGTACGCGGCGGTCCCACACCACTTCATCGTTCACGCGGACGACGAAGACACCGCCGGTGCCGGGCTTCAGGGACAGTTCCGTCAGCTCGGTCTCGAAGGTGGTCAACAGCTCCTGCGCCAGCCAGGCGGCGCGCGGCAGCCAACGGCACTGGGTGCAGTACTCGATCTGAACTCGTTGGGTCATGCCCGTCGTCTTCCCGTCATCCCAGGTGTACCGACCAATCCTGTTCCGCCGTCGGCCTGCCGTGCAGGTCGGGGACCCGCTTGAGCCAACTCGGGCGGCCCTGCTGTGTCTTCGCCGCGCGCCGGGCCTCCTCGGCGGCGAGTTCCTCCCCGCTGGGGAAGTCGGTGGGCAGCCAGGCCGCGGAGGCCCGCACGCGCGCGTGGAGGTGCTCGACGTACGCCTCCCGGACGACGTCGGGGCTCGCGAGGCCCGGTTCGCCGGCCAGCCAGGCGTCCGGGACCTCGGCCACGATCCGGCGCAGCAGCTCCTCGGTCACCCGGGGCGCGAGTTCCGCGTCGGCGGCCCGGGTGTCGGGCGTGTAGCGGCCGAGGGCATGGTGGCGGAAGTCGTAGGCCTTCGTGGGGTCGGCGCCGTCCCAGCGGTGGTGGAAGACGAGGGCGGCGCCGTGGTCGATGAGCCACAGGCGCGGGGGCGCGATGCCGAGGGTGGGCCAGATCATCAGGTTCGAGCTGTGGACCGTGCGGTCGACGTTGACGGTCAGCGCGTCGAGCCAGACGATCCTCCCGGCCTCCAGCGGGTCGACCGTGCAGCGCGCGGCGACCTCAGGGGTGAAGTCCTGCGCGCCCGGCAGATAGTCCATGCCGAGGTTCAGCCCCGCGCTCGCGCGGTGCAGGTCCCGGACCTCCTGGTGCGGTTCCCCGTCGGCGATCTCCGGGTCGAAGTGCACGAGCACGAGTTCGGGGAAACGCAGGCCCAGGGCCCGGGCGAGTTCCCCTACGACGACCTCGGCGACGAGTGCCTTGCGGCCCTGCGCGGAACCGGTGAACTTCACGACGTAGGTGCCGAGGTCGTCGGCCTCGACGACTCCGGGGACGGAGCCGCCCGACCTCAGCGGGGTCACGTATCGAACAGCGGTCACTTCGCGCAGCACACCGGTCAGGGTATGTCAGGCGCTCACCCTGCCAGCGGGCTGGGCACCGGCAGATAGCGCGCGTCGGCGCCGTCCGCGCCGGTCCAGCGCAGCAGCAGATTGGTCTTGCCTGGCAGGGTGGACGAGGCGAGGAGTTCGGCGATCTCGGGAAGGTCGTCGCGGCGGGCCAGTTCGGCGCGGACGGCAGGCCAGGGGTCCAGCTCCGGGTGGCGCTCGGCGAGGACCCCGGCCACCTCCACGAGGTGGTTGACGACCAGGCAGTACACCAGCCGCTCCCACCCGGCGGCCCGGTCCACGTCCGGCAGCAGCTTCACGCCCTCCGCATCCCGGTACAGCGCCCGCACGGGCGTTCCGTCGGCGTCGACGGCGACCACCGTGTTCTGGAGATGCGCTTCGAGTACGACGCCGTGGTCCGCGAAGGCGGCCAGCGCGGGCGGTACGACCTGCCGCAGATACGCCTCCCACCAGGCCGCCGGGTCCGCCGTACCGTCGAGCGGGTTGCCGTCGAAGCCCTCCACGAACGCTGCGGCGAGCAGCGGGGTGGTGCCCGGCGGAACGTGGTCGCGCAGGCCGTCGCGGACCAGGACGGCGAGTTCCTCGAAGGCGAAGGCGGCGGTGCGGTAGCCGCGGTCGCTCAGCCAGTCGGCCGGGCCGCCCATCGCGGCGAAGGCGTCCCGGGCGGCCGTGTCGGTGCGCCGGAGTTTCAGCAGGTCGTGGCGCCAGAGCCGGCGGATGTCGTTGGTGATCCGCACGTCCAGGCTGAACTTGAGGAACAGGTCGTCGGTGGGGCTGTACACCGTGCGGATCGCGGCCGTCGGCCACACCTCGGTCGCGGTCGTGCCGAGCCGGATCAGCCGGCCGTCCGCGAAGGCGTCCGCGAGTCCGTCGCCGACGAGGTCGAGCTGCCAGGGGTGGGCGGGCAGCAGCCGATAGCCCGGCGGGGCCTCGCCGAGCGCGTCCAGCGCCGACACGTCCCCCTCCTCCACGGCGGCGTCCTCGCGCAGCCCGAGCAGCACCAGCGGGAAGCGGGCGTACGCCTCCGGGGCGTAGGGCAGCCAGCCCGCGACGGGGCCGCCGCCGCGGGCCTTGGGCGCGGGATGGTAGGGATGGCCGGTGATCAAGGACTGTTCGGAGCGGAGATACGGGTCGTCGGGCGCCGTCGCCCTCTCGCGCGCGGCGAGCAGCGCGGCGACGGCGTCACGGCTGTCCGTCATCTCGGCGGGCAGTTCGTGGTTGGACACCCCGGTGTGCCGCGCCAGTTCCTCGGCTACGAGTTTCACGAGTTCGGGGTGGCCGACGCGGCGCCAGTCGCCGTCCGCGCACACCTCGGGTTCGGCGGGCCGTCGCTCGCCGCGCACCCGCAGCAGCCGGCCGCTCGCCGGCAGCCGGTACACCTGTCGCTCCCCGGGGTCCGGGAGTGGCCGGGCCACCTCCCGGAGCAGACAGTTGAGCAGGGGCGCCGCCGCGTACGCGTCGGCCCGCTCAGCCGTGCCGGCGCCCGGAGGTGTGAAGTCGACGCGATCCATTCGTTCCCTAAGTCCGTGTCCTGCGATCGCGATCAGTATGTCTCTCGTCGTCACCGACCCTGACGCCCCGTCCGCACCCGAGGAGTCGACCGTGGACCGTCCCCCGCACCCCGAGGCAGAGGTGGCCGAGGAACTCGCCGCCGTACGGCCCGACCTCCTGCAACGGTACGCGGCCGAGCTGCCCGGCGCCCGTGCGGCGGTCCTCACCCGGCTGTGGCGGGCGCTCGCCCATGAGCCGCTGCCGTGGATCACCGGCCGGTCCCCGGGCCTGGTCCTACGGCTCTCCGGCGGCCGGACGCTGCACGGCCCGCCCGCCGATCCGTACGCGACCGACGCGTACGTCACCATGGTCCACCTCGACGGCACGGCCTACGACGATCCGGCGCGGCTGATGACCGACCTCGCGGTGCCGCACGGGACGGTCTTCGCCGCCGAACTCGGGCACAGCGTCGCCTCGTTGGCGCTGTCCCGGGCCAACCAGCCCGCGCACACGACGGAGTGGCCGACGCACGACTGGGAGTGGGAGCAGCGAATCGTCGACGGACACCCCTTCCACCCCAACTGCCGTTCCCGGCCCGGGTTCTCGGTGGCCGAGCAGCTCGCGTACGGGCCCGAGCACCGGCCGGTGGTGGCGCTGGGGTCGGTGCCGGTGCGGGCGGAGGAGTGTGTGCTGACCGGCGCGTGGCCGGGCGAACTGCGGGACGCGGGGCGGCTGTTGATCCCGGTGCACCCGTGGCAGGCGGCCCATGTGCTGAAGCGCGCGGGGGACGCTCCGGTGGACGCGCATCCGCTGATGTCGCTGCGCACGCTGGCCCTGGCGGGCGGTACGCACGTCAAGACCGCGCTGAGCGCCCGGCTGACGTCCTCGGTGCGGGACATCTCCGTCTACTCGATCGGCCTGTCGGCGGCCCTGTCGGCGTTCGGGGAGACCCTCGCGGCGCGCTCGGACGGCCTGTTGCACGTCACCCGCACACTGGGCGCCGCCACGGCCGACTCCCCCGATCTGGCGGCCGTGTTGCGGGAGTCGCCGCAGACGTACGCGGACACGGAAGCGGGCGAGCGGGTGCTGCCGGTGGCCACCCTCGCGACCACCGGCCTGCCCCGATCGCCCGCCTGGCTGGCCGAGTTCACGCGTCTCGCCCTCGTCGTCGGTCTGCGCCTGCTGGAGTCCGGTGTGGCCCTTGAGGCACACGGTCAGAACCTGCTGGTGGTGCTGGACCGGACGGGTGCCCCGATCCGTCTGGTCTACCGCGATCTCGCCGACATCCGGGTGAGCCCCGAGCGCCTTGCCCGGCACGGGATTCCGGTCCCCGAGCTGAGCGGACGGATCGTCACCGACGACGAAACGACCCTGCGCCGCAAGCTGTTCGGCTCGCTGGTGGCCGGCGCCCTCGCGGGCACGGCCGGTTCCGGTACGGCGCTCAGGGCGGCGCTGGCGACCGTCGTACCGAAGCTGGAGCGGACGCCCGACCTCCTCGCGCTCCTCCGACAGCCGCTGCCCGCCAAGGCGTTGACGCTGATGCGGCTGTCGCCGGAGCTGCCCGGGGACCAGTGGACGGGGCTGCCCAACCCGCTCGTTTTGGAGCCCGGTCCATCTGATCAATAGGATCCGGCGATGATCACAAGACAACGGCTGGCGGCGGGGATCTGTGCCCTGCTCGCCACCCTCTCGGCCGGGGTCGCCTTCCCGGCCGGAGCGGTCGCCGACGAGACGGACTCCACGGCCTCCCCCAAGGTCGAACTCGTGCTGGACGTCAGCGGTTCCATGAGCGCCAAGGACATCGACGGCGGCTCCCGGATGGCAGCGGCGAAGCAGGCGTTCAACGAGGTGCTCGACGCGACACCCGAGGAAGTGCAGCTCGGCATCCGCACCTTGGGCGCCAACTACCACGGCAACGACCGCAAGACGGGCTGCAAGGACACCGCGCAGCTCTACCCGGTGGGAACCCTGAACCGCACCGAGGCCAAGACCGCGGTGGCGACGCTCCAGCCCACCGGCTGGACGCCGATCGGGCCCGCGCTGCTCAAGGCGGCGGACGACCTGAACGGCGGTGACGGCACCCGCCGTATCGTCCTGATCAGCGACGGCGAGGACACCTGCCAGCCGCTGGACCCGTGCGAGGTGGCGCGCGAGATCGCGGCCAAGGGCATCGGCCTGACCATCGACACACTGGGTCTGGTGCCGGACGCGAAGACCCGCGACCAGCTCAGCTGCATCGCGGACGCGACCGGCGGCACCTACACGTCCGTGCAGCACAAGGAGGAACTCTCCGACCGCGTGGGCCAGTTGGTGGACCGTGCCGCCGACCCGGTGGTGACCCCGGTCGCCACCGAGGGCACGGCCCAGTGCTCCAGCGCCCCGGCCCTCAAGTCCGGTCTGTACACGGACCGCGAGGAGTTCGGCAAGCAGCGCTTCTACCGTGTGGACGTCAACCCCGGCCAGGAGCTGCGCGCTTCGGTCAGCGTGGGCGCCGACCGCGAAGTGAACCCGGACTACGGGGTGTTGCTGCGGGCGGTCACCGTGCACGGCCGCGAGATCGTGCGCGGCGAGGGCACGGGCAACGGCCGTACGGACGTCATCTCCACCGGGCTGCGCTACCCGAAGGCGGAGAGCGACGACGACAACGCACCGGCGGAGACGGTGTGTCTCCAGGTCACCAACTCCTTCTCGGCGCCCTCCGGGGTGAAGACCACGCCCGGTCTGCCCCTCGAACTGACCGTGGACGTCGTGGACGCGCCCAGCAATTCGAGCGACGTTGCCTCCTTCGGCCTCGGCCGCGGCTGGTGGCTGCTCGGCGCCCTCGTGCTGACCGGCTTCATCGCGGGTCTGCTCTGGGGCTGGCTGTCACGCTGGCGTCTCGCGGTCTGGAGGACCAACTGATGTGGATCACACGTGTGTTGAGCACGGCCCTGCTGATGGCGGGGCTGGCGGCGGGCCCCGCGGTGGCGGACTCCTCGCCCTCCGCGAGCCCCTCCTCCGACGACAGCTCGGCCCCGACCCAGGCCGGCACCTCCTTCCGTACGGCCACGGAACTCGACCAGGGGCAGCAGGCCACCGCGAGCGGCTCCACGGGTGACTACCTGTACTGGTCGTTCGCCGCGGACGCCGGCCAACGCCCCACCGTCAAGGCGACGGTGAAGCTGCCGGACACGCACGTGGGCGAGACCTGGCAGCTCGACGTCTACGACGGCCTGCGGCGCCGCCAGGCCTGCCAGTACGGGGCAGCGACGCGCACCGCCGCGCAGGGCACCGCCTCGCTGGATCTGGCGTGCACGCTGCGTACGGTCCGTTCCTGGTCGGAGCAGTGGGCCAACGACCCGTTGCCCGGCACGTACTACGTCCGGCTGACGGTCGTGGACCTCCAGTCCTCGGACCTGGGCCAGCCGGTGAGCACCGAACTGCGGGTGGACTCCAAGGACATCGGCGGTTCGGCGGCGGTGGACGGCTCGCTGGCACAGCCGCTGACGCCGGGGATCGCGGTCAAGTCGACGTCGGACGAGGACAGTTCGTCGTCCACGTCGGCGGCGCTGTCGAGCATCGAGCCCGACGGCGGCTGGTCGTCGGGCTGGTGGTCCGACCGCTGGGTGTGGACGGGCATCGGCGGTGTCCTGGCCGCGCTCGCGGGCATCGGCGGGTATGCGCTGACGCGGGGGTCGGGACGGCCTCGGCGCGTACCGCCGCCCGGAATGTGACATCTCGTCAGAAGGCCCGCCCCTGGCGGGCCTTCTGTCATTCCGAGGCGCGTCTCACGCCTCCCGCAGCGCCTTCGCCAGCGTGCCCTCGCCGCTCACCTCGACGCGTCCGGCGCGCACCGCGTCGGGAAGGCTCAACTCCCCCTGAGCGACGGCCGTACAGGTGTCGACACCGAGCACCAGCCGGGCGTCGGGCTCCCGGGGCGCGGGCCCTTCGCCGTAGACCGCGTCATCCCCCTCCAGCCCCACGTGCACATGGAACTCCCCCTCCTCCAGCCGGACTTCGACGAGCCCCTCCCCCTCCAGCGCCCGCAGCAGCGGCAGCGCGAACCAGTGGGCGCGCACCGCGTCGGTGGGCCGCCGCTCCCCCAGTTCGGGTGCGCCCCAGGCGCCGAGGGCCTGCAGCACGGGCAGCAACTCCCGCCCCCGTCCGGTGAGTTCGTAGACGTAGGCGGCACCGGGCGGCGGCAGCCGGCGACGGGTCGTCAGCCCGTCCCGTTCCATGTCCTTCAGCCGTGAGGCGAGTACGTCCGTGCTGACACCCGGCAGATCGGCGTGCAGGTCCGTGTAGCGGCGCGGGCCGGCGAGGAGTTCGCGGACGATCAGCAGGGTCCAGCGGTCGCCGACGAGGTCGAGCGCCCGGGCCGCGGAACAGTACTGGTCGTAGCTTCGGCGAGGTGACATGCGACGCAGTCTAGACATGTTGTTGGACTTTCCAAGCTCACACTTGGTAAAACCAAGCAACACACGAAGCCGATGGGGCGAGGGCGCAATGGAGTTCCGGCAGTCGAGCAAGCTCAGTGAGGTCTGTTACGAGATCCGCGGTCCGGTGATCGAGCACGCCAACGCACTGGAGGAGGCGGGCCACAGCGTCCTGCGCCTGAACACCGGCAACCCCGCGCTCTTCGGCTTCGAGGCGCCCGAGGAGATCATCCAGGACATGATCCGGATGCTCCCCCAGGCGCACGGCTACACGGACTCGCGAGGCATCCTCTCGGCCCGCCGCGCGGTCGCCCAGCGCTACCAGACCCTGGGCCTGGAGGTGGACGTAGACGACGTGTTCCTGGGCAACGGCGTCTCCGAGCTGGTCTCCATGGCCGTACAGGCACTGCTGGAGGACGGCGACGAAATCCTCATCCCCGCCCCGGACTTCCCGCTCTGGACGGCGGTGACGACCCTCTCCGGCGGCAAGGCAGTGCACTACCTCTGCGACGAACAGGCCGACTGGTACCCGGACCTGGACGACATGGCTGCGAAGATCACCGACCGCACCAAGGCCGTCGTCATCATCAACCCGAACAACCCCACCGGCGCGGTCTACCCCAAGGAGATCGTCGAGGGCATCCTCGACCTCGCCCGCCGGCACGGCCTGATGGTCTTCGCCGACGAGATCTACGACCAGATCCTCTACGACGACGCCGTGCACCACTCGGCCGCCGCGCTCGCCCCCGACCTGGTGGTCCTCACCTTCTGCGGCCTGTCGAAGACGTACCGGGTGGCCGGGTTCCGCTCGGGCTGGCTGGTGGTGACGGGCCCGAAGCAGCACGCGAAGAACTACCTGGAGGGCCTGACGATGCTGGCCTCCATGCGGCTGTGCCCCAACGCGCCCGCGCAGTACGCCATCCAGGCCGCGCTGGGCGGCCGCCAGTCCATCCGCGACCTGACCGTCCCGGGCGGGCGGCTGTACGAACAGCGCAACGTGGTGTGGGAGAAGCTCAACGAGATCCCCGGGGTGTCGTGCGTGAAGCCGAAGGGCGCGCTGTACGCGTTCCCCCGCCTCGATCCCAAGGTGCACAAGATCCACGACGACGAGAAGTTCGTCCTGGACCTGCTGCTCCGGGAGAAGATCCAGGTGGTCCAGGGCACCGGCTTCAACTGGCCCACCCCCGACCACTTCCGCATCCTGACGCTGCCGTACGCGGACGACCTGGAGGCGGCGATCGGCCGGATCGGGCGGTTCCTCGGCGGGTACCGGCAGTAGCAGATACCTTCGCACCGCCCTGGGTAGCTCCTCCGCATGACGGACCGCCCCTTACTCCTCCTCGACGTCGACGGCCCCCTGAACCCGTACGGCGCCCGGTTCCTGCGCCATCGCGGCTATGTCACCCACCGGCTGTGGCCGACGAACTGGTCGGCCCAGCAGCAGCCGGGCTCCCGACGACTGCGGCGCGGGCTGCGGGTGCGCCTGCACCCGGAGCACGGCGCGCGAATACTGGCCCTGCCGTACGAGCCCGCCTGGGCCACCACCTGGAAGCACCAGGCCAACGAGCTGATCGCGCCGGCGGTCGGGCTCCCCGGCGACCTGCCGGTGATCGAGTTCGTCCAACTGTTCACCAAGGACCCGAACGGCCTCTACTGGAAGACCCGCCAGATCGTGGCCTGGGCGGCCGGCCGCCCCTTCGCCTGGGTCGACGACCTGATCACCGACCTGGACGTACGGCATGTCGAGGCACACCATGACGGGTCGGCGCTCCTCCTCAAGGTGGACCCGCGCCGGGGTCTGCGCGAGACCGATTTCGCGACGTTGGAGCAGTGGGCCCATAGCCTGTGAGGTATGGGTGATCTTTTCCTGGTACGGCACGGAGAGACCGAATGGTCCCGGTCGGGGCGGCACACCGGCTCGACCGATGTCCCGCTGACCGCGAAGGGGCGGGAGGAGGCGCGCGGGCTTGTCCCGCTGATCCGTTCGCACCAGGTCGGCGCCGCGTTCGTCAGCCCGTTGCAGCGGGCGCGGGAGACCGCCGAGCTGATCGGTCTGACGGACGTACGGGTCGACCCGGATCTGCGGGAGTGGGACTACGGCGGCTACGAGGGGATCACGACCGTCGAGATCCAGCGCACCCGGCCGGACTGGTTCCTGTTCACCGACGGGGTCGCGCCCGGGCCGCCCGATCATCCCGGGGAGACCCCGGAGCAGGTGGGGCAGCGCGCCGACCGCGTGCTGGCCAAGGTCGACGCGGCGCTCGCCAACACCGAGGGCGTGGTGGTGCTGGTGGCGCACGGCCATTTCCTGCGGGTTCTCACCGCGCGGCGGCTCGGGCTGCCGCCGTCGGGCGGGGCGCTGTTCCAGCTGGCGACCGGGACGCTGTGCCGGCTGGGCACGGAGCACGGGCGGCCGGTGATCGCCGCCTGGAATGTCAGACCCCCGTCGTAGCCTTCGAATGAGCCGCGGACACCTGTCGACGCGGCGGGGAGGAGCACGCCGTGCCACGACCGCCGACCGCCGCGCAGCGGCGTGTCATCGACGCCGCCGATCCCGTCACCGGGCGGCTGCGGGGTACGGAGGCGCAGCTCGCCGCGCTGGTGAAGCGGGGGCTCGCGTTCCGGCATCCGCGCCCGCCGCACGACCACTTTCTGACGCCGGTGGGGCATCGCATACGGGAGACCGCACCGGAGGTCGCCGAGCCCGTCGTGGAAGCGCCCGCGGCCACCGGGGTCTTCGCCGCCCGGATCGGCGGCGAGGACCTGGAGGACACCGGTCCGGCCCGCACCCGTGAGGTGCACAGCGCCTGGCAGGGCCTGCTGGAGCTGCGCCGGATGACGAACGTGGACGGTTCCGTGGACCGGCCGTGCGGCTGGGAACGTTCGCATCTGGTGCAGGCCGCCGCGCTGGCCCTGGAGGCGGCCGGGCACCGGCCGGCCGGGCGGGACGGCACGGAGGGCTACCGGGTGCGGGCGACCCCGCAGCCCGAGGCCGTCGCCGTGCGCGACCCGGACGGGGCGGCGCTGCGCGCCTGCGCGGGGACGCTGGAGCGGGCGGGCTGGCAGGTGAGCGAGCACAACGAGCCGCGTACGGGGGCGAGTTATCTGCTGGCCTCACCGCGGAGAAGCTGAGGGGCGTGCCAAGATCGGTGGAGCAGATCGTCCGTCAGTACGAGTTCCGTCAGCATGAGAAGGGAACGCAGTGAACGAGCCGTTTTCCGTCCCGGTGACTGTCCGCGGATACGAGACCGACAGCCTGGGGCACCTCAATCAGAGCGTGTATCTGCAGTACGCGGAGCATGCCCGCTGGGAGCTGTTGCAGGCCGCGGGGGTGGGTCAGGCCGAGTTGCTCGCCGAAGGGATCGCGCCGGTCGTGCTGGAGACGACCATCCGCTATCTGCGGGAGCTGCGCGCGGGCGAGGACGGCAACACGCTGTCGGTCGACCACGTGCTCCGGCGGCCCGACGGCGTGGCGATCGTCTCGCGGCGGATCCACGGCCTCGATCACGCCGGCGGGTTCGTGACGATCAGCGCGATGTGCGCCGGCCTCGAGTCGGTGTGCGCACCGCTGATGGCCGGCCTGCACGCCGACGACAGCCAGCTCCAGGCGCTGACCGCGAACCTCGGCGGCGACGACGAGCTCAGCGACTTCGGGTTCGAGATCGGACGCGCGGTCGGCATCGGGCTGGTCG
>Ga0307516_10003859_pt1 | contig 18945 bp, 14 predicted proteins | sample 19_EM_MG_FD_203310 | JGI IMG/M metagenome (GOLD analysis project Ga0307516, IMG submission 203310) | Populus trichocarpa ectomycorrhiza microbial communities from riparian zone in the Pacific Northwest, United States - 19_EM | ecosystem: Host-associated > Plants > Roots > Unclassified | place... | reverse complement strand
CTACACAACTGGGGTCTTATTTTACATCAGTTCTTAACTATCTTTGAAAACAGATGCCGTCTGTGATGCAGTTACTTAAATCAGTTTACACAATGTATTTTATACTCTCACATATTTATAAGGCGTCAAATTAAATTGTGATGCCTTTTTTTATTTCCGTTCCTATACATTTTCTTATTTATCATCCCCGAATTTACTTACACTTCCCGTTTGATCCCCCATTTCTTCATCCTTGCTTCCAGCGTGGTAGCATGAAGTCCCAGGATCTTGGCGGCGCCTTTTTCACCGCTGATCCGCCAGCCTGTTTTCTTCAGGGCTTCCAGGATATGGTGCTTCTCCACGTCTTCGAGTTTGCGAAGGGAAGGACTGCCGGCGCCTTTCTTTTCCACGGGCAGCCATTCTCCATATTCCAGTACGCCGTTGCGGCTCAGTATCAGGGCCCTTTCAATGATGTTTTCCAACTCGCGGATATTGCCGGGCCAATCATAGGCGGTCAGGGCAGTCATGACCTTTGCGGGGATCTGATCGACCTTCTTCCCGATCTTGGCTTCGTGCTTCTGACAAAAATGTTTCACCAGCAGCGGGATGTCTTCTTTCCGGTCGCGCAGGGGAGGGCAGAGGACGGGAAAAACGTTCAGCCGATAATAAAGATCTTCCCGGAATTCTTTTTTCTCGATGGCCTGGTCGAGGTTGCGATTGGTAGCCGCAATGACCCTTGTATTGACGCGGATCGTCCGGGGATTGCCCAGTCTTTCGAATTCTCCTTCCTGTAATACGCGTAATAATTTCGCCTGTAGCTCTACGGGGAGTTCGCCGATCTCGTCGAGAAAAATAGTACCGCCGTCCGCCAGTTCAAAACGTCCCATCTTTCTTTCCAGGGCTCCCGTAAAAGCGCCTTTTTCATGCCCGAACAATTCGCTCTCGATGAGGTTGGCGGGGAGGGCGGCGCAATTGACTTTGACGAGCGGCTTGCGGCTCCGGGTGCTTAGATTATGGATGGCGCGTGCGATCAGCTCTTTGCCGGTGCCGGACTCGCCCATAATAAGAACGGTGGCATCCGTGGACGCCACCTGTTCTATCTGGTGTAATACCTTATGAAAATTCTTGCTCTTGCTGATGATCTCATCGAAATTATGGTTCAGCCGGATCTCTTCCTGGAGGTATTTGTTCTCGGCCTGCAATTGATTCTTCAGGGATTCGATCTCTTTCAAATGACCCTGCAATTCCTGGTTGGCAATCTCCAGCTTTTTCCAGGCATGGAGCCGGTCGATCTCGGCCCCGGCGCGGGCGGCGAATATTTTCAGGATCGCGGTCTGATTTTGTTCATGGGTCATCGGGCCCGGATCATAGGCAGCGATATGGCCGATGACCTCCCTGGTGGATGGGCTGTAGATCGGGACCCCGATATAGGATTCGATCCCGCCCTGGCCCTCGTCGGGAAAATGTTTTTCCAGATCGATGGGACAGAAATAATCCTTCCCCTTCATGATGATCTCGCAGGGTGTGCCCTCGACATCGTACTCGAAGGATTCCTGCAGTTCCTGCCGGTCGGTATAGGCCAGTGTCCTCACCCGGGTCTTATCCTCGTTCACGCATTCGGTGACGATGGCATAGCGCACGCCCAGGGTCGCCGTCACATATTTGGCCAGTTCACGGAAATAATCCTCCCCCGTGAACCCGGCGGTCCTTTCCGCCAGGGTCAGTAAGATGTTCTCGTCCGGACTGTTTTCACGGAGGTTTTTGATCCTTGCTTTGGCCATAGATGCTCTCTTTCGCGTAGCTTACCGGTAAAGATAGCAATTGGAAAGAATAAGCACCCGGCCGGCTATCCTTTTTACAGGAATTTAGCCAACACCTCGTTGACCTTCCCGGGAAATTGAATTACGGGAACGGGAAAAAAACTCCACAGACTATTCAACAAGATCGGCCCGGGATTCGAAGGGAAGATGCTGGCATGCGATTTTTATCAGGGTCTTTAACCTATAACAAGCCATCTCATTTTTAAACTTAAAAACAATTTTATGAACGAGTCAAATGATCTGCGCAGGGATGAAGCCGTGAATAAATTAAAAGAGCTTGCGGAGGACATCGATATCTGCCTGTTCTGTACCGATCTGGAAACGAGGGATGTGTCTTTCTTTCGTCCCATGTCTACCAAAGAAGTGGATGCGGAAGGGAATATCTGGTTTCTCAGCGGGCGGGATAGTGAAAAAAATGAGGAGATCACGCAGGGTGACCACCGGGTACAGTTATTGTATTCACACCCGGGTAAATCGAGTTTCTTAGTGGTCACCGGCCGGGCCGAGATCTTTTATGATCGTCCAAAGATCGATGAGTTGTGGAATTCGCTGGACAAGACCTGGTTCAGGAAAGGGCAGAACGATCCAAATATATCGATCATCCGGGTGATACCGGAGGATGCCCACTACTGGGATACCAAGGGGAACAGGATGGTAAATTTTTTGAAGATGGCGGCTTCCGTCGTGACGGGAAAGACCCTCGTGAAAGGGGAGGAAGGCAAATTGCAAACACATTGAAATGGTAGCAGCGGCCATGGATCTGGCCTGCGGAGATAGGATACCCGGTCCGGGCAGGACCGGGTTTTTTTGTACCCTGCGCGGATGGGATTATGAATAAAAAAAGAATTTGTGTACCTTGCTTAAAATTCTGAAATGACGAAAATGGATAGCAAAAAGGCAGAGAAGATCTCTAAGGCTCTGTCCGATCCTACCCGGCTGAAGATCCTGTCCGAGATCAAAAAGAAGAATGATTGCCTGTATTGTTCGGAGATCTCCGATACCGTCAACCTGGCCCAGCCCTCCATTTCCCACCACCTTAAACAGTTGACCGACAGTGACATTATCCATTCTCAAAAAGAAGGGAGAACGGTGCGTTATAGCCTGAACAACCAGGTCCTCGACGCCTATATCCAATTCCTCGAAGAACTAAAGAAATAATTTTTTTTGGAGTATTTATTGAAATATTTAAATGTTTCTATACATTTGTGGTCTATTTCAATTTTGAAGGACAAAGCTAGCCTTTATTTATCGAAACATTTCAATAAATCTATTTAAAAATAGTTATATGACAATCAAAGCACTATCCCAGGTCCAGCCGCTGAAGGTAATCGCCGCTGCCACTGTTCTTTTCTTTCTTTTTCTCCTGGCCGGCTGTTACGGCAAAGTAAAAGAAGCCGCTGCCGCCTCGGTAGCTACCGCCCCACCGGCCACACCCGTGGATGGGATCATCGTTCGCCCCGCCACCCTGTCCGAAGAACTGGAAGTGACGGGTTCGCTGGTAGCCAACCAGCAGGTAGACATCGCCAGCGAACTGACGCGTAAGATCATCCGCGTAAATGTAAAAGAAGGTTCGTTTGTCCATACGGGCGAGCTCCTTTTCCAACTCGATGACCAGGACCTGCAGGCGCAACTGGAAAAACTAAGCCAGCGCGAAAAACTCGCGATCCTCAACGAACAACGTCTGCGCGACCTGATCAAGCATGAGGCCGTGATCCAACAGGATTATGACCAGGCTTTCACCAACCTCAAGGTATTACAGGCAGAGATCGCAGAATTAAGAGTGATGATCGCCAAGACCCGGATCCAGGCGCCTTTTAGCGGGCGTATTGGAATCATCCATGTTTATCCAGGCGCCATCGTCAGTACGAACACGATCCTGACCAATCTCGAAGATAACAGTGTCGTCAAACTGGAATTCTCCGTACCGGAAAAATATGCCAATGTCATTACGCAGGGCAGTGAACAACATTTCTCCGTCACCTCCGACAGCAGGCAATATAAAGCCAACGTCGTCGCCCGCGAATCCCGGCTCGATGCCAACACGAGGACCCTGCTGGTAAGAGCGGTCAGCCCGAATCCCGGAGGCATCCTGATCCCCGGTCAGAGTGCCCGGATGCATTTGGAACTGCATTCTTCGAACGACGCGCTGGTCGTGCCTTCCCAGTCACTGATCCCCTCCGCGGGCGGTTATTCCGTCTACGTGAGCAGGAACAGCCAGGTACAGGCCGTGCCGATCGAAATAGGCCAGCGCGGACCTAACAGCGTGGAAGTGTTGAAGGGACTGCATAAGGACGATACGGTAATCACCAGCAATTTGCTGCGGTTGATGCCCGGCTCTCCCGTACAGTTCGTGACCCTGAAGTAGAGCAGGGACGCTGTTCCGAATTTCTTGCCGAACGAATAAAATTTTAATCTGACAGGCCTTCCGCCTGCCGGAACTACTAATCATTTGAATCAACGTATATGAGCGCTATTTCACAAGTCAGTATATCCCGCCCCGTCCTGGCCGGGGTAATGTCCGTCCTCCTGATCCTTTTCGGGGTCGTAGGCTACACTTATTTAGGTACCCGGGAATATCCCGTGACGGATTCTCCGATCGTTACGATCACCACCGTGTATCCCGGCGCAAGCGCCGATATCATCGCCTCGCAGGTGACCAAGCCCCTGGAAGAAGCCGTGGCCGAAGCCAACGGCATCCGTGCCATGTCTTCCGTGTCCCGTGAGCAGGTGAGTGTCATCACCGTGGAGTTCAACCTGAACGCCGATCTCGAAGCGGCAGCTAATGATGTCCGTGATAAAGTGTCAAAATCGCGGCAGCAGTTGCCTACCGATATCGAACCTACGATCGTGGAAAAATCAGGTCCTCCCGACTTCCTCGTGTTCCTCACCGTGCAGAGTGATACCAAGAGCCTGGAAGATGTAACGGATTTCGTCAATATCAATATCAAGGAAAGACTGCAATCCATTCCCGGCGTCCGGCTGGTGGATTCTTATGCAGGTCGCAAACGCGCCATGCGGTTGAGGATGGACCCCGTGAAACTGGCGGCCTACCGGCTGACCCCTTCCGATATCCAGGCCGCCCTGCAGAAGGAGAATGTCGATCTGCCCAGCGGTCGCATCGAAGGACAAAATACAGAATTAACCCTCCGTACACAGGGCCGTCTGGTCACGGAAGATGATTTCAATAATATGATTCTAAGCCAGAAGGATGGAGCGATCGTACGTTTCAAGGACGTAGGTACCGCCATCCTTTCATCGCAGAACGAAAGAACAGCTATGATCGTAGGAGAGGGACAGACGGCCCGCTTCGGGGTGGGAACAGGCGTACAGCCGCAAAGGGGTGCAAATTCCCTCGCCATCGTGGAGGAATTCAAAAAGAGGTTTGACGATATCGTAAAGTCAGCCCCCAAGGATTATATCATCTCCCTGGGTAAGGATTTTACGATCCCGGTCCGCAACTCCCTGGATGAAGTAAAGGAGACCCTGTTGCTGGCCTTCGGTCTCGTGGCCCTCATCATCTTTATCTTTTTAAGAGACTGGCGCAGCACCATCATTCCGCTGATAGCCATCCCCGTGAGTATCATTTCCGCTTTCTTTATCATGTTCATCGGAGGGTTCTCCATCAATGTATTGACTTTATTGGGATTGGTGCTGGCGATCGGCCTCGTGGTGGATGATGCGATCGTGGTGCTGGAAAATATTTATAGTAAGGTGGAACAGGGATATACTCCCCTCGAAGCTGCCCGGAAGGGAGCCGATGAGATCTATTTCGCGGTGATCTCTACCACGGTGACCCTCGCGGCCGTATTCCTGCCCATCCTTTTCCTGGGCGGGATCACGGGTAGACTGTTCAAGGAATTTGCGATCGTCGTATCCGGCAGCGTACTGATCTCCGCCTTTGTGGCCCTTACCTTGTCGCCGATGATGAGTGCTTACCTCCTGAAGGCCGGTGCATCGCATGGCTGGCTCTATCGTAAGACCGAGCCCTGGTTTGTCGGATTGAATAAAGGATATGAGAAGACCCTGTCCGTCTTTTTCAAAAGAAGGTGGCTGGCTTTTGTCATCCTCGTCGCCTCCCTGGGTATCGCCTGGAAACTTTTGCCTGTCCTGCCTTCGGAACTGGCGCCGTTGGAAGACCGCAGCATGGTGGGATTGGCCGTGATCGCGCCGGAAGGCACGTCCTATGAGAGCATGCAGGAGACCATGAAAGAGGTCAGCAATTATGTATCGGACTCCGTGCCCGATCTGAATGGGAACAGGACCTATGCCGGGATTGCGGCTTCGATCGGTACCCTGGTGCAGCCGGTGAACGGTGGCTTCCAGTGGGTGTTCCTCAAAGACCCCAAGGAAAGAAAGAGCGGTCTTACGCAGGCGCAAGTATATATGAAGCTCGCTGCCGCCTCCGGCAGGTTCCGTAATGTCATTTGTATCCCTATCCAGATCCCTACGATCGGCGGATTCTCGAGTTCACAGCCCCTGCAATATGTCGTACAGGCGCCGGATCTGAAATCTCTTGTAGACGTTATGCCCAAATTAATGGGAGAGGTCTATCAAAGCAAGAAGCTCGGCTTCCAGGATCCGGACTTTAAAGTGAACAGACCGGAGATCGGGATCAATATCGACCGGCAGCGCGCTGCGCAGTTGGGTGTATCTACGGAAGAGATCGGGAAGACTCTCCAGTTAGCCCTGAGCGGAAGACGTTATGGTTATTTTATTTTCAACGACCGGCAATATGAAGTGATCGGGCAACTGGACAGGCAGGAGCGTGCAGCGCCTACTGATCTGCGTTCCCTCTTCCTCCGTTCGGCCAGCGGTGATATGGTGTCCCTGGACAATCTCGTGAAAATGAGTGAATCCGTCAGCCCGCCCGCCATCTACCGGTACAACCAGTCCTATAGCGCTACTATTTCTGCTACCCCCGCTCCGGGCGTCAGCCTGGGTGAAGCGATCAAGGAGATCGACGGGATCGCAAAGAAAGTATTGCCAAAAAGTTTCCGTACGGAGCTGGCAGGTCAGAGCCGGGATTTCTCGGAGAGCAGCTCCAGTCTCGTGTTTGCCTTCATCTTCGCCATTATCCTGATCTACCTGGTGCTGGCGGCCCAGTTCGAGAGCCTGATCGATCCTTTCATCATCCTGCTGACGGTACCCATGGCCGTTACCGGGGCGCTGTTAAGCCTGTGGTTCACGCATCAGTCGATCAATATCTTCAGCGAGATCGGTATCATCATGCTGATCGGGCTGATCACGAAGAACGGGATCCTGATCGTGGAATTCGCCAACCAGCGTAAGGAAGAAGGGATGACGGTGCGGGAAGCAGCGCTGGCTGCCGCCGCCTCGAGGTTTCGCCCGATCCTGATGACCACCCTGGCAATGATCTTTGGGACCCTGCCGATCGCGCTTTCCCTGGGGACATCCTCCGGAAGCCGGACCTCGCTGGGGATCGTCGTAGTAGGAGGGTTGATCTTTGCGGGTATCCTGACCCTTTATGTGATCCCGGCCGTGTACTCGTATTTCTCGCGGCCGCATCATGCAAAGCCTAAAGGTGCCCAGATCCCCAAATCCCAAGACCCCGAATTCCCCCAATACGGAGGAACTCCCGATTTTCAAATCTAAAGAACAGTTTACAATAGAAGAATCATGAACACGCATCCAAATACACAACATCACACGAATATCAGTAAGAACCTGCTGTATACCATCCTCGTCTTCCTGATACTGTGCCTGGCCTCTTATCTCGCCGGGGCACAGCCCTTGCAGAGAGGCAGGATGCAGAGCATCAATGAAGCCTTGCAGAGCGGCAGCCGCGCCCAACAGACCGGGCCGCTCAGCCTTTCACTGGAAGAAGCCCTGTCCCTGGCCATGGGGCACAACCGGGAGATCAAACTGGCAAGTCTCGACGTGGAACGTTCCGGACAGGAAAAGATCATCGCAAAGAGCCTGAGCCTGCCCTCGGCCGGTCTTAACGGACAGGTCGACCATTACTTCCTTGCACCCGTATTTTTCGGGTTTGGCAATACGACTACCACCGGGGACAAGATCCCTTATGGACGATTTGGCGGGAAGGACCAATTCTCCGCTACGTTCTGGGTGGCGCAGCCGCTGTATAATGCAGCCTCGAAACCCTCTCAACGCCGCTCGGAAAAAGCGGAGGTGCAGAGCCGTCTCCTGCTGCGCGATCAACAGACCGAAACTTCCGCCCGGATCCGGCAGATCTACCTGCAGGTACTCGTGCTGCGTGAACGCATCCGGCTGCAACGGGAAAGCCTCAGCCGCAACCAGAAAGCCCTGGACGACGCCCGTTCCCTGCTGGCGCAGGGAAGGGCCCTGCGCGTGGATACGCTCCGCGCTTTTACTTCCGTCAGGAACCTGGAACCCGATCTGCTGCGGTTGTCTTACTCCATCGAAGTAGGAAAACTCCAATTAAAAACATTGATCGGGGTCGATTCACTGCAGGATATCGAACTGCGGGACTCGCTGGTGTTACCTGCGGCGGAAGCCCTTCCCACAGAAGAAGAAGTCTATGCCGATGCCGAAAAGAACCGTCCCGATCTGCAGGCCCTTGCGTTGCAGACCGCTATCGACGACCAGCAGGTGCTGATCACGGCCGCCGCAAAAAAACCTTCCGTATCCCTGGTCGGACAATACCAGGTGCAGACGCAGGCCAGTAAATTTAATTATTTCAATTCTCTTTATCCTTCCACTCCTTTTGTGGGAGCCCAGGTGTCCGTCCCGCTGTTTAGCGGTTTTAGCAACCAGGCCAGGATACGGGAGGCGAAGATGACGCGGCAACAATCCGCCCTACGCCTGGATAATGCCCATGAACAATTGAGGGCTACCGTAAGGCAGGTCGTGGCGAATGCGCTGGAAGCATCTTCCCGGATACAGACCCGGATCACGGTGAAGGAAGCCGCGAGCCTGAGCTATGATATTACACAATATAGATATGCCAACGGGGTGGCTTCGCGCCTGGAGCTTACCGATGCGGAACTGGCCCTGACGACGGCCCAGTCGAATTATCTCGAAGCAGTATATGATTATCTCGATGCAAGAATAGGGTTGGACAGGGTGCGGGGCCGGTAATCACCCATTCATCCAATTTTAATCTGATTCTCATCGGAGTTCGGAAGAGGATGGCTTTTTATTCCTTATATTAGCCAACCTTACGACAGTGCCAATGAGAAATTTTTTGATCACGGGCCTGGTCTTATCCCTTTCTTCTTTCCTGACGACAGCGATAGGCCAGCCTTTTCTTTCCGATAGCAATGCCCGGCAGTTGGCGGTCGCTCAAACGATCCGTGCCTACCATGCCTACATGGGCCACCAATCCCATATCTATACCGGGATCGAACATGTCCCTTATCTCCCTTTGGCGAAGGGTCAGCCTTATTTTGCCGTCGACTCCCTGCGGTCCGGGGACATCGTTTACGATGGGATACTCTATGAGAATGTCCCCATGCAATACGACCTGGTCCGGGACATGGTCATGGTGCGGAACCATGCCGGCAATTATCTCTGTCCTGCCAACAGCTCCATCCAACGCTTTACATTGGACGGACATGTCTTCGTGAATACTACGAATGGTTTTTACGACGTCCTGAGTTCCGGGAAGATCACGATCTATGCCCGGAGGACCAAGCTGATCGAAGAGGTGATCGTAGGGATGGAGCTAACCCGGAACATCATCTCGAGGGAACGTTATTACCGGGTGGACGCTAATAATGTCTATACTCCCGTGAACACGCGAAGCTCCTTATTCGCCCTCTTCGGCGAACGAAAAAAAGAGATCCGGCAATACCTCAGAAAGAATAATATCAATGTGCGCCGCAATTACGAAGAGGCGCTTGCCAAAGCCACGCAGTATTATAACCAACTATCCCGCTAGCCCTTATGCGAACCTTTTCCCTCTTTCTGCTCGCCCTCGCTCTTTCAGGCACCTGCCGGGTATCCGCCCAGGGCAGTAAACCGCTGCTGGTCAGCGGCAGTTGGCGGGGAATGACCTTCGAACAGTTTGCAAAGGCTGTCGAGTCGAACACGCCCGTACATTTCTATTTTATTCCCGCCCAGTTGGATAGCATTACCCTCGATCTTACGGTAAAGGACCAGCCCCTGGAAAAAGTATTGGACGACGTGTTCAGAGGGACGGCCCTCCACTATTCCATCGATGCGAACGGACATATTTTTGTCAGCAAAGGATTGCGGGTGCAGACCGGGCTCCCGGAAACTTTTTTCGAGCATGCGCCGCCGGTAGGCGATTCCAGCGCCCGGCGACAGGGGATCATCGCCACCTATGCCGATGAAAAAGGGAAGAAACAAAAGTCCGGCACTTCGGAAAGCAAGCTCTACGAGATCGGCGTGAAGACCAACCAGATCAAACAGGGCGTTGCCGTCCTCAGCGGCTATATCCGCAATTCCCGCAGCGGGGAGCCCCTGGCAGGGGCCGCTCTTTTTTCGGACGCTCCCGCCGTCGGCGCCTCCACGGACCGTTACGGGTATTATTCCATCAGCCTGCCCAGGGGCCATCATGTACTGAATGTGCAGGGGTTGGGCATGCGGGACAGTAAAGTTCAGCTCATCCTTTATTCCGATGGTAAACTGGATATCGATATGCGGGAACAGGTGACGACCCTGAAAGAAGTGGTCATCTCCGCGCAGAAGACGGCCAATATCCGGCAGGTGCAGATGGGCGTGGAGAAGCTGACCATCCAAACGATCAAACAGGTGCCGACCGTCATGGGAGAAGCCGATATCCTGCGGGTCGTATTGACCCTGCCGGGCGTCAAGACGGTAGGAGAGGCCAGCACCGGTTTTAATGTAAGAGGAGGGGCGGCCAACCAGAACCTGATCCTCTTCAACGACCTGACGATCTATAACCCTTCGCATTTTTTCGGATTGTTCTCCGCCTTTAATCCGGATGTGGTAAAAGATATAGAACTCTATAAGAGCAGTATCCCGGCGAAATACGGGGGACGTCTATCCTCCGTACTCGATATTACGAGCCGGGAAGGAAATAAAAAGAATTTCTCCGGCACGGCCGGCGTCGGTCCGCTTACGAGCAGGATCACCCTGGAAGGGCCGATCGTAAAAGATAAGACCTCCTTCATCCTGGGCGGGCGGATGACCTATGCCAACTGGCTGCTGCAATTGCTGCCGGACCAGTATAAGCATAGCCGTGGATCCTTCAACGATCTCGATCTTACGATAAGCCACCAGTTGAATGCGAAGAACAATCTTTATTTCACCGGCTACCTCAGCAACGATAAATTCAATCTCAACAGCGATACGACATATAAATATGGGAACAGGAACTTGTCGGTGAAATGGAAACATACGTTCAGCAACAAGCTCAGCGCGACCCTCTCCGCAGGGTACGACCAATACCGCTACCTGGTAGGATCCGGCGGGAATGCCGTGAACGCCTTTAAGCTGGACTTCGATATCCGGCAGGCCAGCGCAAAGACGGATTGGACCTGGTATCTGAATGCCAGGCATACGATCGATTTTGGGGCCAGTGCGATCCGCTATACGCTCCATCCCGGCGCCTACAACCCCGATGGCCCGAAATCCCTGGTAGCGCCGGATATCCTTGCTAAGGAACAGGCGCTGGAAAGTGCGGCGTACATCGCAGACCGCTACAATATCAGCGCGAAACTTTCTCTGAACGCAGGCCTTCGCTTTTCCCACTACGATTTCCTGGGGCCGCATACGGAAAATATCTATGCGCCGGGTCAGCCTGTACTGGAATCCAATCTCACAGGGACCAAAGAGTATGGAAGTGGAAAGGTCATCCGGACCTACCAGGGACCCGAATACCGGCTCGGCCTCCGCTACATGGTAACGAACAGTTTTTCCGTCAAAGCCGGGTATAATTCACTCCGGCAATACATTCATATGCTGTCCAATACGACGGCCATCGCCCCGACCGATATCTGGAAATTAAGCGACCGGAATATCAAGCCGCAATCGGGCGACCAGTTCTCGGTGGGCTTCTATAAGAACCTGCATTCGAACACGATCGAGACTTCCGTGGAGGTCTATTACAAGCGGTTGAAAGATTACCTGGACTATCGCTCGGGAGCCATCCTGATCATGAACCATCATATAGAGACGGATGTCCTGAATTCGAAGGGCAGGGCCTATGGACTGGAGCTTATGATCAAAAAGACCACGGGCAAGCTCAATGGCTGGATCAGTTATACCTGGTCGCGCACTTTCCTGAGGACGGACGATCCGCATGCCGGGGAATTGGTAAATAACGGGAAGGACTATCCTGCTGACTTCGACATCCCGCATAATGTGACCCTGGTGGGGAATTTCAAGGTCAACCACCGGTTCAGCCTTTCCATGAATGCCGTCTATGCCACGGGCCGGCCCATCACCTTGCCGATCGCCCGCTATTATTATGGCGGATCTCAACGGGTACTCTATGCGGACAGGAATGCCAACAGGATCCCGGATTATTTCCGGACGGATTTCTCGATGAATATCGACGGCAATCATAAGGTGCACCAGTGGTCGCATAATTCATGGACGGTGGGGGTATACAACTTAACGGGAACGCATAACCCTTATTCAGTGTACTTCGTATCGGAGAACGGCCGTGTCAACGGATATAAGCTGTCTATTTTCGGCAGCGCTATCCCATTTGTGAATTTTAATATCCGGTTCTGATATGAAAAAGATTTTGATCCTTTTACTGATCCTGTCGGCCGCCTGCAAGCAAACGTATAACCCGCCGATCGTCTCTTCGAAAAAGAATTTTGTCGTGGAGGAAGGATTCATCAACAACGGGCCGGATTCAACCTATATCCGGCTCAGCCAGACCTTTTCCCTTTCCGATACCGCACAACTGGTGATGATCCTGCACGCGCAGGTATGGGTGGAAGGCAACGATAATTCCTCTTATTCCCTTCCGGAAGTAGGCAACGGAAGATATGGCAGGGTCCTGCCTCCCCTGAATCCCGCCCAGAAATACCGGACCCGCGTCAATACCCCCGGGGGCAAGACCTATCTTTCCGATTATGCGGAACTGAAAGCATCGCCGCCGATCGACAGCGTCAGCTTTGCCCGCACCAGGGATGGCTGCCAGATCTATACGAACGCGCATGACCCGCAGAGTACGAGCCACTATTACCGTTACGAATACGAGGAGACCTGGGAATTCCATTCCGTTTATTATTCGAGCCTTGCCTATGTGAACCATGTGATCGTTGCCCGCACCCAGGATACGATCTTTACCTGCTGGCAATATGCGAATTCCACGAATATCCTTTTGACCTCGACGACTAAATTGTCGGAGGACCGCGTCTCGCTGGCCCCCCTCGTCCTCGTCCCTACCAATTCATGGATCATCAGCGTCCGGTACAGCATCCTCGTCCGGCAGTATGTGCTGACCCAGGACGCCTATAATTTCTGGCTGGAGATGCAGAAGAATTCCGAGAGGCTGGGATCCATCTTCGATGCGCAGCCTTCAGCGAACAAAGGCAATATCCGTTGCGTGACGGATTCCACCGAACGGGTGATCGGCTATATCAGCGGCGGCACCCTGCAGAAACAACGGATCTTCATCACGCCGGACCAGATCCCCAACTGGCATCCGGGGTATTACACAGACGGCTGCGAACGGGTGGACATCCCCGCCCAACACGATTCGCTGGAAGCCTTCCTGGGAACAGGGGTCTATATCCCCATCACGGAGTCCCAGTCCTTTCCCCTGCGATATTGGGTTGGGCCGAACGACTGTGTCGATTGCAGGTTGACAGGCACTAATAAAAAGCCCTTTTACTGGCCATAAATAACTGGAATAAATTATGCGCGTTCACTTATCCCGTCATTGGTCCGCATCCTTTAAAACAGGAGCCCTCTCGCTGGCCCTCCTGCTCCCTGTCCTCTTTAGCAGCGCCCAGGGGGATGCCCTGCCGTCTCTCCGGAGCAATTGGGATGCCTGGCATAGCCGGGCGCTGCAGGAAAAGATCTTCGTACATACGGATAAGCCGCATTATCTCGCCGGTGAACTGTTGTGGTGCAAGCTCTACTGCGTGGATGCTGCCCTGCATACACCGCTGGACATCAGCAAAGTCGCTTATGTGGATCTGTTAGATAAGGACGACCATGCTATCCTGCAAGGAAAGATATCGATGGAGAAAGGAGAAGGGGAAGGGTCTTTTTCCCTACCGCTCACGCTTGGCTCCGGCAATTACCGGCTAAGGGCCTATACGAACTGGATGAAGAACTTCGGACCGGAAGTTTTTTTTGAGCAATCGATCTCCGTTTTCAATACGCTGAAAGACTTCCAGGCGCCCGGCACTGCATCTCCAATCCCGGGATCTCAAAGCACTGAAATCTCAAAATCTCTCCACACCATCGCGCTGTTCCCCGAAGGAGGCAACCTCGTGCGGGATATTCCTTCGAAGATCGGCTTCCGGATCACAGGCCCGGATGGAAAAGGAGTGGCAGCAAAAGGAATGGTGATCGATGAGCGCCAGGATACGGTGGCGACCTTTCAGCCCCTCCGGTATGGCATCGGCAGCTTTGTCATGACCCCCGGCGATCACACGTATAAAGTGGTCGTCCGGTTCCCTGACGGGGAGACGGTAGTCATGCCCTTTCCCAAGGTATATGCACAGGGGATCGTCCTAAAACTGGAGCCGGAAGGTGAAGGGCAGCTAAAGTTGACCGTGCATAGCCGGGGTTCCTTTTCCCGTAAGATCTACCTGCTGGCGCTTTCGGGCCCATCGCTGCGGTTGGCGCTGCAAGGCGAACTGTCGCAGGACAGCGCCGTATTCAGGATCGGCAGGGACAGCCTTTTGGAAGGCATCACGCAACTGACCCTGTTCGATGGGGACCTTCGCCCCATCTGCGAAAGATTGTATTTTAAAAGGCCTGCCCGGCAGTTATCCATTGACGTTCGTTCCGATAAAGTTAGCTATGCTACCCGGGGGAAGGTGCAGCTTTCCCTTTCTTCGGGGTTATCGGGAGACGGACCCTCCGGAGATCGTCCGGCGAGCCTATCCCTTTCCGTATACCGGGTGGATTCGCTGCAGTCCGGTGCGGCCCCGGATATCTATCATTACCTGTGGCTGTCTTCGGACCTGAAAGGGTTCGTGGAAGCGCCGGAAACATATTTTACGGCTACGGGCCCGGAAGAGGACGAGGCCCGGGACAACCTGATGCTGACCCATGGCTGGAGAAGGTTCCGCTGGGAAAATATCCTGCAGGGCAAGGGGACTGCCTTCCCGTACCCGCCCGAATTCAAGGGGCATTTCATCACCGGCCGCCTGACGGATGCCCGTACAGGCCAGCCTTTGCGTGACCGGCTCGGCTATCTCAGCGTGCCGGGGACCAATTTCCTGTTCCATGCCGCAGCAACGGATGCGACCGGCAAACTTTTCTTCGACGTAAAGATTTTTTTCGGCCAGGCGGGCATGGTCCTGCATTCCGGGACGGAAGAGGACAGCGTTTGCAAAGTAGAGATCTTCAGCCCTTTCAGCGAGCAATATACCTCTTCACGGCTGCCTCTCTTTAACCTTTCCGACGCGCAGCAGCGATCATCGCTCGTAGACCGTAGCATCGGTATGCAGGTGCAGAATATCTTCGTCGGCGACAGCCTGCGGAAATTCGGGGCGCCTTCGATCGACACGATGCATTTTTTTGGAACTCCCGACTATACCTACCTGCTGGATAATTACGTGCGGTTTACCACGATGGAAGAGGTCCTGCGGGAATATGTGCGGGAGATCGGGGTGAACAGGCCGCATGGAAAATTGCATGCCCTGATGCTGGACGAACCCCTCCGGGCTTTTTTCGAAGGCAACAATACGCTCGTCTTACTGGATGGGGTGCCCGTGCCGGACGATAAGATCTTTTCGTACGATCCTCTCAAGGTGAAAAAGCTGGAGATTATCCCCCGCCTATACTTCATGGGGCCTGCTGTCTTTAGCGGCATCGCCAGCTTTACGACCTATAACGGGGATTACGAAGGGCTGGAATTGGATCGCCATTCCCTCCTCATCGACTATGAGGGACTACAGTTCCAACGGGAATTCTATGCGCCCGAATACGCATCGGAAGCGCAGTTGGCAAGCCGGCTTCCCGACTTCAGGGACCTGCTGTACTGGTCGCCCGATCTTCATTTTGATGATCATGGGAAGAAGGAACTGGGCTTCTATACCTCGGATGTCCCGGGAAAATATCGCGTCGTGGTACAGGGCCTTGCTACGGACGGAAGGGCAGGGGGGAAAGTGATGGAATTTGAAGTGAGGTAAGAGCGCAGGCTGCTATTATTTATCTGTTATATTGGTCGAAGGAAGATTATTCTTTATTTCAATGACGAAATCAATAGATACTTCGGCCAGCTCTGCTATCTGCTGGAAGGAATGATCCGTTTTTAGAAGGAGGCTGGTTACGAACGTCGCCTTAGCTTTTTCCTGGCCTTTCTCCATGCCTATTTCTACACCTCTCTCTTCTATTAACTGCGTAACTAATTCTCTTATACCCATAGTATTGGCTTTATTGTTAAGGGCATCCAATTTCATCTCAAATTTATGAAACATTTCCTTTCCGGCGTTGGTGATCTCCCGATCTTAAAATCTTTTAATTCCCCTTCTTCTTCCCGGTATCCTTTTTCTTTTCGACATCGTTCTGCTTTGCAGCATCCGCAGCGTCCTGCTTCTGAGTTTCCTCGGCTTTCTTTTGCTTTTGCTTTTCTTTCTTCTTGAAATAGCCTCTTAGGAGGAAGTTGTGTTTGGCGGCTTCCATATTCTCGTTCAGCCCTTCCGAACTCTTCTTGAGGTTCTTCATCGTGGAAGAGATATTGCTGGAGAGGGTGGTGTCGTTGAGCAGTTTGCCCAGGGCGCCTCTGCCCTTCGTGATCCGGCTGGAGATATCGGCCAGGTTGCTGGTGATGATGGCGGCATTATCCGCCGAGGTCTTGAGGCTGGCCATGATGGCTTCCGTCTCGATAGCAGGGTGGGAGGCCAGCGTAGATCCTTCCGTGACCGGCTCCTGGCCGGTGGTGCCCGGTGTAATGGTGACCACTTTATCCCCCATCAGCCCTTCGGAGCCAATGCTGGCTATTGCATCCTTCTTGATAAATTTCTGTACTTTATTTTGAATGATCATTTGTACCTGTACGGAGGTGTCGGAAACGAAGCCGATATCATCGACCGTCCCGATATCGATGCCGCCAAAACGGACATTGCTGCCGATCTTCAGACCGCTGACTGATTTGAACAGGGCGTTGATGTGCAGCACAGAGCCGAACTTGTTCTTCTGCTTACCGATAAAATAGATGGCGGTCACTGCGATCACCAGGGCCATCACGGCGAACAGTCCTAATTTCCATTTATAATTACTTTCTTTTGGCATAGCGGTGGGTTTTAAAAAAAGAATGATTTTATCCAGGGATCTTCCGACTTAACCAAGCTGTCATAGGTACCCTCTGCAACGATCACGCCTTCTTTCAGCATGACGACCCGGTCGGCAGTCATTTTCGCACAGAGCATGTCGTGAGTAATGGTGATGGAAGAGGTATTATACTTTTGTTTCAGGCTGGTGATGAGTTCACTGATCTCCCGGGAAGTACCGGTGTCGAGGCCGGTAGTCGGCTCGTCATAGAGCATAATTTCGGGGTGAAGGATCAGGGTCCGGGCCAGCCCGATGCGCTTGCTCTGGCCTCCGGATAGTTTGGCCGGCATCTGATCGATGGAATCGGCCAACCCGACATTTTCCAGGGTCTCGATGATAAGTGCTTCCTTCTGTTCTTTCGTCAGATCCTTTCTATGTTTGCGAAGAGGGAAGGCCAGATTTTCCCGCACCGTCATGGAATCATAGAGGGCGGCATTCTGGAAGAGAAAACCCGTTCTCAATCTCACGGCATTTAATTCGCGATAGCTCAATTCGACAGCAATGTTCTTGCCCAATACTTCTATCTCTCCCTCGTCCGGTGTTATAAGCCCGACCAGGCATTTGATGAGGACGGATTTTCCCGAGCCCGACTTGCCAAGGACTACGAGGTTCTCACCCTTATTGACATGCAGGTCGACGCCTTTCAGGACCTCATGATCTTTAAAGGCCTTCCGAAGCCCTTTGATGACGATTACGGGACCGTCTTCCTGCTCTTCCCCGCCTTGTTCGGCCGTCAGCGTCGTACCTTCTTCGGTAAGATCCTGTCCTGCCGCTGAATGATCCATATGGTCGTTGGTCCGCATCGTTGGTTATTTTTGTATGAGGTCGGTGATCTGTGCTGCGAGCATATCTATTACGAAGACCCCCAGCGATGCCGCCACCACGGCTGAATTAGCGGCTTTCCCCACGCTCTCCGTGCCGCCGCGGGCATTGTATCCTTTGTAGCAGCCGATCATCCCGACCACGAATCCAAAGAAAAAGGATTTGATGATGGCGGGAAAGACATCGACGAATTCGAGGTGCGCCAGGGCCACAGCAAAGAAATGGCGGAAGCTGGTGGTATCGTGGATATTCATGGCGACAAATCCCCCGGTAAGGGAGATCGCATCGGCGAATACGCTCAATAAGGGGATCATGAGGGTCGTAGCCAGCACCCGGGTCACTACGAGGTACCGGTAAGGGTTAATGGCCGATACTTCCATTGCATCGATCTGCTCGGTGACCCTCATAGAGCCTAGTTCGGCTCCCATTCTCGAACCGATATTTCCCGAACAGATCAGGGCCGTTATGACGGGACCGATCTCGCGCACTACCGACACGGAGACCATCCCGGGGATCAGCGACACGGCGCCGAAGGCCGCCATGGAAGGCCGGGTCTGGATCGTAAGCACCAGCCCCATGATAAAACCGGTGAGACCGATGAGAAAGGTGGATTTATAGCCCACCAGGTAACATTGATAAAGGATCTCCCTCCATTCATAAGGAGGCTTGAACACCTCGCGGAAGAAACGGCCGGTGAAGATCACCAGGTCTCCCGCCTCATAAAAAAATTTCTGGAACTCACTCCTTCGCCGGATGATCTTGGTCTTGGTCTTTTGGTATGTGTTCAGGAGTGGCTGCATATAGAATGTATTCAACCAATTTTTAATCCAAAAGCACACCGCGTCTTGCCGGGAAGCTTATTTCCTTAAATCAGGCCTTTTCTGCCGGGTAGACAGCTGAAAAAGGGTCGGGGCGGGATTGC
>Ga0307516_10003858_pt1 | contig 18947 bp, 19 predicted proteins | sample 19_EM_MG_FD_203310 | JGI IMG/M metagenome (GOLD analysis project Ga0307516, IMG submission 203310) | Populus trichocarpa ectomycorrhiza microbial communities from riparian zone in the Pacific Northwest, United States - 19_EM | ecosystem: Host-associated > Plants > Roots > Unclassified | place... | reverse complement strand
CGCCGCCACGAGCGTTGGCAAGCGTATTGCCGTTCTCATCGTGAACCTCCAGTTCACCGCACTGCTGCCAGCCGTCGGATCCGGCCCGCCACCGGGCGTAACCGTCTATTTCGGACGCATCCCGTTAGCCGCCCAGGGCGGAGAAGGCCACCCGGACGGCGGTCACCTTGGTGATCGCGCCGTTGTACGCGGACAGTTCGGTGGCGAGCACCCAGCCGGTGTCGGTGCTCGGTGTGGTGAAGCTGATCTGCCCGGTGAAGGGCCGCATCACGTCGCCGCCCCCGGTCACATGGCCCACTCCGAGCTGGCGCACCGTGCCGTTGCCGACCTGCACCACACGGACGTTCACCGCGCCCTCGAAGGCGAGCGCCTCGCCACTGATCGTCAGCGGCGAGGCGACGACCGCCAGGTCGCTGGGTGTGATCGCGGCGGCCGGCCGGTCCACGCGAATCGTGTCGGTGGTGACGCCGTACACGTTGAAGCTGGTCTTGGACTTGCCGAGGACGACCCGGCTGAGCGGGCCGGGCGTGGTCTTGTTCTCGCCGACCCGGGTGCGGAAGTCGACCGTCGCGATGAAGTCGCTGCGCCACCGCGATCCCGCGAAGGCGAGACTACGCATGCCGACGACGTCGGTCAGGAAGGCGCGGGCGACCCGCTGCGCCTCGGCGAGCGTGGGCATGGTGCCGTCCGGTGGAGACAGTTGCAGCCACTCGTAGAACGCCGAGACGTCGCCGTTGAGGGAGTAGACGGTCCGGCGTACGTTGCCGAACTGCTTGAATGTCGTGTCGAGTTCGGCGAGGAAGGCCGCCGTGCCGGCGCTGGATCCGGCACTCGGGATGACCGGGCGCAGGTCACGGAAGTCGGCGTAGCCGACCGACTCCGCCACCCGGACGCTGCGCAACATCCCGGCGGTCGCGGAGCTGAACAGCGACCAGTACCCGGCGCTGCGTTCCGCGGCGGTCGGTCCGGCCAACAGTTGGGTCAGCGCGGCGGTGGCCACCTTCGAGCTGGAGGGCACGCTACGCCGCACCGCGACGACCTTGGTCGGGTCGTCGGCCGCACCGCGATGGAAGTACACCTTCACCGTCATCGTGGCCGGCACCGTGCGGGGTGATGCGCCGAGTGAGGTGCCCGGAATCGTGCTGGGCGACGTGGCCGCCGGTGCACCGGCGGGCGGCGGCGTGCCTTCGCCACTGTCGTTGCGAACCACCAGCCAGATGCTGGTCAGCACCAATGCGACAGCGAGGAAGACACCGACCGCGGCCACCAGCCACGGGTGTCTCGTCGGAAGTTTCATGATGACCTCCGGTAATCCCGGAGAGGCGCGGACCGAGCCGAGGTATCACCGCGGGACGCGGCGTACCGGACCGGCCCGGCCGGTTCGGCGCCCACTCCTACACTTCGACGCTATGACCAGTCGCGTACTCGGCTCAGGGCAGGACGGCCCAACCTGACGGGTCAATGGTCGTGTCCGCCGGCGCCCGGATCCTCCCCTGCCCGAACGACTGCGCCGTCCACAGCCGCGCGCTTCGGGTCTCACCCACGTGACTTGGCACCGACCCGGTCGACGGCGGCGGTGATCTCCTCGACCATCAGCCGGCCGATCTCCCGGACGTCGGCGCGGACCGCGTCGTCGCGTACGGCGTTGCCGGCGGCCGTGAACGCTTCATCCATGGCCTCCCGGAACCGCTGCAGGGCATCTCCGTCGTGGGAGTCGCCGCCGGCCTGTTCCATGTGCAGCTTCAGCTTCAGGGCGAGTGCCTCGGCCTTGTTCGCGACCTCCTGCCACCGCGCCGCCTGCTCCGACATGACTGCCTCCTTCGAAAACTCGCGTCTGTTCACCGCACGACGGCCACGGTCGCGCCGCGCTCATTCAGGACGTGCCGAGTGACCGAACCCGGTCGCAGATCTCCGAAGCCACCACGGCCACGCGCTCCTACTGGCGCGCGCCTCCCTGTCCTTTGCCAGCCTGCGCCGATCCTGGTCGGAGCGGGCAGAGTCGTTCTACCCGCAACATCAGGACATCTGGTCCGGCCGCTGCCGGGTCACGACGGGCGGGTGCCTGGCCGGCGCACGCTCAGGATGAAGGCGTTCGAGTGAAGCCGACACCGTCGCCGACGACCTCGGCCCCGCCCAGCGAGCCGAACGCGGGACCCGCGTCAAAATCAGTAGTAGAGCACCGTGGTGGTCTTCGTGGAGCTGTTCCAGATGATCGCGCCGTGCTTGAAGTTGCTGCGCCGGCCGGCGGCGACCGCGTACTCGTCGCTGACCGGTGGGCCCAGCCGGCTGCCCGTCCCGCCGAGAGACAGGTACCGGGCCAGAATCGCGCCGTGCACCTCGTGAGTGCCGTTGCCGCTCGACCAGTAGACGTTGCCGCCCTGGAACTGCGAGGCGCGCCCGACCGTCACGGCGACCTCGTCGGAGCGGGGGTAGCCGAGGAACCCGGCCGTGGAGCCCAGCGCCAGCCATTTGCTCCTGATCAAACCGTGCACCTCGTGGGCGCCAGTCGCGGACAGCCAGTAGATCGAACCGCCCTGGAAGTGGTTGTACCAGCCACCGCCGACCGCCGGCAGCTCATCGGTGGTAGGGAACTTCAAGAACGAGGTCACCGTGCCCATCGACCGGTACTTGGTGAGGATCCCCCCGCGCACGACATGGGTTCCGCCGGCCGGCGAGTAGTAGATCCGCCCCTTCTGGAACCACTGGACCGCGGTCTCGGCGGTCGTGGCGTCCAGGTCGGCCGTGGTGGCCGCACCGAAGGCGGCCGGACCGCCCACGGCAAGGTATTTCGCCCGGACCGCCCCACGGGTGACCGCCTGGAACGGGCTCACGAACCCGTACCCCTTGCCCTTGAGCTTGTCGATGATCAGCTGCAGGTTGCCCGGATCGGTGGACGGGATCGTCACGTGCATCACGATGATGGCCCCGGGCACCGTGTACCGGTCGATCCGGGCGCTCACCGCCGGCCAGCCTGCCGCCTGATATCCGGTGGTGTCGAAGGTCCAGTCGAGGTTGATGTAGTAGCCGCGCAGGGCCAGGTCGCGGTTGAGCCCCGCGTTCAGGTAGCCGGAACGGTATGGCGCCCGGAACCAGCCGGCCGAGGTGATGCCGGCGTTGCGGAACGCTGTCTCGGCCCGGTCGAGTTGCGACCAGCGCTGGGCCTGGGTCAGCGTCATGAAGTCGGGATGGCTGTAGCTGTGGTTGAAGATCTTGTGGCCCTGGTCGGCGATGTTCTTCGCCTCGGCCGGGTTCTGCTCGGCGAAGCGCCCGGTCACCCCGAAGCCGCCGGTGATGCCGTTGGCCGCGAAGACCCGCAGGACCGTCTCCAGGTTCGCCTTGCTGACCGCGTTCTCCGCCGCGGTGCCGGTGCGCCAGTCCAGATCGAAGGTCAAGCTCACCACCTTCGCCGTATCGTAGCCACGGGTGAACACCTGCGCCCGATAAGGGCTGCTGTCCGCCGCGGCGGCGGGATTCGCCACGAGCCCGCCAGCCACCGCCAGGGCCGCGACCGCCAGGACCACCACCGCCGTGCGGAGACATATCATCGTTCGCCGCGCTGACCATCGCCGATTCACCGGGATCACCTCCACCCGCGGGCGTCGATCGATTTCTCCAAGACGGTGCGGGCCTGCCACTTCGCCTACTTCGGCGGCCAGGGTCTGTGGGCCTGCACGGGCTGGCACTGATCGACGTCAGCTACCCGGCGGCATCGCCCACTGCATCGGGCGCCGCCGCACGCCGGCGGCGAGGTCGGTGGTTGGTGACGTCGCGCCGTGCCGTTCGTCCACCTGCTCGCGCTCGGCCGCCTCGGTGGGTTGAATGTCGCCGCGTACACCGCGGCGTGGGTCGTCGTGATGGTGGTGCTGAGCGGCTGAGCGGCCGGACCAAGGACGACTTGGCGATGCGCCGCCCCTCAGGCTTCGAGGATGATTGCTCGCCGGGGGCAGCCCGCGACGGCGGCCCGAGCCGCGCGCAGGTCGGCACGTCCCGCCAGCGCCGCCAGCACGATCGGAAAGCCCCACCTGTCCAGCTCCACCAGATCTGGCGCCAGATGGGCGCACATCCCGATCCCATCGCAGGCCACGGGGTTGATCAACAACCGGCCGGCAGCTGCCCGATGGTCGCCTCGCGCAGGTGATCTGCTCATCTATCGCGTCCCGGTATCGGTAGTACGGGCCGGGCCCACCGGTGCCGGCACTGGCCTCCGCCGAGGTGCTGGGCCAAATCTTCGTCGAACACCTGCAGCGCCGTGCGGGCCAGACGCGCCGCTCCGTCAGGCAGACCGCAGGCACCCCGCCCGTCGACCTCGCCGATCAGCTGGGTAAGGCGCCGGAACTCGCTGCGGCGGGCGGTACCCGCCACGACCCGCGTCATCGTGTCGGCCAGCGCGCGAGTGCCGAAGACGCACGGTCCGCATTGCCGGGCACTGGATCGGGCCAGGTAGTCGAGCACGGCTGCGGTCTCGGCGAGGCCACAGGCATCCTCGGGGAGCAGCGCGATCACCCCGGCGCCGAGGGACGGGCCCGGCTCGACGAGGTGCGGACCCGGTCGGGAACCGGCCCGGGCGGCATGTCGGCCGTCCAACTGGCCGAGGGTCCTGTGCGCTATCGACGACCAGCTCTGCCAGCTTCCGCCGTACCCGCCGAGGAGAACGGCCTGGGGTGCCTGAGCTGGCGGGCCTAGCCCGGCGGTGCGCCGGAACATGCTTTCCAGGGTGGTGCGCGGCGGAAGTTCACAAACGGTCAGGACGGCATCCGACGCGATTGTCACCAGCGGGCCTGGCTGCTCGCCCTGGCCGCCGGTGCGGGCCAGGATGGCGACCCGGGCCAAGGTCTCCACGTTCTGGACCAGTGTGGGTAGACCATCCAGCCCGGCTCGCGCGGCCGGTGTCCGGTTGAACGTCGGCAGCGCCGGGCCTCCGGCAAGTGCGTTGACGGCCGCGCTGGACTCCCCAGTCAAGTAGTGCTCCGGGCCGGACATCACCCGTACCGGTGGCTCGAACAGGCCGGCGGCCCGCCGCTCGGCGAGCGCCCGGTTGATCGCGAGGTATGTGCTCCGGGCGCGGTCATGTAGCCAGATCACGCTGCCGATCGCGGCCAACGCCTCCGCAGCGGCGGCCAGCCCGTCCAACACGAGGTGCGTCCCGTGCTGCAGCAGGGCGGTGTCCTTGGCGCTGGCGGGCTCTCCCTCGGCGGCGTTCGCGACGACGTATCCGCCGCCGCCCGCTGCCAGCACCGTCTGCCACTTGACCATGGTCGGGAAATGCGCGCCGCCATGACCGGTCAGCCCGACGGAGCCCAGCGTCTTGACCAGTTCGGCGCCGGCCCGGCCCAGGCTGCTCGGCCGCTCGCCGTATCTGCGCAGGTGTTCCCACAGCCCGTCCGGTTGCGGACCACCGAGCCGGAGCCGGTCGGTGGCGCGGTACCGGACGACGCCGTCCAGCAACTGGCCGCTACCGGTGCCGTATCCGGGCACCGGCCCGTCGACGAGGTGCAGATTCGGCCTCATCGACGGGCACCACCGGTAGGCGGCCGGGAGCCGAGCAGGTCCCGGACCCGGTCGGTGGGGGTGACCGCGACGTAGCGGGAGAATGCCAGGACCAGGATGGCGACGGCGGTGCCCAGGTACATCGGGCGCAGCGCCGAGCTGTCGATGCCGGCCAGCAAGCTGTGCAGCCAGACCAGGACCAGGCTCGCCGCGGAGACTTTGTGCACCGGCCACCAGATCCGCCGGGCCAGACCACCTGCGAGGGCGGCGGTCAGGCCGGCCAGCAGCCCGCAGTATGCACCCACCACACCCAGGGTCACCGCCGCCGGGCGGTACTGTGAGGCCATCGGCAACAGGGCACCCCACCACCCGACCTTGGCGTACTTGTCGGTGGCCAGGACGACAATGTGCAACGCCAGGAAGGCCAGGGTGAACACCGCCAGGCCGAGGTGGATCCGCAACCGTGCGGCGGAACTGGGCCGACGCCAGCGCACCCGCCGGGGATGGGACAGGATGAGGCCCATGGCCACCAGCGCCACCATGAGCAGGTAGCTGGCGATCCCCGTCGCCCGGCCCAGGATCCACGGCGCGTTCCGGTCACCCGCGATCGAACCCACCGCCTGACCGACGAGCCAGGCGGTCAGTGCACTGCTGGCAGTGATCGCCGCGATGCCGAGGATCGGATTCCGGCGCCGGCCCGCGGTGCCAGGAGTGGGCGGTGCCGCGCCGATGTGTCCCGGCTCCGGTTCCGGCGCAGACTCCAGCCATAACGTGGCAGTGGGCTGCTCGTCCGGCCACCGGCCGGCCACCGGCCGGTCACTCGGCATCGTGCGCCTCCCAGATCACGGACGGTGCCATCTTCGTGCTGGCGGTGACCTGGCGACTGTCATCCACCCAGAGCGCCGCCAACTCCCGGCTGGCGGCCACCGCGGCGATGCGCTCCCGCCCGACGATGAGCAGGGCCTTGCTCCACACCTCGGCGAAGGCCGGGTCACGGTCCAGGACAGTGACTGAACGCAGTCCGCCCTGGGCGCTGCGTCCGGTGCGCGGATCGATCAGGTGGTGCACCGCCTCCCCGTCCACCTGCCAGGAACGGACCCGCACCGAGGACGTCGCACAACCCGTGTCGCGAATCCGCAGGACGGCCACGGGCTGCGACCCACCGGTCGGATCCTCGACGCCGATCTGCCAGCCTTCCCCCTTAGGGCCGTCGCCGTCGACATAGCAGTCGCCACCCGCCTCGATCAGGTGCGCGCGGCCGGCGCCGGACAGCGCCCGGGCGGCCAGGCGGACGGCGAGCCCTTTGCCGATCCCGCCCAGGTCGATGCGGTTCGCACCGAGCCGGATCGCCAGGGTCTTCGGGTCGAGGTCCGGACGCCAGGGCGCTGCGCTACCGGTGGCGCGGCGATCCGGTCTGCCGTCGGCGGAGGTCAGCCTGACCGCGCCGGACCGGAAGGGCAGAGTCCGGTCGTAGCCGAGCGCGACCAAGGTGTCGAGGACCCGCGGATCGAAGAGGCCGCCGGTCTCCAGGTGAGCTCGCGCCGCCTCAGCCACCGCCAAGTAGCACTCCTCGGGCACCCGGTGCCAGGCGGCGCCGTCGCCGTTCGCCCGCATCAGCGCACTGTCCGGGTTGAACCGGGTACACGCCGCCTCAACTCGCTCGAAGACCGCGCGAGCCGCGGCGAGGGCCCGCGGAGCCGTGGGTCCGGGTTCGATCACCCGTAGCGTGACGTGGGAGGCCATCGCTGAGAAGGTCAGGTCCAGTGGAGCCGGTATCGGCCGCCGGGTCTGCTGCCGCGTGGTACCGGCTGCTGCCCGGGTGCTCATGAGGCACCCGTATTCGCGTGAACCGGCGGCGCGGCCGTATGGGCAGGCTTCGGCTTGGAGGCCGTCGTCCCGCTGCCGGAGGATGCGCCGGACTTATTCGAGGATGAACCCGTCGAGGACGAGTCGCCGCCGGCGCGCTCCAGCTTCTTCAGCTCGGCCCGCAACGAAGCCACTTGCGTGCGCAGCTGTTCCACCGCACGGATCCGCTGCTGCAGCTCGGCGTCGGCGCCATCGCCGGTCGAACTGGTGACGGCGGGAGTGGCCGCCGACTGCTTCAACGCGACCGCCGGCGGGTTGCCGGAGGCCCATGCGAGGCTCCCCGCGAGCAGCGCGGCGGCAGCGGGCGTGAGCAGCACCGCGGCAGTCAGCCGGCGGCGCCCGGGGTGTTCAGTCATCTTCGCCGCTCTCCTCGTGCTCGTCCTCGTCGGACTCCTGGTCCTCGCCGGAGCCGCTGGCGCCAGTGGTGGCGTGGACGTCGGGGGCGCCGGCGGTGGTCTGGGGACTCGCTCCCGTCGCGCCGGACTCGGTATCGTCGGACGCGGCGCGCTCCTTGGCTGCCTTTCGCCGGGCGGCGATCTCGGCCTTCAGGTCCTTGGCTTCACTCCGCAGCTGCGCCAGCTCAGCGTCCAGAGTTTCCAGGTCGGGCTCAGCGGGTGTGCTCACCGAGGAGATCGTGGCGACCTCCGCCGGAGGCGTCGCTTCGCGTAGGGATGCGAGCGCGATTCCTGCGCCCGTCAGCAGTGTCGCAGTCGCGGCGGCGGCAGCACCGGTGCGGTACGGACGTCTCATCGCTCGACTCCTTCGGTCCCGGGACGGGCGGGTGCCCGCTGTCGTAACCGATCGTGTCCTGGCTAGATGAGGTGACCCCGTCTGGTTCGTGAGAGCCCTCTCATCAACCGGCGGTGGAACCTGTTTCGCTCAGCCGGTAGCCGATCCCGCGCAGCGTCTCGATCCGTCCCGCACCGAGTTTGCGGCGCAGATAGCGGATGTAGACGTCCACGACGTTCGATCCCGGGTCGTAGTCGTAGCCCCATACCCGGCTCAGCAGCTGCTCCCGGCTGAGCACCTGGCCCGGGTGCCGCATCAGGGTCTCCAGCAGGCAGTACTCCCGGGCCGACAGGTCCACCTGCTGGCCGTTGACCGCTGCCCGATGGGTGGTCAGGTCGAGGGCGAGCTCGCCGTACCGCAGGACGGTCACCTCGATCGCCCGGTCCTGCGACTTGAGCCGAAGCCGGATCCGGGCGACCAACTCGTCGAAGCGGAACGGCTTGGCGATGTAGTCGTCGGCGCCGCCCTGCAGCCCGGCCACAGTGTCGTTGACGCCCGACCGGGCGGTGAGGATGATCACCGGAATGCGGTTGCCGGACTGCCGGAGCCGTTGCAGGACGGCGAACCCGTCGAGCAGGGGCAGACCGAGGTCGAGCAGGAGCAGGTCATGCCCACCGGACATGGCGATCTCGTAGGCGGCTGGGCCGTCCGTCACCACGGTCACGGTGAAGCCGCTTGCCCGCAGGCCCTTCTCGATAAAGGACGAGATCCGGTGTTCGTCCTCGGCGACCAGGATCCGGCTCATCGGCGCGGCCTCACGACAACTCCGCGGGGCGCCGCTGTCGCCGCGCCGGTGGCGAGACCGGCTGGACCGTCCCACGGCTCGTCGGCCGTCGGCTGCGCGTCCAGCGCGCCGCGGGAGAGGACCGTCAGCGGCAGCACCATGGTGAACCACGCACCGGGACGGGCGTGATCGAGCCTGACCTGCCCGCCGTGCGCGGCGGCGATACCCGCCACGATCGACAATCCCAGGCCCGATCCCTCATCGCCGCGGGAGGCCCCGGACCGCTTGAATCGTTCGAAGATCCGCTCGGCATCCGCCTCGGCTACGCCAAGGCCGGTGTCGCGGACCCAGAGCAGGATGCCGGCGGCCCGCTGGGCGCCGCCGAAGGCAATCACGTCCTGCGGCCCGGTGTGCTTCACCGCGTTGTCGGCCAGTTGCAGCATCGCCTGGGTGAGTCGCTGGGCATCCGCCGCGACGACCAGCGGCAGGCCCGAGTCCAGTATCCAGCGCCGGTCGGCGAGCGCCTGGGCTTTGTCGAGCGCCTCCCGGATCAGGCGATCCAGGTCGACCGGCTCGAACCGGACGAAATCCGGGCGCTTGGCCTGCGCCAGCAGGACGAGGTCGTTGACCAGGCGCGCCATCCGATCCAACTCGTCCAGCACGATGTCGCGGGTGGCGGTCACCTCCAACGGATCGCCTACGTCGAGAACCTCCAGATGTCCCCGCACGATGGTCAACGGCGTTCGCAGCTCATGGCCGGCGTCGTCGAGGAACTGCTGCTGCGTGCCGAAGGCCCACTGCAGCCGATCGAGCATGTCGTTCACCGTCGTTGTCAGCTCGGTGACGTCGTCGCGGCCGGTCACCGGAATCCGCGAGGTCAAATCGGTGTGCGAGATGCGTTCGGCCGCCCTGCGCAGCAGCCGTAGCGGCCGGAGCAATCGCCCGGCCACCAGCCAGCCCCCGACCCCGATCAGAGCCAGTGCGGCAGCGGACAGGGCTGCGTACTGCTGCGCGCTCCGCACCAGCTTGCGGCGAGCCGGCTCGAGACTCGTCGCGACCACGAACACTCCGCGTTGCGACTTGCCGACGACCTGTAGCTGGACGGTCACGTACCGGATCGGCCCGACGGCGACCGTCGTCGCCTGCCTGATCCGGGTTGGGTCATCCGCGGGCAGCGCGGCGATCTGCGCGATCAGCGCCGCCTCCTTCTCGATCGGGAACGGCCGGTGGCCCAATGTGATGAACGTCGGTATGCCGTCGATCATCCCCATCAGCACCTGATCGTCGGTGGGCACCTGCTCCTGCAGCGCCGTCCGTAGCAGGGACCGCACGTCGGTCGCAGCGCCCGGTTTGGCGGAGGCCAGAGCGATGTGGGCGTGGAACTCGTTGGCCTCGGTCTTCAGAGAGGCGTCGATCGCGGTCGTGAGCTGCCGTCGCGCAACGATGGTCGACGCGGTGCCGGCGACGAGCATTCCGAGACCGGCCAGGACCAGCACTGTGGCGAGAATCCGGGCACGTACCCCGATCGTGAAGTGCCGCCCGGTGCCGTTGCCGCCCGGACGGCGAGCCGCCCTCATTAATCGCCATCCACTTCCACGCCGTCGTCGTTCGGGTACTCGTTCTCGGCATCCTCGACCGATTGGACCCGCTTCGGAGCGACGATTTCCGGCGCTTCGTCGTCGTGATAGGTGACCGATGGAACGGGCTCCGCCTGCGAGGCGGCGGAGCGGCTCGGTGTGGGGCTCGGCGACCTGCCCTCGTCGGGTGGGCCGGTCGATTCCGTGGGCTCCAACGTCGGCGACGCCTTTGCCGCGGGGGTGACGACCACGGGCGGACCGATCACGGGTGAGGGCGGTGTCGCGGAGGCTGAAACGGCCCAGCCGACACCGCCGAGCGCGGCGACGAGGATAGAACCTGCCACGACAACTGCTTTCCAGCCCATTATCCGATCCTGGCTCTCCGGGGCCTGTAGGTTCATGAGGACCGGATGAGAACTCTCTCATCCGGCGCGGGTTTCCGGGCCTGCCGCCGCGATACCTAACGGTAGTCCTGACTGGCGCTGGAGCCCTGTCCCGCAAAGATCCGCTCACATCGTGTCCGAGCGTCGGCCGGCGCGACAAGCTGCCGAAGGTCCCGGCCGCGGCGGGTCGTTCGGCCCGGCCACGGTGATGATCCGTTTCCTACCGTCCGGCCATGGCAACCGACGCCGACCAGCCGGGCGCAGACGACTACCACGCACTTCCTTCCCGGCATCATGGGCTTCGGCTCGGCCGCCATCGGCGCGGCGGTCCCGGGGGAGGCCGCCGCGCGAGTCGCCGTCCCGGTCACGTGCGATCCGGATTCAGACGACCACCAGTGTGGCGGAGATCCCGACGTTGCCGCCGCCGCAGCGCAGGCCGATCTGGTAGGTGCCGGGTGGGGTCGACGACGGCACCGCGTACACGATCTGGAAGCGCCCGGAACTGCTGCGCGTCACCGCCGGGCCGAAGCCGTCCGGCGGGAACAGCGCCCCCACAGAGGTCAGGATGGCCGGATCCGGGAGGGGGCAGGTTTGCGGCCCACTGGTCGGAATCAGGCCGGTGACGATGACGCGATCACCGGCACGGACAGTGTGCGGTCGTACCGACAGGCGGGCGTGCTGGGCACTGGTCAGGTCGCTGACCACGGCGTGTGAGTCGCCGGATGGGGTGTTGACGTAGCCCACCACCCGTCCGCGCTCGTTGATCATCGAAGCGCGACCCGCGAGCGGCCCGAGATCCGTCACCTCGTCGCGGGCCGACCACACGACGGCGTGGTTTTCGTGGGGCGTGGCCAGCGGTGCGAGGTTACCGACGATCTGCCCGCGGTTGTTGATGTCCGACGCGCTCGTGTCGGGGTTGCCCAAAGCGGGCAGCGGCGTCTTGGCCCCGCGGTACCAGCGGACAGCTCGGCTCGGGTAGACGGAGGTGTCGATCAGTGCTACCTCACCGCGGTCGTTCAGATCGATGACAGTGCCGAGGCCCAGGTCGGCGTAGACACCGCGAGTCAGCAGGAAGCCGTGCCAGCCGGAGCCGGCGACGTTGATCACGCCGAGAACCTGGCCGCGCTCGTTCACCCGAGTGGCCACGGCGGTGTCCGGATCGCCGAACGACGGAACGAGCTTGACCAGGTGTCCTTGGCGCCACAGCGCCGCACCGTGTCCGGCACCATCCGACTTCACCAGGCCGCCCACGACGTCGCCGTGGTCGTTGATGTCGTTGGCGAAGGTGCGGTCGCCGTGTCCGGGCAGCTCGGTGAGCAGGCCGTCATGCCACCGGAAGACGTGCTGACCGTCGTCGTCATGTCCCGCGACGGAGCTTTGGCCGATGACATCGCCCCGTGCGTTGATACCGGTCGCCGTCGCCGAGCTGCCACCCAACGTCCCGAGATCCAGCAGTGTGCCGTGGCGCCACAGAGCCGCATGGGTGTGCAGGTCGTCGATGGTGATCGATCCGGCGACGTCGCCGTGATCGTTGATCGCGGTGGCGCTGCTGACCGTGCCGGGGGCGATGTCGGTCATCGCCCCGTCGCGCCAGCGGAATCCGTGGGATGACCCGTCGGCGCCCTGGCTGACGCCGACAACCTCACCCCGATTGTTCAGTCCCAGCGGGGTCGTCAGCCCGCCACCGAGAGTGCCCAGGTCGTACCAGGGTGCCACCGGTGCCGTCGCGCTCTCCGCCGCAGCCGCGGCCGAGGCGGGCAGGGACACCGCTGGCGCCCATCCGGTCAGCACGCCCAGTGTCGCCGCGGAAAGGCGGATCACGGTTCCGCGATGTTGTCCGACCATTGTGGTCTCCTTCCCTCGCCACCCAGACAAGCGGACAGTGGCCGTGCCGACACGGGCCGAAGGTCCCGGCCGGGACCCCGGGCGTTTCAGATGGCGTATCGGCGACGCGTGAGACGCGTCCGGCTGGCCGGGGCGGTAATCACGGCCGAGTGACCCGTACCCGATCACCATCCCCGGTCATCGAGGCCACATTGCCCGACCAGATCTGCGGCACCATCTAATTAGGACACCATGCTCGGAGCGAACCCGAAACCTGCGCGCTGACTGGGTCGTCATCTTCTGCAAAGCAATACCGAGGTGATGGATGAACGTCAGGTGATCGCCCAGATGTTCCAGGCCGCGGGTCATATCCGCCCACGGCGGCTCACATCCGCCAGATCAGGCCACATGGCACCGCCGGCTAGGAACGGCGTCACCGCCTGGACCGCTGCCACCGCGTCGGCACCAGTCAGCTGCACGATGTCCGCGCGGAGGTAGGGCCACGCCTGCGCAAACCACAGAGCGACCCCGGAACGGGCGGCCAGCACAGGACTGCCCTGAATAGACTCGAACAGGGAAGCCAGCTCATCCCACAGCTGCGCCCGGTCCAGCGGCGGCACCGCGCCTCCCATCGATGTGTGGCGGGCGCGCACGCGGCTTCGGAACACTCTCGTCCGACGACCCAGTATAAGCGCCCGTCACAGCGGTTCCCGCGGTGACACCACCTTGCTCTCATCTGCGCATACTTCCCCCGTCAAAGGTTCGACAAAGGTCGATTCAGTTGGTGGGATCGGACTGCCCGATGATGTGAAGCGCCTCGGCGACATCAGGGCACCGTATGGCTGCGGTGACTCGCGATGGCCCGGAGGGGGTCGGTGAAGGCTCGTTGACCTCGGGCATCGCTCAGTACCGGGACTTCGACGGGTTCACCCGGCTGGATCGGGTGATCACCGCCGATCCGACGATCATCGAGGCCAACGCCCAGCCCGCCAAGGCACGCATCGCGGTCATCCTGGCCGGCAAGGGAGGACGGCTGGCCGACATCACCGTGGGCGACTGCGTCGAGTTCTACGACGTGCACTCCCGGATCAGACCACAAGGCGGGCCGGGCAAGAAGCTGTTCTACGTGCTGCTGCACCGGCTGGGCATCTTCGGCCCGGACGCCCCGACCACGCTGCGGGCACTCTGCGGACCAGCCAAAGGACAAGCTCTCCGCGCGGGAACTCGTCGACCGCCACCACCTCGCACCCGGCCCGATCCGTGACCTGATCATCGACTACCTCACCGAACGTCGACCCGGCGTGGACTACAGCACCCTGACCAACCTGGCCCAAGTCCTGGCCGGGCTGTTCTGGGCAGACCTGCAACGCCACCACCCGGGCATCGCGTCGCTGCACCTGGCGCCCGAGGTCGCGATCGGCTGGAAGGAACGCCTCAAGACCAAGATCCGTATGGTCACCGATCCCGGCACCGGCAAACGCGTCACCGTCTGCAGCCCGCGTGACTCCACCACGGGCGTGCTGTCCGCGGTGCGCGCGCGAGCATAGACCGGGTCCGGGCTTCGCTGACCGGACGACACCGGTAACCCGGCGGCGGGCCAAACGACGGCAGATCAAGGGCTTCCGCTGATGTGAGTCAGTTGAATGGCCAGGGACGCGGGTTGCAGGCCCACCGGCTGGGTGAAACGAGATCGTCACTACGAGTGGTCGCATCCTCCCCGCGAGTAACTCGTCCCGTTCGCGTACACGACCCGTGGTTGGCCCGCGAACGCTTGGCGCTATGGCCAGCAGATCACTCGAGGAGAATCCTTCTGCGGGCGGTGCCGGGGCTGGACGCCGCGGCAAGCAACACCGCTGCACCTCCACACCCGGTGAAGGCCTAGGAAGTTAGCCTTTTCGTGCAATACCACACCCGGGTTTGACTGTGATGCGCCGTCGTCGGGCCGCGTGCCCATCCGACCGCCTCAGCCGCTGCCTCGACAACGGCCGTGCCGATCCGCCAGCAGTCATCTCGGTCGGTGCTGCCGGCCCCGACTGTGCTGGCTTCGGCTGTGTACCGCCGAGCAGGTCGAGGACGTTGGTCACGTTGGGGGCGAGGGTGGCTTTCTCGATGTAGTAGGTCTTGGTGACCTCGTCGCTGGAGTGTCCGAGTTGCGCTGGTGCGGCGTCGCGTTCTCCTTCCCGGTCGAGCAGGGTGGCGACGGTCTTGCGGAACGTGTGCGGGGTGACCCATTCGAGGCCGGTGTCCTGGCGGGCCTGGCGCCACTGCCGGCGGACGTTGTTCGGGTAGAGCCAGGTTCCCTTCCGGGAGCAGAAGACCGCGTCGCGATCATTGGCCGTCTTCGCGGCCTGGCGTCGCAGGAGCATGGCGACGGCGAAGCGGGGCAGGATGACGATCCGGAACCCGGCGTCGGTCTTGGTCCACTCCTGCCGGAACAGCCCGACACCTTTGACGAAGACGAGGGTGCCGCAGATCGTCACGCTCGGCTCAGGTCCGGTGAGGTCGAGGTCCTGCCAGCGCAGGGCGAGGATCTCCCCGATCCGGGCGCCGGTCGCCAGCAGCAGGTCGACGACATCGGCGAGATCGCTGGTGTGCCGGGGCCCGGACCTGCCCGGGGCCGATTCTTGCCAGCGGCGGATAGCGGCCCGCACGGTGTCCAGGTCGGGGAGCTGCAGCGCCTTGACGATGCGCCGTCTGCTGGGCAACGCGGCGATGTCCCGGATCGGGTTGTTGGTCAGGGCCCCGTGCCGGACGGCGAGGGCGAACATCTGGCTCAGGATCGTCTTGGCGTTGCGGGCCTGGGCAGAGTGCTTCTTCGCGAGCGTCTTGAAGAACCTGTCGACCCGGCCGACGGTGGCCTCGCGCAGGCGCAGCTCACCGAGGGCCTTCAGGATCACCTGCCGCAGGCACGCTGTGTACCGGTCGATCGTCTGCTGCCCGATCCGTTCGCTGGTGGTGATCTCCTCGAGCCACACGTCGGCCAGCTCACGGATGCGGGTGTCGGCGGTGATGTCGTCGCCGCTGGGCGCGCTGCGGTCGCGAAGCATCACGCGCAGCTTGTTCTCCGCCTTTGCGCCGGTGGTGTCGTGAGCCTCGACCTCGCGGGTCACACCGTCGTAGTCACGGAACCGGGCCCGGGCCCGCCAACAGTGCGGGCCCACCTGCTCCCGGCGGATCCTGCCCCAGGTGCCGATCGGTAGCTGCGGCCTAGCCATCCCCGGGCTCCGTCAGGTCCGGGGGTCGGTGTGCTCGTCGAGCCAGCGTTCGACCTCGCTGCGCCGATACCGCAGCGCGTTGCCCACCCGGATCCCGCGCGGCCCCAGGCCCCGGCTGCGCCACGCATAGAGAGTGGCCTTGGGCTTGCCGATCCACGCCGCGACCTGATCCGGGGTCAACAACGGATCCGGCGCCCACGCCGTGCCGGGGCTCCCGGTCATCGGGAACCCCGGGCGTACGGCTGAAGCTGGCCACCGCTGTCGCCCTCCCCTACCGGCCCTCGTGACCAGGCGTTTCCCGGTCTGCGGGCCGTCGGCGCGGGACGATAGCGCGACTCGCCCACCGACGGCGAGCGATCTCCGGAATGGCCGGGCGGGCGGCCGGCGGGCAGGCAGGCGTGCCGGTACGGCGGTGACGGCTGCACGACGGTGAGGTCGTCAAGCGGGACGAGGTCGACCGGCGTGCCCAGGCCGTGGCCGACGCGGGCACCCCGCCGGCCGGCAATGCGGTGGCGGGCCGATGGACAGCGCTCGCGCCCGCCGGCGATCGGCGTGGGCCGTGCGGGCCGGCCGGTCGTTGTGTCTGGCCGGCCCATGCAGCGTCCACCGCCGTGGGGTCGGGGTTGGTGTGGGGCGGGAGCCGTTCGATGCTGCGGGTTCCGCCCGGGTTTCGTTGTGGTCATGTAAACCCACGGCCCAACTGGACCCGGCTTTCAGCGACCTGGCGTCCGTGAGTACCCAACTGGCACCCAACCGGCCCCGTCATCGACCAAACTGGCCCTGGTCGCCGACCCAGCCAGCGTTTCCGGGCCCTGCCTGTCACCCGTCCCCGGCTGGCGGCCATGGTGGAGGCGTCCCCCAGAAGAGCTCCATCATGATCCTCACGTGTTCGACGTTGTCCTCGCCGACGGGTCCTTCGATTTCAGGTACCCACAGTTGGGCGTTGTGCATGGTGCACAGCGACAGGACCAGGTCGTACTGGTATGAGCTGAACGCGCTTCGCGTGTCGCTGATGACGACGGCGTCGAACCCGCGCCCTGCCTGGTCGGCGAGCTCAGTCAACAGTCGCCGGGCGTGGCGGCGATGGCGCCAGACCCGATGCGCGTCGGGGTAGACATCGAAGAAGTCACGGACGATGCGCCCGCCGACCGCGGCCACGCGGGCAGCAGCGTCCACGACCTGCCGGTCATGGACGCTACGAGCCCGCTGACGGTCCGTAGTGACGACTTGTCCGTAGAAGGCGAAGTTCATGGTCGTTCCTCCGGTGCAGTAGGTGTCGTGGAGTCGCTCGCGGCGCGGCGGCCACAAAAGCGACCAGCAACGGGCAAGGTCCGTTGAAGGGGCAGCGGGCTGCCAACGGCGCGATGGCCGCCGGGCCGGCCGGCACGATGTCGGTCACCGCGCGGGCGGCCGGGCGTCGCCGGTGAAGCCCGGAGTCGTGATTGGTGAGATCGTCGGAGAGGCATGCGGCTCGCCGACCGAGACGGCCGCGTTTACGCCAACCCATGGCCCAACTGGCGCGACCAACTACGCAGGCGACCGCCATCACCGACCAAACTGGCACCCAACTGGCGACGAACTTGCTGCTCACATGACTGCGAACCAGCCGATGCCGCCGCACCCAACTGACCCAACTGACACGCCGCGGGCTACCCAACTGGCGCGCCACCGACGGCCTACCGGCCAGTAATCACGGTAAGGATCGGCGCTGGGCCGTGTAGTGCTTCGAGGCGGTCCGCGATCGTCCCGAGCTTCGTGAGCGAACACTCCGGAAAGGTGGTTCGAGTCCCCTCGGCCCCACCGAAGGTGGACAGGCGCGAACCGCTTTCTGGTGGGTGGTTCGCGCCTCTGTTCGGAGTATCCCAGGCGTGTCCTCCATGCTGAGCGGGATGCGGATTACGGGCGTGGCGGTCTGGCTGTCGATGCGTAGCTCGGTGAGCATGGCCTCGCACATCGCCTTGCGTTCCGGTGGTGTCCCGGTGTCGGTGATCTCGATGATGCGGTCCCGGATCTGGGTTAGATGGGCGGTGTCGGGCACCTGACCGTCGAGATCGAGCAGGAAGATCAACTCGTCGCGGCGGTGGCGTAGCTGGCGAATCTGTTCGGAGACCTTCTCGACGCGCTGAGCGACGGTGTCGCGGTCGATCTTGTTGTCCTCGTACTCGGTGAGGTACCGGTCGACGACGGTCTCCTTCGCGGTGAGCTGTTCGTCGACCGTGGCGAGTTCGCTCTCGTGGCCGGCTCGGGCTCGGTGGTGTTCGGCCCGCGCCGCGGTGATGGCCTCCTGGGCCTCGTCAAGGCGGTTGGTGTAGAAGTCGCGAAGCACGGCGAGTACCTGGGCGTCGAGAGCGTCGGCATCGATGCGGGGGGCACCGCAATGGTCGACTCCGTAGCGGCTGCGGGTCCAGCAGGTGTAGTAGCGGTAGGTGCGATTGCGGCCGACCGCGTTGGTGCCTACATAGCGGCGGGTGCAGGTCGGGCAGGTGATCTTGCCGGTGAGGTGGTAGGCGGAGGGGCTTGCGGCCTTGTTTGGTGCCTCGCCGCGCTGCGCGAGGATTTCCTGGGCGAGTTCGAAGGTGACCGGGTCGATCACGCAGTCGTGTGCGTCCAGGGCGATGATCTCGCGGAACAGGATCTCGCCGAGGTAGACGCGGTTGGTGAGCACGTCGGCCACGGTCTTGTGACTCCAGGGCAGCATCCTGGGCTGCTCAGTGTCCTTGCGGCGGGCGCCGCGGCGCAGGAGTCCACGGTCGTTGAGGTGGGTGGCGGTGGCGCGGCAGCCGAGTCGGCGGCGGGTGTACAGGTGGAAGATCTCCTTGACGACACGGATCTCGTCATCGACGGGGATCAGCGTGTCGTCGGCGTCCTTCGCGAAGCCGTACGGGACCGTCCCGAGGGTCCATTTGCCTTTGGATGCTTTGCGTTCCATGCCGTTGATGACCCGGTCGATGATCATTTCGCGTTCGAACTCGGCGATTATCTTGAGCGTCTCCTGGGCCGTCCGTGATGTCTGCCATGGTGCTGTCGGCTGGTGCGGAAGGGCTGGCTGACGTGGTTATCTCCCGCTTCGTCTTGCACGTTG
>Ga0307516_10003857_pt1 | contig 18953 bp, 29 predicted proteins | sample 19_EM_MG_FD_203310 | JGI IMG/M metagenome (GOLD analysis project Ga0307516, IMG submission 203310) | Populus trichocarpa ectomycorrhiza microbial communities from riparian zone in the Pacific Northwest, United States - 19_EM | ecosystem: Host-associated > Plants > Roots > Unclassified | place... | reverse complement strand
ACGAGCTGTCAACGCTACGGCTTGGCGCGATCAGCGGTCCGAATGCGGCCTAAACGGTGTCTAGCGCGGACGAGCCGGTTGCACTTGGACCCATGCTGAGGAATCCGACGGCGCGGCGCTGCGTTTGAACGTGTATAGATATTCTTTCGACGCTGCTGGTTCCCGCAGGCCGCCTGCCCGTCGCCCGCTGCGAGCCGCAGTCGAGCGGTGCGGCCGCTCGCCGTGCCCGCGCGAGGTCGTCCCGCCCGCTCCCATCGCCGCCTCGAAGTCGCTTGCACTGCCGCCAAGCCGCGCAGCACAGATCGCACCCTCCTGCAAGATTCCCCTCCGACACAGAAGCCGTGTGTCGCAGACTAGCCCGCCCCCGCCGGGCCGGCGTGCGTGACGGAACCTGACCACTCGCCACGCATCCCGTCCCATGCCGTCTCTATCTATCTTTTCTTTCTTTTTCTTTCCTCTCCGTGCTAGTGCGTTGCATTTCCGTTTGATGGGTCCGCTCTTTTTTTTTCTATTTTTCTTTTTTCCTTTTTCCTTTATTCTTCTGATGATCATCACCATCACCACCATCTTGCTTGTCGAAGAAGCGGGGGAAAAAAAAAGGACGTCGTCGTCGCCGCGCTGCAATGTTTCCGCGAGCGCCCAAGAGTGCCTCCGCCCCAGGATATCCCCAGCCTTCTCCAGGCCGACGGGAACCGCTGCGCCTGCAAGCACGGCTGGAGCACGCCCGCACCGTAATATCGTGATATCGTGATATCGCCATATCGCCGTGCTCCTCGTCCCGAATCGCCAGCCCGAAGCGTCGACAACTCACCGCACCTGCAGCCGCAGCAGCTACGCTCTTCTCACTCTGCCGCCGCTCTACTCCCCGCTGTGCCATGTACTCAGCACTCACAAGGTACTTCCCGCTACTTACCGTATATCTATTCGCGATGCGTGTGCAGACCGGAGCTCGCTGGCGGCGGCGATGGCGCGATTGTTGTTGCCGACGCCCAGCCAGCAGGAGAGCGAGCGCAGAAAGCTCTGCTAGATACGCAGATACCGTCGCGCCCAATAGCGCTGATGCTGTCGCGATATCTGCGCAGGCAGCCCCCCCCCCCCCCCCCCCCCCCGTCTCGCCTCCACCTCGCGCTCGAGCAGAGATTTCAGCATCTCGCCCGCGTCCGGCGTGGCGATGAAGGAGGAAAAAAATCTTCGTCGACCTGCTGCAAGCTCGAGGCAGCAGATACATACATAGTTCGTTCTTCCGTTTTCCTTTTTTTCTTCGGCGGCGGCGATAAACCCAACAGCCCCCGCCGCAGCTGCCGGGCCAGTCGAGGCGAGTCGGTCCCCTGCACGGTGCTGCACGGCTATCTGGTTATCTCTGATCGCGTTTCGAATCCGCAGCGCCAAAAAAAAACAGCTGCGATGCCCCCCGGAGGAGAAAAGGAAAAAGAAATGAAAGAGAGAGAGAGAGAGAGAGAAAGAAAGAAAGGCGACGACTGCGGTGGGTGCCTACGGAGTGGGGTATGTAGATGGATGGATACTTCGTTTGCCTCCTCCCACGTTCCATCGGCAGAAAGCGAGCGAGAAAAAAAAAAAAAAAAAAAAACGAGCGAAAACTATCGCCGCTATCTGCATTCTGGTATCTGGTTTTCACACTCTATCTATTTCCACCCCATCTATCCTTTGTTGCGCTTCCCCGGAAAGTCTTCCACACACACGAACGCGAAGTCGTGGCTGCGTGATTGGCCGCGGATAGTTAGCCCCCTTCCTGCGCGGATGTATATGGAGATATTGCGGTACCTGTCTCAGTCCATCCGTCCCGCAAAAAACTAATAAAAAAAAAACTCAACTTTCTGGAATGATCCATGGCGGACACGACGGAGAAGCCGCATGGAGCGCCCAACACGGTAGATAGAGTATATAGATGGATGAGGCCACATTCGCGGCGCGGCCGCAGCGCACCGGTCGCGCAGGACGGATCGGCAGAAGATGGCGGTTTTTTTTTTTTTTTTTCTTTATTCATTACTCGCATGAGCAGAAGATGGCGGTGTGGAGATAGATACTTGGAGTGGCCGGCGCGGATTCGGTCCGTCGAGGTGCAGCGCGTATATATATACATAGTTGCACATGTGTGCGGAGAGTGCCTCCGGTACTTCCGCGAAAGACATGGCAGTGCGGCGAGCGCCACTGCAGCAGGATGGAGGGAAAGCGCGAGTGACGGCCCGCCGTCTGGTGGATGGTGCGCTCGGTGGATTGGCTGAATGTGGGGAAGCTGGGGAAGATAAGATATCTATGTACCTAAGATACTGCTGGGGCTGAGGCCTGCATTTGCAAACGGGCTGGCTGGGCTTGTCGAGAACGATGCAGTCCTCTCCAGCATCAGCGCACCAATCGCGGCGGTTCCTCTGAGCTGAGGAGAACACACATCTGCAGAACGTCCCAGTCGTGAGATGGCGGTCCTCTGGCTGCATGCCGCTCCCAGATTTCCCGCCGAAAGCCCACGTACCGCCTATGTACATACGCACCATCCAAACAATTCGCGGAACGGGCTTGTCCTCCCCGGTAGACCGGCCACTCGGATCCAGCCCATCGGTCAGCTCAGCGGGCAGCCCAGTCCGGTGGGCTGGATCTGCAGACAGCGGAGGGTGGAGCGTGGAGCGTTGCGGTGCCAGAAATCTCCATCGCCGTCCGCCCAACGGATACGGAACGACTCGGCCACTCGGTCAGGCAACACTCGGGAGCCGCAGAAACCCGTCCCGAGTGAGCGCAGGATGCGGGGACGCGCGCGGGCGGGACGGCGGCAATACCGGAAAACGGCTATAGTCAGTATATCGCCACGATCCGGAAAGGTCGCATGCACTTTGTGATCGGACCCGCCGAAAGAGAAACGAAAGAAAAAGGTGCCACCTCACCTATATGCTGGTCTTTATGCCGGAGCGGAAATACCGTGGCCGGCGGGCTAGGTATGTCCGTGCCCGCGTCGCCGCCGCCCCCGCCTTCTTCCGGTCACATGCTGTCGGTTCTATCCTACTTGCCTGTGCACACTTCACCACCGGGCCAGTGCCAGGGCCGGCACGATGGAGGCGTCGGATTGCGGTTGTTGAAACCAGCGGCATGTGGCAGTGGCCCGTGGTTTGCTGTGAGAGCGTGCTGGACGTACTGCGAGGAGGAACTCCACTTCTTAGGGACGGCTGTCCAACTCCCGGACACGAGGGCCTTGTGGAGACATCACGGTCGCGGTGATGCCTCCATTCGAGAACGGCGAGCAGACGCTCCGGTGGGAGGTACGGCCAGCTGAAGAGGCAAACTCCGCGAGGAGAGACGGCAGAAAGCACAAAAACCGTAAGAGGTCTGATACGCCACCTTCTGTTTGTGAAAAGCAGTTCAGCCACAATTGCCGAAGGAACGAGAGGGGTCACGGCGGCAGGTTAGATGCTAACTACATATGATTTCATCTGGGAAAGAGCAAAAAGTTTCAACCAAACACCGGAAGAAAACCCGCCAGAACCCGCCGCAGGAGACGGAAAGCGTACATCCTAGATAGCCCCAGCGAGCGCATCTCCACCTCGTTAGTGGCCGCCACGTGCTGCGCTCGCACGCGTGCATGCTCATCGCGTTCTCGTTGCCGCAGTGCATGCACTTCCAACCTGTACGCCGCCGGCTAGGAGGAGGAGCCATATCCCGCTTTGACCGGGGTTCTTGGTGGACGGCCCGGAAGGGAGTCTAGCGGGTGGTTGGCTGGCTGGTAAAAAGAGCATTCTGTTCGAGGGTTGGATGCGCTGAAGATTGTGTTGAATCGCGATGCCATCGTGATATCGGCGAAAGCGGCGAGCAGGAGCGATGCGGCTGCTCCACGGGGGGATATAACTGGGGAGGGCTATTGAGCGGCGCGTTCGGAGACGGTGAGAGCGAACTAACGCGCGGAGTTGGTCACACGGCAGTGCAGAGCTTGAAGCAGTGGAGCCTTCAGAGCCGTGCGGTCGCAAATGGCATCATGCCTCCACGCATTTTACGCCGTTCTTTGCGCCGTGCGGTTGCTCGGCTGGGCCGGAGAGCTGTCCCGGCAATGGAGGATTGCTGCCACCTGAAAGTGAGTGGGACAATACGTGTCCTGGAGAGCAAATAGAAGAAGCCCACTCAGAGATGATACATCACCGGCAGCGAAGTGCGCAGAGAGGGCAGCCGATGTTCAGCGGCGAAGGCTCTCGAAGCGGGGAGCGGTTGGCGCACAATGGCACAACGGCGGATGCCAGAGTCGAAACTAGACACCGCCGTCCCGCTGCCGGGAGGAGCCGCGGAGGAGCATCGTGGGGGGAACAGCGGGAGGAATGAGGACCAAGTAACTCCAGAACAAATCCCCAAAGCCTCCGATGTCTAATCCCAGCGTGTGCAACTCCGCCTCGTTCGCGGCCGCCATGTGCTGCGCGAAGTCGCGGTCGCTGCAGCGCCGAGAGAGTTTGGTGGGTGGGACGGTCCGTTTCACCCGCGTACATCCGGGCGCACGAGCACAGGTTCCGCTCAGAAGCCGAGCCCACCGTCACTCGTGCGAAGGCCGACATGGTGCTGCCGGGGAGCCCGCGTCCGCCACGCGCATCTCGAGCCATCCGTGCGGCTAGCGCAAGTCGAAAGATACCAGTCGTCATCCGGGACCGCACGGCTGGACTGGATGCATGACGTCGCGCCGGAGCGTACGGGACAAGTAGGAGGAGATCGTGCGCTCAAGACGAACGCCGCGTCCATAAAACCCGGACTCGGAGCGCCCCACCCCCCCGGGCGGCCGTTGTTTTGGGGGTGGTACCCGGAACCCATGGCCTCACCACCACCTCCACCACCAGCAACAAGCTCGATCCCCATCTGCGCCTGCGGCTCGCGCGTATGCGCGCAAGAGTCCGCCGAACTAGCGCTCTCGAGCGCCTACCTCTCGCGCGGCCACACCGCCAGTCCGTGCGGACACTGGGTGCACCCCGTTTGCTGGGTTAAGGCTGTCACTCTTGACGCGCGGCGCCGGACAATCACCATGCCCTGCGGATGCCCTGCCACGCCGCTGTCGGGAAAGGAGTGCGCCGTCTTCGTCGTTCTGCTGCTTCTGCTCATTGCCGTCGTGCTCGTGGTGCTGTGCATCGAGGCGGGATGGATGGATCCAGTAGGAAGGGAAGGGTGCTGGGCCGCCTGATGTATTTTTTTTCGGCTATTGAACACAATAAACTCCCCCTTTTGTGTGGCTTTAACTCAATAACCTCGTATTTTTTGTAACGCAATATCCCACTCCCATTCCGGGCGAATAATAGTACATCCACTGCACCCACCCCGAAACCAACCGCCTTGCTATTCCACCACCACCAATAATGGGCGCAAACGGAGATGAGACAAGCGATGCAGCAATCGCCTTGGCGATCAGTTCTGAGTTAAAACCTTAATTGCTGAGTGGTCTGCACGGGAGGCGACATCGGGTATAAGAGTCAAACAGCATGGTGAATATAGTCGTCTGCTGGTGGAAAGATGCACCCTCCGCGTATGGCTACACTTGAGTCACCTATGGCCGCTGCTTTTTTGTTTATTCGTTAGTCGCATGCGACCTAACTTGATCATGGTGAGGTACCCAAAGTCCGATTCCCGTCCGCAGCCCGTGCGAAGGCGGCACGTTGCAGGCGCCGCATTGGCCTCCACCCAGGCCTGTCCCCAGAATGATACGCCGCGCCAAAGAAATTACAAGGGAGATGGCAAAGGAGAAGACAAAAAAGAAGTAACTCGTACCCGAAGCCCCCTACTCCTCTTCCCTTTCCCTCCGCTCCCGGGGTTCCCACTCTGACGCCTCACTCTGCGCGTCTTCCTCGGCCAGGACCAGCCTTCCCACATCCGTGGCGGCGACAGAGTCCAGGACCGACCGGCTGCACCTCGTATCAGCGAGGAGGGCCCCAGAACACGAACCGGCCTTCCCCCTCCCGGCTTCCTTCAGAACCTCTGCCCCAGGATCTCCTGTTGGGCCTTCCAGACCTTGAAGAAATGCTCCCGCGTCTGCGTCCTGTACGGACACCGCCAACACTGAGCGGTGGGCCGACTCTTTGTCCAGTTCAGATACCTCCCGGTGAGGCAGTGACCCGGCTTCAGCTGGTAGAGCCTAGAGGCAAGCCACTTGAAGCTACCCACTGCCGTCCCGTCCGGCCGCTTCTTGGCTGGCAGCTTGTACTTCTTCCGGGAGACCGTACCTTTCTCCCACCGCCTGGACTCGGCCCACTTCTTCTCGGAGATCTCTCGCTTGAGATGAGCGAGCGCACTGGGGAGCGGCACCGGTCGTGCCCCCGTCCAGTCCGAGTACCGTAGCCATTCCACACTCGGACGCCACCCACGACCGCAAAACACCGGCGAAGTCCCACTGCAGAGGATGAGAATGTTCGATATGAAGAGAGCAGGCGTTGTGCAGACAAACGTGGTGAGATTTACCGGACGTACCTAATTGCCTGCGTCCTAGATGTTCCGCCTGCCGGACTGGGCACTACGCGCCGAACGGTCGTGAAGCTCACTGCTAGATGGTTTCGTTAGAGTAATTCAGTGAATGGCTAGGCCATGTGAACTTCAATTTTTTTCCCTTCTTCCTTGAGAGAAACGGTGCGAGAGCATAGCTCTTGCGCCGTCCCGCACCGACATGTGTCGCACGCGCCAGACTCGTGTATCATGTAATATTATTCGAGGTTATTGTGTTAAGTCAGCTCATTTTTGATATTCAAAAAAAAAAAAAAAAAAAAAAAAAAAAAATCGGCGGAGCGCCTTGTTATTATGTATTTCCCTGAAATGGCAATCTTGTCATGCCATACAAAAATAGACAAATCGAAATACCGACAAAAAAATAAGGCTGTAGTAAACTAATGTAACGGAGTACGCCTACATGAAGGATAAAGAGAAGAGGAGAATCGGATGGAACCCACTGGGGTGCGGCAAAGAAGGTATACACAGCTGTGCCAGATAATTATGAACCAAGAGCCCAATGAAATCAGAATGAACCAGAACATGTTGCCTCCAAGCTCCACTTTCACAACCTACGAGTGCATCCTTCCCTACACATTCCTCGGGCTTCAGGCCACATTTTGCAATGGAGAGTGGTCTGACTGGAACCGATCGATCATCTCACCGGTGCCAACAGCCGAGTTAGGCATCGGACTGGGGAATGAGGAGAAAAGAACTGAGTCGGCGATGTGTCGGTCGTAGTCTGAGAGGGTGGCGCCGACTGGGTTGGAATGGGGCTGACAATGGAGTTTATCTCGAAACTGTAGCTGCAGTATATAGCTATGTTGTTCGACGAAAGTGAAGTAGCCGATCCCAACATCTGCCGTACTCCACTGAATCCACTATTATTGATCTCCTACTCGCCGTAGGCGTTAGTGTCGCTGCCCTCTGCGAAGCCTGCAAGAATGGACACTATTCTCTTGTCACGCGCCTGATTGCAGCGTGCGCCGATGTCGACGCCCGAGATTCGCTCGACGGCATGGCCGCCCTTCAGGAGGCCTGCATAGACGGGCACGGCTCTATTGCCAAGCGCCCGATATCAGCAGGCGTTAATGTCAACCCCGCACCAACAATGTTTCGGCAAACTTCCCTTGAGCACTCCTACCAGTACATATACAATACAGCTGCCTAGCGTCTCCCTGCCGCGGGTGCGAACGAATAGGTAACGCGACCGAGCCGGTCGCTGTGGGTGGGTGGGCTCGGGTTGTGGGTGCCCCGCGGGGGCTTCTCCGGTCAGTGTGCAATGGTTGAAATGCACATTTCTTTGCTTCTCCTTCTCTTCTTCTCCGGTGTTTGGCAGCCTTTCGTCATTCCGGGCTGGGTGCGAGGTGAAGTTTTGGATTATTTGTTTCTACATCTTGCAACCAGTCGGGCGCGTGGGGGTAGGACTGGGTGTTTCCCGGTACGTAGATATGATACTTGATTGCACGAGGCCTGTGACGATCATGGTGATGTCGACGACATCCGCCGCCTACCCATCACTCCCGCGCACCCCTTGCCGACCCGTGTGGCCCTCCTCCAACCCAACCCTTTGTCCCGTCACCCATACCGCATCACCGTACGGCTTCTCCTCACCGGCCATCACCGAGCTCTCACCCCTCCGTCTGGGGTCATGCTTCCCCACCGAAGATAGAGATTTGCAAAAAAAATAGGCAATCGCGGTTGCAGTACACCACTTTATCCGTAACTTAGCCTCCCGTACTAGAGGAATGTCTCGAATTCTGTTCCTTGGGTTGAAGTGGCCGATCACACCCTCTTCAATGAGCGAGGTCTCTATTACGACGACATCCGGTGTCACTCGGTAGGACCAAACTGAACTCTCTAACGATCCTGCTACAATGCACGCGCTTCCTCGCCACCGCAGATGCGGTGCGACCGGTTCCAGGCGCGGCTAAGGAGGACACCCAGGGTGAGATTTCGCAAGGAGAACTCAGGGAACGGAAGGAGAAGGCGCAGGTGAGGCAGGCAGCGCAAGAGCCGGGGGCTGAGCTTTCTACCGGAGTGGATGAGGTTAGAAGCGCGGCTGGGAGAGAGGAAGTTCTTGGGACTAATTCTTTTAGGGAGACCAGGGCGGGGGGTAGGGGAGCCACAACGAGCCGCCTTCGACGCGGACTGAGGATGAGGAACGGACAGTGTGCATATCGCCATGATCAAGCTAGCTTGCATGCGGTGAATGAATAAACAAATCAAAACAGCACGGGCATTTCGATTTCGCTGAGACGCAAAGCGCATATCGTGTTCCTGTTTGCTGATTCCAACGTCTCCCGGACCGTTGTACAAAACCTCGAACTGCTCACAGCAACGCTTCAAACATACTTCCGCTCCGAGGTTGAGGAAGCAGTCAGCAGTCACAATCCTTTTAAAGCGGTAAAATAGACAACACGCGAGGTGGGGGACCTCGAGGGGCCAGATGGCTACGATGAGTGAGCAAACCGTTAAGCTTTCAGAGGAGAACCGTGTTTCCGGGCGCAAAAGCCAGTGCCAGCGATACAGCTGCCGCTGCCTCCTCCATCGACTCCTCCGCGGCCAAAGCGGAAACGGTCAGGGCTTCAAATCCCGCACCAGCCGGCGAAGCAGCAGAGGGATACCTCCCCCCCCATCTCCTCTCATACACTCGGAGCATTCGGACGTAGATACCGATCCTGTGCGATCCCAACCGTCAACATCTGCCACCGCCACGGGGCCCGCATTGCGCAGTGGGAGGATGAACGGGCGTATAGGCCCATAGCGGTCTTTTCTGTGCTGCGACTTGCTTGTGACAGCCCAGGCGACGAGGCAGGCGAGTAGGGTGCTACATCGTGATGCTGGTGGACGGGATTCGGCCCGCATGCGATTAGTGATAGAGTGGGATAAAGATCCGTGCCCCGTACATAAGTACATATCTAGCATAGTATCGCCATGACCTCATAAGGTCACACAAGAATTCATCATCCGGCTGATCCGTCGCCGACGCGGTCGAGATGCAAATCCATTCACAATCATTTATCATATTCGCATCGCTGAATTCACCGCCCCGCAAATCTCGCAATCGCATTCATCCCATCCATCTCATCTCATCTCATCGAAAATACAAGCGCCACGGAACGCGCGCAGCCCCAATTCGCCAGATTCGCCACAACATAAAATCATAAACAAAAATCAAATTTTTTTTTAGCAAGATCAGGCAACGAGCAGAACCACGCTTTTTTTTTTTTTTTTTTTGGAAACGTGGGAGATAGACAAACGCACACACGCCAAAGACGAGACGAGGAGCAATGCTATGGTGAAACGCAGAGGGAGAGAAATAACAGACAGACGCCTGGCTAAACATGCATGCAATATTCACATCCGCCCACGTGCCGCACTAGACACTGCCGTAACCGGCACCCTCGGGCCAGAGACACTGGCTCTCGGCGCGCGCCATTCGCGCTTCGTCGCCGAGCAGACGTCTGCGCGCCTCCCGTCCACGGGCACGCACGAACAGCAGCAGCGCGACGCCGATGGCGACGGCTGCCACCAGCAGCACCAGGTTCGCGGGCCGCGGGTCGCCGCCGCAGAGCACGTACGTGATCGCATCCAGGCCCGCCTGCGAGAAGTTGAACAGCCCCGCGAGGCAGATCACGGCGCCGTAGACCTTGCCGAACGTGGCGACGCCAAACACCTTGGCGCAGTAGTCCGAGACCACGGTGTAGTAGAACGGCCGGTATGCGACGAACAGCAGGATGTTGGCGTACGCCGCGAGCGTGCTGTTCTCGATAAGGCCGAGCACGCCGATCGTGCTGGCCGTCAGCACCAGCACCGTCAGCACCGTCAGCGTCGAGAGCGAGTCGAGTAGGAGCCCAATGAACGGGATCGCGAAGAGCCCGCCCAGCGGTAGCGCGACGTCGAAGAACGTGTTGATGCGGACGGACTCGGTGTACGAGTGCAGCAGGAATTCGTACTGCGGCCGGATGGTGGCGACGAAGTAGTTGATTCGCGTCTGCGGATGGTTAGCCCGCACACGCACTGGGAGAGGAGAGAACGGACCATCTGGACGACGGTGAACGCGGCGATGCCCCAGAACCAGAAGCTGCCGAGCTGGGTGGTGACGCTCTTGTCGTGCATGACGCCCCAGACGCCGGCCGCCTTGCGCTTCCGATCGACGCCCTTGATCCGCTTGATGTCCTCGTCGGGGCCGCCCAGCAGCGAGTCGATCTCGGAGAGCAGGTCCTCCCTGCGCTCGACCCTGGACCGCGTCGACGCCGACTCGTGGTCAATCAGGTAGTCATGCTCGGAGTCGACGATCTCCTGGGTGACGTGCGCCTGCTGCACCAGCTCGGACGCCGTCTTATAGCTCGAGTTCGGCATGACGAAGAGCTGCACTAGCAGGATGAAGACGGGGACTGCCAGGTAGCCGAGGAACCATTGCTTGAGCGAGATTCCGCCCAGCCGCTCGTAGAGCATGCGGTAGAACAGGAAGACGGCCGAGCTGGAGTCGAACGCGCCGGTGAGCATCGACAGGATCAGGCCCGACCGGCGTGGGAAGGCGTTGGCGAGGTGGAAGCTCGGGATGAAGATGAAGGGGCCGCCGACAGCCATGAGCAGGTACGCGACGGGATAGGCTGCGTCCGTTAGCTTCCGACCACCGCCGCCGCCACCACCACCACCACCACCACTGCCACGTAGTCGGGCGAGGACACTCACGGTCGACAATGTGGATCTCTTTGCTGAACGCCATCCCGGCGCAGCCGGCGGCGAACAGGGCGCTCCCGATGACGCCGGCCACCCTCGGCCCGTACTGGTCGAGTATGGTGCCGACCAGCAGCGCGCAGACGTTCGTTGCGACGGCGGCAACGGTGAACATGAAGTTCAGGCGCAGCTCCTGCTGGTAGCACACGCGGACGCCCTCCAGGAGCTCCTCGGCGGAGCAGCGATCCCGGTAGACGCCCTCCCGCACGAGCACGGGCTTGAGGGCGGCGTAGCCAAAGACGATGCCGGCGGCCAGGAGACAGTAGACGACGGCGAGCGCGACCTGCAGCAGCCGCTTGGCGCGGAGGACCTCGAACGCGCCGCGCGGCTCGACGAGGCCGGGCCCGTCGCCCACAGCCTCGCTCGAGATGCGCCGCTCGCCCGTCTCGGCGCTGGTCTTGGTCGTGATCCGGTGCAGCGACGACTTGTGGTTCAGCACCGACGGGAACAGGCGCTCTTCTGCCATCGTGGTAGAATGCGTGCCCGACATGGTGGAGGCTCCTCTTTCCCTCTCTCTGCGACGGTGGGGGGAGCAGCGACGCGTGTGTACGGATGGCTGCGCACGGAGAGGGTGAAGTCGTTTCGCGAGCGAAGGCGGGCTTTGGGAAGAAGCGACGGATGGCGGACGATGAAGCGGACGAGCGAGCTTAAAGCGGGACGAGACGGGGGGGAGGAAGTAGAACCAGTTCAAGTCGAGCGGTGCCAGAAAGGGAGAAGGGAGAAGAAAAAAATAAACGGACGATACTAAAAAAGGAATAATTAAAATGAAGAAAAGAATGCATCGTGAACGGCCGATTGGAACAGACCTGTAGTCTTCTGACCCGAAAAATGAAGTGCGAAGGGGCGACAAGATGCCGTCATGCACGTTTTAGCCAACTGGGTGGCAGTCGGCAGCCAGCCAATCGGGGACGCGAATTGAACAGTCGGCAGCTAGCCAATCGGGACGCTGGGGGGCGGTCGGATAGAGTCGCGTGTTTCCGGATGCGGATTCCTGCTTTGGGCCCGCGTGCGTACTCTACAGGCGAAGGCACGGAACGGGGGTCCGGGCTGGCACTTTCTCCGGTGACGACTGCGAGCGACCGACCGACAACTCCGTCTTTTTTTTCTTCGTTTATTCATCTATGTACAATACCGACAACTCCGTCTCAACCGCAGAGACTTTCGCCGTTGCGCCCGCTCGATCTGCAGCCGACGCGAAGAACCATCGTCAGCACCAGCGCCCTCGACCCGTTGCATCCAGCCTGCTTGTTGCCTGGGCCTGGCCCGGTCTGGCCGCACGAGTGTCTGCCCAATCCGACTCCAACATCCGCATCCACAGTGCGGGGAACGTCCCGTCCCTTCCTGCAAGCAACGACAGCTGAACTCCCGTTCTGCATGCGGAGACGGGGGCGGAGTCTCGTGATGTCCCTGTCCCCATTTGCGCTGAATGCTCGCGGACGGAGGAGGTGAAGAGGAAGAAAAGATGGCGGGTCGACAGCGCCATTGACCGAGAAAGTACATACATGGAACGCTACCGCGAGGAATGCGGTCGCCGTGATGTGCAACCTCTCTAGCTGCAGGGCTGTGGCGACAGAGAGAGAATGAAAGTGGAAAAGAGAAAAAAAAACCAGCAACTAGATGAACCCACATCCAACACCAGGTGAGTGCATATTATCTGCGATGGTAGCGAATCTGCCGAACCCGCTGCGGCCACCGCTGTGGAGAAATCGTGGTCTCGTGGGTTGAAGTGCAGGTTGAGCTGGATTCTGCTGTGCACAGCCTGGACGACATGTACATAGCAGCCCGCCGTTATGTACCTACGGCCCTGTCAGTTCATGAGATACATACGCTACTCCGCATAACTTGGCGCCAGACATCTCAACAAACTGTTCGGCAACACCACTTACTCGAGAACTTTGTTAAAGGCGCGGCTGATCGTGCCGCCGCTTTGCTGAAATCGCTGTTGTGTCATACGGTTGGGCGCGTTCTCGCTGAGAAATATCGCAATCTGCTCTTCCACTGACATATGATACCGCGTCGGTTGGAGGTATTCGTGTTCGATACACCAGTCTCGAAGAGCGAGAAATGTACATAGCAAGAGGCATGCGAAAGACATCGAGAATACGTTGATGATTTTGGAGGATAGAAGTTCCTCCACATAGGGGAAGCCAGTCAAAACAGAGGTAATCGACGGAGTTTTGTCATAAAAACGAGTTTCATATTGGGTAACAAGAGTTGTAATGGCAAGCAATTTTCCGGGGGTTACAAAACTGGGACACGGATTCAGTGAAATACCTATAAAAAAAAAAAAATACGACGTGGCGCAGTTCTACTTCGTCGTATTTTCTTCCAACCTCCACTCGCCGAGGATCCCCTTCGGAAGCGAAGCATCGCCGCATTCCATTTCTTTTCTTTTCTTTTCCAGGTTCGTGGCTGGTGCGCGGCTGGTGCGTGTGGCGAATGGCTGGCCGATACGAATGGCGCTCGCGATTCAGAAGCGGGGGTGCATGGTGGATCGAGGATCGCGGAATAAGCACCAAGACGGCGGCGACCCTACGCACCGTGGAACCCTGCGGGTTGTTACAGGACTTTCAGCGCGGGGGTGGGCAACCTGCGCACGATCGAAGGACTGGCACCTGCGATGAGGACTGCGGGCGGAGTCGCTGGCAGGTAGCAAGCTGTTTGCGTGCTTCCCGCCTGCCCAAAAGTCGCACTGGCACCACCCTCGGAGCCAGGCTAACTCGAATTTCGGATCCGCACCTCTCGGTTGTTCGTCTACATGACATAATTAAGCCCGGACTGCACACACCATCACCTGAAGCGGTCGGGGCGGCGAGAAATACGACTCTACGTTCACGATATCCAGTCGAATCAATACTCGAAGCTGCTGTGCGCGCCTATTGTTGCGGCCGTCGTGCGCACTCGGTGGAGCTGCTGTGCGCGCCTGATGTTGATGTGGCCGTCGTGCGCGCTCGATGCTGTCGGAACTGCTATGCGCGCTTGGTGATGCTGGAGCTGCAGTGGCGCCCCATACCGGAGCTGCTGTCCGCGTTCGATGTTGATGGAGCTGCTGTACGTGCCCAGTGATGACGGAACTGCTGTGCGTGCTTGGTGATGCTGGAGCTGCAGTGGCGCCCCATACCAGAGCTGCTGTCCGCGTTCGATGTTGATGGAGCTGCTGTACGCGCCCAGTGATGACGGAGCAGCTGTGCGCGCTCGGTGCTGGAGATGCAGTGGCGCCCCATACCGGAGCTGCAGTCCGCGCTCGATGTTGATGGAGCTGCTCTCTACTCTCAATGCTGACAAATGGACAGATCATCCATCGGATCGGCCTGGGAATTGGCCTGGTATCCAGGGGAAGCTTCCGGTGAAGCACAGGCAGATGGTTCAACAGGTTTTCTTTCCCTCTCTCTTATTTCTTTGGTGGATGCACTCTTTCTCCTATGTCCGTGGTTTTCCCATGAGGTTTTTTACACGGTTATGAGTTTTAACGAGGCATCCGAGGATACTGGGGTTTCACTGTTTTTCTCTCCTCTGCTACTGTTTGTCGCTATACTGCCCGTTTCGAGTTCTCCTTTTCTCCTGTGTTCCTTGCATCTTCCGTACGAGGGGAAGTGTCAGAATAATGGGCGTCCGGAGATGACGGACCGGAGGCGACATGTCCGGAGATGACAGCCGCCCGAGTCTCAGAGCACCGGCTCAGGAGACAGTCTTCCGACCTTTCCCCCTGGCGAGTCCCTCGGGCCCATTGTATATAGAGAGAATGTTCCTCCTTCGACTTTGTATCAATCAATCAATTCGCTATCTTCGTCTCTACCGAACCCTTTATTCCAACAGATGTGCATCTTGGGATGGGTAGTGTGTGCGAAGCGACCCCTTGAAATACACGAGATCCAGGGAGCGGTATCCATTGATCTAGAAGGAAAAACAGTGGACTTCGGTGGCAGACGCCTGCGCGATGATGTTAAGGAGCTGTGTGGATGTCTAGTGGACGTCCGAGATGGTAAACTGGAACTTGTTCACACAACCGCGAAATAGTATGTCACTTTCCCCGTCGAAGATATCCGGAGCCTGGAGACTGATAGTATGGTGTCTGATAGTCACTTGACCAAGCAAAAACTCGCCAACGTTGCTCATGAAGAGCTGAAACTCGCTCTTCTCTGCATCCAGTGTCTGTCGCTCGACTGTTTCAAGGATAGTTTGCCGAATCACCGCATTCACGCCTATGTCATGGACGGTCATTACTCGTTCTTGCCCTACGCTGCGGTTCACTGGCTTGGCCACCTGGAGGCCTGCTGCAGCAATTTCCGAGAATGCTGAAGCGGATATCAATCACCTTGCCTACATTCTCGGGGGATTCGTCGATAAAAACTGGACAGGTGGAGCAAGAACCGGATCGAATGCTGCCAACAGTCGCTTCCGTGCCTTCCAGCGGTTTCCCGCTATCTGGCGGATCCGAAAACTGGCATCTTCTAAGGATTCTGGGCTAGGGAAGGAAGCAAGTCTCAAGCTAGGCCCCTTCATCTTGCGCATGAGGTGCATCCTTGAAGAGGTGGCCTCCACGGAAAACGGGAAAAGTAGTCTAGTATCTTTCTACGGCGGCCGGCTTTTCAAATGCGAGGTACCCTACTGCGTCCATTTCCACGAAGGATACACCTCCGCTCAATCGCGAGACTAGCACTCGGGCAAACACCAGCGGCTTTCCAAATGCCCCCACGCGGGCTGTAATATGGCGGTTGTTGGTTTTGCTTCAGATCAGCAGCTGAAGGCTCATCTAGCCGGTATTCATCCAAAGCCAATTGACAGCGGTGTTGAATTTCCCTCTGCGACTACGTTTCAAGCAATCAGTATTGTGGAGCGAATCATTGAAGAGAACATTATTGGATCGGTTTCTTTAGAATATATCCAGAGACACCCGAGGTACGTATCCATCTCCGCAAATCCGTCGATGCCAGAGCTGAGGTAGTAGTGTGCTCTACAGTGCTTTACTCCAGGTATACTTGCAAGGCGAGGAGTCCTTGCTCCAGCTACTGCTAGCTATGGCTGACGACAACACATCGTCTCTCGTTTCTGCCTGTGCAAAGGGCGATCTTTCGATAGTTCAACGACTACTGGAAGAAGCTAGGACCACTGGAGACGGTGCGCGGGTGGCAGCAGAGGGGCTCGGTACGTCAGAGACAGAAATAACTCCTCTTATATTCGCCTGTCTAGGCGAACATGACGCTATCGTCGAGTGCCTTCTCCGCGCAGGTGCTAATCCCAATACCGCGGCGATGAATGGAGGAACTGCCCTGCAAATCGCCTGCATGGTACAAACAGAAATGATTGCCGACCACCTGCTATGTGCTGGCGCCGATGTCGAGGCTTTTCCGGTGGAAGGAGGGGAAACGGCTCTACAGATCGCTTGTCGGAAGGGAAACCAACGGATCATTTCGAAACTACTGGGGGACGTGGACATTATCAACCAAGTGGAAACTGGGCGGGCTAGTGCCCTCCGAGCGGCGTGTGATTTTCAAGGGAAAGATGCCATTGTTGTGCGTTTACTAGAAGCTGGCATCGACGCCAACGGTGCGGCCGGGATACAGGAGGAGCTTACCGCCCTTCAAGCTGCCTGTAAAAACGGACAACATCACATCGTTGAGCTCCTAATAGCGGCGGGTGCCAATGTCAACGCCTCTGCACCACCCCACGACATGACCGCCCTTCAAGCAGCCTGCAGGAATGGACACGATGCTGTTGTCAAACACCTGATAGCGGCAGGAGCCGATTGCAATGCCATAGGGACAAAGGATGGAGAGACTCCTCTTCAAGCAGCCTGCACATATGGTCACTATCCTATCATCGAGCGCCTGATCGCAGCAGCGGCCAATGTCAGCCACAAGAGTACTGCCCTCTATGTTGCCTGCAAGAATGGACACGATTCTGCTGTCGAGCGGTTGTTAGCAGCAGGTGCCAATGTCAACGCCCCAGAATCAAACGGCATGATCGCCCTTCAAGCAGCATGCAAGAATGGACACAATTCTATTGTCGAGCGCCTGTTAGCAGCAGGTGCCAATGTCAACGCCCAAGAAGCGGTCAGCGGCATGACTGCCCTTGAAGCAGCCTGTAAGAAGGGACACGATTCTATTGTCGAACGCCTGTTAGCAGCAGGTGCCAATGTTGACGACAAGAGTGCTGTCCTCCATGTAGCCTGCAAATATGGACACGATTCTATTGTCGAGCGCCTGTTAGCAGCTGGTGCCAATGCCAACGCCCGAGGATCGCGCTTCGCCATGACTGCCCTTCAAATAGCCTGCGGGAATGGAAATAGTTCTATTGTCGAGTGCCTGTTAGCAGCAGGTGCCAATGTCAACGCCCAAGGTGCGGTCAGCGGCATGACTGCCCTTGAAGCAGCCTGTGAGAAGGGACACGAGTCTATTGTCGAACGCCTGTTAGCAGCAGGTGCCAATGCCAACGCCCGACGATCGCCCTTGGCCATGACTGTCCTTGAAATAGCCTGCGGGATTGGACATAATTCTATTGTCGAGCGCCTGTTAGCAGCAGGTGCCGATGCCAACGCCAACGCCCAAGGACGGAGTTTCGGCATGACTGCCCTTCAATTGGCATGCAAAATGGGACACAATTTTATTGTCGAGCGCCTGTTAGCAGCAGGTGCCGATGTCAACGCCACAGAAGCCCTCGGCGGCACCACGGCCCTTAAAGCAGCCTGCGAGAATGGACACGATTTTATTGTCGAGTGCCTCCTTGCCGCAGGTTCCAATGTTGACAAGTGTGCTGGTCTCCTCGCAGCCTGCTTGAACGGATACGATTCTATTGTCGAGCGCCTGTTGGAAGCAGGCGCCAATGTCAACGCCCGACTGTCGGGCTTCTGCATGACTGCTCTTCAAGCAGCCTGCAAGAATGAACACGTCTCTATTGTCGAGCGCCTGTTAGCTGCAGGCGCCGATGTCAACGCCCCACCAGCAAATACCGGAAAAACTGCTCTTGAGTACGCCTGTCAGCAAAACGATAAAACAATCATGCAGCGTCTTCTGGCAGGGGTGCAAAGGAGTAATGCGACTGAACCGGTCGCTATGGGAGCGTGAACTCGGGTTGTGGGCCTCCACCAGAGGCTCCTCTGGGTAGGGTGCAATGGTTGAAACGCGCGTTCCTTTGCTTCCGCTCTAGTTTTTCCGATGTCTATTATACTTTTGTCATTTTGTGTGGGGTGTGCGGTGAACCTCTGGTATTTTGTTTTTACATCTACAACTATGTAGTTGGGCGCGTAGGGGTAGTTTAGGATGTTTTCGGTAAGTATGATACTTGATTGCACGTGGCCGATGAAGACTATGGTGGTGAATCGCGCCCACCCAGCATCCACCGCCTCCCCATTACTCCTGTGCACCACTTGCCGACCAGTATGGCCCTCCTCCAATCCAGCCATTTGTCCCGTCACCCATACCGCATCACCGTAGTTCTATCTCCTCACTGCCATCACCAAGCTCTCACCCCTTTCTCCGGGATCATGCTCCCCCACCGGAGATGGAGGATACGCAAAGAGAGGAGGCAATCGTGGTTGCCGTCCATTTTGTTCGTAGCTTAGTCGTAGCCAGAGGCCACCTGTACTTGGATGTCCTTTAGTCTCAGTGTCTCAAAGTCCGTTTCCCGGGGGGTTCAAACGGCCGATCACACCCCAGCACATCTTCAACCATAACTTCGTCCCGACCTGCAAAGTTCAACGCAGGTATCTAATCCTCTGTCTGTATGGAGTCCATATGGTTTATCTCCTCCAACCAGTTTCCAAG
>Ga0307516_10003856_pt1 | contig 18963 bp, 12 predicted proteins | sample 19_EM_MG_FD_203310 | JGI IMG/M metagenome (GOLD analysis project Ga0307516, IMG submission 203310) | Populus trichocarpa ectomycorrhiza microbial communities from riparian zone in the Pacific Northwest, United States - 19_EM | ecosystem: Host-associated > Plants > Roots > Unclassified | place... | reverse complement strand
CTGAAGTGAAGGTCTGTCCGGCGGCGGTGCCAATCGACCACCCGCACTCATACCGGAGCACGGCCAAGCGACTGGCCGCCGAGATACCCGGTGCCTACTCACCGAACCAGTACGCCAACCCCGCCAATCCTGACTCCCACTACCGCACCACCGGCCCGGAGATCTGGGCGCAGACCGGCGGCCGGATCACCCAGTTCGTGGCAGGCGTCGGCACCGGCGGCACCATCTCCGGCACGGGAAGCTTCCTCAAAGAGGTCTCCCACGGCCGGGTACGAATCGTCGGCGCTGACCCGGATGGCTCGATCTACTCCGGCGGCGAGGGTCGACCGTACGTCGTGGAGGGAGTCGGGCAGCCGTCCTATCCCTCGTCGTACGACCCTGGCATCCCCGACGAGATCATCGCGGTGCCTGACCGGGATTCCATAGCCATGACCAGGCGGCTGGCCCAGGAGGAGGGCATCCTCACCGGCGGGTCCGGCGGCATGGCCGTGGCCGCCGCTCTGGAAACGGCCCGCGGCTGCGGGCCCGAGGACGTCATCGTGGTCCTCATCCCGGACTCAGGACGCGGTTACCTGTCGAAGATCTTCAACGACGACTGGACGGAACGCTTCGGCTTCGCCGACCAGCCGGGACCCGGAGCCCGGGTACGCGATCTGCCGGCTCTCCAAACAACGGCCCCACCGTTGGTATTCGCGGACCCGAGCGACAGCGTGAGCAACGCGGTGAAGCTGATGCGGGACAGGGACCTGACTCATCTGCTCGTGGCGACCTCGAAACCTCCCGTGCGTCTCGCTGAAGTGCTCGGCGTTCTCACCGAGACGGGCATCGCCACGCGTCTCGCCCAGGGCCGCCTCGCTCCCGACGACACAGTCGCGGACCACATGTCCCAACCGCTGCCTCACATCGGCGTCGGCCAGTTGGTGGCGCAGGTGATGGCCACGCTCACCAGCACCGACGCCGCCGTGGTGGTGAGCGGCGGCATGCCGCAGGCGGTGATCACCGCCCGAGACATCGTGGCCCTCCTGGGGTGACAGGGAGTGAATCAACGCAGAAGGGGAGATCGATGACACAGATCCTCACCTATGAGGACCCGGTCGGCGGAGCACGCGGCTGGCTGGCGTACGACAGCACCACCGGCCCTCTGGCGGCCGGGGGGTGCCGTATGCAGCCCGGCCTGACGGCGAGGGAACTGGCCGCGCTCGCCGAACGCATGACCCTCAAACAGCGCGTACTCGGACTGAATGTCAACGGCGCTAAGTGCGGGCTGGATTACGACCCTCGCGCGGCCGACGCCAAGCAGGTGCTCAGCGGCTTCCTCGCGTTCCTGCGCGAGGAGTTGCACAACCGGTTCAGCATGGGCTCGGACATGGGCACCCAGTGGGGGGAACTGCAGCACCTCGCCGCTGCCCAGGGCATCCCCTCCGTCAAGTATGCGATCAAGAAAACCCAGGGCCTGAGCGACGAGGCGTTCTTCACCCGCATATCGCTGCTGGAGGGCCGAGCGGGCATGCTGTCGCTCGGCCAGCTTCGCGCGGGCCATGTCCTCGCACACGCTGCGATCGCGGCGGCCCGTGCCGCAGGCGCCGGCGGGAAGATCTCCGTCGCGCTGCAGGGCTTCGGCACACTCGGCCGCGCGGCCGCATGCACCTTCCTCAACGAAGGCGTACGGGTGACTGCGATCGCCGACGAGCACGGCTGCGTTGTGGACCCGGCGGGCCTCGATCTGGCCGGCATGCTGAGCAGCCGGCCGGGCTCGCCCGTCCCACACATCGACCCGGCGCACGCCCGCCCCGCGCGCGAGGCACTCTTCGACGCTCCTGCGGATGTGCTGGTTCTCGCCGCCGCAGCCGATGCGCTCTCCGCCGGGCAGGCCACCGCACTTCCCTTCCCAGCCGTGGCAGTGGGCGCGAACTACGGTCTGAGCGAAACGGTGGAGCAGGAGTTGCACCGGCGAGGTGTCCTCGTCTTACCCGACTTCATCGGCGGCATCGGCGGGTCCGCGTCCATGGAGGTGCTCTTCGGCCCGCGCACCGCACCGACGGTCGATCAGGTACTCACCCACTCCGCGCAGCTGATCCGCCAGCTGGTCGACCAGCTACTCACTGAGGCGCGCCGCAACGCCGAGACTCCTCGCGGGGCCGCGATGCGTCTCGCCGCCCGGTCCGTGATCGACGCGGACGCGCAGCCGTACGGCCACTGTCCGTACCTCGTGCCCAGCAACGCGTGATCCCGCCCTGCCGAATCGGACCAGTACAAGGACGATGATGAACACTCACTTGCATTCCGTGCCCACCAACCATTCCTGTCGTCACGAACGCGGCCACATCACCGACTCCCGTTTCTACGGGGGCCGTTACGCATCACCGGACAGCCGCCGCATCTTCTGCGACGTCTGCCGCAATCAGCGGTGGCTGGACATCGAGGCGGCACTTGCCTTGGCCCAGGCCGACATTGGCATGATCCCCCAGGACGTGGCGGACCGCATCGCCGCCTCGGCCCGCCTGGACCTCATCGACCTCGACGCGGTGCAGCACGAGATCGAGGCCTCCGGACACTCGCTTGTCGGCCTCCTGCGGGTCTTCGAGAAGGCCTGTGGCCCAGATGCCGGACAGTTCATCCACTACGGGGCCACCACTCAGGACATCCAGGACACTGGTCAGAGCCTGGAGATCCGCGATGTGCTGGACGTGCTGCAGCCTCGGCTGACCGTGATCACCAAGCTGCTGGCGGAACTGGCCGAACAGCACGCCGAGACCGTGGCCTTGGGCCGCACGCACGCCCAGCCCGCCCTCCCCATGAGCTTCGGTCTGAAAGTGGCCAGTTGGACCGATGAGCTTCTGCGCCATCACGGCCGACTGGGGCAGGCACGGGAGCGGGTACTGATGGCGCAGTTGTTCGGCGGCGCCGGGACCATGGCCTCGTTCGGTGATCAGGGCGTGGCACTCCTTGAGCGTTTCGCCCAGCGCCTGGAACTCGGTGTGCCGGCGACCGGCTGGCACGCAGCACGCGACAGGCCCACGGAGTTCGTCGTCACACTGGGGATGATCACCGGAACGCTGGCCCGTATCGCGGACGAGCTGCGCACCCTGTCCCGGCCCGAGTTCGGGGAGGTGACGGAGGCCTGGCGGCCGGGGAAGGTCGGCAGCAGCACTATGCCGCACAAGCGCAACCCCGAGCGCCTTGAGCAGGTGGTCGTCATGGCCCGCCTGGCGCACGCCCAGGTCGGTGCTTCGTTGGCCGCCATGATTGGCGACCACGAGCGGGACGCGCGCGCCCTGCGCATCGAGTGGGCTTGCATACCTGACATCTCGCACTACTGCCTGGCCGCGTGCGAGATGATGCTGGAGAGTCTCACCGGTCTGCTCGTTCACAGCGATCGCCTCCGCCGCAACACCGATGCCACTGCCGACATGGTGATGTCTGAGCGGCTCATGCTGTCGCTGGGCGAGCGGATCGGCAAACAGCGGGCGCACGAGCTCGTCTATGAGATAACCCAGCGGGCCCAGCAGGAAGGCCGGCTCGTGCGGGATGTGCTCGACGAGCACGGGGAGGCTTTCGAACAGCTGACTACACAGGAGTTGGATGAGATCTTCGACCCGGTCAGCTACCTGGGAGCCTCGTCGATTCTCACCACCCGTGTCGTCGCGGAGGCACGCAAGATGCTGGCCGCCGGGGAACCCGTGTGATCGGCTCCGTGTCGTCGCCCCGCCCTTGGCCTTCTGCCCCGCGGTCAGCCACGCCCCGGCATGGCTCCCCCGTTGATCTGGATGATCTGGCCGGTGAGGAACCCGGCGTGGGGGCCCGCCAGATGAGCCACTGTCGCGGCCACCTCCTCGACGGTGCCGCCACGGCCCATCGGCGCTTGGCCGGCACGGCCGGCGTGGAACTCGGCGTTCATCCGCTCACCGTAGAACTCGGTGTCCTGAATGTAGCCGGGGGCGACGATGTTGACGGCGATGCCTTCGGGGGCGAGGCGGCCGGCCAGCTCCGAGGACCACGGATGCAGGGCAGCTTTGGACCCGCCATAGGTCGCCGGCCCGCGAAAGGCAGCGATGGAGCCGATCGTAATGATCCGGCCGCCTGGGCGGGACAGGACGGGCAGCAGTGCATGGGTGAGAAGCACAGCGGGAAGCACGTTGCCGGTGACGTTGGCGATCCAGTCACGGCGGACCTGTTCCAGGCTCCCGGGGGGATGGGGCGCGAAGTTGCCGCCTGCGTTGTTCACCAGCACGTCCACAGTTGGCCCCATGACCGCGATCTCACTCGCGGCACGTTCTACCTCTTCGGGAACAGTGAGGTCGGCCGACACGGCCCGCGCCCGTTCGGCGCCGATGCTTTTGTTGAGTTCGGCGGCCGCCGAAGAAAGAAGGTCCGCGCGTCTGCCGATCATCACCACATCGGCTCCATCGGCTGCCAGGGCCGCCGCCACCGCCCGGCCGATACCGGTCGCTGCACCGGACACGACCGCGAGCGTATCCATTTCATCAGCCTCCCCCGGCCTGCGTGCTGCAGGCGCCGTAACTGGTGGGCCGCTCTGGCCCCCAACCAATGCCATTGCTCGCGAGACATGATGTCGTCTCGAAAGGACACTCGCTGATGAAGCGATATCTCGGCGTGTACTCGGTCATCGTACTGATTCCCGTCGCCTTGGCAGTGGGAATGGTCATGTGGGCGACCCACGGCGTCGGCGGTGGCACTGCAGCCGTCGACGCCGGCGGCCAGACCGCGTCGCAGTTGCTGCTGGCGGCCGCGGTCGTGGTAGTAGCCGCCGCGGTGGGCGGAGCAGTGGCCCGTCGGTGCGGCCAGCCTGGAGTCGTAGGAGAGTTGGCCGCCGGACTCATTCTGGGTCCCTCGGTGCTCGGCGCACTCGCGCCGCAGGTCTCCGCGTCGCTGCTGCCCGCATCGGTCCTGCCGCAGCTGGACACGCTGGCCCAATTCGGCGTCGTGTTCTTCATGTTCCTCATTGGGGCGGAGCTTCCCGCAGGGACGCTCCGCCGCAGCGCCTCTGCCGGATTCGTCATCGGGCACGCCTCGATCGCGGTGCCGTTCCTCATCGGCACAGGAGTGGCCTGGTGGCTTTACGGGCAGTTCCCGCCCCCGCATGCAAGTTTGATGGTGTATGTACTGTTCGTCGCGGTCTCCTTCGCGATCACTGCCTTTCCCGTCTTGGCCCGGATCCTGTCCGAGCAGCGTCTGCTGCACACGCCGCTCGGCGTGACCGGGATGGCTGCGGCGGGCATCGGCGATGTCACCGCCTGGGGGCTGCTCGCGGTGCTGATCGCGCTCACGCGCGGAACCTCCCTGCTCGCGGCCGGTGCGGCCCTCGTGTTCGTCACCCTCTTCGCAGTGATCATGTTCTGGGTGGTCAAGCCGTCGGTTGCCTGGGTGTTGGAGCGCGCCGAGGCCGGCCGTGCGTCCCGTAACGGCGTGTGCGCAGCGCTGGTGTGCCTGGTGCTGGTGTCTGCACTCATCACCGATCGCATAGGGGTGCACGCCATCTTCGGGGCATTTCTCGCAGGTGTGATCATGCCTCGGGACTCGTCCCTGGTCGAAGAACTGGTGAGCAGGATCCATGGCGTGACGGTGTGGTTCCTGCTGCCTCTGTTCTTCGCGACCGTCGGCCTGCGCACCGAACTCGGCTCGCTGACCGGCGTGGGCACCTGGCTGACCTGTCTGCTGATCGTCGTGGTGGCCGTCGTGGCCAAGGTGGCCAGCGGCGCCGTCGCCACAGCTGCAGTCGGCGGTCACACCAGACGAGAAACCCTGGCGATCGGCGTGATGATGAACTGCCGGGGCCTCACCGAACTGGTCGTCCTGAGTCTCGGCGTGCAACTAGGCGTGCTGAACCACGAGTTGTTCGCGATGTTCGTGGTCATGGCCCTGTTGACCACGGCCATGACCGGCCCGATCCTGCGGCGCCTGATTCCCGCGCACGTGCCGCCTCAGAGCCACGGCGACGAACCTCGATCGCGAACGAAGGAGGAGCACCATGATTCTCACTCCGCCTGATGGTCTGTCTCGTGTGGACACGGGGCATCTGGCAGCCCTGGAGGCGGAGGCGATCTTCATCCTCCGTGAGATCGTCGCCGAGGCACGGCGCCCGGCGCTGCTGTTCTCCGGTGGCAAGGACTCCATCGTGATGCTCAAGCTCGCGCAGAAGGCCTTCAAACCGGCCCAGATTCCCTTTCCGTTGCTGCACGTTGACACAGGTCACAACTTCACCGAGGTACTGGAACTTAGGGACAAACTTGCTTTCGAGCTCGGAGCCGATCTCGTCGTGGCCAGCGTGCAGGAGGCGATCGACTCCCGACTGGTCGTCGAGCCGCGGTCTGGCATGCGCAACGCCATCCAGACCCCCGTCCTGCTCCAGGCGATCGAGGAACACGGCTTCGGGGCGCTGTTCGGCGGCGCCCGCCGGGACGAGGAGAAAGCCAGGGCCAAGGAACGCGTCGTCAGTGTCCGTGACGAGTTCGGCCAGTGGAACCCGAGGAGCCAGCGCCCCGAACTGTGGTCGCTCTACAACCCCTATGTCCGGCCTGGCGAGTCGATCCGCGTCTTCCCACTGTCCAACTGGACCGAACTCGACGTGTGGCACTACATCGCGCAGGAGGAAGTGGAGCTCCCCTCGCTGTACTACGCCCACGAGCGCACCGTGATGAACAGGGACGGCATGCTCTATGCGGTCCACGAGTGCCTTCCGCCGAGACAGGGTGAGGAAACGTTCACGGCCAAGGTGCGGTACCGGACGATCGGCGACGCGTCGTGCACGGCCGCCGTCGCATCCGACGCCACGACGCCCGGCACGGTCATCGAGGAGATCATCACCACTCGGCTGACCGAACGCGGAGCGACGCGAGGAGACGACAAGGTCAGTGACTCGGCCATGGAAGACCGCAAACGCGAGGGATACTTCTGATGAGCTTGCTACGGTTCGCCACTGCGGGGTCGGTGGACGACGGGAAGTCCACTTTGATCGGCCGACTGCTGTACGACTCGAAGTCGCTCTTTGACGACCAGCTCGCCGCCGTTGAGGCGGCGTCCGCGCAGCGCGGCAATAACTTCACCGACCTGTCCCTTCTCACCGACGGACTGCGCGCCGAACGTGAACAGGGAATCACGATCGACGTTGCCTACCGTTACTTCTCGACGCCCCGCCGAAAATTTATCGTCGCGGACACTCCAGGGCATGTGCAGTACACACGCAACATGATCACCGGAGCCTCCACCGCCGATCTGGCGCTCATCCTGGTCGACGCACGCAAGGGCCTGGTGGAACAGAGCCGTCGACACGCGTTCCTGTGCACCCTGTTGGGCGTTCGTCATCTGGTGCTGTGCGTGAACAAAATGGACCTGGTCAGCTTTGCCCAAAAACGCTTCGAAGAAATCCACGAGGCCTTCGCACGTCATGCGACGGCGCTGGGGGCACGCCATTGCACGGTCATCCCCGTGTCGGCACTGAACGGTGACAACGTCGTCCATCCCTCGGCGAACATGCCGTGGTACGACGGCCCCTCCCTCCTGACCCATCTGGAGGACATCCCGGACGCGCCCGTCGAGGACCCCACCGGAACCCGCTTTCCTGTTCAATACGTGATCCGACGGCAGTCCGACTCAACCCCCGGCTACCGGGGCTACGCGGGCCAGGTGACCGCCGGAGTGCTTCGTGTCGGCGATAAAGTGGCGGTGATGCCCTCCGGGGCCACCACCAGAATCACCAGGATCGACTCGCCAGCCGGCCCCCTCACCGAGGCGCGCCCGCCCCTGTCTGTGGCCGTCGAGCTGGCCGACGAGGTAGATGTCGGCCGCGGTGATCTGCTGTGTGCACCGGAGCGCACTCCGATGGTGTCCCACGAACTGGACGCCCTGCTCTGCTGGATGGACGAGAGTGCACCGCTCGTCCCAGGCCGCGGCTACCTGGTGAAGCACACCACGCGAACGATGCACGCCGAGGTGCAGAAGCTGGAATACCGGCTCGATGTCAACACGTTGCGCGAAGAGCCGGCTCCGACCCTGGGGACCAACGAGATCGGCCGGGTCAGGCTGCGCACCGCCGCACCGATGGTGTTCGACCTCTACCGCCACAACAGAACGCTGGGCGGGTTCATCGTGATCGACGAGGCCACGAACCGTACCGTCGGGGCAGGCATCGTCGTCTGACCCGTGGTGTCACTCGGGTGCGCGGACAGCACACGGCCCCTGCATGGCGACTGGAGCGAACTGGTCCTGAGGCCCTTCCTGGTCACCTGCTGGGCTGGCTGAGCTCAACTCGGTAAAGGATTTCCACGCGCAGCCGCTGGCTTTCTGCCAGTCCTCGACATGACCTTCGCCCGGTTCCTGCGCCCATGCTCACGAACCATCCATGACTGCTGAACTCCCTCATCGGCTTGAGCGTCGTGGGACCTCAGGGAACTCTCCTGGACGGAGCAGGCGCTCGCCGCACTGGACGGCACCAGTTCGTGCGTGTGGCAAGCGCATCGGCGCGATCGTCTGCTGATCGCTGGCGTGTGGGATCGTCCAACAAGCCCGCAGCAGATCCAGCAGACAGCCCTGAAGCGCAGCTGAGCGCCATGCCCGGGGGGCGAATGCGGGCGCACAGCAAGCGCTGCCCCGCCCGCGCCGTCGAACTGGCAACGGTGCCCACCGTCTGCCACGGTCAGAGTTCTCGTTTCCGGAGCCGGTCGGTGATGACCAGCGTGATCGCCTATGCGGAGTCGGTAACGCTCTTCCTGCCGCATCGCAGATGGTGGCGTCGCCGAGGAACAGGGCAAGGGTGTCTGACGGCTCAGGCGACCGCGACGCCGCTTGAGCCGTCGTGGACAGAACCAGTCAGAGGGTGGTGCTTCCGTCGGGGAGGATGCGGCGGAAGCCGGTGTAACTCACCAGCGCCTCGGGCATTAGCAGCGAACCGTCGGGCTGGCGGTGCTGTTCGATCAGAGCCGCCATGGTGCGGCCAATCGGCAGCGCGGAGCCGTTGAGGGTGGCGGCGGGAACTTTGCGGCCATCTGGGGTACGTATTCGGATCCCGGCACGGCGTCCTTGGAAGGTTCCGCAGTCGGACACTGACGAGATCTCCCGGAAGGCGTCGGCGCCGGGCAGCCACACCTCGATGTCGTAGGTCATTCGCGCGGAGAAGCCCATGTCCCCGGCCGGCAGGAGTACGACACGGTAGGAGAGCTCCAGTAGTTGCAGGCACTCCTCGGCATGCCTCAGCATCAGCGCGAGTTCCTGCTGGGCGTCTTGCTGCGCGCAGATCCGGACCAGCTCCACCTTCTCGAACTGGTGCAGTCGCAGCACGCCTCTGGTGTCCCGGCCGTAGGAGCCTGCCTCCGCACGGAAACAGGGCGTGCGCGCGGTCAGGGCGATCGGCAGCCGATTGGCATCGATCACCTCCTGGGCGAACAGGTTGGTGAGGGGGACCTCGGCGGTCGGAATCAGGAACAGGTCTCGGTCGCCCGCTCTCGTGACGAACAGGTCGTCTTCGAACTTCGGCAGCTGGCCCGTCCCTGTCATGGTCTCGCGGCTGACGAGGAAGGGGACCGAGCATTCGGTGTATCCGTGCGCGCTGGTGTGCAGATCCAGGAAGAAGTCACCCAGGGCCCGCTCCAGACGTGCCCCGGGGCCTCGCGCGACACTGAACCTTGCCCCGGAAAGCTTGGACGCGCGAGCACTGTCCAGGATGCCCAGTTGCTCGCCGAGGAGAGCGTGATGGCGAGTCTCGTCCGCGGCCACGGGCGGAGGGCCTCCCCGGCGGACCTCCACCGCGTCCTTCTCCAAGAAGCCGTCCGGGACCTCATCCAGAGGGATGTTGGGAATGGTCAGCAACGCCTGCTGTAACTGCTTCTCGGCGGCTCGCTCTTCGGCTGCCGCTGTCTTTGCCTGGTCCCGGAGTTGGCGGGCCTCCTCGCGGGCCTCGGCGTCTGCCTCGCGCCCGCCCTGTGAGGCGCGCTTGAGTTCAGCGCGCAGGTTCGCCGTCCTGGTCACGGCGGCGCTGCGCCGCCGCTGTGCCTTCTCAAGCTGCTGTATGCGCAGTTCGTAGCCTCGGCGGGCAAGCCGCGGCGCTGCGTTTTCCTCCGGGTCGGTCAACTCGCGTACGTCATGCACAAGACGTTCCTTCCGCGGACGTGCCCTGCGCCAGCACGAGACCGACAGGGAACGGTGAGCACCGGGATGCCCCCGGGCGGGATGGAGCGGGCGCCATGCGCCTCGGCGTGTGCGAGACGGGCGGGACGACTTCTCGTCACAGGTAGGGAGCGTTGCTCCAGCTGTTATTGATGCGACCGCGGGTGCCGGCCGCAAGCTCCCATGACCCGGCGTAGGCCAAAACACGCCGCACCCGAAGTGCCCCACCAACCTCCGTGCGGAACGTCTCAGCGCCACGGCGACGGGCCCAGGGACGGTGCCCCGTGGGTAATCAGGCCATCGGCGGAGGCCTCTGGACAATGGCCGGTTCCGGCTCACTTATGCGGTTGTTTGGGAGCGCCGGTACGCGGGCAATTGCTCAGGTCCTCCGGGGCGAAACAATCCGGAGGTCTTCTGGCGCCGTGTCGTAAGGCCAGGTGTCGAGTTCACGATCCTGCGGTATCCGTTGGATGTCAGCGGCGCGTCAGAGGGATCAGGCAATATGAATTGTGTGAACGGCGAACGGAAAACTCCGGGCGTCGACACAGGGAGAGGTGCCCGGAGTGGTTTATCGGGGGCTGGTGCCTGGCACTGGTCTGGTTCACACCAACGCAGGTTCGAATCCTGCCCTCTCCGCACTTGAATTTCCCCGGAAAGCTGACTTCGCGAGGCGTGGCTTCCACTCGTCTCCCCTTCCGAAGGAGTCATCATGGCCGCTGGCACTGCCGCGCAACCTGACCGGGCTCAGCCGCCCTCCTTGACCACCGGCCACATCGTCTACCTCATCGTCTCTGCTGCGGCACCGCTGTCTGCCATGATCGGCACCGTGCCACTGGCGTTCGCCTTCGGAAATGCTTCCGGTGTCCCGGGTGCGTTCGCCTTCGCGGGACTGACGCTGCTCTGCTTCTCCGTCGGCTACGCCGTGATCGCCCGCAGGACCGGTGGAGCGGGAGGCTTCTACGCCGCGGTCGCCGACGGCCTTGGCCGCCCGTCCGGCGTGGCCGGCGGTTATGTGGCTCTGCTTGCGTATAACTGCGCGACCATCGGATTGGTGGGAGCTCTCGGATATTTCACCAGCCTGGTGCTCGACGGGCACGGAATCCATATCGCCTGGCAGCTGTGCTCAGCGGTCGGTATCGCAGCGATGGCCGTACTCGGATACCGCGAGATATCGATCAGTGCGTGGACCGTGGCAGCACTCATGACGGGTGAGATCGCGATATTGCTGGCTCTCGACATCGTTGTGATCGTCAAAGACGGCACCGCTGCCCTGCCAGCTGTTTCCTTCAAGCCACATACGGTCTTCGGCCCGGGGTTCGGCGTCTCCTTAATGTTCGCCTTTGTGTCGTTCATCGGTTTCGAGTCAGCCTCGCTGTACGGAAGGGAGACGAAGGACCCGAAGCGCAGCGTTCCGCGCGCCACGTACATCGCGGTGACGCTCATCGCAGTCTTCTATGCCTTGACCAGCTGGCTGGCGGTAGGTGCGATCGGCACCAGCGCCCTGCGCCGGACCGCAACCGAGCAGATGGGCAACCTGTTCTTCGACCTCGGTGCCAGCTATCTCGGAAACTCAGGCAACACGGTGATGCAACTCCTGCTCTGTACAAGCCTGTTCGCTGCGGTGCTGGCACTGCACAGTGCCGCGAACCGGTACGCCCAGGCACTGGCCGAGGATGGTCTGCTTCCCCGGTCCCTGAGCACGTTGCACCCGCGGTACTCCTCGCCGTATCGGGCCAGCGTTCTTCAGACGGGGCTGTGCATAGTGGCGCTCGTGGTCTTCGCCTCGGCTGGACTCGATCCGTACACCAGCATGACGACCAGCATGCTCGGCCTCGGCACGCTGGGCATCGTGCTTCTGCAAGCGCTGGCGGCCCTCTCCGTCCTGGGCCTGCGCCTGCGGCGAGCTCCGCTCGGGCTGTGGCAGGGAGTCGTGGCGCCGGCGCTGGGTTTCGTCGGCCTCGCCGCCACCTTCTGGCTCGCGCTGGAGAATTTCGACCTGCTGACCGGTGCTACCAGCGGCCCTATTGCGGCGCTGCCGTGGGTACTGCTGCCAGTGATCGCCGGGGGCATGGGTTATGCGTTCTGGCTACGCTCAGCGCGGCCAGACCGGTACCGGCGCATAGCCGTCGACCACGTTGGCGGCGACAACTCCCCCGCCGGGCTCCAGGGCGACAACGCCATCCAGTCATCGATTCGATAGCCATAACGTCGGCGGTCTTGGGGGCAACCCAAGACCGCCGACGTTCGCTTTTGCGCTCATCTCCACGAGGAGGCGGCATTGTCAGCTCAGCTGATGAGCTGCTTAGGTGAGCGCCGAGGGATCGTAACAGGGAGAGAGGCTGTTCATGTGCTGTCGGGGGGACTTGGATACCCGGCAACTCAGCGTCGAACCCGCGCCACTCCATCGCCAGCCATGGCTTTCGATGGGCACCGGGCTGGCTCACGCCCGGGAACGGGACTCATCAATAGGCAGACACGCAGTCGTCGGCGCTACTACCCATGTCCGCGAACGTGTCCGGCGGTTTCGAATTTCCCCCACCATAGAATGCGAGGTCCATCGTGCGGTCTCTTCAGCATGCAAAAGTCCGAATCGTTGTCGTCGGAGACTGGCCCGCGGTCGGCCGAGCGCGCGGCGCGCGGCGCGATATCCGAATCTGGGAGTGCGGGGACCCGGAGAAACTGCCTGAGGTGATGGACGAAACTCAGGCGGACTGGCTGGTGATCGGCCCATGGGTCAACACGAAATTCTGGAACCAGGCGAGTGCCTGTTCGAAAAAGTCGGGAATGCTCACCCGGCTCGCCATTCTCGGCCCGGTGAGTGATCCGGAACTCACCGTCTCCTGGATACGGCAGGGAGTTTCACTGTACCTGGAGGAGAACAGCGGATTAGACAAATTGATATCAGCCATACGATGTTCGCAGGAACATGACGTTCAAGTAATCGATCCCTGCTTCATGCGTCAGTTGGACAGGTGCTCGTACAAACCTGACGGGTATGACCTCACTCACCGACAGCAGGAAGTTCTTGGCTTAGTGGGAAAGGGAATGCGAAACCAAGAGATTTCCCGAGTACTGAACATCAGCAACAGTACCGTAGAATATCACGTGCGACATCTGCTCGCCAAGTTTGATGTCAGTAATCGTCTTGAACTGGTTTCCGCCGCCGCCCGTGAGGTTCCCCATCCAAGTGACGGAGTGCATATAAACCATCTCTCTTCCTGACCGTACCGCTAACCCAGTCGGACAAGATGCAGGTCGTACTGCACGACAGCGGCACTGTGTCCGGCCAGGGGAATTCCGATCCGCTTCGCGGCTCACACCGCAAGTGACGGACTGAATTCCTCTGCAGGAGAGCCGGCCGATGCGGCGGGTCACTCGCGCCAAGCCTAAGCTCCTTGATGTCCCATGACCAGATCGCGTGTCCTGACAATATTCTCAGACGCTGGCACGGATTCCTCCAGCAGCATCGGATCGTGTCCCAGTATGGCGTTCTCGTACCATCGCAGCATTGGTGACGGATCGACGCCGATTTCTTCATTAAGGCGATGGCGGAACTGTCGGTAGACGTTGAGCGCATCGATGTGCCGGCCGGAGCGATATAATGCCACCATTAAAAGGCGACAGAAATTCTCCTGTGTCGGGTTCTCGGCTGACACCTCGGTCAGTTCGGGGATGATTCTGGCATGCCCATCGGCCTTCAACTCCATTCCGAATAGAAGCTCGAGCGCGGATATTCGCGCTTCCTCGTACCGTGAAGCCGCGATCCGGCACAGCGGACCTCCCGTGAACCCGCTGAAAGCCGGGCCTCGCCACAGAACGAGTGCTTTGCGTAGGTCGTTTATGCTACGGCGCACGTCGCGGTCCCCCGCGAAGCGCAGGGTCTCGACGGTGTTGAGGAAGACGTGGGCGTCCAGTTCCCCCTGCTGAATGTTGAACTGATACCCAGATACCGTGGAGACGATCCGCGGCAGCGATTCGTTCTCACTTTCCACTCGGGCCAGGGTGCGACGTAGCCTGCTGACCTGTGCTTGCAGCGCGTTGTGCATCTTTCTCGGCGGTGTTGTCCCCCACAATTCTTCCGAAAGAGTTTCGACAGTCACTGTCCGGCCGGCAGTGGCCATGAACGACGCGAAGAGAAGTTGCTGTATGGCACCCTTCGGGCGGATCGCATGGTTTTCGCCTCGAATCTCGGTGGGGCCGAGTACGAAGAAAAGCATAACTCCTCCACGAATTTTCGAAGTGCTCCAGATGGACAGATGCGGTGTAACGTTTCAAATGAAAGATCATTTCCTTCTTTCGCTAGCCTAAAAAACTTCCTTTCAGGCCTTGAAAGACCGCTGAAATCAATAATTTTCGGTTCGGCGGGACAGGCGGTTGATCAATCATCGAAAAGCTTGGAGCTTCGGACTGGGTGTCTTGCCAGCCTGTTAATTTGAGCAGCGTTAGTGTTGGCCGGAATTCATGAAATCTGTCCCTACGCCAGCGCGCGTCCGTGCAGACTTCCAGCGTGTTGGTGTGGGCGGCTGCGGCTGTCGAGACAGTTCTGCAGGGGGAGAAATCGTACTGCCCTGCTCGGAAAATCTAGGGGCCCTGCCGATGAGGACCGGTCGATACCGGACGGGTGAAGGCTCCACGTCCGCATATACACTCTCAGCGGCTTCTGAGGATTGAGAGCCTGGTCGCATGGAATGGTGCCCAAACATAAGCCCCCGGTAAATTCAATTTCATCAGGCTGGCCACTTGAGGTTAGTGCATGTGCGGGTACAGTGTCCACTGAGGAAACGCTTAAGCGCTGGTCCGTGTGTTTCGCATGGGATCACGGCAGAGTCGTGAACAGAAACCGGGTTCCTTCTGAGCTGCGGTGACGGAACTCCCGAAGGACGCTTCCACTAAGCGGATGGGGCCCTTTCGGGAGAAGAGTCCCGAGCCCAAAGGTATTTTAAAGTATTTTGATCTTGGATCGGCGCTGGTCAGTCGATGCCGTGGAGATCGAGTGGACAGAGGACGCCTCGTAGTGCTGCTATCGGGAGCACCCTTTGCAACCCTGGCGGCCTCACACCGGACAGTCCATTCATTCCTGCCCCCACGGGATGTAGCCCAGGTCCAGATGCTTGAGGCGGGCCAGGCGTTGCATCCTTTCAACGGACGCGCAGGTGAACAGGCGCTTCGCCGAGTGTTCGCCGTACTGCTCGATGTGGTCGAAGACGACCTGGTGGTCGTGGGCGGCGCGGGTGCGCCAGTCGAGGACTTGCTCGCGGGTGAGTTCCTCGAGGACCAGCTCCTGGCCGACGTCCTCGCCCTTAGGCTCCAGTGCCAGTGTGACGATCGACGAATGCGGAGCGGGCGGTACGAGCGGGGCCAGCGCGACCGTCTCACTGGTGGCAGCCTGCGTCGTCGCGGCGCCGGCACGAGCCTTTGCGGCGGCTCGGCGGGTCCTGGCCTCCTCCCGCTTGTGCGCTTTCACCCACGCCTGGGCAGTTACGGTGTCGTGCAGCTGCCGCTCGATTGCGGCGCGGCGCTCCGCTTTGGAGGCGTGCGGCGTGACGGCGTCGACGGAGGCTGCCACGCGGCGCCGCTGGTCTCTTCGGTCGTCGCGTACCTCATCGCATCGCGGGCACTCTCGGCCGGAGTCGAGTAGTGCGCCCTCGTCACACCTCACATCGCCACACATCTGACGTTGTGGGAGCCCCCGCTTGAGCATCCAGCCCACCGGGTTTTTGATCGGCGCACCGAGTCGGATCTGATCCTCCAGACGCCGCGCCAGTCGGTCGGCGAGGACCCGCGGCGCTATGGCCGGACCGGCGAAACCCTCGACTGTGGTCAGCTCGGTGCGGACTGCAGCCTCCACCAGATGGCGGGCGGCCGGGTGTTCAAGGCGGGCCCACAGCGGCTGGATCGGGGCTAGAGCGGCCCTCAGGTTCTCCACCGGCAGTGGAACCCTCTTCTGTGGCCGGCTGCCTTGACCCGTGATGCTCCCGGTTCGCACGGGTTCGTTGGGCACCGGACCGCGGCCGTTCTTCCCGCCGCTGATCGGCAGGGACTGTTTCGGCTGTTCTCTGCGAAACATGCGGCCAGCGACGTTGAGCGGCGTCAGCTGGCCGCAAGCGTCCCCTCCGGCGATCTGGTTCTCGTGCTCGCGCGCACGTTTCGGCTGATCGCCGTACTCTCGACGGCCTTCGCCGGAAAAGCCACCAGAGACAGGGGGACAAGACGCGAGAGTGACTAAAGAAGTGTGGTCTGCGTGGAACTCTGCACCATCGGGACGCTCCTGAACTTCCGGCTCAGAGGTGGCTTCACCCTCGTACGTCCCAGATATGCCAAGGGCACCAGCCATCGCGGCCAGAGCATGATCTCCGGCTGCACTATCGGGACGCTCCGATAAGACTGGTTTCCTCCCCTGGACAGCTTCCGCCGGTGTGCGTCTGGCCCGGCGGTATGCCCGGGCGACCGGCAGCACCAAGACCCGGCCACGGCCGTTCATCCGTGTGCCCGTCGTCCTCCGCTCCCGCTCAACGACACCGGCCTCTGCCAGCCGAGCCAGCACCTTCCGCGTGCCGTACGGCGAACAGCCCAGCAGGCGCGCCAGCGTTGCCGCCACGCGTCCCTCTCGCTTCACGACGGATCCGCCGCACAGATTCAGCCAGCCCGACGCTCGCGTGTTCAGCACCATCAACAGCAGCCCTAGCCGGTCGGTGGCAGCGCCTTTGCCCGTACGGCTGGCCAGTATCCCGGGAGGGATCCGTTCCCCGTACTTGGGCGCCCATCCCGGCCCGAACAGCGCCTCAATCAGGCGCAGTAGTGTCGCCAGCTCTACCTTCGATAACGCCAGCGGATGAGCCGCATCACCGCTGTGGCGGGCTCGCCACAGCGGCATGATCAGACAGGCAAGCCCTGTCGGCTGCCCTTCAGTATTGGTGACCACCTGGGTGTGCAGCGCGCCCGTCTTCCGCAGCGTGGGTAGCACTTTGTGGTGCACCGTCGACTCCGACATGCCTAGCCACCGGCCCAGCTCCGAACCCCAGATCGACGTCTGGTTGTCGTCCTCGCGGCCTTGAGGAGCCCGCGACTTCGCGTACAGCACTACTGCCGATAATCGAGCAGCATCCCCGAGCCCGGCCAGTGACGGGTCCGCTAACAACGCCTGCACCGCGGCGAACAGCCGTAACCTCATCCCCCGACCGAGCCGCACCGCATCGGTCGGACCATCATCCGACACCGGCCGCGATGTATCCCGTTGCCGGGGAACGGTTGGAGAGTCGACCGTGTCGGCGATGGACTCCGCTAGAACCGGGGACCACGCCGTGCCCTCACTCACAGAGATACTCTTGAAGCCAGGCGGCGTGCCGACAGAGCGCGATCTATGCGATGGTGAAGTGCCGTGGTGCCTGTCAGGTTCCTGTGGGGCGAGATGCTATTGTTTGTAACGTTTAAAGCGAAGAGGGAAGCTCCCGACCTTTGGTCAAGCTGACAACACTCGCTGAGTTCGTGCACTATGGCGTCAACGCCTTCCAGTGTGCATGGTCCGACTGCGGCCGAACCCCTTCAGGGGCCTCGACCTCGATCGAACCGTTCATGTGGGTGGTGTGTTGGAGCCCCTTCCACGAGGAGCCGGGCTGCCGGACGAAGAATCAGGGGCGACTCCTTCGCTTGTTGATGACTCGGACGGGTGTTCCGAAGGCCCTTGCAGAGGTCGACGGAACGAGCTGCAGAGACACCCTCTTGCGGAGGGATGACTGCGGTGTTGCTGGTCCCTGCGGACCGGTTTTGGCAGACGAAGAGCAGTTCGATGAGCTGGAGCCCAGAACCGGGTGCAACCGGAGACTGGGCGGCTGATCTGGATGATGAGGCGGGCCGCGCGAGGCCATGGTGGATTGAAGTCCATTCAATTCATTTGGCGCGCGCGGCCAGTGGTGGCTTATGTCACCCCGGCCCCCTTGATTCCGAGGCTAGTGTCGGCACACCCAAGTGCGCACCCTGCGGTGTGCTCTTGGAGCGGCACAGTGACGCGCGTAGCCTTCATCCCGCGATCACCTCCCGCCAGGTGTCGCCCAAACGAGGCCTAGCCCCGTTCGAGAGCCCCCGCAGACCATGCCCGGTCCTGGGGGCTTTCGCCATAGTCGACCAAGTCTCCGCACAGCCTAGCCCGAGAACCGAACATGGCTACGAAGCAATTCCGACAGCGGCCACCAAGAGTTCCCCACATACGGCCAGTTGCGGTGGCCACCAGGAGTAAGTACCTGGTGCAGGGGCACTTCGCTGCCCGGATGGCCCCATAAGCGGTGTGACCGACCCGTGCCCACGCCTGGCGGCCGTCTTGCCAGTGTCTTCCTCGCCGGGTGGGCCAGGGCTTCTGTCGTGGCCTGGAAACGGGGCCGGTGAGCGCCCCCGCAGTTGGTAAGGGCCATCAGGGTCCCGGCAGCCATCCGTACAGCGTTCGGAAACTCGCGCAAAGGTTCAGGTTTCCCCGAAGGGGCGTCAGTGCTCGGGCTTGATCGCTACGGTCGGTCCATGACACGTGACGGTATGGTCGCGGACGGCGCACTCCGCGCGGCATGGGACTCCTACCAGTTGCTGGAGGAGCGTATGTCCGTCGCCGAGCGCACCCAGGCCCGGCAGCGGATCAAGGAGGCCATCGATGCCCACGGGCAGGGCGAACTGGCCCGCGGCAGCGTTTTCCTTGCCGCAGTCCTCGCCACCTACCTGCCCGACGATCCCAGCCAGGGTGGCATGGACCCGCTCAGCGAACTCATCCCTGGCGTCGTCCGCAAGCTGAACACCAGCAAGCGGGTCGACCCTGCCCAGGCACCCATGGTCGCCGGTGTCCTCACCGCCGCCGTCCTGGGC
>Ga0307516_10003855_pt1 | contig 18963 bp, 21 predicted proteins | sample 19_EM_MG_FD_203310 | JGI IMG/M metagenome (GOLD analysis project Ga0307516, IMG submission 203310) | Populus trichocarpa ectomycorrhiza microbial communities from riparian zone in the Pacific Northwest, United States - 19_EM | ecosystem: Host-associated > Plants > Roots > Unclassified | place... | reverse complement strand
TGCAGCGAGGCAGTGTTGAGGTTCCTCATGGCAACGGACGTGGGGAAAATAGTCCTGCCGGCGGAAGAAAGAGAGGATATGGAGGGGAGTGAGGTGTCGGAGTGTGAGCTCCAGGAACGCCAGGAACAAGAAGACAAGCGGAGGGCGGAGGCGGAGGCGCTGGGCGCATGGGGGGAACCTTTGTTCCTGCCCATCCCACCCTTCATGGCATTGGCGGGAGAGTAGGGAGAGGCGGCGATTTCCTTTGTCTTTTCTTTGGTCCACATCGACTCTCTTTGGGACAGGCCTGGGTGGAGGGCACCGGGATGCTTGCACTGTGCCGCCATGCGCGGTTTGCGGCGGGGAAACGGACTGTATATACCCCTCGTCATGATCTAACTAGGTCGCACACGAGTAATGAATAAACAAAAAAAAAAAAAGAAAAGCTGTGGATCCGTTGGAATACTATTTCAAGCGAGGCGTCAACTATCCAGGCAGAGAAGCCATTTAAACGCTACATCTGGCGAGTCATCAACTATCCAAGCAGATTATCCATTCGAACGCTACGTCTGGTGGGGCGTCCACTATGCGCACAAAGTAAGTTTGTTACTTCCATCAAAACGTAGAAAAGAGAAGATATTATCTTTTCCACGCAGCAGATCCGTTCGAACGCTACATCTGGCATGGCGTCTACTATGCATGCAAAGTAAGTTTGTTACTTCCGTCGGAACGTAGAAAAGAGAAAGTATTATCTTCTCCACGCAGCAGGTCCGTTCGAATGCTACGTCTGGCATGGCGTCTACTATCCACGCCAAGTACTATCGCAACTTCTGTTCGGACGATACTTCTGGCATGGCGTCTACTATCCACGTGGAGTACATACGCATCCATCGTTCGAACGCCACCTCTGGCGGGGCGTCTACTATACACGCAAAGTACGACTGTTACTTCCGCCAGAACGTCGAAAAGAGAAGGTATTATCTTTTCCATGCAGCACTTCCATTGAAACGCTACATCCGGCGGGACGTCTACTATCCACGCCAAGTACCTTCGCAACTTCCGTTCGAACGCTGCGTCTGGCATGGCGTCTACTATCCACGCAGAGTAAGTTTGTTTTTTCTGTTGGAACGTAGAAAAGAGAAATTAATATCGTCTCCACGCAGCAGGTCCGTTCGAACGCTGCGTCTAGCATGGCATCTACTATCAATGCAGAGAATCTTCGCAACTTCTGTTCCAATGCTACGTCTGGCATGGCATCCACTATCCACGCAATGTATCATCGCAACTTCCGTTCGAGCGCTACGTCTGGCAGGGTGTCTACTATCCACCCAGAGAATCTTTGGAACTTCCGTTTGGACGATACCTCTGGCGTGGCGTCCACTATCCACGCAGTGTACCATCGCAACTTCCGTTCGAACGCTACGTCTGGCGGAGCGGCTACTATCCACGTCGCGTACGTACGCAATCTTCGTTCAAACGTAGAAAAGAGAACTAATCATTCGCTTCACGTACGCTCAATCTGTCATTCCGGCAATATCTAACTTTCAGCCATTAATTTAATACTCAACGCATGGCATTTAGCGCTGCGTAGTTGTACGGACATAATACAACACTAGATGTTCACTGTGTTCATACAAATCTCAGCAATCTTTTAACACGAGGAGAAATGTGCTCCCAGTGGCTAGTAAACCTCATTCCATGTAGCTAAATCAATGTGGCTGCTCACCAACCATCCTTTATGCTTTATTCCGGAGCAGTCTGGCTCCTCCGGAATCAGATGCGCTGCACCACCAATTTTATCACTGCTGATCACAGCGTAGCCACTACCTGTCATAGGTTTGATCACTTTCACCATGCTGGATGCACTTTCAGGGATACCGCCTGCCACCGGGGTCGTTGTTTGGACGAACGCGCACCAAAAGGGTCCTCCTTCAGCAGAAAGCTTGAACATCTTTAAAAGACGGTACGGCAGACGTCCCCGAAGCGCGCCATATGCTGGTTCTTGATCCTCGCGTCGGTTGGAAGCCTTGACCCAGACCCAGTCGTGGCGTGCTGGTTGACTGTACCAGGACTTTTCTTCCGTGCATTGAACGTATTGGGTCAACTGCTCACCGTACATATTTGTGAGCGGGATTCGTATTCCGTGATGGACGTTTACCCCACACTGAAGCAGGTCTTTGGGACTAATTTGGATCTTGCGGGAAAGAAAGAAGCGATTCGTGCCGTGGCGTAGCTCGTTCTGTAGGGAGTCATCACGTACAGATTCGAGTAGCTCAGCGAAGGTGATGATCTTTCTCTGCCCAGAAGAGCTTTGCTCTGAACTAAATTACACGCCAGCTAGAGAATCTCCGATGGAGTCTCTACCACTCTCGACATTGTCACCTCTCATCGCCGCAATTCTCGTCGCCGCCATATTGAGCCTCCGTATCGTAAATGCATCGCTCCGTTGGTAGTATTCGATCATCTGACTGTAGATATTGCCGGACCGGTTCGACTTGTTGTACGGATCCTTTTGTTGAAGATTATGGCCGTTGTGTGTGTATGTGTGTGTGCGTTCGCCTACTTCGGCTCAAGGTAGTTCTTCTTCTTCAGAGCGATGGATGAGAGGAGGAGTGAGCGAGATGAAGTTCTTCACTATGAGGATGCAGAGACAATGGGGGGGGCGACAATCTTTCGTTTTCTATGTATATGGTTGTAAGAGTTATCGAGTCTCGCTCTGCTCGCTCGCCGCTATACTACTGCCATGCTTGGCGCCCAGACTGCACTAGTCGCTGACTCCCAGCGCCGTGCGTCCGGCGCCGTGCCTCCAGCGACGTACCTCCAGCGCCGTGCCTCCAGCGCCGAGAAGCTTTTCCAACACCTTTAGTTGAGTACGGTGTGAACTTTCTCCAGTCTCGGTAGACCATTGCTTGAGAGATCCATAGCGTCGTATCTGCTCGCCAAAATGAAGCAGAGGATGAATCTTGGGAAAGTTGAAATCACTGCCTTCCTCGTGGTATTCAAACATTTCAGCGTTGATAAACGTCTGCCACTCTTTGCACAGCCTTTCCTGCTTGGTACCCGCTTTTCCTTGCATTGCCTTACCTCACTGCTCCATCAACGTCTTCCGACGCTCCTTGCCCTGGTCGGATACCTTCTTAGTGATCCGGAATTGGCAAAAGACACGCTTGAAGGTGTGAAAGCGTTTCAGTGCCTCGTCCATGAGTTCCAAGGTCTCTCCATCATGGGATTCGTATTGAGCATAGAAGTAGAACTCCACAATAGCTCGGCAGCACTCGATTGCCTCATTGAAAACGCCACGTTGGGTAGAGGATGGATTTTGTAGAGCGCAGCGTAACACCCCAACAAGAAACTGAGACATGGTTTTGATCTTCTTGCACTGCCAACTCGACACCTCCCCATATGCCTTCTGAGGTTGCGCCATATCGTGGTATGGTGGTACCGACAGCCAGATGTTATTGAATGCCTTGAGATGTTTATGCTGCTTGAGGAAGTCCTGAAGCCATCCCAGGAGGTGCTTCGACATTCCCAGCTACATTGTATGCAACAAGTCGGATTTCGGGAGGTCACTGACAATGCAGTCGAGATACCAGAGAACATTCGAACCTTGGTGGACCCTGGGGCGCGTAAGACGTGCCTTCGCCGCCGCGCTATTGGTATCGCCGAGCATTCTGTAGAGGGTGTGATCCCGACACTCATAAGGTTTGACGGGAAATTCGCCCATTTCGTCGTGTGGGCATTCGCACCAGTAGCAAATGCCATTCTTGATGTTGTGAAGGTCTCGGTGTTCTGGGTAGTCTGCGATCCAGGCGGTGGGCGATGCAAAACAGCGCCTGAAGTAGTCATTGGCACATTGGGCGTAGAATAGGTGGCGGTCCGCATCCATTAAGGGCCCAAGAACATGACATAAGACGTGTTGCTGTATCATTCAATTGTGCTCCTTCTGAGCATTTAATTGAGAGATGGGAATATCGCGCATCGTATGTAACACTCGGGTGTTTCACCAACGGCACAATCGCCCAGGTGGTCACCAACAGTCTTTCACCCTTGAGCGGGCAACACTTGTATGATGGCAGCGGAGCGACCATGTAGTTCGGAAGGATTAGCATGGGAGCGGTTGGGAAAATTCACTACGAGATTCGGGTTCGAAATATCACTAGAGAGTTGATCCCAGAAACAATGTAATATTGTTAAGGTTCAACTTCCGACTGATTGTTGCTGATGCCTCTCTACATAGGAAACCGGCGTTCTTTAAATGTCGCGCCGACTCTTTGGCTGTCTGCCCTCGGGCTGACTCAGGAAGCGCAATACCTCGGTATTATGCAGCAGCTACTCTCCTCGTCCGAGGGAGATAGGGTTGATTGGGACGTGGCACTGATTGATATGTATGGACCCAGAAGATCTTCGATCCGGGTACTTGCGAACTATCTTCGTTTGTACCCCCTTGTAGGCGTCGTCACCCTCGTGCTCCTGTCCGCAGCCCTTACTGGCTAAATACTTCTAAGGTGCATTCTGGGTCGCAATCTATGAGTCTAGATGCTTCCAGGAATGTCTGGTGACGTCGGTACAAGTGCCGCAGCAATCGCAGCTAACTGAAGAATACATCTCTGTAACTTGGCAAGTTAAGGTCTGATCTTCTTTAAACAACTGATAGTTTTTTTGGTTATTCTTTACTCGCAACCGATCCATAGGATCATGGCGAGGCCGAAGGCCAGGCCCCCGCAGCGCGAAGCGCGACCGCGGGGGTCCCGGCGTCGACAACCTCCATCGGCGAAAACCGAGCGATTTATAATCATAGACGAGAGGAATGTCGTCTCATAAGAGGTTCCAGTTTAAGCAAACGGGGTACGCGCTGAGGCCTACCCGCAGCCTATAGATGTAGGCAAAGAACGATTTTTCCAACAGTCTAATACTAGGCCGTACTATGGGGAAACATGGGTCAAGTTTGCCGGTCCTCGACCTTGTTCTGCCCATTGCGCAGCGAGGTTGACTACGGCCTCGTGGGTGTATTGGTATTGAACGCTTTCGCTCCCACTTACACCTCACTACCCAGGCCCTAACCTGGTGTAGTCATTGTGGTATTTCATTGTCGAAGGGCAGCATTGGTTTTCCATGCCAGAGGCCCGGTGGGGGAGTTTTGGTTTCACATGCTCGCCTTCCAGCTCCCATATACACCCACCGCCGGATAGCTTGCGCTCCCACTTGCTCCCCAACTCCGACATAAGGCTGATTGGCCCGCCGCTTGCTGAAGGCTGCCGAATACTCCCATGACCCCTCCCCTAGCGTGAAGCCCAGATGTTGGCCACCGCAAGAAATCCTATCCCCTGGTCAAGTTTTTGACGAGTCTATTGGTGTTGAACCTTCCGAGACTCTCTCCGCCCCCAACACGTATTACCCAGTTGTAGCGGGCCCCGGCCGTTGCATCCATTCGAACATCTGGGACACAGCGGAAAAGGGACTCGACACGGTGGTTCCAGGGCGTACTGGCTAGTGGGTGCAGGCCCCCAGCGGCCATACGAACTAACACTCAGATGCGCGGTCGATGCAGTGGTTCCCTACTGTTGCGCTTTCGCTCCCACCTACACCCGTTGTCGTACCTTTCGCGCGTACCCACCAGGCTGGGGTGCTTTGTTGGTCATCCCAACACCGCTCAATTTTTATCTCGGAGCTGGAGAGCTCTTTAGCCTCGAGCTTGAGGGATCTGCTCAGTTTTCATATACCTGGAGCTGGGTACTCTGATGCTTTTACCGGCGTCTCAGGCCCCCCAGCAAGACTTGCGGTCTTGTAGCGCACTGCTCCAGCAGGTGAAGGTGGCCCTCAGGGTTCCTGGGGGCCGTTTGCCGCAGGTAGAGCCCGAGTGGCATCAACAGACGACTAGGAGTTCCCCGGGGTGTCATCCTCAAAGAAAACCCCAAAAATAACCATCGAGCAGTTGGGCGAGTTTAAGGGCTTCCCGGGCCCTAAACAACTGACAGTAGGTCTGGCTCCCCCCATATACCCACCGGACCCGTTCCGCCTCGCGCGTCCTGCACGACCACTAATGAGTTATTTTGTACCCAGAAAAAGTTGACATTTTTGCTGGTGTACGGCAACTAGTAGCTTTTAGTATGGGTCTCGCGGAGGATAACCTTGACACCTCCCAGGAATGTGACCAGGCCTTTACCTGAGGCTGCCACTCATCCCCTTTCCCAATGGTAACCTTGAGTTACCACCTGGCTGCTGTTGGGTCGGTAATACTCCTCTCTTTCAGAGCTCGCCTCTGGCTGTGACTTTTCACTCATGAAATCACACTCGGCCTTAATCCTCACATTGAGTCCGGCTAGTCATACTAATTGCATGTCTTGGGGTGTCACCAGCGCACTGGGTGTAACACTACCCCCCCCCTCACAAGGGTTCGTCCTCGGACCAAAGTTCATCAACCCTGACTGTTATTCCCTCCTTGTTAAAAACCAAAAAACCTAACATGTAGGAAAAAAGGAAAACCTCCTCACAGATAAAACCCAAAAACCTTTAACCAAGGACAACACAATTATCCGCTACATCACACCATGTCCTCGGTGTCTTCTCAGCCATTAAAAACCTGGATCTCGTTATAGCTTCACCAGGAAAAGGTACTGACTCAACCTCGCAGTCAGACCCTCGGATCCTTTGTCGCGTTGGGGTGCTTCCTGTGGAAGGCCCTGATCATCCCTTCCCCTGAGCCTAGAAAATGCTCCAAGAGTTCCTCCGTCCAATTTTCCTCCTCGGGAAACCCCATACAATTTGTGAGGTACATCACGTTGCCGTCCGGATCATAGGAACTCCCCATGATCTCGTCAATCTCCCATTGACCTTCCTCAACATCAACATCCATCTCATCAGCCTCATTCCTAACCCTCTCAGGGTCAGGTGGAGCACGGCTTGCCTTGCTCGAAACACGATATGCTTCCAGCAATAAGATATGAAATTCGTTCTGGAATCTCCACCGCCTTGGTAGCTTAAGTATTGTCGCGTTTGGAGACACAACCTTTTCAATCTCGAACGGACACCTTGCATCTTGTGATTGAGTTTCTATGACTGACGCCGGGTCCTCAGCTTCTTGCTGCTGAGCATCACGAGATCTCTGACCTTCATTTTGGGAGCCTCCTTGGACCTCTTGTCATAGTGATGACTTATTCGTTCTCGAGTATGCTCTAATGTCTTTTTGCAAAACGCATGGATACTGACCATCCAATGCGCATAGTTCCTACCTGCCGGGTTCATTGCCTCGATCTCTACTGGCCATGATGTTTGTGGATGAAAAGCATAGTTCGCATAGAAAGGCGACAGCGCCCTGGCTGTAGTCACCGAGTTGTTGTAGGTGTATTCACCCATTGACAACATCTCACTGTTGAAGATTGCCCGATCACCGTTATCCTTTGATAGTCTCCACAAGTACACAGAAAGAGAGAGAGAAACAAAAAGGGAGAGAAACAGAACGAGATGATTTGATCTTTGAAGTTTTATGGAACGACTCAGATAGGTGCGTTCGGTCCCTTTTATTGCTATGTCGAAGTATATAAGAGTGGAGAAGGAAGAATGCGAAAGACGCTGCTATGGAAGAGTGCCAAGCCGTCGTTACCAGGCATTTCGTGGATATCGTTTGGCTTTTCTTGTTTGTAGCTGTTTATTACTGGGGTTCTTAATCTGTTATCTCTTGCCATTGCCGTTGCCATGGCGTTGCCGTTGCTATGGCATTGCTCCCCACGGCGTTGCTGCCGCCGCCGTTGCTGCGGTGTCGCTTCCGTCGGCACGCCACACCGGAGCGGCGAGAAGCAATTCCAACAAGCCCCCTCTTCTCGTGCTCCGTACTTGAAATCCACCAAATCAAGAACAATCCCAAATAAAAAAAAAAAAAAAAAGCAAAAAAAAAACAAACCCATTAAATCCTCGTCGACCTCATTAAAACCTCTGCAGTGAAAACCTCGTGGGAAAAACACTTGCTAGTAGGAAAAAGAGTGCCGACTCATGCTTGCTGACAGGATGCAAGAACATGCTCAACAAAGAAACCTTCTTTCCTCTTCCAATTCCTTATCACCCGCACCCCCTTTTCTTCGCCAAAGAACCGCACCCCCTTTTCCTTTTCAAGATCGGCATCATTCATCGTATTCGGGTTGTCCGTCGTCGGGGCCGAATGCAGTGAGATCGGTGAGTTGCAATAGTCGTTCCTGTCGGGGAACCGCGAGAGGTTTCATCTGCAGATCGGCAGGATTAGACTCTGAGGTAACGTATTGAAACTTAACTGCGCCTTTCATCTGTTCGTCTTTAACATGTTGATATTTTACGTCGATGTGTTTTCACTTTTGCCGTACGACTCCCAAGGTAATCAATTTGATGGCACCGTCGGTACTGGTCCATCAACAATCTTTACTGCCATTCCTTCTGCTGCCTCCTTCATCATACGCCTGAGCCAGAGGCTTTTCTGGGTGGCGTGTGAACAGGCGATATATTCGGCCTCAAGTGTTGAGTGTGCCACGACACTCTGAGACTTGGCTTGCCAATGAATCATTCCGGACATGACGAGTTCTTCGTTGGCATTGGTGTGTCCCAGCCCAAACACACATCCTCTGACCGATTTGCGAGTCGTAAGGTTTCCTGCCCAATCTGAGTCGGTATATCCGATAATGTTGATGGAGGGTGAGTTGTGAGGCGATTGTGGGTAGGAAGTGAGCCGTCGGTAATGAATTCGAAATTCGGCAGTAGTCTTCAGGTATCGTACTACTCTCTTTGCTGCCGTTACATGCATTTCGAGAGGTTGGACATTGTACTGGCTCAGGGCGGTTACGCTGAAGGCGAAATCCGGTCGACTTCCGAGTGCCGCATACATGAGTGATCCAACCATGGAGAGATATAATTTGCGGTTTGCCTGTTTGTCCTCACAGTGGGTATTGGCCAGATCTGTCGGAGGATCAAGTGGAGACTTAGCCGGTTTTGCAAACCTGCATCCATCAGTCCGAATCGTCGTATAATTGTGTTGATGTAACCTCGTTGACAAATACTGAATCCTCCATCTTTGGTCCTCTCGATCTTGATTCGTAGGAACCGCGTTGCCGCACCCAAGTCGCACATCTTGTACTTCTTTTGCAGCAGCTGCTTGATCCAATGTCCCCGTCCTTCTGCACCATTGTGCGCAATGAGTAGTTCGTGCACGTATAGTACTAGAAGCACTCCTCGTTGGAGGTACAGGTTTGGATCTTCCACTGATTGTCGCAATCCTATGGATTGCAAGTATCCATCGATATCCTCATACCAAAGTCTGGGCGCCTGTTTAAGTCCGTAGAGTGCTTTTTGGAGGATTAAAACGCTTCCGCTGGATGCACTTCCGTTTGATGGACTTTCGTTCGATGCGCTTCCGTTCGTCGCGAGCCAGTCAATTCCAAGTGGCATTTCCATGTAGATGTTGCCTCGGTCAATTCTTGGATTTAGGAAAGCCGTCACCACGTCCATATGATCGACGTCCCAGCTATACTGAGTGGCCAGTGTCAGTATCAATCGGAATGTTACCATCTTAAACACCGGTACGTAGGTTTCGTCGTAGTTGATGCCTTCCTTTTGTTCGTAGCCCTTGATGACTAGTCATGCTTTGTACCGTGTGGATCCGTCCGGATTAATCTTCCTCTTGTAGATCCACTTGCATCCAATAGGCTCTTCCACTGTCCTGTCAGTCATTGGTGTATGGACGGTAGTACCTTTTTCCATGATATCAAAAGTGTGATTCTCCACCAATGCCTGCCATTCCTGGCGTATGGCTTCCTTCCATTGTCTTGCTTGCGGACTTCGTAACGCAGCTTTGTAGGTGAGCGGTTCGCTCTCGTTTTCGCACTCGATAGTCGGTTCCATCTCGGCTTCGTTTTCCGAAGCTTCCTCAATCTCAAGTAGCAGAAAGGCGGACGCAAGGTGTTCCGAAGACGTGAAATCACCCCCTTCTTCGTGAGCCTTGCTTATAATCGCTTCATTGGTTTCAAGGTGTGCCATGCTGTGTGTTTGTGCAGAGACATATTCATTCTTGTCTGTCATTTCAATCAGTCTTGTTCTCAATCATACGGAATATACGTCACCAGCGCTCGCTTTTCTGCAAGATATTCTCGACTTCTGCCCAGCATTCGCTGAATTCAGCAGGTAATGCCCAGCATATTCGCGGAATTCAGCATACAAGTCACCAGAAGTTATCGCTTTCGCAAGATGTTCTCGACTTCTTCTGCCCAGCATTCGCTGATTTCAGCAGGCATCTGCCCCGCATTCGCTGAATTCAGCAGGTATCTGCCCAGCATGTTCGCTGAATTCGGCACACTGCCCAGCATTCGCTGAATTCAGCAGTCATCTGCCCAGCATTCGCTGAATTTGGCAGGTATAACACATATTACGCAGCCGCTCAAAGAGCGATTTCACTGCATGATGAAAGAAATCGGATATTTGTTACTTACTGGTATTCTCTAGACCATGTGCGTCATTCATTTCATGAGTTTCGTCCTGCGCTCCATTGGTCTGTACTTCATCGGTCTGCGCTTCTTCGGTCTGTGCTTCATCGGTGGTGTCTGGAATCTCAATGGCTTCCGTCTACTCTTCTGTGTGTACATTTTCTTCTTCGGCAAACACTACACTCGAGTATTCCACTGCTCGTCCGATTTTTCCCAATTTGAAATCCCAAATTCTCCAGATTTTCACAGTGTTATGAACATATCCCAGCACCATGCACATACTGGAGCAGTTTCCGAATTTCTTCTCCGTTCTCTGAGTGGGTGGAATATGTTTGTATGCTCGGTATCCAAATCGTCTTAAGTGTCCGATTTTTGGAATGGTGCGATACAATGCTTCGTATGGTGACTGGTTGTCTGTCAGACTCGATGTAGGTGACCTTCGATGCAGGTAGCATGCCGTCCTGATGGCTTCCGGCCAAAATATTATCGACACGTTTGCATCCAACATCATACTTCGTGCCTTCGCATTCAGTGTCCGGATCATCCGCTCGGCCGTTCCATTCTTGTGTTGGGTGTACGGGGGGGAGGGTTCAAACGTAATTCCTTTTTCTCCCAGTAAACCTAGGAATATGTTGTTGTTGTATTCTCCGGATCCATTGTCACTTCGGAAACGTTTGATGTGGAATCTCTGTGTTTCCACCCAGGCTTGATAATGTTGAAACTTGGCTGATATTTCTTCTGCGGTTTTTGTGATCAGAAAGTACACCTCAGTGTATCCTGTACAGTCATCAATATAGATGATGTAATATTGGGCACCTCCGATACTGTACTTCATAGGCCCGCACAGATCTGAGTGCACAAGTGCAAACGGCATTCAGGACCGGGTGCCTTAGTACGTACAATATGTTGTTGTTGCTTTGCATGAACACATGTTCGACACAATCCAGGTGTTTCCCAGCAAGGACTCGTGTCCATACGATCCATCACCAGCTCGACATCTGTAGGATCTGTCACCGACTCAACGTCCATGTCCGTAAAGCGCTCGCCTGAGGATTCCAGTAGTCTTGTCAAGTCCTGATGGTTAAGGTGTGCGAGCCGTCGATGCCAAATGTTTATTGAGTGGGAATGTGAAGTTGTTCGTAGCATCATTATTTCGGAGATGTGTGCTGATCAATCCGTTGATAGGATGTACAGGCCATCTTCAAGGTTGGTACCGAGAACTTTTTGTCCTTTTGCATCAGCAATCGAGCATATCCCTAATTGGAATGTTGTTGTGTATCCATGTGAGTCGAGTTGTCCTACTGACAGGAGAAATATTCGGAATTCAGGAAGGAAGAACGCATCAATATCCACTCCTCCCAGACATACTGTTCCTTTCTTCTTTGCTTGTACTTAATGATCATCTCCCAACTTGATGATCATATTCGTTTCCTTAACTGAGTTCTTCCGGAAATCTCGAAGATTGTTGCCGTAATTGTGAGATGCTCCGGAATCAATTACCTGTGATTGCCGATCGATATGACGCCACCATTACCTCCGAGCTGAGGGAGGTAGACCCCGCAAGTCATTGCTGGTTACCAGAGGTATTGTGAGAGCGTCCGTTTCCTTCGTGTCCGTCATGTCCGTTTCCTTCGCGTCCGTCGTGTCCGTTTCCTTAGCGTCCGTCGCGTCCGTCACGTCCGTTTCCTTCGCGTCCGTCGTTTCCATTTCCGTCGCGTCCGTTTCCTTCGCGTCTGTCGCGTCCGTTTCCTTTGCTGTTTCGTACGGCCTGTCCCTTTCTTCTAGCAGGGTAGTCATTCTGGTATCAAGCTCGTTTGTTCTTCTTGCTCCAGCAGTTGGCGGTAGTGTGGGTGCCAGTTTTACACCAATCAGACCACCCCCTTGGAGAGCGCTCATTCCCCTGGTATCGTCCCTGGTAGCCACCTCGCCCACCTCTTCCTCCTTGTTGGGTGTAGAGTGCCTTGGAGACCCCATCAGGTTTGGTTGTCATCGATGGATTCGTCTTGCATTCGTTGAGTGTATCCATCACCTCTTGAACCGTAACTCTTGCGCGAGATTGAAGGATCTCGATTGTGACTGCATAGGCAGGAGGAACAGTCGTGTAGATGTGATTCTTGAGGACCACGTCCGAAACTGCTTCTTCCGAGCCAGCGAGCTCAGTGGTGATGTCAAGCAGTTCGGCGAAGTAGGCGTTGAGTGGTTGTCCTGTAGTAGGACGAAGAGTGCTGAATTTCCGAAAGTGCGACATTCTTCCGATGGAGGAGTTGGCAGTGTTTGTGCGTGCCTCCAGGTCTTCCCATGCCTCAATGGGATCATCTATGCCTTTGATGTACACCTTGACAGCATTGGTACAGGAACCGTAAATGATGGCCAAGGCCTGCAATTTTCGTTGCTTGTGGTCTTTATACGCCTTTCGTGCCAGGACCGTGATTCTGGTGAAGTCGTTGGGTCTTCCCGGATCTTCTGGATCTGCTTCCTTCTCCATCACAACGTCCCAAGCCATTATTCCCTGTAGGACCTTCATACAGTCTTCCTTCCAGGCTGCATAGTTGGTACGATCGAGAAGACGGATGTTGCCCAGCAGGTGTTTGAACGATTCTTCACTCATGATGACGACCGTTGTAGATATGCGTCGGGAGATGTCAAGAGTGGGCAATCGGTCGTCACTAGTTGCAATTCTTCTATCGCTGAGGTGGTTAGCGCTCTATTCCGAGGAGAATGCTCTCTTGAGTGAGACGTAGAGAGAAGGACCTCGAAATCGCCGGCCCCCACGTTTACCACTGGCTCCTATTTATCGCGCGAGAGTTTGGTCGTATGTGGAGAAGTTACGGCCCCGAGCTCATAACCTGTTGAAGATTGCACGATTACCGTTCTCCTTTGATAGTCTTCACAAGTACACAGAGAGAGAGAGAGAAACAAAAAGGGAGAGAAACAGAACGAGATGATTTGATCGTTGAAGTTTTATGGAACGACTCAGATAGGTGCGTTCGGTCCCTTTTATTGCTATGTCGAAGTATATAAGAGTGGAGAAGGAAGAATGCAAAAGACACTGCTATGGAACAGCGCCAAGCCGTCGTTACCAGGATCCCCTTGCCATTGCCGTTGCTATGGCGTTGCCGTTGCTATGGCGTTGCTCCCCACCGCGTTGCTGCCGCCGCCGTTGCTGCGGTGCCGCTTCCGTCGGCGCGCCACACCGGAGCGGCGAGAAGCAATTCCAACACTCACTCCAGTTGTTCTGTTCATAGTTGCAGAGCGTACGGAGGTAGGGTTCAATTGACTGATTGACCCTCTCAGTTTGGCGATCTGTTTGGGGATGGAACGCAGTTGACATGCCTCTTTTTATTTTTAGAATAACCGGTGATAGTCTCCAAAAACTTAGAGGTGAATCGCGCATCTCTGTCTGAGACGATGGTACTAGGCAACCCTTGTAGCCGCCAGACTTCCCTGAGGAATATCCGTGCTAGATCGGCTGCCTTTTTTTGCATCACTCTTCAGGGGTACAAAGTATGACACTGGGGTTGTACCGTAACCGGAGTGTTGGAGAATCAAAAGGGTAATCAGGCTACTTTCGATAATTCACAGCGGAATAATCTTAGATCTTGTGTGTGGGTCTCGGTAGGTTTCGGTGGTGGTTTTTTTTGGTGTTCGTTTCTTAGTTTCTTTCTCTGAGAAGGCTTTCCTTACAGGCTTTATATCTTTGAGGAACGATGTCACGTGTCTTCTCTTGACAGAGTTCGACGCTGGGGTTTTTCATCCGCTTCTCACCGGAGTGGTCCGCGGTTTAGTCGTAGCCCCTCATCTCTCGGATAAGGTCTACTTCCCTCATTGGCCTCGGTCGGTCTAACGATATGCCGAACGTATCCCCGCACCGCGCAATCTCCTCATACCCTGTGGGTGAGCGGATTACCGCCCTATCAGAGAAAGAGGAGATGTTGGTTATGACCTCACCCCTCATATCCCATATTTAGTTGCGTTCAACGTCACTTCCCGAGTTTAGCCCCTTAGGTCCGTTACGGCCGTAAGGTCTAATTCCGGGGCTATCTCCCACCTAGACTCCTGAGACTGACTAACTCACTTTTTCTCCGGCAATTGCGAATTCCCCGTGACTTCCTCCGTCATCCCTTGTACCGTTTTTCCCTCAGGTGTAACACAACCTCCCCCTCCTCCTAGCCTCGTCGCGAGCGCTTGATCCGATCCTTTTCCCCAGCAGCCCTTTTCTTTCTGGAAGTGTATTCGTGGGACATAGTGGTGTTCATGCCCGTGACTGCAGTCCTCCGCCCCTGCAGCCCTCCCAGTCACCGGATGCGAAATTTGTTGTGCACTTCCTCCGCGAATGCGAAGAATGCACTGCCTCTCGGAACCGCCGTCTGGCGATGGCAGCCACCGTCAATACGACTGCCGAACCGGACGCTGCTGTTCCCAACGAGCAGTCAGAAAACTAGCTGTCCCATGCCAACCGGTTGGCACCGGTATGGGACATTCCCCATTGTTTTCGTCGTTTCCGTGTTTGCAATTGCCTGCTGTAGTTGGTCGAGGGGTGGAAGAATGTGAATTAGAAGGAGAGTATCTTTTTGTTGCAGCTACTCTCCGTAACAGTGACCATTCTATCTAAACTTCTGCAATGATTGACACAGGCGCAACGGGCTTTGCATTTATCGACGAAAACTTTGTATGCCAACACAACTTTCCCTGCTACTGACTCAACCCTCCCCGAGATATCGAAGTAATCGATGGACGACCCATCGAATCCGGCCAAATCATGCACCTCACCAAGATTTCCTGTCAAATACAGGATCACACCGAAATGTTAACCGCTTTCATCACCAAGTTAGGACACTTCTCGCTGGTTCACGGGATTCCTTGGCTCCGAAGAAATGCCGTCGTTACCGATTTTGTCAGTAATTCGGTCCGATTTCAGTGACCCGACCACCGAAATCCACCGGCGGCACCTCGAGTGGCATTACAGACAATAGGCGTCTTGCCGAAGATGACAAACGTGGCAACCGAAGTGCTGAAAGGAACTACAACGCCACGTCCGGGCGTGGCACTGGAGCCACCGGACGTGGCATCGAACCTCAAATCTAAGTCTCCTGCGATTTGCGTAATCGCTTCGGCTTCCTTGAAAAAACTAATCCGACGAAAGATCGGTTCAAATCTTTGCTATGAGCTTGTACGACATCAACAAAGCTCTTGAAACGCATACACTGAACCCGCAAGACACAGAGCAGGCAGAGCCTCGCGACTATGAGTGATTGAAATCCCTAATCCCTCCCGAATATCACTCGTTCCTTCCCCTGTTCTGCGAATCCATTGCGAATAAGTTACCTCCGCACCGCCCCTACGACCACCGCATTCCCTTGAAAGAGGGATTCGAACCGCCCTTTGGACTGCTATATTCCCTTGCCCGTCACGAGTTAGAAGCCTGCAAGAAATGGATCGAGGAAAATTTGTATAAAGGATTTATCCGGGCCTCTTCATCTGTTGGAAATGTTGGAAATGCTTCTCACCGCTTGACGTACGGCGTTGCGCGGTATGGAGCTGAGCAGGGCGCGGACTGGGAAAGCGGGGTAAACAGCCCAATAAGGGCTAGCGTGGAGACAGCGATACTTTGTACTTTGTCCTTGCTTTCTCTCTTTCTTCTTTTTCTATATGCTAGAAGATAAGACCGTTCTCAAAATCCGCACGCCACTCTCACTATTCCTCCGCGACAATCAACCAATTGCTTCAAACCCGTTGCTCACCAAGCCTTCTATCTCACTCGTCCTCGCCGCTACATATCTGCAGCATCCCCATGACCAATAAGTCTGCTCGCCTCTGCTGGAAATCACTAACAGTTGTTTAGGTTATGAGCCCGGAGTCGTAACCGCTCCATCCAACGCTCAATCCTCGCGCCAAACGTAACTCTCAAGGAGTTAGCAATACACGCGGGGGCCGGCAAGTTGAGGCCCATTCTTCTACGTCTCCTCTCAATCACCTTGATTTCTCTACCTCCTTCAGAACTAACACGATCGACAACACAATGTCAGATAAACCTTACAAGCATGCCCTCGGAATGATTGTGCTCCTCAAATCGACGAACTACGCAATCTGGAAGCGGAACTGCCGTCGTATCCTTGAGGGCATCCATGCCTGGGACATTGTGACTGGGCAAGAAGAAGAACCGAATATTCCGGTTGGATTCAATGCTGCCGCCATAGCTGAACGTAATGCTCATATCAACTATTTGGATCGTTGAGCACAAGCTGCAGCCAAAATCAGTGGTTCCTGCTCACAGGAAGTTGAGATCGAGCTGGGAGGTATCAGCGACCCTGCAGAAATGTGGACTACTCTGGCTGCTCGAATGGACGCGGTCAGCACTGCTGTTAAACGAATGATGCTTCTCCGTAAATTTCGAGACCTGAAACCCACCACCGGCGAACCGATCCAGACCTATTTCTCGCAGCTGATGGAAATCAAGAATCAGCTGGCTGGTTCCGATGAAGCCATCTCCGATACCTCTTTGAAAACCCATATTTACACCACCCTCCCTACAATGGTCTCCGTTACCGTCGAAATTCTCCAATCTCGCGCCGGCATCTCGGTCCAGGAAGTCATTGATGCCTTAAAAAGGAATGTGAACGCAACAAAGCAATGATGACGAAACCGGACGTCGTATCGGATGCACTCTACAGCCAGCAATCGGGAAAAGGAAAAGAAGGACAATGTCGACAGAAAGGAAACAAATGGTGTTCCCATTGCAAAGCAACCTCTCATGACACAGAATACTACTGGAAGCTGAAGAATCAGGATGGCAAAAAACGGAAACGCGAATTTAACCAAGTCATCTGCTACTATTGTGGAGACGAAGGACATACGCAAAGAGACTGTCCAATCAAGCAGAAAGGTCAGGCCGCTCGTTCTAGAAACCGAGAATCATCTGGCAGACCTAGAGGGGATGGACCTAGTGGATCTGGATCCGGAGAAAATGGAACTAGCAGAAATGGAAACATGCTGGACAGGATTAACGGACGCCACCTGATTGCCAACGAACCCAACAACTCGGAATGACATGAGGGTTCCACCTTGCTCGGCGCAGAGGTAATGGTAGCAACACATCGATCGGCAACACCAAGACTTGGAACCTGGGTAATCGACTCTGGTGCATCCCACAACTACAGCAATGACATCAGAGACTTTCGGAAAGCCTCGCTCATGGAGACCAAGATGTTAATTACACTCGGAAACAACAACACGGTACTAGCAAACAAAAAGGGAATCGTCAGGCTCAAAGGAGTTGTTATGGAAGCGTTCTTCGTCCCAGAATTCCGAATCTCATTACTGTCCGTCAGCCAACTCGACAAATCTGGACTGACAGCGACGTTCCGATCTGGAGTCTGCTCTATCACCGACTCTCAAGGGAAGAGTGTCCTAAAAGGCGGACTGGAAGATGGACGATACACACTTGCAATCAAAGGATCCGCATATGTCACCGAACTAAGATCCTACAACCGCAAAGCCCAGCATTCCACCTCGATTGATATTTGGCACCAACAATTTGGTCATCTTAACTACGTGGACGTGAAACGTATACTCGAAACAACACTGAAAACACAGTGGATGTTACCGGATCCGGTGAGCCTGTGTCAAACATGCATCCAAACGAAACAACAACAGCGAGTTGCCCACACCCGGTCATCTCGTACTTCAATCCCATTCGAACTTATACATTCAAACCTCTGTGGGCCCATAAAAGGAAGTATCGGAGGAAAGCAATACTACATCGTGTACATTGATGACTGTACCAGGTACACGGAGGTGTACTTTCTCATTACGAAATCGGCCACACACACCACCTCGGACGAAACTCAACGCCAAAATTCGCCAAGACTTTCAACCGACACACCAGATTTCACGAGCGCTAAGACTTCACGGACGTCACGATGTCCGGCGAAGCGACCCCATCGAATGAAGCGGCCCCGGTGGTGGCCACTGACATCGACACCTCTCTTGCCAGAGGACTGGTGGGAGACCTAGGAAGCTACAGGGAGGAGGAAATGGAGGATGCGGGTAGCGAGGCCAGCAGCGGCCTCTCTGAGGTAGAGAGCGAGGAGAGCGTGGGGAAGCAGTGGGAGGGAAAAGACAATGGGAGACCGAACTTCAAGCGCGCCGGGCCCGGCGCTGGGAAGGAGCAGAGCACGCAGGAATTCTTCCGGCGAGGCAACGGCAACGCATCGCGTAACGACGACGATTTCTTTGCGACCCCAGGCAAGCAGACCATGAGGGGGGCGCTCGCGCGCTCGCTCTCAGCGGCAGCCCCCAGCAGCCCACAGCAGGTGGGAACGGCTCTGACCCTGAACTCTGCCGACGGTTCCAGCGAGGGGGTGGGAATGGCGGGAAGCAAGGGGGTGGAGGAAAGGGATGTGGCGGCGGATGAATGGGTGGTGTGACCCTAAACCGGGCATAGGAATGCGGGTAGTTTCGTGGAGGTGTATGTTTGCTCACGACGGCAGGATGCCGGCCGGCACCATGCCGAAACAGCACTTTACCGGACGCACCTCGCCGGATCGGC
>Ga0307516_10003854_pt1 | contig 18965 bp, 18 predicted proteins | sample 19_EM_MG_FD_203310 | JGI IMG/M metagenome (GOLD analysis project Ga0307516, IMG submission 203310) | Populus trichocarpa ectomycorrhiza microbial communities from riparian zone in the Pacific Northwest, United States - 19_EM | ecosystem: Host-associated > Plants > Roots > Unclassified | place... | reverse complement strand
TCAGCAATCGAGCATATCCCTGATCGGAATGTTGTTGTGTATCCATGTGAGTCATGTTGTCCAACTGACAGGAGAGATATTCGGAATTCAGGAACGAAGAACGCCTCAATATCCACTCCTCCCAGACGTACAGTTCCTTTCTTCTTTGCTTGTACTTGATGATCATCTCCCAACTTGATGATCATATTCGTTTCCTTAACCGAGTTGTTCCGGAAATCTCGAAGATTGTTGCCGTAATTGTGAGATGCTCCGGAATCAATTACCCAGGTCCTTGTTGTTATTGCCGATCGATATGACGCCACCATTACCTCCGAGCTGAGGGAGGTAGACCCTGCAAGTCATTGCTGGTTATTAGAGGTATTGTGAGAGCGTCCGTTTCCTTCGCGTCCGTCACGTCCGTTTCCTTCGTGTCCGTCGCGTCCATTTCCTTCGCGTCCGTCGCGTCCGTCACGTCCGTTTCCTTTGTGTCCGTCGCGTCCATTTCCATCGCGTCTGTTTCCTTTGCTGTTTCGTACGGCCTGTCCCTTTCTTCTTGCAGGGCAGTCATTCTTCAAATGTCCTTCTTCTCCGCAATAGTAGCAGTTATTCTGGTCTCGAGCTCGTTTGTTCTTCTTGCTCCAGCAGTTGGCGGTAGTGTGGGTGCCGGTTTTACACCAATCACACCACCCCCTTGGAGAGCACTCATTCCCCTGGTATCGTCCCTGGTAGCCACCTCGTCCACCTCTTCCTCCTTGTTGGGTGTAGAGTGCCTCGGAAACCCTATCAGGTTTGGTTGTCATCGATCGATTCGTCTCCCATTTGTTTAGTGTATCCATCACCTCTTGAATTGTAACTCTTATGCGAGATTGAAGGATCTCGATTGTGACTGCATAGGCAGGACGAAGAGTCCTGCAGATTTGATTCTTGAGGACCACGTCGGAAACTGCTTCTTCCGAGCCAGTGAGCTCAGTGGTAATGTCAAGCAGTTCGGCGAAGTAGGCGTTGAGTGGTTGTCCAGGAGTAGGACGAAGAGTGCTGAATTTCCGAAAGAGCAACATTCTTCCGATGGAGGAGTTGGCAGTGTTTGTGCGTGCCTCCAGCTCTTTCCACGCCTCAACGGGATCATCCATGCCTTTGATGTACACCTTGACAGCATTGGTACAGGAACCGTAAATGATGGCCAAGGCCTGCATTTTCCGTTGCTTGTGGTCTTTATACGCCTTTCGCACCAGGACCGTGTTTCTGGTGAAGTCGTTGGGTCTTCCCGGATCTTCCGGTTCTTCTTCCTTCTCCATCACAATGTCCCAAGCCATTATTCCCTGTAGGACCTTCATACATTCTTCCTTCCAGACTGCATTGTTGGTACGATCGAGGAGACGGATGTTGCCCAGCGGGTGTTTGAACGATTCTTCACTCATCATGACGACCGTTGTAGATATGCGTCGGAAGATGTGGAGAGTGGGGAATCGGTCGTTGCTAGTTGCAATTCTTCTATCGCTGAGCTGGTTAGCCCTCTATTCTGAGGAGAATGCTCTCTTGAGTGAGACGTAGAGAGAAGGGCCTCGAAATCACCGGCCCCCGCGTTTACCACTGGCTCCTGAGGAGCTATTTATCGCGCGAGAGTTTGGTCGTATGTGGAGCGGTTACGGCTCTGGGCTCATAACCTGTTAAAGATTGCCCGATCACTGTTTTCTTTTGAGAATCTTCACAAGTACAGAGAGAGAGAGAGAGAGAGAAAAAAGATTGAGACAGAACGAGATGATTTGATTGTTGACAGGTGATGAAATCGCACGAGGTAGACGTAACGAGTATCTTATTCACTGCTATATAGAAGTATCTAAGAGTAAAGAAGGAAGAATGCTAAAGACGCTGCTCTGCAAGAGTGCCAAGCCGTCGTTACCAGAATCCCCTTGCCATTGCCATTGCTATGGCATTGCTCCCCACGGCATTGCTGCCGCCGCCATTGCTGCAGTGTCGCTTCCGTCGGCGCGCCACACCGGAGCGGCGAGAAGCAATTCCAACACTTTGCACTTACAACAAAAACCTGGCTACTCATGCAAGCGCGAGCACAGCTCATGGAACGATGGAAGACCCAGCTTCCCCTCTTCACGCAATCCTTCACCTTCCCCAAACACCTCCAAGAGGTGGAATGGGCCGACACACGAGCTCTCTGGCGGGTCTTCTGCAACCGTGCACCAACTGACCCACCCCCCAACATCACTGCTGACCCCTACCCATGCGGCATGGACCTTGTCACCTCACACCACCTCCTCCGGGAATGCCAACTGCGGAGTACGCAGCAAACAATACTCCAACATGCCACCACAGGGGACATCCACACCCCACAATTCATCATGTCACCAGAAAATGCCCTCCCGCTCCGCAAGTTTCTCCGCGCAACCGGCCTGGGCCACTCCATGCACCTCCGCTTCACGGAGGACCAACCTACAACACAAGGCACCGAAGACTCAGGTTCAGACTCACCTGAACCAGACTTCGGCGCCTTCGAAAATTAAAACAATCACACGAATGAAACGATGAAGCTCGAAGAAGGACGGACCGGGACGAATTTCCTTTGTACTGTTGGAGTGTTTCCTTGCTCGAACATTTCTTTAGCGTGTCTCTCATGGTGTTGGAATACTGTTTCCTTGGTGCGAATACATTCTCGGCGGAAGGGAAAGATGGAAGCCCCATGGGGGTGGCACGGCGAGGAGGAGCGCATATTACCTGTAGTGTAAAGCGCAATAGATTGAAGTTGCATATTATCTCTCTCCACAGACCTACCTCTCTTTATCCGTGAACCGGCACTGGGACCACCACCCCCGAGAAGACCACGACGAGACCACGTCAGGCATGACGGATACTGCGAGAACAACAAGCCCACGCAAGGCGTGTGTGAAGACAACGATAAGACCATGCCAGGCGTGATGGATACCGCGAGAACAACGAGCCCACGTAAGGCATGTGAGAAGACCGCGACGAGACCACGACAGGTGTGACGGATACCGCGAGAACAACGAGCCCACGCAAGGCGTGTGAAAAGACTGCGACGAGGCCACGCTGGGCCTGACGGATACCGCGAGACTACGAGCGGTACGTGAGTACGCCGGAAGTGTGACTACGAGATTGCCCCGAAGAAACCGAGCCTATGTTACCTGTCGAGCAGCATGGAGTAGTCAAGGCAGGATCTTGACACTAGATTGCGTCTCCAAATCAACACCTGACGTAGCAAGACAACACCCATAGTGGAGTCCCACAACGAAGACTCCGAGGACCCCTTCAACCTCCGATAATTAAGGGAAGTCCCCGACGACCAGCGGGCCCTGAGCCCTGTGACACCGGAACCAGATTCAAGACCACAGACACCCGAGTCACCAGAACAACCTAGAAGAATGGCAGAAGGATCAGGCACGGGAAAAAGCGGACCCCACTTGCTAACTACGGAGGTGCTACAAACACTCTTAGCAGCACGCGACAGACCGCTGCAGAACAGTTACCCAAAGCTCCGGGACCCCGAACCGTTCTAAGGAGAAAAAGTAAAATTCAAAACATTCCTGGCTCAGTGTGAGCTGAAGTTCAGGACAGAGGGGAACCGATTCGACGACGATGAGAAAAAGACGGGATATACATCCTCCTTACTCCGAGGGGTGGCATGGAACTGGGTGGAAACTTTTCTCAACCAGGAAGGAGGAATCAACCTAACATGGGAAGAACTGAAAACCAACATGAGGCATGCTTTCGGCCAAGTAGACGCCAAGGAAATAGCGTTCGAGAAATTCCAGAAAATCCAGCAGTGAAACCGAACAGCAGCAACCTATTGGGCGGAATTCCCGCGAATCAAAGCAGATCTCCCATATGCAGACAACGTATGTGTTCTAGCCCAGTGGGAGGAAAGATCGGTCTATAGATGGGCCGGCCCATCTATAGACTGGCAGCCTGTGTATGAATGGGCTGGATCTACGAACTGGCCGGGCGGTGGGTAGATTTTCTTAGGTGACTGGGCTAGCCCAGTGGTAAATCTGCGGGTGTGCTGTATCAATGGTAGATCTATAGATAGGCTAGCCGAGTGCTAGATCTATGAGTGGGCCGGCCTAGTGGGCATACGAGCTAGCACCAACACCCCAGTGGAAACCAACTTCTTCCGAACTACCTTTCGTCAGTCACCATCACCCTGATTACAACCCTCCTTGCAATCATGTCCGCCACTGCCACCACCGCCAATGCCCTCCCCAATAACCACCTTCGCCCCTTTTTCTGCAGAAACATTCTAGGAATTTGGAAGATGTATGGCAAATGACGACAGCAAGGTAGGCTTTAAGACGGGAATGGGGTAGAGTTCCTACTGATGTTTAGTCTCGGTTTACGGAGGAAAAGCGAGTAGAGTACCGTGACTGGATACGGTATCCTCACATGAAACCACCACCTGGACCAGGTCAAGAGAAACTCTGGAATCATAAGTACGACGCACAGGCAAACTATGATATTCACCCCAACGGCCGTTGAAATTGTGGTGCACCCGCATACAGCAAAGGCACGGCAGAGGTCGACGAACAAATACAACAAATGCCATACGATAGAAGCCTTTTCCCCGGGAGATGTAGTCGGTATCAGGGTTCCCAGGGAGGATCGTACGGCAACCGACCCACACCGTATATTCTGCCGGGTACTAGTTGTACCTCATCACAACCGGTACAAGCTTCAGACTGCGCACGAAGTTCTCAACGTCCATTACCCTGTTGCTGTTTTAAACGGAGTCACCGGAAGCGTGTTTGGATGCGGCAGCCAACATTCTGGAGACTGAGCTGACAAATATCATCACCGTCCATGCGGCTTCAGCAAAAATGTCGACGAGTGAATGGATATCAGTTTCCTGCAATTGAAAACCTCCTCATTGTACTGGAAAATGCAGATGTTTGAAGAACAAAGTGAAGTGCTCTGTCCATTGTCATGCTACAGACTGCCATAACTTGTTGGAATTGGCAATTCGCACTGAGGTGGCATTGGTTGATCGTAGGATAGAGGAAGATGAGCAATTTCTGGAGGAGGAACAGCTACAGGAGGAAAAGCAGCCGCAGAAGGAGGGGCCACAGGAGGAGGAGCAGTCTCAGGAGGAGGAGGAGCTGCGGGAAGAGGAGCAGCCGCAGGAGCAAGACTACGGGCTATCTGGTATTCAAGATTCGAACCATTTACCACCACCAAGTCGGAAGAGAACTCGGCAGACTACCCAGCCACAGCACCGGAATGTACGGCGGGAGGCCGAGTTCTGAGAAAGAGAAGGAGACGGGTGCAGTAGTTGCTCTCCAGAGATAGACCCCTGGGTTGTAAGCAGAATTCAATTGATTGTTGGTGATAGCAAGGTGTTGTGTAGTGAGTGCCTGGGGATTAATCACTGGGGAATTGAGGGGTGGGTCTGAGATCTAGACACCGGTGCATTAAGTGCCTCCCGCCGCCGCCGTAAATAAAATCGAAGCTATCTACCCAGTGGCGGCAGATCTCCCACCTGGCCAGCCCGCTCTCAGATATCTCCCAGCTGGCCAGCCCAGTTACCCAAAAAAATCTACCCACAGTCCGGCCAGTTTGTAGATCCAGCCCATTCATACACGGGCCGGCCAGTCTATAGATGGACCAGCCCATCTATAGACCAACTATTCTGCCCACTGGGATAGAACATATGCATCACTCGATTTCGAGATGGATTACACCCAGAAGTAAAAAGGTACTTGGTCATGAGCGAAGTACTGGCCACCGTTCTGGTGGACTATGCCACCGCGGCCATCAAAACGGATAGACACCTATGCAACCTAGGAGTCATTAATCGACGACCTGCAGCTAGCCCAGAAGCGCGCTTCCATGTCCACACGAAAGAACCGTCATCAGTACCTCCAGGGGACCCGATGGACCTAGACACCACCCGACAATTCAAGTTCGCACCAAGAACGCCAAACCGGTTTCCCCGACGACCACAAACGGACGAATGCTACAATTGCGCGAAAAAGAGGCACTTTTCAAAGGAATGCCCCCAGCCCAAGAAAGCATGAATACCATGGAGGAGGCCATACCGGGCAGCAGAAGCCAGGTACGAAGAAGACACCATAAACAATGAAGCAGGGAAAGAACCCAAACCGGCGGGAAATGACAGCCCTCGGGAATAGGCCTAGGCAACAGCCACCCGAGGGAGAAACCCGTTGCAGAACCAGACCCACCCTACAGAATACGAACAACCAGGTACGACCACGAAGAAAAGATCATGATTAAAGTACGAATCATAGGAACCGATGGAAACGAATACAACACCACCACCCTAGTGGACAGCAGGGCATCCGAGAACTTTGTTGAGAAGGCTTACACCGAAGCAAGCGGAATCCCAATGCAGCAAAAAGCGACACCAAGACGGGTTCTGACTGTGGACGGGAGTGAGGTCACCGGTGGGCCAGTAACCCACGACGCTCAAGTCCACCTCATAATCAATCATCACGAGAAAGACATCCGGCTACACTGCATCTCAATCGGAAATGCGCCAATCATCCTAGGACTTCCATGGCTCAAGCTCCATGACCCAGTGATAGGGTGGAAAAATCATACTGTGAAATTCCACTCTGACCACTGCACCGAAAAATGCTTACCTAGCTCACCAAGAGTGAACACGGTCCCGGAGGAAAAGGGCACGGAGCAATACTACAGGAAAACACCGGAAAATTGGGAGATTGGCGAAATGGACCCATGGGAAGTATGCCAGACCGTCATCAACAAAATCAAGGAAAACTCAAAGACCAGCGAAAATCCAATTCCACTGGAATATCACAAGTTCCTTGAAGTATTCACCGAAAAAGAACCTACAGCACCTCTGCCCTACTGTACTAGCGACCACCACATTCCACTGGAGGAAGGAAAGCCGCCCCCGTACGAACCCCTGCGACCCCTGAATGAAGAAAAAATGAAGGCTCTCAAGGAATACCTAGCAGCCAATGAGAAGCGGAGATGGATCTGGGCATCCACCTCTCCGGCTGGGGTGCCAATACACTTTGTCAAGAAGAAGGACGGGGGACTACGTCTATGTGTGGATTATTGACAACTGAATGAGATCACAATCAAAGACCGGACACCATTGCCATTAATCGGAGAGTCCCTGGATCAACTATCCAGTGCCACCATGTACACCAAACTCGATATCCGAGACGCCTACTACAACCTCCGAATCGCAGCAGGAGACGAATGGAAAACAGCCTTCCAAACCCGGTACGGACTATACGAGTACTGCGTCATGCCTTTCGGGTTGACCAATGCACCGGCATTGTTCCAACGATGGATAAACGAGATTCTGAGCGAATACCTTCATGTCTTCTGTGTGGCATATCTGGACGACATCCTCATCTTCTCGCAAAATCTGGAAAACTACCGAAGGCACATCCTGACAATCTTGAGACGAGTTGAGGAAACTGGGCTCACGCTGAAAGCATCCAAACGGGAATTCCGTACAACGGAAATAGAATACTTGGGATACATCATATCACCACAGGGACTGTGAATGGACGAAGAAAAATTCCGGACCATCAAAGAATGGCAGGAACCAACAAACGTCAAAGGAATCCAGAGCTTCCTTGGCTTTGCCAACTTTTACCGGCACTTTATCAGAGCCTACAGCAAAATCACGACACCCCTATCCTCCCTCACAAGGAAGGACAAAGGATGGGAATGGAGTGATAAACAACAAGAGGCATTTGAGACACTCAAGAAAGCAATGATCATGGAACCTATACTACAACACTTCGATCTGGAAAGATCTGTTACCATCGAAACAGACGCCTCAGATTACGCCATAGGAGCAATTTGCTAATAACCCGACGAAAAAGGGATCTTGCACCCCATGGCATACTACTCAAGAAAGCTCAAGGATCCTGAGCGCAACTACGATATTCACGACAAGGAACTACTAGCGATCGTAGACACACTACGAAAATGGGATACTTATTGCAAAACAACGGGAACCAAAATCACGATTCTCACGGACCATAAGAACCTCGAATATTGGAAAACGAAGAAAGAGCTTAACCTACGGCAAGCCCAGTGGGGCGAACGACTAGCCAACTATGACTTCATAATCAAATACCGACCCGGGAAATTGGCCGGCAACCCGGACATCCTATCTAGAGAGTCAGGAGACTCTCCCTGGGAAGGGGATATAAAACATCGGCAGAACCACAGCCGAATCCTGTTACCCGAAGAAGCTTTTGAGGCGCCCCGAATCGATAACCACGTGAAAGTACTCCAAGCCAATACAACAGAAACCATCAGCCTTGAAATAGACAAAGAGCTCCTGAGCGAAATCCAGAGACTAAGCGCCGCAGATAAAGAGGTCCAAGAAATCCAGAGGAAAAAGGCAAATGGGACCACCCGCGACGGAAAGATCGCGCTAGGGCTATATGAGGAAAACAGCAGGTTGCTAATATACGACAGCCTTATATGGATCCCTGACAACGACACCCTGGGACTTCGCATATTAAGAGACCACCATGATGCGCAAGCCATGGAACACCCAGGCCGAGCAAGGACCCTGGAACTCGTTAGCCGAAATTTCTACTGGCCAAGACAACGAAAGTACATCCACAGATACGTCGACCAGTGTGACACCTGCCATTGCATCAAGCCAATCCGACACATGCCATTTGGACTGCTAAAGCCACTCGAACTCCCACACTGGCCATGGGACACAATATCAATGGACTTTATCACCACGCTGCCAACAAGCAATGGAAAAGACGCGTTATGGGTAATAATTGATTGCCTCACGAAAATGGGACACTTCGTCGCCTGCCATGGCACCATAAACCCCAAAGACCAAGCAGACCACTTCATCCGACAGATAATCAGACCCCACGGATTGCCAAGCAGTATTATATCAGACAGAGGGCCCCTGTTTACCTCAGACTTTTGGAAACGAGTAACAGAAGTACTCGGGATATCACGCAACCTCAGTACAGCCTTCCACCCGCAAACAGACGGACAAACAGAAAGGGCCAATGCCACCCTGGAGCAGTATCTCCGGGCATACTGCAACTATCAACAGGACGACTGGGAAAGACTACTGCCAATTGCTGAATTCTGCTACAACAACACCCAAACTGGAACCACAAAAATAACCCCCTTCTTCGCCAACTATGGATACCACCCACAATTTCTACCAGACCTCGGCACCAGGAACGACGAAACTCCAGAAGTATCAGAATACGTTGAGGCATTAAGGAAGCTGCATGAGGACCTCAGAGCAGAAATCAAAGAAGCGCAAATGGCTCAAATGGAGCAGGCCAACAAAGCACGACGTCCGGACCCGGTATTGAACCCAGGCGGCAAAGTCTGGCTGCAGCGAAAACACATCCGAACAACCCGACCATCGAACAAGCTGGACCACAAGCAAATAGGCCCGTATACCATCTTGGAGAAAGTAGGCTCACGTGCCTATAAGTTGGACCTGCCAGCCACTGTCAAAATCCATCCAGTTTTCCATATCAGCCTCTGACTCGAACCCACAGCCAGTACAGAACCTATCCCCAGACATCATCAGCCGCCACCACCTCCCATTATCATCCAAGAACAGCAAGAGTGGGAAGTGGAGAAAATCCTCGACTCGTGACACCACAGAAACCAGATCCAGTATTGAGTCAAGTGGACCAGTTTCCACAACCTGGATGGTGCCTGCTATCCTGCCCACAACTTCCAAAACTCGCCCGACATCGTCCAGCAATTCCACCAGGAATACCCGGAGAAACCATCCCCTCCAAACTAAAAATATGTCTACCACCGCCACTGTCAACGCCAACGAAGGCAGGACCTTCACCAATACCGAGCAAGCCAATACCGAAACCGAACACGATAACAATTGGGGCATACCCACCAACGCCACCACCATGGATGGATGGAATTCCCCTCCACCAGCACCATCACCCCCACTGTCCACTGGGGGACAGCCCCGTGCCAACGACCATGCCTCCCTACACTGGACCGCAGTAGGAGGAGGATTCCGGACGTCGTGGACGCCACGCCTAGAGTGGCTAGCATGGAGCTAGCGTGGCTTCTAGAGTTTGTGGTACTTAGCACATGGCTGCCCTAAGAGCTTCTGTAGATAGACAGTCACACACTAGCGCTAGCACACGGGCACTCGTATAAGTGTCCGGTGCTCCCCTCTTTAGAATGGACATGTTTCTCGTGACCCCTCAACTGCCTGCTACGACGATTACTGTGGTGCTCAACACCAGATGAAAGATGACCACTACTACCCGCAACGAGGAAACGACCGCTGCCGGCACAACCACCGGCCCTGCAGCTGTCCCCACACCCATCCATTCGAAGGAAAAAGTTGAGAAGGCAAGATGTGTGAGGATTTTGTTGAAGAGCGCTGTAACTGCAGTATAAATGATTGAAGGTGTGGGTTCAGATCGTTTTTCGCCATTGTGTGGCTCTTCAGTACTTGGTGCAGACAGCAGCTTTTTTATATTATTTCCAAGTAGCATACCCTAGGGCTGACTTTGCTAGTCTTGTGAGTAGCAATGTGAGTACGTTTACTGAGAAGCCCTACACACCTGTTCGTGAGGATGTGTAGGTCTCGAGGAGTAAATGCTTCACCCAGGGCGTGCTAATTGAAAATTCTATAATTGCATGTATACGGCGCGTGTATAGATGCTGCACGCCTAGTTCTGACTCCTGTATACATTTGCATACACAACAACTTCAGTGTTTCCGAAGTCGGAATTCATGAGACTGAGCTCGGATTTTTCTGAAAAAGGATTGCCTTATCAGTGATAGCTCCTCGCTGGTTGTAGGAGCTCAGTCTCGTGACTTCCGACTTTGGAAACACTGAAGTCGTTGTGTATGCAAATGTATACACGAGTCAGAATTAGGCGCGCAGCATCTATACACGTGCCGTATACATGCAATTATAGAATTTTCAATTAGCACGCCCTGGGTGAAGCATTTACTCCTTGAGACCTACACATCCTCACGAACAGGTGTGTAGGGCTTCTCAGTAAACGTACTCACATTGCTACTCACAAGACTAGCAAAGTCAGCCCTAGGGTATGCTACTTGCAAATAATATAAAAAAGCTGCTGTCTGCACCAAGTACTGAAGAGCCACACAACGGCGAAAAACGATCTGAACCCACACCTTCAATCATTTATACTGCAGTTACAGCACTCTTCACCAAAATCCTCACACATCTTGCCTTCTCAACTATTCCCTCGCGAAAGTTTCAACATCCATACGCCGGTCCGTTTACGATCCTGAAGTCTGCCGGTGAGAATGCGTTTGTTCTCGACATCCCAGCGCACTGGCGCTTACACGCGGTCTTCAACATCGCACGCCTCAAACTGGCGAAGGTCGACAAAACCCCTGAACACCCACCCCCGCCACCCCTATGCTCCACCACTACCGTCGAGTACGAGGTTGAGTCGATCTGCGAGCACAGAGGCACCACGGTTCGAGATCTCAAATATCTGGTTAAATGGGTCGGCTACACTGACCCTGCGTGGGAACCACTGGCGAACCTGAGAGGCAGCAGCAACGAGCTGCTGGGTGAATACCACGCTGCGAATGGCCTACGAGTCTACCGGTGGATGGAACGGGAGTGACAGGTGGTGTAGGCGATATGTGGAGGGCCGGATATATTTTGCTGTTTCGGTTGCGTTGGAGTGCACTTTGTTATGTTCGGTGCGTATTTACGTTGTGATCGCCACTATTGTTATAAGTTGTGTTTGTTGATTTTTCTTTTAGGGGGATGGTGCTTGTTTTATTGAGAGGGAAGTGGTTGTAGGAGGAGGATTCCGGGCGTCGTGGACGCCACGCCTAGAGTGGCTAGCATGGCCGCTAGTGTGGCTTCTAGAGTTTGTGGTACTTAGCACATGGCTGCCCTAAGGGCTTCTGTAGATAGACAGTCACACACTAGCGCTAGCACACGGACACTCATATAAGTGTCCGGTGCTCCCCTCTTTAGAATGGACATGTTTCTCGCTACCCCTCAACCGCCTGCTACAACGATTACGGTGGTGCTCACCGCCAGATGAAAGATGACAACTACTACCCGCAATGAGGAAACGACCGCCGCCGGCGCAACCACTGGCCCTGCAGCTGTCCCCACACCCATCCATTCGAATTAGCAAAGGTAATCCACAATCAACACCTCAACCCACGCAAAGCCACTGCAGACTGGCGGAAGGGAAAGCGGATCTGCCCCGAATGCTGGTTCCTTGTCAACATGGAAAACCACCACCTCCGCTGCAGTGCCGCTGCCCCGCGGAACCCTCTGGCCGACATCACACCACCACAGGAAGACCAGGAGGCCACTCCTGTGGGGCATGCTCCCGAATCTGCCACCGATCCCATCGCTGTGGCAACCATGACTGCCGCACTACAGGATGAACAACTCACCCTCCTGGGAGAAATCGTCACCATGATACATCAAACAACCACCTGGGACGCCCGCCGCAATCACGTCGTACACCGGACGCTCACCCTGCGGATGAACCAGTTCCACGATGCCGACCAACAGCAACTCCAGCAGATGACCAACACCCTGAGAGCCATCATCACCGAACGACAGCGAATGAACGAACAACTCCAAGCACGGCAGCAGGCTAGCTGGCCTGTCCGCATCTACCGCACCCCCATCTGCCGCCGGACTCTGACGACCCGACATGACCTTACCGGAGCTTCGGTCTGGACAGGGGACGTACTGTCACAAACCTGGCGCGACAGGCTCCTTGGGACTGGCGCCGGTGCCACGCTCACCCATGTTGCCCCATGGCTCGTCCTCGTTTCCGCTGCCGCAGCTGCGGTCATCCTCCGTGCTTAGGCGCCTCGACCGATCTCCACCATATTGCTCCGGTAGCGATATCCCCGACCGCTGGCCGGTCTAGACCTCTCTCCTTTTTTTCTTCTATGTTGCTTGGGCGTCCTTCTCCTGTCCACTATGATTGTTGTCTCCCATTGATTGAGCTTTCGCGTCCTTCTCCCATGTTCGTTACGAGTATTGTTTTCCCTTGATTAAGTTGTACGTCCGTCGCCCTTTCCTTTACTGTTACTGCTTGCGCATCCTTTCTCCTGTTGCCACGAGTAGAGTGTTGGCCGCACGGCGGCCGAGTGCGATCATGTGTTTTCCTTGGGCGCAGCGATCGAGTCATGATGTTAGACAGAGGAACTGTGTCAGTCTTGCAGGCAAGCTGTGATTCCACAGAGGGAAGGAAAAGTATAAAGGAAGGGTGCGGTAGCTAGTCTGGAGATTCTTCTCCACGCAATCTATTATCTCTCTCCACAGACCTACCTCTCTCTACCCGTGAACCGGCGCTGCGACCAACACCCCCAAGAACACTGCGACGAGACCACACCAGGCGTGACAGATACTGCGAGAACAATGAGCCCACGTAAGGCATCTGAGAAGACCACAACGACACCACGCCAGACGTGACGGATACCGCGAGAACAATGAGCCCACGCAAGGCATGTGAGAAGACCGTGACAAGACCATGCCAGGCGTGACAGATACCGCGAGAACAACGAGCCCACACAAGGTGTGGGAGAAGACCGCGACGAGACCACGCCGGGCGTGATGGAAACCACGAGACTGCGAGCGGCGCGTGAGTACGCCGGAAGTGTGACTACGAGCGGCGCGTGAGTACGCCGGAAGTGTGTCTACGAGTTTGCCCCAAAGAAACCGAGCCTACGTTACCTGTAGAGCAGCATGGAGTAGTCAAGGCAGGATCTTGACATGCATACAAGACCGCCTTCAGTTCAATCCTAGGACAATTTGCCTACCTTCGAATGGGACAGGGGCTAACGGGAGCTCCTCATACCTATGCGCAATTAAAGGATCTTGTGATGGGGCCTATTCCTTAGCCACTGGGGGAACGGCCACTATCTGGAGAAACTGAGGACTTTGTGTTCATGACATTCTTTGACGATGCTATGAGCGCCACGACTTCGTTCGATGCACAGCTGGACTTCCTTCATGACCAATAGTTTCCTAGGATGCATTGGGCGAAGTTGGTCGTCAACCCGGCAAAGTGTCATTTCTTCATGCCTAAGATCAAGATGCATCAGGAAAAAAAATCTGCGTCCAGATGCACGGGCTGTGCCCAGACGCACCAGGCGTTCGGGACGCTCTAGACACACCCTGTCAGCACACATACTGCTCCCAACGCAAAACGCACAGGCAATGTGAATTCGGACGCAGCTTGCCACGGCACCATACGTCCGGACGCAGATCGCCATGGCATCTGCTTATCAGACGGAGAGTGGCAGGGCATTTTCCTTCTGGACGCAGCCGTGTCAGAGAATTTTCCTTCTGGACGCAGCCGTGTCAGGGCATTTTCCTACTGGACACGTCCGGACGACGTGTGTCATGGCAGTACGGTCACGCTGGCTGTCACAGCACGGAACGTCACAGCAAATACTCGGGTCGCATTCTCAAACACGCAGTGGGTTCCAGGCATAGTGACTCAGTCCAGTTCAATTCTTTATATCTACGGTATGTACATCTATATATGCTACTACACACTTCGTGTTTCCAGCCAAAGCACCCAGCATAACACCCATCGCCGCGATCATTACATGCAGTAATGCTGTTTTGATACACGTAGCATTGCTCTGCGTGTCGGAAACAAAGGAAAGTTGGCAAATACGACACGACACGATGAGCACGACGACTATGAGGAGGATGGCAATGAGGACGCCGGTGGTGAGGATGATAGCGAGTAGGACGTGGCGACTATGAGAGCAAGTAAGACGTGGCGAGGACGATAGTGAGTAGGACGCGGCGAGTATGATGGCGAGGTTTGGGACATGGATAGCACAGCTCTCAGAGTGACAGGAACAGCGGCGGGAAGTGGTACAATTTGAGGTGAGGAGTACGATGTCAATGATGTTGCTGGCTGCAAGAAAGATAGCGAATAGGACGTGGCGAGTATGATGTCAATGCAAAGCGCCAAGCTATTACTAACACTTGCGCTTACGCAAGGTTCGGCTTGCTCATGGCTCCTACGTAGACCCCTTTTTTCTTCTCCTTTCACCTCGTCCTAGATACCCGTCGTCGTTCTTCGCGTTTCCATCATACTTGCCGCCATCCTCACTGTCATCAAACTCATCGACATCCTCCTCATCGACATTGTACTCATCACATCGTATTGTACCAGTTCCCGCCGCTTTTCCAGTCACTCTCAGAGCTGTGCTAACCATGTTCCAAACCTCGCCATCATACTCGCTGCGTCCTACTTGCTATCGTCCTCGCCGTGTCTTAGTCGCTCTCATAGTCGCCACGTCCTACTCGCTATCGTCCTCGCCGCCGGTGTCCTCATTGACATCGTACTCGTCACTGTGTATTCTACAACTTCCTGGTGTCTCTGTCACTCTGAGAGCTGTACTAACCATGTCACAAAGCTCGCCATCATACTCGCCGCGTTCTACTCACTATCGTCCTCGCCGCCGGTGTCCTCATCGCCATCCTCCTCATAGTGGTCGTGCTCATCGCGTCGTGTCGTATTTGCCAACTTTCCTTTGTTTCCGACACGCAGAGCAATGCTACGCGCGTCAAAACGGCATTACTGCATGTGATGATCGCGGCGATGGGTGTGACGCTGGGTGCTTTTGCTGGAAATGCGAAGTGTGTAGTAGCATATATAGATGTACATACCGTAGATATAAAGAATTGAACTGGACTGAGTCACTATGCCTGGAACCTGCTGCGTGTTTGCGAATGCGACCTGAGTATTTGCTGTGATGTTCCGTGCCTTGACAGCCAGCGTAAACATGGAGCCATGACACGCGTCGTCTGGACGCGTCCAGTAGGAAAATGCCCTGACACGGCTGCATCCGGAAGGAAAATGCCCTGACACGGCTGCGTCCAGAAGGAAAATGCCCTGCCATGCTCCGTCTGGTAAGCAGATGCCGTGGCGATCTGTGTCCGGACACACGGTGCTGTGGTGATCTGCGTCCGAGTTAGGTAGGTTGTGTCTGAAACGTCCAGTGCGTCTAGTGCGTCTGGACACTCAGGACACAATTATTTTTTTCCTGATGTGCTAGGATTGCAAGCGGATGGAAAAGGAGTCCGGCTGGAAAACGAGAAGCTGAGAACGTTCTCGGAATAATCTACTCCGACCTGTGAGAAGGAACTGGATCAGTTTGAATATATGACAACTTACCTGAGAAAATTCATTCCAGGGTGGGCGGAGCATTTCTGGATAATGCGCAAGGCTGTAGCCAAGGTGCCGGAACTGGACCAACAGAAGTGGGGATCTGAGAAGAGGAGGATTAAGGTGCATATGAAAGAAATCGGATTCCATTGGTCGGAAGACATCAGCAAAAAAAATTGAGAATTCCGAGGGAGATCCTGTAGCTCCCATAGCTCCCGTAAGAGGAGAAGTTATATTTTACTCCTGTAAGGATTTAAAAAAAAAAGTGCTTTATTTTTTGCTGAAACCTCGAGAAATATTAGTTCAAATTTATGTCTCACCTGTAAAAAAAAAAGCAATATACCTCAACTTTCCATTTTTTTGCTGATGGAAGCGGATCGGTCATTCAGGAGTGTCAAGAGAGCTGTCCTAGAAAATGCGTGTCACAGAGGTGATCCGATGCGGCAATATTACCTTGCTTGCGATGCCTTTGGATTTGCCTATGGAGGTGTTCTCTTCCAGCTCATGGATCAACCAGTGGGAACGGTCATGTCATCCAAACTCGTAGGAGCCATGAGGATAATCCAGATTATCTCCAAGAAGTTTCTGGATGCAGAGACTCGTTACCACACCACTGAGTGGGAGGCTTTGGCGATCATCTGATGCCTCGAGGAAACCAGATGGCTTGTCAATGAGAATCGACACCCTGTTTTGATTTACACTGATCATGATTGCTTAAAGACAGCCTTGCAGAACTCAGACAAAGGACGCATTGTTGGCTGGCAGCTAAGGTTGAGCGAATATGAATTCCGAATTATCAACATCAAAGAAAAGGAAAATGCGCTGGCGGACCGCATGTCAAGGCAACCGATGGAGGCTAAGGAGTTCGGCAGACCAGGGAAGGAAGAGAGTGCCTTAGAGATAATGAGCGCCGATCAGCCGATCAATGACAAGAGGTGGGAATACTGGCTGAAGGATGAGTGGTACGCCGGAGTGATGTATCTGAAGCTACACGGCAAATTGCGCGCAGAAGATGCTGGAGAGGACAGCCTGGCAGTGTGGCGATAGTGGACTCAGAAGGCAGCTGGGTATCAGCTGATGGATGGGGTCAATCACTATCCGTTGTTGACATACCAGGAGTGGAATAGACGGCAATCTTGGTGTGACCGGAAGGTTGAACTCAACAAGGTCCTGTTTTGGGCTCATGACTGCCACTGGCATTACTCCGCTGACCTGACATTGAAGAGGCTTATGGGACACTATTATTGGCCGACCCAGACGAAGGATACTCCTGTGTTTTGTCGAAGTTGCCAGAGTTGTCAGTTGACAGGACACAAGCACCCTTCTCAGGTGCCACGACCGGTTGTCCAGGTGCAGCCATTGGATATGATTGGGATCGATGGCCTTGGTCTTATATCGCTGGCCTCCGACGGACATAAATACATCCTCATTGTGGTGGATTATTTCACTCGATATGCATGGGCCCAGGCATTCCCGGCCATCAATGGATTCGCCGTTTCCGGAATGATTGCAGGCATCTCACGGACATTTGGATTACCCTTGAGCATTTATACGGACAATGCTACCTACTTCGTGAACGGGGTTTTACCTGACTTCCTGACGATTCGAGGCGTTCGACAGTTGCAGGCACCAAAGACTCACCCATCTTCTGTTGGACTACTGGAGAGGTACGTCCAGCTGGTTCTCTACGGAATCCAGAAGATAGTTGTGAGTGGAGGTGAGATCCTGCGATGGAGCAAGTACCTCGATCAAGTGGTGCATTCTATGAATACCAGAGAGGTGTGGGTTCATGGATTTACGCTGGCCGAATTGCTCTTCGGGTACAATCCAGTTCGACATCACCACGAGTTTACGGTTCGAGATCATCATGCGGTGTAGGACTTGCAGGACTGACATCATTCCTGGGATCATCGGGAAGATGAAGACTTTCTGGGGCCCCAGCAGGATGTTCATCTGGTCAGATGGGATGAGCGCATGAAAGACGCCAGACAGCAATACTTGACACATTTCGCCGAACATCGAGGTGGGAAAGAATGGTTCCCAGCTCCGAAGGAAGGAGATCTCATCTTACTGCAGCACACTACCCTCGATAATTGCTATGACAAGAAACTGGAAGCTCGTTGGGAAGGGCCATTCTGCCTGGGCGATCTGGCTCATCACGGAAGAAGCGGCTGCCTCTACGATATCACCACTAGGGCGCTTGTAAAGACCAAAACTTCAGGATTGAAAGATCGGATTGATCTGGACTATCTGAAAGTCTACGTACTACGAGCGGAGCAGTGGAGTAAGGAGGGAGAAGCTGGCGGTGTACTGGAGTGCGTTAGAATGGGCTGGAAAGGCGGAGGAGCTGTTGGATGGGAGAGCGTAGGTTTCAGAGGAGGAGTTGATTTGCATACAGTGATTTTGGAAGAAGTGTTTCTTTGCAGTTTAGAGTGACAAGGGGTCCGTGTCTTAGAGAAAATGGGGATAGATGAGGGGGGTCATGGCAGCAAAGCGGCGAAAACAAGGGATTGGTGGACAAAAGGGGTTAGCGTGGATGGGAGGATGAGTTAGTCATCCTGAGGTGTTTCGAGGGAAAAGTGTTGGAATTGCTTCTCGCCGCTCTCCGCTCCGGCGTTGCGCGCCGGTGGAAGCGTCACCACAGCAATGGCTTCGACGGGATCCTGGTAACGGCGGCTTGGCATTCACGCATAGCAGCGTCTTCAGCATTTCTTCTTCTTTTGTTCTATATACTTCTTGATAGCACAGAAATAGAAGATCATCACACGTCAACGATACAATCATCTCGTCATACCTCTTTCTCTCTCTCTTTCT
>Ga0307516_10003853_pt1 | contig 18967 bp, 19 predicted proteins | sample 19_EM_MG_FD_203310 | JGI IMG/M metagenome (GOLD analysis project Ga0307516, IMG submission 203310) | Populus trichocarpa ectomycorrhiza microbial communities from riparian zone in the Pacific Northwest, United States - 19_EM | ecosystem: Host-associated > Plants > Roots > Unclassified | place... | reverse complement strand
GGGGGCCCGGCCCGCGTCTCGTCCTGGTCGGCGACGGGCCGGACCGCGACCGGCTGCGGGCGAGCGCGCCCCGGTCGGTGCTGTTCGTCGGAGCCGTCGCCGACACCGTCCCCTGGTACCAGGCGGCCGATCTCGTCGTTCTGCCGTCCCGCTGGGAGGGCATGGCGCTGGCCCCGCTGGAAGCGATGGCCTGCGGGCAGCCCGTGGTGGTCACCGACGTCGACGGTGCCCGCGAGAGCCTGCCGCCCGTGCTCGCCGCCCGCTGCCTGGTCCCGCCCGAGAACCCGGCGGTGCTGGCCAGGGCCGTCACCGAACTACTGCTCGACCCGCGGCTGCGTGAATCGCTCGGCCACCAGGGGCGCCGGTACGTCATGTCCTCGCACGACGTGCGGCACACCGCCGAGGCGGTCACGGACGTCTATCGCGACCTGATCAGCCTGCGGCCCGCACCAGGTGTCGTGCCCCCAGATCGTAGGGAGTCCATCCACTCGTGACCGCGGAAAGCGCCCTCTCCTCCCCCGGCACAGAGACCCGGCATCACGGATTCTCGCCCGTCTCGGTCAGGCCGCCTCGCGGCGCCGCCCCGGGCTTGCGGTTCAACGCCCGCAGGCCGCCCGCCCGGCCGGCCTCGCCGATGCCCTTGCTCGTCGCGGACGGCACGGCCGCCCTGCTCGGCGCCATGACACTGACCGGGACTCAGTTCCGTCCGCTCCCGTCGGCCCTCCTGGTGGCCGCGTCGCTGTTGCTGCGTCCGCACCGCACGCGCCCGTCGCCGCCGGGTGTCCTGGACGAACTGCCCGCCGTCTGCGGCCGGACCGCGGTGGCCTGGCTGGCGCTCGCGACGCTCGTGGCGGCGTACCAGCCGGACCACGCGCTGTCCGCCGGCGCCCTGCTGGTGGGTTTCACCGTGCACACGGCGGTGAGCTGCGCGCTGCGCGGCACCGTGCACGCGAGGTGGCACGCGGCGCTGCTGCGCCATCCGCACGCGGCGCTCGTCATCGGTCCCGCGGCGACCGCGCAACGCGTGGCCGCCGCCGTGCTGCGGCATCCGCGATGCGGAGTACGGCCGGTGGGGATCGTGGCCGAACGGCAGGACGACGTCGGGGGCCTGCCGGTGCTGACGACCGGTGCGGAGGTCGAGCGGGCGGTCGTGCAGAACGGTGTGCGGGCGGTGCTGACCGTCCACCCCTCGGTACGAACCCACCAGGGACCGTTGCTGCGCGCGCTGGCCGCGCGGGGCTGTGTGGTGTGGGAACTCGACGCGGAATCTCCGTCGTACGCGACGCGGGAGCGGCTGGCCGGGTTCCCCTGCCGCCGCCTGGAGATGTCCGCGCCGCGCCGCGGCGACGTGGGCAAGCGGACGCTCGATGTCCTGGTGTCGGGGACGCTGCTGCTGCTGGTCAGTCCCCTGTTGCTGATCTGCGCGATGGTGCTGCGGATCAGCGACGGGCCGGGCGTGGTGTTCCGGCAGGAGCGCGTCGGCTTGGGCGGAAAGCCCTTCACCCTGCTGAAGTTCCGCACGCACCGCCCGGTCGACGAGCACGAGGCGGCGACCCGGTGGAGCGTGGCGAACGAACACGAGATGCGCTGGTTCTGCCGCCTGCTGCGGCGCACCTCGCTCGACGAACTGCTCCAGCTGTGGAACGTGCTCCGAGGCGACATGAGCCTGGTCGGACCGCGGCCCGAACGCCCGTACTTCGTCGCGCAGTTCAGCCGGACCCACCCCGGCTACGCGGCCCGTCACCGCTTGCGGGCCGGCATCACCGGCCTGGCCCAGGTCCATGGGCTGCGCGGCGACACGTCCATCGAGGATCGCTGCCGCTTCGACAACGAGTACATCGACAACTGGTCGTTGTGGCAGGACGTGTGCATCCTGTTGCGCACCGCGGCCACGTTCGTGCGCCCGACGGGGAGCTGAGAGCCGTGAGCCTCGCACTGACGTCGCTCGCGCGCCGGGGCGCCCTGCGGACGCCGGTCCTGCCCGTCGTGGCCGTGCTCACCCTGCTGGCGCTGCCACTGTCCCCGAGCGGCGACGCCGGCCCGGGTCCCGCCGACGCGATGTCCGGGCTGGTGGTGCTGTACTGCGCGATCCGTCTCGTACGGGACCGGCGGCGGGCCCTGTCGCGTACGGCCGCCGTGGTGCTGGGCCTGCCGGTCGTCGGGCTGGCCCTCGCCGCCACGGGGTCGTACTCGCCCGGAGCGGGGATCGCCGGAATGGGTCGGTATCTGCAGATCTTCGTGCTCGTCCCGGCGGCGGTCATGTTGCTCATCCGCGACCGGGGCGACTTCCGGTTGCTGACCTGGACGTTCGTGGGGATCGCGGTCTTGCAGGGGGCCGTCGGCGTGCACCAGTACGTCACCCGGACCGGCGCCTCCTACCAGGGCGAGCCGATCCGGGCGGTCGGCACGTTCGGGGCGCAGGACGTGATGGGCATGGCGACGGTGGTCGGCATCGGCCTGGTGTGCGCGCTGGGCCTCGCACTGGGGCGGACGTCCGTACGGCAGCGGGGCGTCGCCGCGGTGTGCGCGCTGGCGCTGCTGCTGCCGCTGGCGCTGTCCTTCAGCCGGGGCGCGTGGATCGCGACGGCCGTGACCTGCGCGGCGCAGCTGGTGCTGGCCGGGCTGCGCCGCGCGCTCAAGGTGGCCGCGGTCGCGGTCGCCGCGGGCATGGTGCTGGTGGGCGGCCTCGGTGTCGGCACGGCCATGCTCCAGGAGCGGATCGGCAGCATCGGGCAGGTCGCCGACGCCCCCGACCAGTCCGTCGTCGACCGTTACACCATGTGGGCGGCCGCGACCGACATGTGGCGCGAACACCCGCTCACCGGCGTCGGGTTGAAGGGCTTCCCCGAATACCGGGACGGGTACGCCTCGCCGGCGCTGTCGTCGTTCAGCGACACGGAGGGCGCGGGGGCCGGGTACCGGAGGCAGCCCCTGCTGTCGCCGCACAACATGTACTTGCTGGTACTGAGCGAGCAGGGCCTGATCGGGATGCTGGCCCTCGTCGGGAGCTGGCTGGCCCTGCTGGTGTGCGGGCTGCGGGCGTTGGTGCGGGCACGCGGCCCGGGGGCACACGGCCTCGACTGCGCGCTCGTCGCCTGCGGGTTGCTGGTCTGGAAGCTCACCGACTTCGTGTACGCCGACATCGGCGGCCCCTCCACCGTGCTGACCGCCGTGTGCTTCGGGCTGGTGGCGTGGTGGGCGCTGGCCGGGAGCGGCGAGGCGGAGGCCGTGACGCCGGTCGTGGTGGGCGACAGCGTGGAGAAGGCCGTGGCGCGATGACCGTGACGCCGCGGGCTCCGGGGCGTGGGACCGACACGGCGCCCGTACCCCCGGCACGGGCCGCCGCGCAGGCCGTGGACGGCGCCGATCTCACCGCGCACACCCGGAGGTTCCTCGCCAAGGCCACCCTGATCACGGCGTCGCTCTCGGTCGCCGGGTCGCTGCTCGGGCTGGTGCGGGACCAGACGCTGGCCCAGCTCTTCGGGGCGGGCAGCGAGACGGACGCCTTTCTGGTGGCGTGGACCGTGCCGGAGTTCGCCGCCACGCTGCTCATCGAGGACGGGCTGGCCATCGCGCTGATCCCGGCGTTCAGCTTCGCCCTGGGCCGGCGCGCTCAGGGTGCCTCCGGCGACCCGGTGCGCTCCCTGGTCGCCGGCACCCTGCCCTGCCTGTCCCTCTGCTTCGTCGCCGTGTCCGCTCTCGTCGTCGGCGTGGCCCGCTGGTTGGTCGAGGCTCTGGCACCCGGCCTGCCCGATCCCCGCCTCGCCGCCGACTGCACCCGGCTGACGGCGACCTGTGTCCTGAGTTTCGGGCTCGCCGGGTACTGCAGTGCGGCCCTGCGGGCACACCGCCGCTTCCTGCCGCCGGCCACGATCTACGTGGCCTACAACGCCGGCATCATCGCCTCGATGTTCCTGCTCGGCGGGGACTGGGGCGTGCGATCGGCGGCGGTCGGCGTGGCGGTGGGCGGCTGTCTGATGGTGGCGGTTCAACTACCGTCATTGTGGCGGCAGTTGAGGAGTCACCCGGCCGCCTCCAGCGGGGTCGCGGTCGAGGCGCCCCCGAAGAACCTCGCCCTGATCAGTGCCGTTCTCCTCTTCGCCATGTGCCGCCAGTCCCAGGTCCTGATCGAACGCTTCCTCGCCTCCACGCTTCCCGCCGGCGCCATCTCGTACCTCAACTACGCGCAGAAGGTCGCCCAGATCCCGATGACGCTCTCGCTGATGCTGTGCACGGTCACCTTCCCGGTGGTGACGCGGGCGCTCGCCGACGGTGACACCGAACGGGCCCGCGCCCGTGTCGAGCGGGACCTGGCGCTGGCGTCCTGCATGGTGCTCGTCGGCGCGGCCACGGTGGTCGCCTGCGCCCCGCAGATCATCGCGATCCTCTTCCAACGGGGCGCGTTCACCGCACAGGACACGGCGGTCACCGCGGACGTCATGCGCGTGTACGCCCTCGGGCTGCTCGGCCAGACCCTGGTGGGGGTCCTGATCCGCTCGTACTTCTCGGCGGGGCGGCCTGCCTGGTATCCGACCGTCGCGATGGCCGCGGGCGTCGGCGCGACCTTCTGGATCGGCGCGGGGACGGTGAACTCCTGGGGCGTGTCGGGGATCGCCGCCGCCAACGCCGTCGGCATCACCGTCACGGCCGCGCTGCTGCTCGTCGGTCCTCCGGGCAAGCGGAAGGGGCGGGCCGGCGCCAGGAACGTCCACAGAGCGCGAAGGCCCGGCCGACCGCTCACGGGAGCCGCCCCGACAAAGCCCGGGAGCCGGGGGCGCGGCCGTCGGGGCCGCCATCGAGCGGCTCACCGTCGGCCGAAGACGCGTGGGAGTGCAGCGCTGTTCGGCAGCTCGCGCGGGGTCCCGATCCGTACCCGGCAGGTGCTGTCCGAACTGAGCAGGCTGGTGCTGGTGGCGGGGGTCGCGACCGCGGCGGGGGCGTTCGCCGCGAGCGGGCCCGCGTCCCAGGAGGTGGGCCTCGCGGCCGGCTGCGTGACCGTCGCCGCCGTCTTTCTCATGCTCGGACGGGCCCTGGAGGTCCAGGGCTGCACGTCCGCGCTTCATTCCGTACGCACCGTCACACGAAGGCTGAGGCATGGTCGCTCCAGTTGAATCCGTCGGCACCGACGGCCGCCCCGCGGGGCGGCCCGGGCCGGTCCCATGGGTGGCGATGTACCACTCCGTGGGCGACTGCTCCGACGACCCGTACCGCGTCACGGTCACACCCGAGCGGCTGGAACAGCAGCTGGCCTGGCTGCGCCGGCGCGGGCTGCGCGGCGTCTGTCTGCGCGAGCTGTTCGCGGCCCGCGCCCGGGGCGAGGGGCGGCACCTGGTCGGTCTCACCTTCGACGACGGATACGCCGACTTCCTCGAGCACGCGCTTCCCGCGCTGCGCCGATGGAACTGCGGTGCCACCCTCTTCGTCCTGCCCGGACGGTTCGGCGGCGTCAACTCCTGGGACCCGCTCGGCCCGCGCAAGCCGCTGCTGACCGCGGACGGCGTCCGCCGCGCGGCCGCAGCGGGCGTGGAGATCGGCTCGCACGGGCTGACTCACGTCGATCTCACCCGGGCCGACGACGTCACCCTGAAGGCCGAGGTCAGCGACAGCAGGGCACAGCTGGCGGAGCTCATCGGCGCGCCCGTCGACGGCTTCTGCTACCCGTACGGCACGGTCGACGAGCGCGCCGTCGCCGCCGTACGCGAAACCGGATACGCCTACGCCTGCGCCATCGACCCCGGCCACCTGACAGGCCCGCACGCCCTCCCCCGACTGCACATCGGCCAGAACGACACAGCCTGGCGGCTGCACCTCAAGCACAAGCTGCACCGACTGCGCCGGCGCCCCGTAGAGGGCCTGTGACCATGAAGGTTCTGCACATCATCACCGGTCTCGGCGTCGGCGGCGCCGAACAGCAGCTCCGCCTGCTGCTGCGGCACCTCACCGTCGACAGCGAGGTGGTCACCCTCACCAACCCGGGCACCGTCGCCGACGGACTGATCGCCGACGGCGTCCGCGTGTACGACCTGGCCATGGACGGCAACCGCGACCTGTCGGCTCTGCCCCGCCTGGTCCGCCTGATCCGCGCGGGCGGATACGACCTGGTGCACACCCACCTCTATCGCGCCTGCGTCTACGGCCGGCTCGCCGCCCGCCTGGCCGGCGTCCGGACCGTGATCGCCACCGAACACTCCCTCGGCGACTCCCAGATGGAAGGCCGGAAGCTGACAGCGGGCGTCCGCGCGCTCTACCTCGCCAGCGAGCGCCTCGGCTCCGCCACGGTCGCCGTCTCCCCCGCGGTCGCCGACCGACTCCAGCGCTGGGGAGTGCCCTCCCCGCGCATCGAGGTCGTCCCCAACGGCATCGACGTGACCCGTTTCCGCTTCGACCTGACCCGGCGCCACCACACCCGCCGACGCCTCGGCCTGCCGGAGGACGCCTACGTCGTCGGCGGGATCGGCCGGCTCTGCGCGGGCAAGCGCTTCGACGTCCTCATCCAGGCGATGACCCGACTGCCGGGCGACCACTGGCTGTTGCTGGTCGGTGGCGGCCCGGAGGAGAGCGTCCTGCGCCGCACGGCTCACGAGGCCGGCGTCGCCGACCGCGTCCTGTTCACCGGCGAACGCCCCTACGTCCCCGACGGCTCCCCCGGCCCCGACCTGCCCTCCCTCACCTTCGCCATGGACCTGCTCGCCTCCCCGTCGAAGGACGAGGCCTTCGGGCTGGCGGTCGTGGAGGCCCTGGCGTCCGGGCTGCCCGTGCTCTACTCCTCCTGCCCGGCGATCGAGGAGCTTCCCCCGCAGGCCACCGCCGGTGCCCGGCGGGTGCGCGGCGGCCCGGAGGCGTACGCCCGTGCGGTGGCCGGGGTGCGCGCGGCCGGCCCGCGACCGCGTACGGCCCCGGACGCCGCCCACCGCTACCACATCACCCGCAGCGCCGCCCGGCTCATGAACGTGTACGTGACAGCGCTGTCCAGATCATTGCCCCCCTCACCCCAGGGAGCCAGTTCGTCATGACCGACACCCAAGCCCGACACCACCGGCAGCCCGGCCGCCTGGCCCGCACCGGGCTCCTGCGGCCCTGGTCGCTGCTCGCGGCCGGCGCGCTCGCCGGCGGCCTGGTCGGCGGCACCTACGGGACGCTCAAGGCCCCGACGTACACGGCGACCAGCTATGTCGTCGCTGTACCGACCGCGCAGTCCGACCCTGCCTCCGCACTCGGCTTCGCACAGGCGTACGGCCGTGCCGCCACGCAACTCGCGGTGCTCGGAGACGCGCAGACGTGGGCGAGAGTGCCGGTCCCGACGCTGCGGCGGAGCGTGCGGACGGTGACCTCGCCGGACGCGCCGATGGTCGCCGTCTCGGCCACCTCCCCGCGCCCCGGCCTCGCCGCCGACATGGCCAACGCGGTCACCCGCGCGCTGACCCGGCACGCGAACAAGACCAAGGGCAGCACCCACGTCGAACTCGTGCTGTTCTCACAGGCGGTGCGGCCGACCGACCCGACGTCCGCCTCTCCTGTGGTGACCGGCCTGGTCGGCACCAGCGCGGGCGGTCTGCTCGGCGGCCTGGCGCTGCTCGTACGGCCGAGGCGGACCGGAGACGACCACTCCGTCCGCCCCGTCCCGGTGCCCGGCCCGGCCTCCGCCGCCGACGTGCACGGACAGCGCTGACAGTGACGTACACGACGGAACTCGTCACCGACGAACGCGCCTTCGCCGAGGTCGCCCCGGACTGGGGCCGGCTGTACGAGCGGTGCAGCGCGGCGACCCCGTTCCAGAACCACGCGTGGCTGCACTCGTGGTGGCTGTCGTACGGCAGCCCCGGCCGGCTGCGGCTGGTGCTGGTGCGCGAGGGCGCCGAACTCGTCGCCGCCGCGCCCCTGATGCTCCGGCGCGCCCCGGTACCCACACTCGTACCGCTCGGCGGACCCATCTCCGACTACGGGGACGTCCTCATCGACGACGACCGGACGGACCGGGCGGCCGCCGTGCTCGCCGAGTCGCTGTCAGCCGCGGCCCGCACCGCGCTGATCGACTTCCGCGAGGTACGGCCGGGCAGCGCGGTCGAACACGTCTACGACCGCTGGAGCGGGCCGCGCCGCCGGATGCGGGACTCGCTGTGTCTGGAGCTGCCCGCCGTGCCCATGGACGAGCTGTTGTCGCGGCTGCCGTCCGGCAAGGCCCAGCGTGCCCGCGCCAAGCTGCGCAAGCTGAGGTCGCTCGGCGTGGAGCGGCACGTCGTGGCGCCGGACCAGGTGGGCGCGGCGCTTCAGCGGCTGCTCGAACTGCACCGACTCCAGTGGCAGGGCCGGAAGGTGACGTCGGAGCACCTGCAGACACGCTTCTGCGAGCACCTGGTGCGCTCGGTGGGCCCGATGGTGCGCTCCGGGGACGCGGTGGTCACCGAGTTCCGGCTCGACGACGACGTGGTGGCCGTGGACCTCACGCTGCTGTCACCGCGGCTCACGGGCGGCTACCTGTACGGCGCCCATCCGCGCCTGCGGGAACGCAAGGCGGACGTGGCGGTGATGCTCCTCGACGCGTGCACCCAGCACACGGCCATCGGCGGACTGGGCACCCTCAGCCTGCTGCGCGGCAACGAGCCCTACAAGCACCACTGGCGCCCCGAACCCGTCGCCAACCAGCGACTGCTGCTGGCCCGGCGACGCACGGCCCCGCTGATGTCGGCGGTGATCGGCGACGTGGCCGCGCGTCGGCGGGGCAAGGAGTTGCTGAGTCGCTTCCGGGAGCGGCCCGGTGACGGCGGGCCCGCCTCGGGACCCGCCGCCACCGGCGAGAGCTATCGGGTCCGCGACCACCTGTCGAGAGGCAGGCACGCCTTGCGGCGGAGCCAGAACTCGGCCCAGTCGCCAAGACGCAGCGGCGAACAGCCCAGCGGACGCAACGATGTGGGAGGTGCGGTGGGAGGTGCGGTGGGCGCGGGCAACGTCGCCGGCTCGCCGGTCCGACCGAAGAGGACGGACTGGTAGACCCGGGACGAACCGGGGTTGGCCGGACACTGCCAGACACCGTGCGGACAGTAGTCGGTCAGCGTGTGGTACAGCGGCTTGTGCTCATCGAACCAGGCGAGCATCCGCCGCATGTACTCGGCGTTGTCACCATTGCGGAAGAGCCCCCATTCTGGATAGGAAATAGGCTTGTTGTGGGATTTCGCGAAGTCCACGTGCGCTTGAAGTCCGTAAGGCTCCGTCACCTGTTCGTCGAACGGAATTCCTCGTGGCTGGTCGTACGCGTCCATGCCGATGATGTCGACGGTGTCGTCCCCCGGATAGCACTCCGTCCAGGGAATGGCGTCCCGTCCGCGGCTCGGCGTGAAATCGAACCGGAATTCCTGGCCCGGCACCGAACGCATGGCGGTGACGATGTTGTTCCAGTACGTCTTCCAGGCCTCCGGATCGGGCCCGCAGCGATGGGTGTACGTCGTGCCGTTCATCTCCCAGCCGAGCACCAGGACCGTGTCCGGCACGTCCAACGCCACCAGCCGCTCGGCGAGGGCGCGGAAGTGGTGATCGAAGTGTCCGGCAGCGCCCTCCCGCAGCAGCGATCCGACCTCGTCGTCGGAGACACCCTCCTCGTTGCGCTCCAGCATGGGCACGTTGAGGACGAACATCCGGTCGTCCTTCGCTCTGCGCCAGCGCGCCCACCCGTCGAGGAAGTCGGGAGCGCCCTCGATGTTGCTCCAGCGGTCGCCGGGCAGGTAACTGTGGCCGACGCGCACGTCGGCGCCGCCCAGCCAGCGGCTGAGTCTCGTCATGCCCGCGACGCCCGGGGTTCCGGAGTCGAGGAAGGCGCCGAACGCGGGGCTCTCTTCGCCGGGTGCCGGGACCGGCGGCCCGGTGGCGGAAGAGGTCGGCGGGGCCGGCTGCGGCGCCTCGATGCGGGGCTGACTCGTGGGGGCCTCGGTGAACGCGGGCTCCTGCGATGCCGACGGCGAGGCCGATTCGGGCACCTCGCGCGCCTCGGGCGCCGTCTGCGCCGGGGAGGCCGAAGTTGGCGCGGGAGGATCGTCGAGGGGTGGCGTCTCCGCCGCGAAGCCGGCGCCGGACGCCAGCGCGGCCGAGAGCGCGACTGCTGCGGCGACGACCGTCAGCCGCCTGGTCCTGGCCCGGCAATGCTGTGGAACCATGCCTGCTTCTCTCCCCGCTCTATCGCTGTCTTCTGCTGTTGTTCTGCTTCTGCCGATGATTCTGCCGCTGCTGTCCTTCTGCCTTGTTCGTCGGACTACTGACACCCAGTCACATGAAGCTAGTCACACAAAATGGAATACCGCCACCGGCGTTACGGCTTTCGAGTGCCTCGCTCCCCTGCAAGGGTGAGCCGATCCGAAGGAATGAAGCCTGTGCCACCGCTCGACACCCGCGTTCCCGCCGTTCTGCTGCGGATCGACCGGAATCCCTTTCACCACGGAACGCTTGGGGCCGTGCGCTCGCTCGGCAGGGCGGGGGTGGAGGTGCATGTGGTCGCGGATTCCACGGGAAGTCCCGTGACCAGATCGCGCTTCGTACGCGAAATGCATCCCCCGCCGCCGCCCGGGGCATCCGACGGCGAGATCACGGACGTACTGCGCCGGGTGGCCGAACGGGTCGCGCGTCCCGCCGTCCTGGTCCCGATGGACGACGCGAGCGCGGTCGCCGTGTGCCGCATGCGTGAGGAACTGGCCCCCTCCTATCTGCTGCCCGCCACACCCGGCGCACTGCCCGAACGCGTCGCCGACAAGGCCGAACTGGCACTCGTGTGCGCGTCGGTGGGTATCCCGCATCCGGTGACACTGGTCCCGGACAGCCCGGCGCAGGCCACCGACGCCGCCCGGCGGCTGGGTCTGCCGATGGTGGCGAAGTGGAGTCGGCCCTGGCAGCTGCCTGCGGGCAGCGGACTGCACAGCACGGTGCTGGTGAAATCCGCGCAGCAGGCGCGGCAGCTGTATCTGCGCACCAAGGAGGCCGGCAGCCCCCTGCTGCTGCAGGCATATCTGCCGCCGGGCCGGGACCGCGACTGGTTCTTCCACGGATACGCCGACCACTCCTGCGCTGTACGTGCGGGTGGGCCGGGCCGCAAGCAGCGGGCGTGGCCGCGCGGGGCGGGTCTGACCGTGGTCGGCCGCTGGACGGACAACCCGCAGGTGCGGGCGCTCGCCGAGCGACTCACCGGCGAACTGGGCTACCGCGGAATCTTCGACCTCGACTTCCGCCGCTGTGGCACGACGGGCAGCTACCACCTGCTCGACTTCAATCCCCGCCCCGGTGCCCAGTTCCGGCTCTTCTCCGACACCGCCGGACTGGACGTCGTACGCGCCCTGCACCTCGACCTGACCCACCGTCAACTGCCAGAGGCGGCGCCCATGCTGGGGCGGTCGTACGTGGTGGAGAACTACGCACCGCTCGCTGCGCTGCGGCCGGCGCCCCGCGGACGCGAACTGGCCTGGCACGCCCCGGACGACCCGGCTCCCGGCCGGGCGATGTGGGCCCTGTGGTGCCGACATGTGGCCCGGCGTCTGCGAGAGCGGATGCGCTCGGTCCCGGCGGCGCCCATGCCGGCCCGCGTCGGGCGCCAGGCTGCCGCACCGTCCCTGTCCGACGAAGAGAAGGCGAGAAGTCACTGATGTACGACTTGCTGGTGGTGGGCGCCGGCCCGTACGGACTGTCCATCGCCTCACACGCCGCTGCCGCCGGGCTGAACCTGCGCGTCCTCGGGCGCCCCATGGCGTCCTGGCGGGCCCACATGCCCCGCGGCATGTTCCTGAAGTCGGAGCCCTGGGCCTCCAACCTCGCTGATCCGGACGGTCGTTGGCGCTTGAACGCGTACTGCGCCACCCGGAGGCTCACGGCGCGTCACGCGGAGCCGATCCCCGTGGAGACGTTCGCGGCGTATGGCTTGTGGTTCGCGCGCAACGCCGTGCCGGAGGTGGACGAGCGCATGGTGAGCCGGGTGGCTGCCCGCCCGGTCGGCTTCGAAGCGGTCACCGAGGACGGGGAGGTGCTGCGTGCCCGGACGGTGGCGCTGGCGGTCGGCGTCATGCCCTTCGCGGAGGTGCCGTCGCCTCTGCGCGGCCTGCACCCCGCACTCGTCACGCACAGCAGTTCCCACAGTGACCTCGGACGCTTCCGCGGCAAGGACGTCACGGTGATCGGCGGCGGCCAGGCGGCGCTGGAGACAGCGGCGCTCCTCGCCGAACAAGGCACGCGGGTACGGGTGCTGGCGCGGGCGGACCGGCTGCGGTGGAACGACGTGCCGCCGCCCGGGCAGCGCCCCTGGTGGCAGTCGGCCCGCACCCCGCACAGCGGCCTCGGCTGCGGCTGGCGCAACTGGTTCTACGCGGAGTGTCCGGACCTCTTCCGTCGCCTCCCCGAGTCGACCCGAGCCGGCATCGCGGCCACCGCCCTCGGGCCGGCGGGCGCCTGGTGGGTGCGGGGCCGGGTCGAGCCGGTGGTGGAGATGCTGCTCGGCCGCGAGGTCGCCGCGGCCCGGGCGGTGCCGGGCGGCGTACGGCTGGAGACGGTGAGCCTGACTGGAGGGCCACGCTCCCTGGAGACCGAGCACGTGGTCGCGGCCACGGGGTTTCGGGGAACCCTGGACCGGCTCGGCCTGCTCTCCGCCGAGCTGCGCGGGAGCCTGGCGACAACCGCCGACGGCTCCCCCGCGGTGGGGCGTCACTTCGAGTCCTCGCACCCCGGGCTGTTCCTGGCGGGCCTGCTGACCGCCTCCGCCTTCGGCCCGTCCATGCGGTTCGTCCACGGCGCGACCTTCACGGCGGCAACACTCGTACGAGGGGTACGCCACCGTCTGCGCACCGCCCCGCCCACCGGGCGGATTCCGGTACCGGTGGGCCGGGGACGCAGGGAAGCACCGTGGAAGACGCCCCTCTGACCAAGGGCGTGGTGCCGGGTGCCGGGCTCGCTTCGTCCGGCACCCGAGCGGAGCGCTATCGAGGGGAGCCGCCTCGGCCTCGTCGATACAGGATGGTGCCGCTGGTCAGCAGCAACGCGGCAAGACCCGAGGCCACCAGCGCGTTCTCCCTGGGGCCGGTCTCGGCGAGGGTGAGCGACTGCGTCACGGGTGAGGCAGATGGCGTCGTCACCAGGATGGGGGGCGGGGTGGCCGGTGGCGGGGTGGCCGGTGGCGGCGTCGTCACGGGTGGCGTGGTGGGGGGCGGTGACACCCGCGGCGTGGTGGGGGGTTGTTCGGGCGGTGGGTCGCCGTAACCTCCTGGCTCGTCCGCGCCGTAGCCACCTGGCTCGTCCGAGTCATGGCCATAGCCACTGCCATCTTCATATGCGTCGTCATCGCCGGATCCGTCGTCGTCCCCGTATCCGTCGTCATCGCCATAGCCGCTGCCGCCGCTGTCGTCGTAGAAGGCCGCAGACGTGCCCGACGGGGCGCTGACTGATCCCCCGGGGGTCCCCTCGGAGGGCGAGTCCGCGAACACCGGGGTGACGTACAGGGACAGGATGCTCGTCGCGGCGGCGGTCACGACCATTCCCCTACTCAGGTTCTGTCGCAATCTCGTCGTCTTTCTCATCAAAGAAGTGGAAAAAACCGGCCCGGAACCTTGAGGAACAGGCCGTTGAGCATCGTGGCCAGGCATGGCATGCCGACGCGGCAGTCAGTGCCTGTTCCGCCTCCCGTTGCGCCGGGAGGCGGCTTCACGCCTGCCGTAGTTTCGCTGCACCTTAATCTTCTGACTGGTCAGGTGATGGGATCCGGTGAAGTGCCAGTACCGACAGTCTGAGCATCGGTAGATACGGTCCGGGATCCTGGCCAGCAGCGGCTGCTTGATCAGCCAGGTCCTCGCCTCGGATTCAGTGCGAAACGATGCTTTCCCTGTCTCCGGACAACGCGGAAAAATGATCACACCACTCACATTCCCTCCGAGGCACGTTTTCGGCTCACATTCCTCTCCAACAGAAGGGATGGAACCGATGCTGCATCAGCAGTAACCCGTCCGATCAAGCGGATGACACTCCTACGGACGAGTAGCCATTGAAATTAATCCGAATGGCTCTGCACGGCGGCTGATACGAATGGAGTTAATCAGATCATATCGAGGCGAACAACAAGCGCCACGATGTCATTTCCGACCCCAGGAAAAGAATCAGCGGCCATCCGGAGGATGGCCGCTGGCGGCATTGGATCGACTCTGCGCACGCACAGAGGATCCGGCCATTCAACACACACGCCCGCCAGTGTTCAGGGGCCCAAGCCCGCGTCGCAGCGCAGGATTCGCCCCTGAACCAACCGTCGGGCGATCAACCGATCACTAGCTTGGACCGACCTGCGTGCAGAAGTTTCCGATGTTCGTGACACTGTCACCCAGGACGGTGACCGGAATATTGACCGTGATCACGGAGGAGGTGAATTCCTGTTCGCACTTCAGCAACTGCGCGTTGTCGACAGTGGGATCGGGCGATTCACCGCCGGCGTCGTGAGCCTGAGCGGCCCCGGCACCCGTCAGACCGATGCTACCGATGGCGGCGGTCACCAGCATGACTTTCTTGAACCTGCGCACGCGTATCTCCATAGATTGACTCGCGGCCACCACAAAACGTCGTGGCCTCGATCAGCACAGCAAAGGGGACGCCCAGATCCTGTTCCTCGGCATCCCCTGCTCCGCGAATTCCTGACCCTCTCCCCTGCGGCCCCGAGCCGACAGACGATCAGGGAGTCAGACGCGGCAAGGACTGAGGAGCGGGGTCTCACACCAGAGATGCGAGACCCAACTTCCTACGGCGTCCTGGATTCAGCCGATCGACCCGATCACCGTGCAGAAGTTGCCGATGTGCTGGTCCGTGTCACCGGTGAGCGAACCAACGGGGGCGAAAGCACCCGGGGTGTCGAAGTCCTGCTGGCAGTCGACAACCTGCAGGTTGTTGACAGCGCCGTCGAACGGGTCGTCGTAGTCGTGACCGGCATTGGCGCTGGCAACCCCGCCGCCAACAAGACCGAGACCGCCGACCATGGCCGCTACGGCCGCAGCCTTCTTGAACTTGTGCATCAACGTCTCCGATTCCTTCACGTACACGACCCCCTTTACGGACCGTGTCCGACTCGTCACAGAGACTAACATGCGCCTCTCTTATTCCACCATTCCCGACACACCCGTTTGAGTACTACTAGTTAATCTATGTACCTTTTCAGGAAAGCTTCAAAGTTCGGCTGAACATCGTTTGGAAATGCATGCCGGGCGTCGTGCGGGTCGGTTCAGCGGACTGCTGCCAGGAACGCGGTCGACCTGTATGCGTTCAACTTGCCTCTCATTAATGGCAGTTGACCCGCAGAAGGCGCGGCACAGCGGACGGGCACGCACCCCTCGGCACGCCTGTGCGGTCACCGCATCGGATCACCCGGACGGCGGCCACCCTCCAGAGCGACGAGAAGGTCTGCCCTGAGGGCGGGCCGGAGGCTTGGCCCAATGCCTCGTCGTCAGTAGGTGTTGGGTGAAGGTGGGCGATGACCGCCCGGCCGATCGTGCCGTGCAGGTCGGCCGGATCACCCTGGACTGCGAGAACGACCTGGTCGCGGGAGGTGGACACCGCGATGGTGAACCCGGCACGGTCGGCGTCGGGGTTGCCGGAGCGCAGGACGCGCCCGTTCAGGAGGGTGTGCCGCAGAGCGAGGAAGGTGCCCTCGGCTTCCCAGCGTTCGCGACAGAGCCGGACGAGGTCTTCGTGGGGTGCTGGTGGGGGCCGCTGAGTGCGCCGGCCCGGCACAGTCGGCCCGCCAGTGGGCCGGCGGCGGCCAAGTGACTCAAAACAAAATGCCTCCGACAGACACTGGAACAAGGATCTCAGATGTCCTCGTCCGCGCCGATCGGAGGCACTTCCTGTTCGCGCCCTGGACGCTCAACTCTCCCAGGACACAGTCACTCAGACTGCGGTAAAGCCCGCGGGCCTCGGCTCCCCATGACGGGGCGTCCGACACCGCAAGGACCGAAGTCCAGGCCTCGCACTGGAAGTGTGAGGCCTGGACTTCGCGGGTCCTGAAATCAGTCGATCGACCCGATCACCGTGCAGAAGTTGCCGAAGTTCTGGTTCACGTCACCGGTAACCGCAGGGAGCACGACTTCGGCGAGGCCGGCGCCGTAGTAGTCCTGCGTGCAGTTCACGGCCTGCGCGTTGCCGCCGGCGTCGGCCAGGTCGTCGTAGCTGTGACCGATGTTGGCGCTGGCAACCCCGCCGCCGACGAGACCGAGGCCGCCGACCATGGCCGCTACGGCCGCAGCCTTGTTGAACTTGTGCATCACGTCTCCGAATTCCTCACACACACGACCCTCCTCACGGGCCGTGTCCAACTCGTCGCAGACGCTAACACATACCCCTCCTTAACCTGTTATTTCTGATACACCCGATTGAGTGCCACCCATAGGACTATGTCCCTTTTGTATTCTTGGCGCGCAGACGGGCGTCGCGGCCGGAAAGCTCCAGCACGATGGCCCCTTGGCAAGAAGCCCGTGTGGCCCCGTCAGTTGATAGTGCGTCTGTGGTTCCGCCCCACCGGGCATGCGTCGATGTACCGCCGGACCGAGGGTGAGGGGCGCTGTTCTCGACTGCCATCCGTGGACAAGCACAGGGCACCGTTTCCGCGCTGCCGCTTCAGGACACAGTCGGTGGCGGACTTTCGCGATGAGGACCAACGCCCCTTGGTGAGGCCGAGCTTGGCCAGCGGCTCACCAGACCCGTGCGGCCGAGTGACCCAAAACAAAATGCCTCCGACAGGCGCCGGAACAAGGATCTCAGATGTCCTTGTCCGCGCTAATCGGAGGCACTTCCTGCTTCGGGCCGTGACGGGACGTCCGACACCGAAAGGGCTGAAGTCCAGGTCTCGCACTGGACGTGTGAGACCCGGTCTTCGCGGGGTCCTAAAATCAGCCGCCGATCGACCCGATCACCGTGCAGAAGTTGCCGATGTTCTGGCTCGTGTCACCGGTGGCCGAGCCGATGGGGGCGGTGGCGAGACCGCCGTCGTAGTCCTGGTCGCAGTTCACGACCTGCAGGTTGTTGACGGCGAAGTCGAACGGGTCGTCGTAGTCGTTGCCACCGTTGGCGCTGGCAACCCCGCTGCCGACGAGGCCGAGGCCGCCGACCATGGCCGCTACGGCCGCAGCCTTCTTGAACTTGTACATAACGTCTCCGATCCCTTCACACACACGACCCTCCTTACGGACCGTGTCCAACTCGTCACAGACGCTAACACAGGCCTCTCTTAACCCGCTATTTCCGACACACCCGATTGAGTGGCATCCATTGTGCTATGTACCTTTTATGACAAGCGGTCACCGTCCGGTGCCGAGTTCCTGACGCAGGTCCAGATAGAAGCGCAGCCATACGCCGGACTGGCTCGGCACCCGTGCCGCCCGGTCGTTGGCCGCGGTCGCCCGCGGGTCGGCGACCGCCCGCTCAAAGGCGATCGCGGTCTTCTCATCGGTGGCCGCGGTCACCCACCGGTGGGCGACCGCCCGTTGGAAGGCGAGCGCTGTCTCCTCATCGGCGGCCGCGGCATCCACGACCAGCAAACCCGGCTCCGCCATGTGCACGTCCTGAATCGGTTTCATATCGGCCATGACGCCTTCGCCAACGTGATCGCTTCTCCCAGCCCGGCACTTCACCCGATCGAGATCATCAACGGCTTGGAACCGCCGTCTGCGGCCACCCGTGCAAGCCGGCCTTGACGCCGTGGCCGGGCTGCCGCCCGCCCGCCCACACCTTCCAAGTACAGGCGGCTGCCGGGTTTCGCGACGCAGGTCGGTGGTGCTGAGTCAGCTCACCGCCACCACCGTCAGCGCTGCCAATACGGTGATCACGGCCATGGGAACCATGACAATCCGCGCCCACTCCATCCTCGCTCGCACACTCTCGCACCTGGTTGCCGAGCGCTCACCGCGGCCCTCGGGTGGTTTCCGGACGGAAAGTGTTTCGTCGGTGGAGACGGGAGCGGGGAGGATGCGGCCACAACCGCAGTCACACTCGCCGCTGTCCAGCCACTCCGCGCCGGCCGGCCTGGCGAAGTCCGCCGGGGACCCGTCCTCGTCCGTCATCGTCATGACGAGTTCAACGACCCGCCAGGCGGTCGGCTACGTCCATGCGCGGATGCGGCCGGAGGGCCGCTGCGGCAGCGCCGTGGGGGAACGAACCACTGCCGCAGCAACCTTCCGGGCGGTGTCTGCCCATTCGGGAGGCCGCGCAGTCCAGACGTCACTCCCGTGGGGGACGCGGCGGGTGAGCCGCTGGACAGGTTCGAGCGGCTCCACGGGGAGAAGAGGAGAGAAGAACGGGGTTACACAAGCTGGTTCAGGACGTGGCAGGCATGCCCGACCCCGTCCTCAGCCGTGAGCGCACGGCCCAGTCGACGAGCCGCCTCGGCGTGACCGCTGTCCTCGGTGACAGCTCGCAGGCGGCCGGCGAGAGCGGAGGCGGTGAGCTGCCGGGACGGCAAGGGCTTCGGCCCCACGCCGAGGCTGTGGACCCGGTCGGCCCAGTAGGGCTGGTCGCCGAAGAACGGGCAGACCAGGGACGGCACTCCGGAACGCAGTGCCGAGGCGGTGGTGCCCGCACCGCCGTGGTGGACCACCGCGGCCATACGGGGGAACAGCCAACTGTGGGGCGTCTCCTCGACCACGAGCATGTCGTCGTCACTCGTGGAAGGGTCTCCGGCCAGGACACCGCGCAGCCCCGCGCGCCGCAGCGCGGCGCGTACGAGGCGGTCGGTGGCTTCGGGGTCGCCGGTTTTCATGCTGCCGAAGCCCACGTACACGGGCGGTGGTCCGTCGTCCAGGAAGCCGAGCAGGCGTTGTGGGGGTTTCCACCATGGTTGTTCGTGGTGCCAGAAGCCGGTCATGTGGACGTTGGGTCCCCAGTCGGGCGGACGGGGTACGAGGGTGGGGCTGAACGCACACAGCACGGGGGCCTGGCTGACTCGGCGGCACGGGCCGAGGGGGGAGAGAGCGGGAAGGCCGAG
>Ga0307516_10003852_pt1 | contig 18968 bp, 24 predicted proteins | sample 19_EM_MG_FD_203310 | JGI IMG/M metagenome (GOLD analysis project Ga0307516, IMG submission 203310) | Populus trichocarpa ectomycorrhiza microbial communities from riparian zone in the Pacific Northwest, United States - 19_EM | ecosystem: Host-associated > Plants > Roots > Unclassified | place... | reverse complement strand
AGGAGGATGCCGGCCGCTGCGGGCGCCGCGGACGCTACGCCCTGCGGGGTGTCTAGAGTTCGGGTGACACGGACAGTGCTACGGGAGTGTGACATAGGGCTACATAGGACAGTCACAGTAGACAGTCACAGGCGGCGCACGGACACTCCATATAAGTGTCCGGCGCTCGCCTCTCTAGAATGGACATGCTTCTAGCTACCCCTCATATGGTGGAAAACTCCGAACTCGTTAACAGAAGTCCAATCCGTTCTGGGATTCGCCAACTTCTACCGACGCTTAATAAAAAACTACTCCCGAGTAGTAAAACCCCTCACGGAATTAACAAAAAAGGAAAAAGGAAAGGAGTGGGCATGGAACCACAAAGCAGAGACCGCCTTCAAGGACCTTAAGCACCGGTTTACCACGGCCCCAATCCTGGCTCATTTTGACCCAGCAAAACCAGTCATCGTCGAAACGGACGCATCGGACTTCGCCCTAGGAGCCATCCTATCACAACGAGACAAGGAAGGACGCCTCCACACGGTAGCCTTCCACTCCAGGAACTTCCAACCCGCGGAGATCAATTACAAAATCCACGACAAAGAACTCCTAGCAATAGTGGATGCCTTCAAACACTGGAGATGCTACTGTTAGGGAGCTACCCACCAGGTCCAAGTGCTCTCGGACCATCATAATCTGGAATACTTTACCACGACCAAAGTATTAAACCGACGGCAAGCTCGCTGGGCGCAGGAATTAGCCGGGATAGACTTCAAGATCTTCTATCGACCCGGGTCACAGAACGGCAAACCAGATGCACTATCCAGACGTCCGGAGTACCGCCCAGAAAAAGGGTGGATAGAAAACCAGCCATTCACAACGGTTTTGGGAAAAAATCATTTCGAGGAACGATTAACATGTTCATTCATCTGTTCCTGGGCATGGCTGGCATCACTCCCAGAAAGAAAGTGGACAGAAGAATTCCTGGCGAATGTTAGGGAGGAAAGAAAGAAGGACGAAGCCTATGAACAGACGAGGAAACAGGAAGCGGTGACGGGAGAACCGTCGCCGAAGGGCCGAAAGGTTAAGGAACTAAGTTGCGGGAATGACCTGCTGTACTGACGGAACCTGCTCTGGGTACCAAAGGGATTGGTGCAGAGGATTATGGAGTCAGAACATGACACGAAGGTGGCAGAACACATGGGGCAGGATAAAACCATCGAACTAATTCGACGAAACTTCTGGTGGCCAAAGATGAACGAATGGATCATCGACTTTGTCAGAAGCTGCCCCAAATGCCAACAGAACAAGGCGTCCTGGCACCAACCCTATGGGCTGTCCTCCCTGCTAGACTTGCCTTACGCCCCATGGCAATCCATAGCAATGGACTTCATCACGGAACTCCCAATCTCGGATGAATGTGACCAACTATGGGTGGTCATCGACCGATTCACCAAGATGGCGCACTTCCTCACTTTGAGAACGGAGGGAAAGACAGCAGCAGATCTGGCCGTCATTTTCGCCCGAGAAATATGGAAGTATCATGGCCTCCCCACTGATATTGTCTCAGACTGCGACTCCAGGTTTACCTCGGAAACTTGGAAGGAGTTCCTACGACTCTCGGGAATCCGGCCCTGAATGTCAACCGCGTTCCATCTGCAGACTGGTGGGCAAACGGAGTGGCTCAACCAGACAATTGAAGCCTACCTCTGAGCGTTTGTCAGCAAGGAACAGGACGACTGGGTACGCCTGCTGCCGATGGCCGAGTTCGCCTACAACAACTCAACCACCGCAGGCAATGGTATGTCTCTGTTTTACGCTAACTATGGCTTCCACCCAGCGGCCATGGACCCCGCGTCAACGGAACCTCTGAACCCAGCGAGCCAAGTCCATGCCCACTGGATGCACACCATGCACGACGAATCCCGGAAAGGGCTGGAAGATGCACAGGAGCGAATGTGACGATACACCGACCCGGCGCGAAAGGAACCTCTGGCATACCAAGTAGGAGACTTTGTGATGCTCAATGGATGCAACATCAAAACGCGCCGCGCCTCGAAGAAACTGGACCACAAGAATCATGGTTCCTTCCAGATCGAGAAAATCGTCTCCCTCCTGGCTGTCTGCCTCACGCTGCCCCGGAAATGGAAGATCCACAACGTCTTCCACGTCTCACTGCTTGTACCCTACCAAACTAGCAAGCACCGAGCACCACCGGGCCTGTCAAAGCTGCTCCGAGAGGCTGACGACATCGAACAGTCAGAGGAATACGATGTCGACGAAGTTATGTCCTCGGTTGAACACGGCTGGGAAAATAACAAAAGAATCCTATACCTCGTCAAGTGGCTTGACTATCCGGAAGGCAAAGACTGGACGGAACAATTATTCGACATCTTTTCAGTAGGCAGTCTGGAGAAACTCCGGGAGTTTCACCAACAAAGTCCAGACGTGCCGAGGGACTACTAGCTCACCGAGGGCTAGACCAGTTCCACCGAGGACCTGGTGGTAGTGGGCTGAAGGGGAGGAGGACTTCAGCACCAAAACACTACGAGATCGACAAAAAGACCCGCTTCTCGGGCAGCCACGAAAAGCCACCGACCCGGCGCCGGATGAAGAGTGCACGCAAACGAAAACATTGAGAGTCAGGAAAACCGTTCAAAACAGATGTATTGACCTCTTGGCGACCGACTCGGACCAGTGGAACTGGCGCAGGCGGCACATAAGCGGTGAAGTCAGTCCCCAACAGCACTGTCACTACTCCAGCATACTAGTCTCCCCCCGGAAGGACGTGGCCGCAGTCACTGCCGAGCATACGGGTTACGAGCACGGCGGACACCATGCCTCTCCCGATTCCCTGTGCCGACTGCGACCCCAGAACCCCACCGAACCGGCTAAGCCTTGACGCAGTGCGGTGGCGAGTACGACTCAATATGACACGACAGTATGAGTACGGACCGGCCTACTCAGAGGGCCCAGTCATTCCGACGGATTACAGTGTCCTGGCCTGATCCGGTGACTGGGAGGGCTGTAGGGGTGGAGGACTACAGTCATGGTAAGTGGCGCCACAAAAAGTCACAACAACCACATTACAAAAGTTATCCCACGAAAGGATACCCATCCAGAAAGAGATGGGCTACTTAGGTAGATAGTGAAGAAAGTGTTAGCGCTCGGGACAAGACTAAGGGGGAGAGGAGGTAGTATTACACCTGGAATATCTCGAGTACGTAGCTAAAGCTACAGAAAGGTACGTAAGGATGACGGAACGCACCCAGAGAGTCTAGGAGGGAGATAAGGTCCCGAGATGAGCTTACGGCCGAGACGGACCTAAGACACATATCTCTGGAGGTGAGGGGAAGATTGCAAACGACGAGATGTTTGGGCAATGACCCCTCCCCCGAAAGGAGGGGATGCCACGTCGCCTGCTGATGGCGCACGGACTGCCGGACTTGGGCTATGACCCCTCCCCCGAAAGGAGGGGATGCCACGTCGCCTGCTGATGGCGTACGGAAGAGAGTCCGGTAGGGAGAGCACCCCGCCCGCTTGCGTGAAACCTCATCTCTCCTTATCTACACCCTGCCAAGGCCAATGAGTCGCCCACGGGGTCCACGCACCTCGGGGGAATCCAAATCCGAGTCACCATTTCTCACGCTGCTGCCACTCAGATATAAGACCAAGGTTTTCCGCTCCGAACATAAGGAAAAAACCAGCACGAACATCCTCACCAACACTACCACCGAACCCACACACAAGATCTAAGATTATTCCACTGTGAATTATCGAAAGTAGCCTGTTTACCTTTGATTCTCTTTAAACTCCGGTTACGATACAACCCCAGTGTCACATCCGTGCTTACCTAATAGAGTTCAGGGCACTCAATATCTTCGCACGGGCAACCGGGGAAGCATTGCGAGAGAAAATCGACCTGCCTATGTGAGACACAGTGCTGGACATGCAATTCGCCCATTATCTGGAAGACTTTGGGGATGACGAAGGATTCTTGCAGGATACCCGCCAGGCGGGCCTGCAAGTAGAAAAGAAAAAGGCCCTAAAGCAGGCCCAGGAAGGCGTCCGACCCACAAGCAATAACCGGCACGAAGAAAAGAAAAAGGAGGAAAAAAGAGAAAATCCGCCAGCAGAAAAGCTGGACAACGGGGGCAAGAATTCGAAACCAGAGGACGAATTCGGGAAAACCGGCTCATGGGGGTCATAGGAGGCGGCACTGGAAGGCATTCGCTGCGCAGAACGAGCCGAGCTCGGCCAGAAGGAATGTCATCGCTGCGGAAGGACGGGGCATCGTTCGCATACGTGCTATGCGAAAACCACAATCAACGGTACGGAACTTCCACAGGCACCCTGGAAGGCATCTGTAGGGGGCAAACGACAAAGAGAAAGAGAAGAGGAACCAACCCCCCGAGCCAAAATACAGAAGATCTCGGCAGCCGTGGCGATGGACACGGAGCCAACCCTCCAAGATCCCATATGGGAAGAGGAGAATTTTTAAAGGGTCAGAGGACACAGCCAAGCCTCAAGACCAAAAAAGTCATATGCGGAACAGGCCAAAAAAGGGGCGCCGAGGAACCCATAAAAGAAACTGAACGCAAGAAACCTCGATGCGGACCCTGACCCATCATAACCATGCTGCTCCATGTGGAACAAGGAAAACACCGTGTTCAGGTGCTGCTGGACACAGGATGTTCGGTCCCGCGGATTAACAAAGTAACAGCACCGAGATTGCAGATCCCTATGTTCAAACACCACTCAGCAATTCGTATCGAAAACTATACGGGGCAACATGTGGAGGAGGCAGGGATATTTTACACAAAGCCACTACTCCTCCAACACCGACGGCACTTCTCCAAGGAGATTTTCGAAGTAACCCCCATGGAGCCAGTGGTCGACATCTTCCTACCCTACTGGTGGATATCGAATCATCCCCCGTAGGGAATCTGGGAGTCGGAAGAAATACGATTCAACAGTCCCTGATGCCAGGAAACCTGCACATGATACGGGCAGGGGGAGTTCTCACTTACTTGGGATGAAGAAGTGGCACACGATCCAAACGCCCGGGTGATCGGGCACATATTGGCGGTCACCACCAATGACGCCCTAGCCAGCATCCCAGGAGAATTCAAACCCTACCTGAGTATAATGAGTAAAGAGGCAGCAGACGCTCTCCCACGGCACCGCCCTACGACTGCAGGATTGAGCTCAAAGAAGGAAGCACCGCACCATGGGGACCTATATAACCCCTGTCCGAAGTGGAATTACAAACCCTCCAAGAATGGTTGAAAGAAATAGAACGAACGGGGAAAATCAAACGGTCAACCTCCCCGGCCGGATCGCCAATCCTGTTCGTACCCAAGCCCCACGGACGAGGTCTCCACCTGTGCGTGGACTATCGGGCCATAAACCAGATAACAGTCCCAATGAGGAAGGGGGACGAGTGGAAAACCGCCTTCCGAATCCGTTACGGACTATTCGAATTCCAAGTCATGCCCATTGGCCTAACAAACGCACCGTCCACATTCTAAGATAAGATGAACCATGTCTTATCGGACCTGCTAGACGTTGGTGTCCTGTCATAGATGGATAACATACTAGTATACGCCAAAACCGAAAAGGAGTATGACCGATTAGTCAAGGAAGTCCTCGAAAGGCTGCAAAAAAGCGGGCTAGCAGTCTTACCAGAAAAATACGTATTGAAGGCCCAGGAAGTGGAATTCCTGCAGTGGGATACGTCATAGGAAGAGACGGGATAAGAATGGCAAAAGAGAAGGTTCAAGCGGTGCTAGAATGGAAAACGCCGGAGTCTCTGACGGAAGTACAATCCTTCCTGGGGTTTGCCAATTTCTATCGACGATTCATCCAGAACTACTCCCGGATAGCTCAACCACTGACAGAACTGACGAAGAATGAAAGGAAAGAGGATTCGGCCTGGAGCCAGGAAGCGCAGGCAGCCTTCGAAGAACTCAAGCGGCGATTCACTACGGCCCCTAATTTAGCCCACTTGGACCTGACCAGGCGAGTAATCATCGAATCAGACACGTCCGAATTCATGCTAGGCGCGATCCTATCCCAACGAGATTAAGAAAACCGCCTTCACCCAGTGGCATTCCACTCACAGAAATTCCAAACGGCGGAAATCAACTACGAAATGCACGACAAAGAACTACTAGCAGTGGTGGATGCGTTCAAATGCTGGCGACGCTACTGCGAAGGAGCAACGCATCAAATCCAGGTTTTTCGGATCACCAGAACCTGGAGTACTTTACGACAACCAAAGCACTAAACCGACGGCAGGCTCGGTGGGCCCAGGAGCTGGCCGGAATAGATTTCCGTATCTATTACCGACCAGGAACCCAAAACGGCAAGCCCGATGCATTGTCAAGGCATTCTGAGTACCACCTGGAAAAGGGGGGGGTAGAAAACCAGCTGATCACGACGGTTTTACAGGCAAAAAACCTGGTACAGGAAAGCCTAGGCGAAAGAAAAAATGTTTCCTTCATCTGCTCGTCAGCCCAGTTGGCCTCGCTACCAGCAAGAAAATGGAATGAAGGATTCCTGCAGAAAGTCCGGGAAGAAGGAAGAAAGGACGCGGCCTACCAGAAGAGGAAAAAGGAAGAGGAGCTGGAAGAACCGGCTCCGAAGGACCGAAAGGTGAAGGAACAAACGGTGGAATTAAGGGATGGGCTCCTGTACCAAAGGAACTTGCTCTGCGTGCCGGAAGGGATAGTACAGCAGGTCCTGGAATCCGAGCACGACTCCAAGGTGGCAGGACACATGGGCCAAGATAAGACCATCAAATTCATACAACGAAACTTTTGGTGGCCGAAAATGAATGAACGGATCATCAACTTCGTTCGGAGCTGCCCCGAGTGCCAGCAAAACAAGGTTGCACAGCACCAGCCCTATGGACTGTCCTCACCGCTGGAGCTGCCCTATGCTCCGTGGCAGTCCATAGCAATGGACTTCATCACGGAACTCCCCATCTCGGACCGCTACGACCAACTATGGGTAATCATCGACCGATTCACCAAGATGGCGCACTTCCTCCCCTTAAGGAAAGAAGGAAAGATGGCGGCAGACCTGGCCATCATCTTTGGCCGAGAAGTATGGAAGTATCACGGGCTCCCCACTGATATTGTGTCAAACCACGACTCCAGGTTTACTTCAGAAACTTGGAGAGAGTTCCTACGACTTTCAGGAATTCGGCCTCGAATGTCGACAGCATTCCATCCACAGACTGACGGCCAAACGGAACGACTCAACCAAATAATCAAACCCTACCTCGGAGCATTCGTCAGTAAGGAACAAGATGACTGGGTACGACTGCTACCGATGGCCAAGTTCATGTACAATAACTCGACCACCACGGGTAATGGTATATCTCCGTTCTACGCTAACAATGGCTTCCACCCAGCAGCCATGAACCCCGCGTCGACGGAACCCCTCAACCCAGCAAGCCAGGTCTATGCCCACTGGATGCACACCGTGCACGTCAAGTCCCGGAAAGGGCTGGAAGAGGCACAGGAGCAAATGCGCCAGTACACCGATCAGACGCAAAAGGAACCTCCAGCATACCAAGTAGGAGACTTGGTAAGGCTCAACGGGCGCAACATCAAAACACACCATCCCTCGAAAAAGCTTGATCACAAGAATCATGGTCCCTTCCAAATCGAGAAAATCGTCTCTCTGCTAGCCGTCCGTCTCATGCTTCCCCGATAATGGAAGACCCATAACGCCCTCCATGTCCCGCTACTCGAACCCTACTGAACCAGCGAATACTGGGCACCTCCAGACCCATCAAAGGTGCTCCAGGAGGCGGACGACATTGAGCAAAGTGAGGAATACGACGTAGAGGAAGTGATGTTGGCGGTCGAACGCGGCCGGGGCAACAACAAGCGAATCCTCTACCTCATCAAATGGCTCCACTATCCGGAACGCAAAGACTGGACGGAAGAACCCTTTGACAACTTTTCAGTAGGCGGCCTGGAGAAACTTCGGGTGTTTCATCGACGAAATCCAGACGCGCCGAGGGACAACCAGCTCACCGAGGGCTAGAACAGTTCCACCGAGGACCAGGCGGTAGTGGGCTGAAGGGGCGGAGGACTTCAGTACCCAAAACATTACAAACCAACAAAAAGACCCGCTTCTTGGGCAACCATGAGAAACCGCTGACCAAGCGTCTGACGGAAAAACCGAAATGACCCAATGAATTTGACGCGCTTTTGTACGGTCATATTCTCCTTACCCCAAAACGGAACCGACGGCGAGTCGAGCACAACGGTCACGTGGACCCCGAATAAGGCACGGTCACTCCTACCTACACTGTAGAGCCCTAGATCAGGTCCAGTCACTTTAGGGATACTGGACTAGCTACGAAGAACACCATGCCTCTGCAGCTCCTCTACAAACCTCGTCGACCTCGGAACTTGAGTACAGGAAGCAGTCACAGCGAATGCGCGACATGATCAAAGTTCATCAAAACAATAGTATGGGTACGCACCAGCCTACTCAGAGGGCCCAGTCATTCCGATGGATTACAGAGTCATGTCCTGATCCAGTGACTGGGAGGGATGCAGGGGAGGAGGACTGCATTCAGCGGGCAAGCAATACGTCCGGCAATATTTATCCAGAAAGAGGCGGGCTACTTCGATAGGGAAATGTACATAGCTTCGGGACGAAGCTAAGAGGAGGGCGAGGTAGTGTTACACCTCAGTCCGGAACACTGGGAATGAGATAGATAGCTACATAGTCAGTGCACGTGAGACTTTACCTAAACCCCTAGGAGAGCAAAGTTGAGCCTATTCGGCTTCAGGAGTCTAGGCGGGAGATAGCCTCAGGATTAGACCTTACGGCCATAATGGACCTAAGGGGCTAATCTCCGGAAGTAGCAGCAAATGCAACTAAATACGAGATACGAGGAGTGAGGTCATAGAACCAATATCTTCTCTTCCTCTGATAGGCCAGTAATTCGCTCCCCCGCAGGGCTTGAGGGGATTACATGGTGCGGAGATATGCTCGGCTTATCGTTAGACCGACCAGGACCAATGAGGTTGTAAGGACCGAACCCGTGGGGTTCCGGGGCCTTGACTAGTGGACAAACCTCCTGAGAAAAGGTAGGAAGTACGGGTTCTCTAGAGGAACCACCTGACGCCACAGAAAGACTATATAGCTAGGCAAGATCCCGTTCGGTGAAAAGGAAGAAAGAACAGTACCGAACACCCGCTCAGCAAACAAGAACCCAACAAGCAAGATCTAAGATTATTCCGTTGTGAATTATCAAAAGTAGCCTGATTATCTTTGATTCTCCCTACACTCCGGTTACGATACAACCCCAGTGTCACAGGGGGCACGGTTGCCCATCCCGGCGGGGTAAGTGGGATTGCTGGTGGCCTTTGCCTCCGAGGTCCGATATTCAGGGGGCTTCCTAATGCCAGGCGGGTAGCTGTTCCTCTGGTGGCCCGGTGATCCCCTAGACTCCAAGTTGGTTCGGGGCTAGGGTTCAAAGAGGGGTTGGTGTCACCCTAAGCCAGGTGTTGCCGGGCGGCACCAGGCCGAAACAGCACCTTACCAGACGCACCTCGCCGGAATGGCACCTTGCCAGAGGGCAGCTGGCCAGCGAGCACGGAAGCTGCACACTGCCGGAAGCGGAAGTGTGACTGCGCAGGAAGAGCTTGGCAACGGGTATATAAGAGGCAAGCTCCTCCCGCTCGTAGATAAAAAATGACATCTTCTTCTCTTTCTTTCTTTCTTGTCCGTAGCATCGTGACAATTGGTAGCAACTTACCAAAAACCAGTCGGGCGCGACCACCAAAACGGACCATTTTAGTCCAACCAAAAGACTTTCGTTGCATGCCCTAATTTTCTTTGTACCCTACCCATAAAGATCGCACTTGATCTTTCGACCACCACCCCCACCAACACTCGTTTCTCCCTCACCCCCGATTCCCCCACCCACCACCACTCCCCTTTTCCCTCGCCCCCGCTCCCTACACCCCGCCACCACCGACGACCCTACTGGCTGCGTGTCCCTTTTCTCTCACCACGAGCCGCACGCACTACCAACCTTTTTCTGACCTCTGCCCCACGTTGGCCGTCATTTCATGAGCGACCAGTCGCGCCATCGGCACCCGCGACCTAGCCAGCACGAGAGGAATCTGAGGCGCGTCTCCACACACTTGAACCTGACAGCTAACAGACTTGAGAGCGTCAATCAGGACTTCCTGGACCTTGTCCGCTCGCAATTGCAGGCATTCAACTATTTACAGCGTGAGACTAGGCATCACCATGACCGGCCGCGTCCCCTGTCCCGCTCCCACTCACCTTCACTTCAGAGAAGCACCCATCAGGAGGGAGCAGGTCTACGCACCCCACCGACCCCCAGACGTCCGTCGCCAGACGATTCGGAGACGTTACCAGACGAGCAAGAGATAGTTCCACACTCACCCATGCCCTCTGTTATCGGCTGGGATAGCTACATCTCTGATAGTCACAGGCAGCGTGTCGATCAGTACATCTCGAACTACACCGAGCATCCTTCCTTGTCTTCCAGGCATCGTCGCACCCCCGAGTGTGCTCGTTCCAATAGTTGTGCCATCTGGCGACCACGGTGCGGCAGTCGATCCCAGCGCGACAGAACCCATCAGGAACCAGCCGGCGAGACTCCTTACACTGGGGAGAACAGAAGAGGTGGAGCACAAGGACGGACTAGGCGTCACAGCGGACGACAGCACCCTCGTCCTTTACACAAGCGGATCTGCTTCGAGTAGGACGCACAGCACGCCTATAGTACCTGGTCTTCAGGGAAACCAACCGTTGATAGTACCTGGCCTTCAGGGAAAAAGACTGTTAGCGTCCTACGAAACACCGCCCCGTTACATCCAAGTTCGTTATGAGATCCCGCCCGGAGTTGATCCAGTTCCGGGGTCGCCCGGGACAGTCCTCATCCCAGTCCAAGTCAAGAACTCAAGCAAGAAGCGCAAAGTCAGGCTTCAGCTAGCTGCCCCCTCCCGAATTCCCGTACCTTCCTACCTTCCCAGTCACTTCTAGCGACCCACGCGTCCCGTACCCCCCAGCCCGACTCCATCAGGAACCATCTCCCTGGAGTTACCAGACGCCCCGCCACAGAGACTCCTTACGTGCTACTCATTTGAGACTCCGGGCGAGCTCACCCTTCACAAACCTCCTTACTACGACAACGACATTCTACACGGTACGATGTCTGACAGGAACGTATCTGTGCGGCGAAGGGAGCGTAGCCCGGCCAGCTCCCTGAGCGAATACAGCGACACGTCAGACCATGCCCCTGGGCCCTCGCTGGTGATCAAAGCTCAGTCAGAAGCTGCACGCGGAAAGCAGCTGGTTCGCCCCTCAGTCCAGCTCGAACCGCTTGCACGGTACGGTTATAGGCGGCCGTCGGTCATACCATCTTCTGAAGATGGGGACGTGATGGAAGGAGTGAACCATTACGCCATCGAGGATACTCCTGGCAACGGGCAGTCGCACGACCTTGACGGCACCGTGCAAGAGATCACACAGAAGTTGCAGCACCTGCAACCATCGCAGAACGACCAGACGCAGCAGCGTATGCCCACGCAGCAGCCGCAGCAGTACATGCAGCAGCTGCAGCAGTACTTGCCCCTCCCACAGTACCCACCGATGCAGCTCCCGCAGCAATATTTGCCGCTACCGAAGTATTTGCCATCGCCCACGTAGCAGCCACAGCAGCAGCAGCAGTATTTGCCTCCACAGCAGCCGCAACTACATCTGCCACCGCAGTCGTCGACGCCCGTGCAGCAGCCGCAGCCACAGCAGCCTCAGCCCCAGCAGCAGCAGCAATACTCGCCTCTGCAGCAGCCGCAGCAGTATTTACCTCTACATCAGCCGCAACTACATCTGCCACCGCAGCCGTCGCCGTCTGCACTCCAGCCACAGCAGCCACAGCAGTGGCAGCAGCAGCAGTACGTACCGCAATGGTACGCTCCACTGCAGTACACGCCCCAGCCATACATGCCGGCACTGTATCCGCAGCAGTCGCAGGCTAATCCTGTTTTGGATAGCGTCGTCACCCAAATAGCAAATCTCGCGCTAGCAATGGATCGTCGACAAGAGGCCGCAGATCGTCGACAAGAGACTGTCCCGAATGAGCTCGCTAGCATACGTGACGCACGTACCAACCCGGCCACCGCTCCAGCCTTGAAGCCAGGAGACATAGCTACCTTTGAGCCAAGAAACCAGTCAAACTCCGACGCCGCGTCACGGTTCATCTATTCGATCCGCGACACCGTCTCGCATTACGGAGAACAGCGGACTCACGTCGTACTCCGGCGTTGTTGTGAAGGAACAGCCGCAGAAGACTGGCTCGCTGGGATGTCGGACCACGACCGCGCTCGGCTTCGGGCGAGTTGCCGCAATTGGGTGGCAATGCTTGAGCGAGATTTCATGCTGTACCTTGCCTCCCGATTGTCAGCTGTGCGCGCAGAAACCTTCCGCTGGGATCTAGGTCGTACCCCTGGAGAGTATATTGCAAAGAAGCTTCGTCTACTCCGTATGGCCAATGTCACCAACAGCGACGACATTGTAGAAGACCTCCACAGAGGTTTCGTCGGGGCGCCAAGCCTCCACATCTATCTCGACAAGTATGTCACCAAAGGAGGGAATTCCCTCTCGGAATACAGACGTGCTGTCGGCCGCCTTCAGGATTCAGCCAGGTACGAAGGAAATTTGCCATTCGCACAGCAACGTCCTAGTACGCGCCGCCCTCCTTTCCGTGACCCCGTTAGAAATCGCACTCGGTTTTCCAAAGCAAGGCAGCAAACCTCCGCACCCACAAATACCTCAGCCGTTGTGAGCGCTCAAGACGCCAGCGGTTCAGGTCTCGCCCCCGCTACCCGCGTTGGTAGTAAGCAGCCACGGGAGCGCCTACGCAAATGCAGGAACTACCCAGCGTATGGCGATGGCGAGCATTGGGACTGGCAATGTGTTCATAAGAAAACTTCAAATAATGAGACGAAGCGTGCCTATTATGCCGAACACTTGAATCATGAGGATGGTGATAGTGACGAAGGAAGCATCTCCAGCATTTCCGGCGCCCCGTTTGACGAGCTGGAGGACCAAACGCAACTGGAAGAAGAGTACAAGCGGGCTCAGAATGCGTACTTTGCCATCCGCTACCGCGAGGAGAATGGCCTCGGTTTCTTAGGCACCCATAAATCCGTTCGAGGCAAAGCTAAGGCACCCGCGGTCACATGCAGGAATTGCGCCGCCAGCTTCACGTCGAATAATAAGCTGCACAGGCACTTACGTAACCCATGTAAAGTGAGCTGTCAACAGCCGGAAGTGGCAAGTCCAGTCGTCGTGGAATCCAAGGCGGTTATTCCCAGCAATCCAACAGAGGGCCTCGCCGACTTCCACTACGCCCAAGCCTTCTGGTATGTTGAGCCGGCCAGCAATCCGCACATCAGCTGTATCAACTCAGGCTTTGGTAATTCGGCAATCGATGATGGACTGCAATTGCGGCTGTATCCAGATGCAACTCGTTTGCCGCTGCCACACCCACGGGTAGTCAAAGGACTGGGAGGCGCAGAATGTACGGCTACGCACGTGGTTCTCCTGACTTTCTACATTAAAGGAACGGATGGACAGTATGTCCAGATCGTCAGACCGTTTCACGTATTCAAAGATCTTTCCGTTCCGCTACTCATCGGGAATGATATAATGAAGCCAGAGACATTCGACCTGCTTTACTCGACCAATCGGCTGCGTATTGGCGCCTGCGACAGCGTTTGCGTTCAAATCACCGTGTTCTCAGGCTCAAAATATAGCCGGATTCCCATGCGCTGTGCCGAAGCCGTCGTTATACGCGCCGGTTCCTCCATGGTGGTCGGAGTTAAACTCGGCCGCATCGTCGAGCCCAACCAAGACTACCAATTCACGCCATTACATACCCGCTCGGCGGTAACTGGTGTGGGAGCCCCCCATGCAATCATATGGCACAACCAAAAAGGCTTGCTCTACACGAACTTTGACGATAGGGCGCTTACGATATTTAAGGGTTGGCTTCTCGGACATGTTCGTTCCTTGGAGACGTCTGCGAGCCTTGCATGGACGGATGCGTCGAAAGATATCAAAGCCCTATTTGGGATCACACGAGACGGAGGGACATTTGACGTTTTGTTGGCGTTTACTGTGGCAGAAGTGTTCGAACCCCACCGGACAGAGGAGTCGCCTGCTGTCGACGCCCCGGATGGCGAGTGGTATGAGGCTCGGCCCGAGCCCAGGCTGTACCCTACGCCCGCGCTGTCAAACCGGGCCATCCCAGATGGGGAGCATCCATGCGCAAGCGAGACCTTCGAAGCCCCAGAGTGGCTCCTTTGGGAGTACGTACTGCAGCACGAGCACGCGCTTACCCCGTACATCAAGATCCGCGATAAGGCTACGTCTACCTGGGAGCAGGTCGTCGTCAACAGCGAGGACGACATTTCCTCCGAACAAGTGGCAGCCCTGCGAAGCCTGGTACGCCGGCACCGTGGCATTTTCAACGATGTCATGGGATGCGTGAGGGAGCCAGAGGAGGACCGGCTGCGGATCGAGGTGCCAGCAGAACTCGAAGTCGGGCTCAAACCAACTGGACTCTACCGCCTAACCGCACGAGGGCGGGCGGCACTCGATGAGCAGTTTAATCTCAACCGCAAGTACGGACAAATGGCGGCTCTGCACAAGCCCTGCCCATTGGACCTGAAAGTGTTCGTTGTCTATCGTGGCAGCAAGGCTCCGCCAGTGGTCGATAGGCGGAAATTGAATGCAGCAATGATCGGCGATGCGTACCCGCTGCCGTGGCAGGAAGAGGTAATCCAGGCGATGCAGGACATGCGCTGGCTGGGCTCCGCCGACATCACCTCCGCTTTCTATCAGCGATTGATCCACCCAGCCCATCGGTATCGAACGGCCATCTCCACTCACAGGGGTCGAGAGATCTTCAATGTGTCGATTATGGGCGGAAAGACCTCAGTCCAACATCAGCAGCGTCTGATGGATACACGGCTCATTCAGCGATTGTCCTGGCGTGGGGCCTCTTGTTACGTCGACAACATTGTCATGTACGCACCTTCGTTCGCGAAATTTGTCGCCATAGTCGACGAAGTATTCAGCATTCTCGGAAATCTAGGAATCACGCTCAAGGTGAAGAAGTGCTTCTTGGGATTTCATTCCTTGGAAATTCTGGGCTATCTCGTCGACAGACTCGGACTGACAACCGCAGAAGCCAAGGCAGACGCAGTGCAATATATCCCGTACCCAGCAACCCTGTCGCAGTTGGAATACTTCATTGGCCTCACGAATTGGAATCGCCACCTCATTCCCTACTATGCCCAGCGCATAGCCCCGCTTCAGGCATGCAAAACGCACCTACTTAGAGGCGCGCCACCAACAGCACATGGTCGTAAGGATTACGCAGCCCGAACCGCCGTGCCGATCGATTCGAGGTTGGCCGAAGCATACGAAGACGTGAAGAACGCACTTCCGTCGCGTCCACGCCTGCATCATGTGGTCGACGATCTGCCGATATATGCATTCGTGGACTCATCTAAAGAATACGCAACCGGCCTTGCCGTATACCAGCTTATGGGCAACCGAAAGGAGTACTCTAAGAGCAGATTGGTGCCTTTACACTTCATGTCGAAACCATTGACGGATGCCAAAATCAGGTACTGGTCAACCCACCATGAAATGTCGGGCTTGGTGTGGGCCGCCAAGCGTATGCGCCCGTATATGGAGAGGGCTTTCGTCACGTTCGTCACGGACCACCATAGCAACGTCGTGTTATGTACAATGCAGAGTACCAACACCACGTCCGCGGACAGATCTAGCCTGAGACTTCACATGTGGGCTATTTACCTGGACCAGTATCGAGATCACATGCGCGTCGTCTATAGCAAGGGAGCCGATTTGGAGTGTCCCGATGCGCTGTCAAGATTACAATACAAGCTTACTTCGCAAGCCGAGCATTTGCGCGCTTGGGCTGCAAGATTAGGCTCGAAACCCGAGATGGAGGAGTTCGAAGTGACCGAGTACTTCCCCGTAACCCGTCTGAAGGAGAGAAGCAACCGCGCGCCAATCCATTGGCCCCCGAGGGCAAGCCATTGAGGTCACTTCCAGGAAAGGATCCACCGAGAGACGTCACCGGCATGTTGGAAGGAATGAGCGTTGAGTGGGCCCTGGCGTATGTGAAGAAGCTCCGCGCGGCGACGCAGGATTCGCAGCGCATGAGAGCAGTTTACAACACGCTCAAGGCTGAAGGCGTCCTTGACCCACAGCTGGACGCGCTTACGATCCCCACCACTTGTCAATACGCACTTCGCGACGATCTCATTTATCTCATTGACCCTAGAGATAGGCGTTTGCGGTTGGTGCTTAGCAGCCAGGAGCTACGGAAGCAGCAGCTGTCTGTGGCATATGACGAGACGCATTGTGGGTTCTATTGGACATACAAGCGCCTCACCGGTTTCTACTGGCCGTCGATGGTGTAGGACATCGCCGTTTACCTGGCACATTGCCCAGCCTGCTTGCTCAACAAGCCAGCGCACCATAAGCCGTACGGAAAGTTGTCACCAGTCGTGTCACCGTCAGAGCCGTTCGATACAATTGCAATAGATCTCATAATGGACCTGCCTCCATGCAGCCGCGAAGGCTCAGCCGATATCTACGACACCATAATGACCGTCACTGACAAGTTCAGCAAAGCAGTGCGGTTCATTCCTGGTCGAAAAGATTGGTCCGTAATGCAGTGGTCCAAGCACTTTTATGAGGATGTCGTTCTGAGCTGCTGGGGTTTCCCACGCACCATTATCTCGGACCGCGACAAGTGCTTTCTCTCTGAACTTTGGCAGGCGCTACTGTCAAGCGCGGGAGTGAAGAGCCTCGCTACAACGGCATATCACCCAAGCGCGGATGGGCAGTCCGAAAGGACAAACCAGACGTTGGAATTGATGCTCCGGTACTTAGTGAATACGAGCCAGTCTGATTGGTTGACCAAGCTCCTTCCATTGCAAGCAGCCTGCAACAACATGGAAGCCGAGTCCACCAAGAAGAACACCCAATGAGCTAATTTACGGAAAAAAGCTTCGAATGGCGCTTGAGGTAGCCACCATCCCTCTGCCATTGCCACCCGTGGCTATCCCGTTGCATGAGATTCGGAAGGTCGCGCAAGAGGAAGCGGTCACCGCCATCGCAATTGCGCAGAAGGCAATGACTAAGCAATACGACACGAAGAGGACAGTGCCGGACTTCTCTACAGGTTACAGCTTCCTCCATCTCGGCTCCGGGTACTCGATTCCGTCCACACGAAAGCACAAGATAGCTCAGCAGCGCTTTGGCCCCTTCAAGATACTCGAGGTTGTCAGGAAGGGCAAAGCGTACAAATTGCAGCTTCCGCCTCATTATGGGATCCACCCGGTGATCTCCATTGTGCACTTGGAGCCGAGCCCAATCCCAGGATCGGATCCTCATAAGCGACCAGTGCCGACGAATGACTTAGGCCCGGTGGCAGGACCCGACAGTGAGCCGGAATGGGAGATCGAGGCAATAGTCGGCAAGCGTGCCTCCAAGAGAGGCCAGAGAAAGAAGACAGAGTTCCTTGTCAGATGGAAGGGGTATAGACCAGAATGGGACTCATGGCTTTGCGACGACAACTTGCCGAATGCCCGGGAAGCTATCGCCGAATACGAGGCATCCATTTGAAAGCATAAAAAATATAGGATTGGGAAAGGATATGGAGTTTCTGGAGGATACGGTTGTTTGCAGCAGTATGATTTCGTACGATTTGTTTCTTTTCTACAATGATTAGCAGGGTGTTTCGTTTTTTCTTTCATTTGCTTTCATTTTTTCATTTTTTTTTCATTTTTTCTTCTTTCTGATGTTTCTTTTTGCTATCCTTTGTTTTTTTTTGTTTTTTGTTACATTTCTAGGACACCGAGGGCAGTGTTCAAAGTTGGGGGCGATTGTCACCCTAAGCCGGGTGTTGCCGCGTGGCACCAGGCCGAAACAGCACCTTACCGGACGCACCTCGCTGGAACGGCACCTTGCCGGAGGGCAGCCGGCCAGCGAGCACGGAAGCTGCACACCGCCGGAAGCGGAAGGGTGACTGCGCAGGAATAGCTTGGCAACGGGTATATAAGAGGCAAGCTCCTCCCGCTCGTAGATAAAAAATGACATCTTCTTCTCTTTCTTTCTTTCTTGTCCGTAGCATCGTGACAGTTGGTTAGCATGGCCGGTGTTTCGGGCAATGGAACCGCAGTGGCCATTCGCTGTAGTTTGTTCCAGGCCTGGGCCAGCTGCTGCTCCAGTCCTCTCATCCGTACTCTGTCTTCCGTTCTCTGTTGTTCGAGCACCTCTACTTTCCGCTGATGGTCAGCTGCCCACTTTTCCACGTTACCTTGGAATTCCAGTAGGTGCTAGTTCCTGACTAGGTTGGCCTCTGTTAAGAAGGCCACTGCATCGTGCATCCGTGTCACTTGAGTCGCCTCGTGCAGACGCCGCGCTTCGGCACTTGCGGTGCGTTCCATGATGGCGTCCCAAACTTAACAGGTGAAAAGCTTATACTTGTTAGCGGCTACCATGAGTTCGTTTCTTACCCAGTCTGCCTCGATTTGCTCCTTGGCTTCTATTCGTTCGTAGATGCATTGCGTTCCTTGTTCCAATTTATTGTAGGCCGCCTCAATTCTTCGTATGCGTCGGTCCGTTCAGCCGACAGTGTCGCCGCAAGCCTCCATTAGCTGCCGTAGGTATTGCTCGGCCTGTTGTTTGTGGTTGGTCATCGCCCGCATCCAACCGAGTGGGTTGGCAATTTTCAGGGCGTCTGCCGCAGGTGTAACGGGCGTGGCTCTCTGACTCCAGATAGCGAACCGGGACTATGGACGAGGGCGTGGGGGGCGTGGACAGGTGAGGACAAGACGTGGGGAAACGGGCAAGGCAAGGACGTGGAATGGGCA
>Ga0307516_10003851_pt1 | contig 18974 bp, 16 predicted proteins | sample 19_EM_MG_FD_203310 | JGI IMG/M metagenome (GOLD analysis project Ga0307516, IMG submission 203310) | Populus trichocarpa ectomycorrhiza microbial communities from riparian zone in the Pacific Northwest, United States - 19_EM | ecosystem: Host-associated > Plants > Roots > Unclassified | place... | reverse complement strand
CGCCTAGCCCGCTGGGGCTGGAAGAAACCGAGCGCGACGCCTCCGTAAATGGCCAGCGTCGGATCGCTGCCGGTCAGCACGTACGCGGTGCTGCCCGTGGGACAACCGTCGAGCTCGGCGCTCTCTGCCAGCTCCCGCTCGACGTGCTCCATTTGCCGGAAGATCAACGGTGCACCGAGCCGGATGAGCGGCGCGAGCAGCAGGTGCGGCAAAGCTACCAGCCCGAGCAGCGCCCCGACTCTCACGCGGCGCGCCGCGGGACGCGCCGTAAAGCTCTTCAACAGCGTGTCGAGCAGCGTGCCGAGCACGCCCGCGGCCCCGAGCGACGCAAGCGGCAGCATGCGCCCGCCGACGACGCCCCCCGACATCGGTAGCAGGCTCAGTACGGAGCTTAGCCCCAAGAACCAGAGTCGGCGCTGCAGCTCGGGAGCGTGCTCGCGGCGGCAAGCGTGCAGCAGCGCCGCCACGCCGATGGTCGCAAGCGCGCCGAGCGCCGCAAAAATGGCGCCGCCCTTCGCCGGCAAAGAGCTGCCCAGCATCGACGGCAGCGCGGCGTATAACTCCGCGGCAAGCTGGGGCACGCGCGTGCCTGCAGCAGCCAAAAAGGCTAACGGATCCGCGAAGGGCGAGACGTAGGCGGCCGAGCCGTGGGCGCCGAAGCCGAGCGCCGCGTACAGCCCCAGATACGCCAACGTAACCGCGATGATGGGCAGCGCGGCGCGCACGCGCACCCTGAGCGCGTCGCGACGCTCGATGAGCTCGTACAGCACGACGAACACCGCAGCGCCGAGCGCTACCTCGCTTGCGCCGAGCGCGAGCGCGAACAGCACCGGAGCGAGCCACTTGCCCGCGCGCCAGTCATCTTCGCGCGCGCGCGCATGGGCCCACAGCGAAAGCGCTCCCAGCGCGCCACCGACCAGGGCATGGCGCGACGCGAGCCAAGCCACGCTCATGCCTTGCCCTCCCGCCAGCACGTAGACCACGCTCGCCAGCGCGGCGGCTCGCCCCGGAAGCCAGCGGCTGAGCAGCGCCACGACGGCGCTCGCCAACACCACGAACCAAAGTATCGACTGCAGGTGCGCCAGCGCCGCGTTGCGCCCGCCTAGCCAGTGATCGACCGCCAACGACAAGCTCGACAGCGGTCGAAAAAAGCGCAGCCCCCAGGCCGGATCGGTGAACCATGGTACGTACTGCTGTTCGACGAGCCAGTCGCGCGAGCGCGAGCCCGTGAATTCGTAGAGCCCCAGGGCCGAAGACGTGTAGCCCGGAACCTCGAGCTGAAGTCGTTGCAGCAAGTCATCGTTCGCGAAGCCGACAGAGAACGCGGGCAGCGAGAACAGCGTGCCGAGCAGTACCGCGTAGGGTCGTCGTGGCATCGGTCGCGCACTGTATGCACCGGGCGGGCGGCGTCTATACTGCTTGGGCAGGCAGCGCCGAGTGCTAGCGGGGGCGCTTTGCCCGGCTGTACCGGGGGCCGCCCGGTAGTTTCTGCGAGGTTGGCTGCGGCGCGGCAGCCCCATGAATTTACGGAGCAAATCGGCTTCGGGCGCGGGTTGGTTGGTTCCGGGCGCGCATGTGCTAAGAGGCGCCCCGGCGCTTGGCCGAAACGTCCAGCGTTTCCCCCCAAAACCTCGAGAAGAACCCGTGGCAACCCGCATCCCCCTCGACCGCATCCGCAACATCGGCATCTCCGCCCACATCGACTCGGGCAAGACGACGCTCACCGAGCGCATCTTGTTCTACACGGGTCGCATTCACGCCATTCACGAGGTGCGCGGCAAAGACGGCGTCGGCGCCAAGATGGACTCGATGGACCTCGAGCGCGAGAAGGGCATCACCATTCAGTCCGCCGCGACCTACTGCGTGTGGAAGGGCTCGAAGGGTAACCTCGAAGAGTACAACATCAACATCATCGACACGCCCGGACACGTCGATTTCACCATCGAGGTGGAGCGCGCGCTGCGCGTGCTCGACGGGGCGATCTTGGTGCTCGATTCCGGTAAGGGCGTGCAGTCGCAGTCGATCACCGTCGACCGGCAGATGAAGCGCTACCACGTGCCGCGCATCGCCTACGTCAATAAGATGGACAACCCGGGCGCCAACTACGAGCGCGTCGCGACCATGCTGAAAGAGAAGCTGGGTCACCACCCGGTTTGCCTGCAGGTGCCGATCGGCGCCGAAGACAAGTTCATCGGTATCATCGACGCCATCGGTGGCAAGGCCTATTACTTCGACGGCGACGACGGCGAGAAGATCCGCGAAGAAGATCCGCCGGCCGAGTACGTGGAGCAGGTCAAAACGGCTCGCGCGCTGATGGTCGAGAAGGTCGCCGACGTCGACGACACGCTAGCCGAGAAGTTCCTGGCCGAAGAGCCCGTCACGAACGAGGAGCTCAAAGCGGCGATCCGTCGCGCCACGCTGGCGCTGAAGATGACGCCGGTGATGTGCGGCTCGGCCGTCAAGAACAAGGGCGTGCAGCTCTTGCTCGACGGCGTGCTCGACTTCTTGCCCAACCCGACCGAGGTCTTGAACGAAGGCCACGATCAGGACAAGAACGAAGAGAAGATCGTCATCGAGTCCGATCCCACCAAGCCGTTCGTCGGCCTGGCGTTCAAGCTGCAGCAAGACAAGTACGGGCAGCTGACGTACTTCCGCGTGTACCAGGGCTCGATTACCTCGGGCGACACCATCTACAACATCTCGAACGAGAAGCGAAAAGTGCGCGTGCCGCGCATGTTCCGCATGCACTCGGACGACCGCGAAGAGATTCAGACGGCCGAGGCCGGTGACATCGTCGCCTTCTACGGCGTCGAAGCCAGCTCCGGCGAAACCTTCACCGACGGCAAGCAGAACGTCACCCTGACGTCGATGCACGTGCCGGCGGCGGTTATCTCGCTGGCGGTGCGGCCGAAGGATCGCAGTGCAGAGACCAACTTCAGCAAGGCGCTAAACCGCTTCACCAAAGAAGATCCGACCTTCCGCGTGACGCAGGATGAAGAGTCGCAAGAGACCATCATCCAGGGCATGGGCGAGCTCCACCTCGACATTTACATGGAGCGCATGCGTCGCGAGTACAACTGCGAGGTCATCGCGGGCAAGCCGCAGGTCGCGTACCGCGAGACGATCACGCAACGCAGCGAGATCGCCTACACGCACAAGAAGCAGACCGGTGGCTCCGGTCAGTACGCCAAAATCGGCGGCTACATCGAGCCGCTGCCGGCCGACTCGGTCGAAACTTACGAGTTCGTCGACGACGTGACGGGCGGCTCGATTCCGCGCGAGTTCATCCCCGCTTGCGACAAGGGCTTCAAAGAAGGCGTCAGGAAGGGCTCGCTGATCGGCTTCCCGGTCGTCGGCGTGCGCTGCGTCGTGAACGACGGCGCTTCGCATGCGGTCGACTCCTCCGAAATGGCCTTCAAAACCGCCGCTTGGATGGGTTTCCGCGAAGCGTACAGCGGCGCCAAGCCCACGATTCTCGAGCCAATCATGAAGGTCGAAGTCGAAGCGCCGATCGAGTTCCAAGGCTCCGTCGTCGGCCAAGTCAACCAACGTCGCGGCGTCATCCTCGAAACCAAGAGCGACGAAAACGTCACCATCACCGCCGAAGTCCCGCTGAACAGCATGTTCGGCTACTCGACGGATCTCCGCAGTGCCACGCAAGGCAAAGGCCAGTACACGATGGAATTCGCGAAGTACGCGCCCGTTCCGAAGCAGGAACAAGAAGAGATGATCAAGAAGTACAAGGAGCAGCTCGCGAAAGAAGCTGCTGCGCGTAAGTAACCGCGACGCGAGTTACGAAAACGAAACGCCTCGGAGCGGCAACGCTTCGGGGCGTTTTCGCATTTGCGGGCGCCCGCGGACCTTGGCTCGCGGACGTCCGCGGAATGGGACGGATCGTCGAAGACGATATGCGGTCATAGTAGGTTATATTTGCGGTCGGCCGGACCCGTTGTAGGGTCTTGGCGTGAGCGACGACGGGTGTCCGCACCGACCGGCTACCGAGGCGTGGTGGCTGGCGCACTGTGCCCTGCCCGATTTGGTTTGGGCGCGAATCCGCACCAACGTGGACGGTTCGATTGAATTGCTGGAGGCCGGTGGGGAAACGATTTTTCCGTCGCTCGAGGCTGCCGAGGCCTACCTCGTCGAGGACGAATACGCCGCCCTCGACGCACTTCGGGAGGAGGAAGACGAAGACCCGGCGGTGGGTGTCCCCGATGGCGGGCGCTAGCCCGCGAGGGCTTGGGCCACGAGCCGCAGCGCCAATGGCACGCTGTGCCGGATGAGCTGCACCGGCACGCGCAAGACGGAGAGCCCCGCCGCCGCAAGCGCGCGGTCCCGGCGCTTGTCAGCACCGCGCTGGCGCATGTGATGCGCGCCGTCCACTTCCACGACGAGCCGCTTCGCCGGAGCGAGGAAGTCCACGATGAAGCCTTGCACGACGACCTGCCGGCGGAACCGCACGCCGAGCTGAGAGCAGCGCAGCGCCTGCCAGAGCAGCCGCTCTGGCTCCGACGGAGCCAAGCGCATGCGATGCGCGTGCGCGCCAAGCTGCTGCTGCCGCCGAAGCTTAGTGTGTGGGTTTGACATGTTGGCTCCTCGCGACCGGCGTGGGGCCGGGCGCAGCATCCCGAGCGCAGGGTCTGTGACGCGCGCCCAACGTACGGCGACGTGGCTCACCGCGCGCGGCGCAGAGCGTGCGCGTTCTCGCGGAGCCCGGCCTCATGCCGGTCGCGAGGAGCATTGTCGATCCCACTCCACGGCAGCGGAGCCATCCTTTGCGGGACCCTCACGTCCGGGCGAAGGCCCGGCGTGTGAGGGCCCCCGCCCGCGCGCAGCGCAGCGAGCACGGACGGGCCGTGCGACTCCTCAAACCACCGGGGGAGCAGGCATCAAGAAGTACAAGGAGCAGCTCGCGAAAGAAGCTGCGGCGCGTAAGTAACAGCGACGCGCGCTACGAAAACGAAACGCCTCGGCGCGGCAACGCTTCGGGGCGTTTTCGCATTTGCGGGCGCCCGCGGACCTTGGCTCGCGGACGTCCGCGGAATGGGACGGATCGTCGAAGACGATATGCGGTTATAGTAGGTTATATTTGCGGCGGCCGGACCCATTGTAGCGTCTTGGCGTGAGCGACAACGGGTGTCCGCACCGCGTTGCGGGCCGCACGGCGCCGCACCCAAGCGGGGGAGCAGGCATTTCGCGCGGAGCTGGGACGTAGTAGTTTGGCGTCGTGGTCGACCAGGGTTCGCATCGTTTGGCGTTGTTTGGGGTCGCGCGCTCGCTGGTGATTGGCGTCGCCATCGCGGCTACTGCGGCGATTTTGAGCGCCGGCTTGGTCGAATCATTTCGCATTCGGCACCAAGAAAAGCGCATCACGGTGACTGGCTCGGCCACGCGCCGCATTCGTTCGGATTTGATCGTGTGGCGTGCCACGGTGCGCTCGCAGAATCCGCAGCTCACCGAGGCCTACAAGAAGCTCGCGGCCGACGTGCCGACGCTGGTCGAATTCATCAAGGCGCGCGGCATGACCGAACAGCAGGTCACCGTCTCTGCCGCGTCGATCACCGAGGTGCATCCGCGCACGCAAGAGGGCATCGAGCAAGAGGCGCTGATCGCTGCCTACGTCGCGCACCAAGACGTGGAGGTGGAGTCCGCCGACATCGCCAAGGTCGAGCAAATTTCGCGCGAGGTGACGCAGCTGCTGGATCGCGGCGTGTACGTGCAGTCTAGCCCGCCGCTGTACGTCTACACCAAGCTTGCGCCGCTCAAGATTCAGATGCTGGCCGAAGCCTCGAAAGACGCGCGGCTGCGCGCAGAGCAGATCGCCGTCAACACCAACTCTGCGCTCGGTAAGCTGATCACCGGGCGCATGGGCGTGATGCAGGTGAATCAAAAGTTTGCCACCGACGTGTCGGCAGAAGGCAACAACGACAAGAGCACGCTCGAAAAAGACGTGATGGCAGTCGTGACCGCCGAATTCGAAGTGCGCTGACCTCGGCGAACGCGAACCGTGAGCCCGCCCGGCTCCGATTTGCCTTTTTGGGGGCAAATCAGGTGATCGGATAGTGTCAAATGATTCAAATGATGCTATCCGATCATGGAATTTTGCCGGACTTTTCCGGAGCGGCGCGGCGGCTCGAGAGGTGATGAATCCTGCGCAGGCGCAACCGCTGCGGGACCCTCACGTCCGGGCGAAAGCCCGGCGTGTGAGGGCCCCCGCCCGCGCGCAGCGCAGCGAGCACGGACGGGCCTTACGGCGCGCGACGGAAACGGGGGAGCATCATTCCACGACCACGCGCCACAGGCCGGCGTCGAGGTTCGACGAGTACAGCAGCTTGTGCGCCTTGTCGTAGCCGAGGTTGCCGCCTTGCGACAGGGTGGGGCTGGTCGTTAGCGCGGTCCACGTGTTGCCATCTGTGTTGGGCGAATGCAAGTAGCGCGGGTTGCAGAAGCCGCCGAAGTAGCAGGTGCTGCTGTACAGGGTCGTGCCGGTGTCGATGATGCCGCCGACGATCGGCCCGGTGTCGGGTACGAGCTTCCAGTTTGCGGCTTGGCCGTCGGGGCTGCGCCAAATGCCGTCGGCGCCGGCGGCGAAGAAGCTGCCGTCCGCGGTGCGCACGATCTGCGAGCCTTGCAGGTGGCTGGTCGTCATCTTGGGAATGGCTTCCCAGTTCTTGCCGCTGTCGGCCGAGCGCCAAAAACCGTTGGTCTGTGAGCCCCAGAGCCAGGTGCTGCTGTTTTCCAGAAAGAAGATGACCTGGCCTTCATTGCCGTTCCAGGTCGGCTCGCCGTCGATGATGCGCCAGGTGCTGCCTGCGTCCATGCTCTCGACGATGCAGGTGGCGGGATGCGGGGCCAAGCAGGCTTCGTGGAACGTGAGCAGGATGTGGTGGTGGTCGCTCGGATCGATGGCGATGACGTTGGCGAAGTTGTACGTGAAGGCTTTGCCGAGCTCGGGCTGCGATTTGCCCGACCAGATGTCGGTCCAGTTGACGCCTCCGTCGCTCGATTTGAACAGGCCGTTCGAGCCGTAGCCGGAGTTCGTGTAGACCGTCTCGGGTTCTTGGGGATCGACGGCGAGCGTCCAATTCATGCCGCGGTTCACGTCCATCGCGCTGGTGCCGCTGGCGATCTCGGTCCAGTTGGCGCCGCAGTCGGTGCTCTTCCAAACGCCTTGAAATAGCGTGCCCGAGTAGAGCGTGCCCAGGTTGACCGGGTCGACAGCCATCGCAAACGGGCCGCCTTTGGTCTGATTGTCCGGCGTCTTCAGGCCGATGCCTGCTTTGACCATCGGCGGCGTGATCTCTTCGAACACGCCGGCCGCGGCCAAGCCGTCGCAGGCGTTCACCTTCGCCGGTGGCTTGCCGGTCATGCCGCCGCCGCCGGCTTGTCCGGCGCCGCTGCTTTGTGTGCCGCCGTTCTGCGTGCCGCCGCTTTGTGTGCCGCCGGCTTGTCCGGCGCCGCCGTTCTGCGCTCCGCCGTTCTGCGCTCGGCCCGTGCCCGCCGCGTTCGCCCCGCCCGTGCTCGTCCCGGCCGCGCCGGCGCTGCTCGTCGCGCCGGCCCCGCCGCTGGCCTTCGCACCCGCGCTGGCTCCGCCCGCTGCCATCGGGCTGGTATCACCGCAGCCCAAGGCCAGCCACGCCACGCATCCGATGCAGCCGCTCCACACTCGCATCAAGCACCGCTCCATTTCTGTCGGTTTGAAGAGTGTAAGCGACAAACAACAGACTCGGGTATCGGTGGCGCCGCCTGCTGCGCGCGGCCCCCGTTTCTGCGCGGGTGTAGCGCTTGTGCCTCGACCCCGGATGCGCATGGCGCTCTGCTTCGCGCGTTAGTTGGCTAGCGCAGCGTGAGCAGCGCGATCTCGGGCGGCACCAAGAAGCGCACCGGGAGCATGCTGGTGCCGACGCCGCTCGTAACGAAAAGGTGACGACCATTTTCGACTACGTGGCCATAGGCGTAGCGCTCGCCGAAGTCGGATGGCACGACCAGGCGGCCGAGCAGCGGCAGCCAAACCTGCCCGCCGTGGGTGTGACCGGCCAAGGTGAGCGTTGGGCTGATGCCGAGCGCCGGAAACGTTGCGAAGACGTCGGGCTCGTGCACCAGCAGCAGCGTCGCTGCGTGCGGGGGTACGGCTGCGAGCGCCGCCTTCGGATCCGAATGGCGCGTCATCTGATCTGCGAGACCCACCACGTAGAAGCTCGAGCCGCGGAGCTCGAGGCGCGCTACGCTCTCTTCGAGCACGACGATGCCGTGCGCCGCGAACGCTCGGCGTGTGCGTTCGCCGTCGTTCCACCAATCGTGGTTGCCGAGCACGGCAAACACGCCGAGCGGTGCCTTCAAAGCTCCCAGCCGTTCGGCAATCGGCTCGGCCGCGACGAATACGCCGCCCCAGATGTCGTTGATTTGGTAGTCGCCGGCCAAGAGCACGAGATCTGGCTTTTCGGCGTTGCAGCGCTCGACCAAGCGCCCGAGCGCCGCCAGGTCCCAAAACGGCGAGCCAATGTGCAGGTCCGAAATCAAGGCGACGCGCAGGCCCGACAGCGGTTTGGGCCAGTCGGGCAGCTCGAGCTCGCGCTCGCTCACCACGAGCCGCTGCGGCTCGAGCCAGCACCCCCACGCGCCGCCGAGCGCGCCGAGCAGCAAACTGCCGAGCAGCAGGCGGCGCAGCCAGCGTGCGCGGGGGGGACGATGCTTGTTGCCGGCCAAGATTGCGAAGCTTGCGGCAATCTACTGCGCTTTGAGCTTGGCGGCTGCTTCGTGTTCGCAGTTTTCGAGCTTGGCGATGCTGGCGCCGAACGCGGCCGAAACGCCTAGGTAAGCGGCGCCGGTGACGGCCAGGCCGAGCAGGCTGGGGCCCGAAGCCACGACCGCGGCGGCCGCCGCCAGCAGCTGTCCTCCCGTTCTGACTACATCTGCCGCCTGGTCGATGCACTGAGCGGCTGGCGAAAAGGCGGGCGAGCTTGCGCTCACCAGCTGCCGAACTGCCCCGGGGTTGGGCGCTGGCTCGGCGCCTTCGGCTGGAGGCGCGGCGCGAGTGGGCGGCGTAGCAGGCGGCGCAGTTTCGCCCGCTTCGTACGACTCATCGAACTGACACATGTTGGTTCCCACGTTCTGAATCGGTTCTGGCACTCGCTCACCCCTTGACAAGATTGGGTCCGAACGGCAGCCGCATGCTGCGCGCTCACGCGCTCACTCCTCGGCCGGCGGAGCGGGCTGGTTGCGCAGAAAAACGCGCCACGATGCGTTCGACGTCTTCGCAGGCATAGAAGGTGAGGGGAGGCAGGTCGCCCACGAAGCTGACGCGATAGACGGGGATTAAACTGCTGAAGAGCGCTAGGTATTCGGCCTTCGCCACCGAACGCCAGGGGATGGTGCGAGAGCCGAGGGTGAGCTCGAGACCGGCTTCGGTCGCGAACACGCCGGTTGCGTTGCGACGCGCCCAGCGCGAGAGGAAGAACATGCCCGCGGCCTGGCTGGGAATGAGCAGGCAAGCCGGACCGAAATGGTGCTGGTACACGCACCAGCCGCAAAGGACGAAGGCATCTGCGCAGAAGAACCAGAACCAGTGGGAGACGAAGCGGAAGAGCGCGCGCCCGAAGCCGGAATGAAGCTGAATGCGTTCGCTTGTCATGGCACGAGCTCCACGCACACGCCCAGCGTCACGAAGCCGACGGAGCCTTTGACGCACAGCTCCGGCAAGTTGTCGTGATCGGCGTCGCGCAGGCCGATGCTGCCGGCCAATCCGACGCTCACTGACAGGCCCGCCGTTACGCTCTCGGCGGCCGAGCTCAGCGTGCCTTCGATGCCGGCGCCCGTGGCGAGCGCGCCGGCGTTGATGCCGGTGCTGCCGTCGTCGTTGTGAGCGCCGCCGTGGGCGCGAGCCGTCAGGAACTCGGTCGTGACGCTGCTGCGGCCGCCCGAGATGCCCAGGCGCGCCAGACCGGCCTGCGCCTCGTTTTCGCCGCCGACTTGCGCTGAGGCGCTGAAGACTTCGACCTCGATGCCGGTCTTCGTGTCGCGCCCTTTGAGCGCCGCGGCACCCGCGTACAGGGCATCACGCGCGCCGCCGGTGACGCCGGCAGCCGCGTAGGACGCGATGCCGCCGTGCTCGGTCGTGCGCTGGGCGTTGTTTTGCGCCTCAGGCGCCGGCGTGCTCGGCGCGGAAGGCGCGGAAGGCGCGGAAGGCGGCAAGACCGAGGCGGGCGGTGGCAGCGTGCTCAGCAGCTTGGTGACTGCTGGCGGGGTGCTGCCCCGCTCGGGTTCAGAGCTGTTTGGGGCGTCGCTGCGGCAGACTTGGCCGGCGTCGTCGAGGGTTGGGTCGCCGCCCATGTTGGGGGGCGCAGAGCTATTTGAAGATGTGATGGGGTCGGGCATGCCGTCCTGTCGGGCGCCGGGCGGGGCAGTTGCGCGAAAAATCGACCCGGGCCGGTGCTTTGGGCCGCGCCGCGGAGCTTCGGCTGCTCGCAGCTCACTCCCGGCGGGCCGGCTTCTGCGCTATGACAGGCGCGTCGCCATGCCCCTCACCGAAGCCCTCAAGCAAAGACTCGACGCTATCGTCGAGAGTGATCGCGTCGTGCTTTTCATGAAGGGCACGCGCCGCGCGCCTCAATGCGGTTTCTCGGCGCAAGTCGTGCAGATTCTCGACGAGCTTTTGCCCGAATACCAAACGCAAGACGTGCTTTCGTCGGCCGAGCTGCGCGACGGCATCAAAGACTATTCACAGTGGCCGACGATTCCGCAGCTCTACATCGACGGCAAGTTCGTCGGTGGCTGCGACATCGTAAAAGACTTGAAAGCTTCCGGCGAGCTCGAGCAGCTGCTCGGCGCCGAAGCGCCGCCCGTCGCTCCGCCCAAGGTAACCGCGGCGGCCGAAGCCGTGGCCGCGTTCAAGGCCGCGATCACGCCGGGCGATCCTGACGTGCTGCACCTGCAAGTGAGCTCGACGTTCGAGCACGACTTGTTCTTCGGTCCCATCGAGCCGGGCGACGTCGAAGTCGATTTGGGTGGGCTCAAGCTGTACGTTGGCCGTTCGAGCATTGCGCGCGCGCAGGGCGTGCATATCGGCTACCTCGACGGCCCCAACGCCGGCTTCAAAATCGACAACCCGAATCAACCGCCGCAAGTCGTCGAGCTGAGCGTACAAGACGCCAAGGCCATGCTCGACAAGGGCGAGCTCACGCTGTTCGACGTGCGCCCCGAAAGCGAGGGCGACATCGCGCGCATCGCCGCCGGCAAAACCTTGAACGACGAAGCCGTCGATTTTCTGAAATCGCTGCCCAAGACCACGCCCATTGCCTTCTATTGTCACCACGGCATGCGCAGCCGTGGCGTCGCACAGTCCGTCGTGCAAGAAGGTTTTCGCAAGGTCTACAACTTGAAGGGCGGCATCGACGCTTGGTCGCAGGTCGTCGATTCTAGCGTGCCCCGGTACTGAGCCATGTCATCACACCCGACAGATTTTCAAGGCAGCGTCGTCGACGCTTTGCGTGACGCCATCGAGAGCAAGATCCCGAGCTCCAAAGCCGAGGTCAGCGGCGCCGGCGGCCACTTCACGATCGAAGTCGTGTCGCCCGCCTTCGCCGGGCTGGGCATGCTGGAAAGCCAGCGGCTGGTCTACGGCGCCATCGCTCACCTCATGAAGGGCGATCTTGCGCCCGTGCACGCGGTCGACAAGCTCAAGACGCGCGTGCCGTAGCGTCGTCTCAAAACCGAGCGACCAGAAAGCGCACGGCCCGAGTCGGGTTCACGTGGCGTTCGCACAGCTTGGCCTGGCGACGCCACGGCAGTTTCTGCGATGCGGGCTGCGGCGCGGCAGCCCAAGCGAAGATGTTACGGATCTTTAGGGGAGCGTCTACGCCAGCGACAGCTCGCTTGGGTGACGGGGGAAACCGGTGACGAAGCCGAGCGTGTAACGCGCGTTGATTTCGCCGAGCGCGCAGAAGCCCGCGCGACCCTGCCAGCTGTAGCGGTAGCCGTCGATGCCGAACGGGCCGAAATAGCCGGCGGCGTGCAGCGCGTGCGCTACGATGTCGGCCCGCTCCGCGAAGGCCGCGGTTTCTTCTAGCGTAAGCTCAGCGGCTTCTGCCAGCCGCACGCCGCGAAACACGCCGCGGTCACTGACGAGCTGCGCGCAAACCCGGCCCAGCTCGCAATGACCACTCGGCCAAACGAAGCCATGCCGGCTGACTTCGAACGTGGGCTCGACCAAGGGCTCGATCAACAAGCCATCTTTCTTGAGCGAGGCGTCGACCCACGTCCACTGCTTTTCCGTCAAAGGCCCGATGGCCCGCAGCTGCCCACGCCCGGCAAAGCTGAGCGGCCTCTTGAGCAGCCAATGCCGCGCGTCGTCAAAGAGCTTGGCGGAAAGCTCCGCGCGGCTCTGCACGTAGGCTTGCTCCGGCAAACCTCCGCCCAGCTCGTGCGCGAACAGGCGATGATTCACGCGCCGCAGCACCGCGGCCGACGGAAATGGCTCCGGCTCGATGCCATGGTCCCGCAGCCGTGCAACGGCCATGGGCGTCGGACACCACGCCCTCCCCACCAGCTCCTGGCGCCCTCTGGCTGACAACTGACGGCTGACGACTGACAGCTCCAGGTCCCCCGGCCCCAGCAAGCCCTTCGAGCTTGCACCATGCTCGGCCAACTGCGCCAAGAGCTTGCGCTGCGGCACGTAGCCGGGCCGTCCACGCGCGAGCTCGAGCTCGGCGTCCAAGTTGAGCACCCACGCGTAGCGCCGGCTCATACGGGTTCGACTGGCGGCAGCGCGCGACCTTTCGGCTCCGGCACGTAGCTCTCGAGCGCGCGCAGAAATTCGTCGGGCATGCCGGCGCGCCGCCGCGCCTCACGCGCCAGCGGCCGGCCCTGCATGACCCACGGCGAGAGCGGCGGCGGCAAGTGCTCGGCCCAGGCAGCGAAATCGCAGCCGCCCGTCCAGCGCGCGAACCAGCGCGTCGCGAAGCCCACGTGCGCGACCTCTTCGGCGGCGATCCGCTCCTGGAGCCGCGCGCCCGCTTCGTCGCCGGCCAGGCGAAAGCGGGCCGCGAAGTTCGCCGCGTGCTCGAGGTTCGCGGCCTCCAAACCCATGCCGAGCACTGCCACGAATTCGAGCTTGGAACGGCAGCTCGGCACGCGCTTCCAAAACCAATCGCGAACGCCGAAGTCGCCCACCTGGTGCCCGAGCGCAGCGATGTGCTCCGCGTACAAAGTCATATGACGAATTTCATCCAGGCAGATGCCGAGCAGGCCGCGGCGAAACTCTGGCTCCGCTTCGGGGAACGCCAAGATCGCCCAGCACATCAGCTCGGCGGCCTGCAGCTCGTGATGCAGAAAGGCGTGCAGCGTGCGCGCGCGGTAGTGCGGCTCTTCGAGCGCTTCTTGTTTGGGGGTGCGCTCGGTGCGGCGTGCGGCGCGCAGCTCTGGCGGTCGGCCCGGCATCGTCAGACACAGCGGCAACATCGACGCACGGAATGCCTTCGGCGGCGGCGGCGGACGGAGCTTGAAGCTCAAATCGGTGCTGCAAACGTACTGCTCTGCCCAAGCTTCGACGTCGGGGCAGCTATTCGGCTCGCTGGCGGAGGCTGGGTTCACGTTGTGGTGGAGAATAGCGTGCTGATGGATGAGAGATTTCCCGAAACTTCTTTGCCTATCCGGACATTCAGTCATCGAGCCGTTCCCCGGCTGTGGCGCCGAAGCAGAGGATATTGCAGGTGAAAATCACGTTTAACCAGGTCGTCCTTCGCGTGGCTACGGCCACGGGCTTGTTGGTTGGTGCTTCGGTCGCTGCGTGCAGCAGCTCGAATACGCCTGGTAACACCGTAGCTCCGCCCCCCGCCACAGGAGGCACCAATGCTTCGACCGGCGGAACGTCCGGCAGCGGCGGCGCCGCGACTGGCGGCGCGTCGGCGGGAACGGCGGCCGGTGGCAGCGCCGGAACCGGCGGCGGCAGCGGCTGCCCTGGCAACCAATTGAAGGGCGCAGACGGCACGTGTGGCTGCCCGCCCTACGCGCCCTTGTTCTGCCCCAGCGTCCCCGTTTGCGTGGACTCGAAGAAAGACGTCGATCATTGCGGTGACTGCATGACCGCGTGCAAGGCGATGAACGCTTGCGCGGCTGGCGTCTGCACTCCCGATCTCGCCACGGTCACTGAAGTTACGGGCTGCGGCGCGCTCGAGCTCGTGAGCACCGCCATGAAGCTGTACGCGCTCGGCAGCATGACGGGTCTTTCCAGCATTGGACTGCCAGCCGCGGCGGGCAGCGCAGCCACGCCGGTCGGCGCCGGGTTCATGGGCGGTACCGCGTTCGCGGTCGACGCCACGAACGCTTACGTGGCCGCAGGCAAAGACCTGCTTCGCATCAAGCTCGCGGCGGCAGCGACCGACATGCCGGAAAAGCTCGCCACCGAGACGACGGACACCATCTACGACGTCACGCTCGACGGCGCGGGCAACCTCTACTACGCGAGCGGCAGCACCATCAAAAAGTTGCCCGTCACGGCCGCAGCGGGAGCTGCCGGCACGGTCGCCGCTACCGCCATCGACCAAGGCAAGGCGCAGGGCGTCGTCTGGTCGGCGAACTACCTGCTGTACGGCGCCAGTGAGGCCTTCAACGTCGAGTCCTGCAACTACGGCGCTGCCAGTACAGTGTGCGGTGCGGACCCTACAGACGGCCACCCTGTCGGCCCCGGCGTAGAAGTGAAGATCGGCGCGTCGCAAGACGAGCTGCTCTTCGGGCATCGCAGCCTGCAAGCCGACGCCATGAACGTGTACTGGGCCAACCACGGCGTCGTGACGGCGCCATTTACTGGCACTGGCGTCCCCGCGCAGATGACGCTCGCCGCGCCGATCGACACCAAGAAGGTCATCGCCTACGCGGTAGATAGCGTCGCGAAGATGACTTACATCGCGACCGACGACGGCAGCTTCGAAAAGTCTGCCTTCGACAAGGGCGGCGAAGACGCCATCTGGGTCGCACGCGCGCTACCCACAGTGACCTCAATCGTCCTCGACCCGACGAGCGTCTACTTGGCGAGCGCCTGCAAAATTCTCAAGAGCGCCCGCTAGTGTTTTAGCGGCATGGCGTCCGGTAAGGACGCCCGGCCATCTTGAGCACCGCTCCCGAAATCTCTTTTCAGGTCGAACGCATCAGAAGCCCCGCCCGGCAAGCTTGGCTTTGGGCGAGGCTTTCGCGAGCACCGGAGCGGAGCGTACTTCTGTACGTGAGCACCGGAGCACAGCGAAAACGAAGCCCAAAGCCAAGATCGCCGGGCGTCCTTACTCGACGCCACGACCCCTCAAGGAGGCGGCAATTTGCCTAGGACGTCCCACATGGGACCCGGCGAGTAGTTGGTGTTGCCAATGGAGCTGTTGTTATGGCCGACGCCGGGTAGCGCGCACCAGATGACCGGATAGTTGGCGGGACAGCCGCTGTACTTCACGCACGCGCTGTATTTCGGATCGCTGTAAGGCTCGGTGGCGGTGCCGACGCAGCCGTTGCGCTGCAAAATGTTGTCGCGACCCGGCGCCGAGCCCAGACTGCCAAGGCGATCGACCGTACCCTTGTCGGTGACGGGGTCGAGCGGGCCGATAGGGTTTTCGGTGTCTGCGGTTCCGGCTACTAGCACCGCAGCCACGGGGCCTTTGCAGGTGGGGTGCATGGTGCGAAAGCCGCCTTCGTCCGCACCGATACCGCGCACCAGGTCAGCTGCAGCGCAGCCGAGCGTGTACGACTCCCAACCGCCGCTGCTGTAGCCGCCGACGAATACCTGGGCCAAGTCGATGCAGTAGTTGGCTTCGATCTCTTTCATGATGGCGCGGAAGTAGGGCTCTTCCGGCGAGTCGGGGCGGTTGCCGATGGAAGGACCGCCGTCGTTGAAGCAGGGGCCCATGTACGAAAGCCCGACCTGAATGGTCGGCGCGTTGCCCGCCAACCCGAAGCCGCCGTTGGGGCCGCTGGCGAAGCCCTGCGCGCTACCGCCGCACCCACCGCCGCCGAAGGTGACCGCGTAGGCCGTGGCCGGGTTGTAGTTGGCTGGCAGCTTGACGCCGTAAGGGCGGAACGAAAGATCATACGCGCCGCTGGTCTGGGCGTACATGCCGCCAGTCAGATAGACCGGGTCGAGGCCCGCGATGTGTACCTCGTGCAAGATGAACTTGCCGCTCGAGTCTGCCGCCGGCGGTGGCTTGTCGCAGCCGGCGCTCTTGCCGGTGCGCACCTTGCCGGTCACGACGGGCCCGCCACCACCGCCGCCGCCGGAGCCTGCCGCGCCGCTCGTCGCGCTGCCGCCGCTGCCGCCGCTGGTCGCGCCGCCAACGCTTTGGCCGCCTATGCTTTGCCCGCCCGTGCTCTGCCCGCTGCTGCCCTGCACGCCAGCGCTGCCGCTCGTTCCGCTACCGCTCGTTCCGCTGCCGCTCGTGCCTTGGACGCCGCCAGTGGTCGTCGAGCTGCTGCCCGAAACCGAGCTCATGCCGCCGCCCGGCAGCACGCTGGCGCCGCCCGTACCCGCGGTGCTCGTCGTGCCGACAGGATCGATGCCGCTACAGCCGAGGCCGGCTAACGCAGAAAGTGAGAGCGCCAGGACCGACTCGCGTGGCAGACAGCGTTTACGCATGAAACCGACTCCTTGGGGGTTACACAAAGCGAGCCGAGATTAGTGTCCGGAAGATTCACATTTCGTCACAGTCGTTTTGCGCTGTTTTTGGCGTTTTTCGTGAGCGAAAGAGTGAGAAAGCGCCTTTCGCGCTGAAGGCTTTCTGGTATCGTGCGCTTTCCGGGGCTGTCGTCCGACACTCCCTTTACCGCTTTGATTTTGGAGGCACGAAGATGAAGGCCAGGACCACAGCGTCCGTGGGGATCCTAGCGGGGGCAGGTTTGCTCGTGAGCTGTTTGGTGGCTGCTTGCAGCAACTCCAGCGGCAACACGGTGGCGCCCCCTCCACCCACAAACACCGCCGGAACCGGCGGCAGCAGTGGCGCAGCAGCGACTGGCGGCTCCAGTGGCAGTACGGCGGGCGGCAGCAGCGGCAGCGGCGGGGCCGGTGGCGCGGGCGCATGTAAGACGAACGAGCTCTTACACCCCGACGACCACATGTGCCATTGCCAGCCGTCAACGTACATGCAGTGTGACGACGGCTGTTTCGATCTTCCGAACGATTCCGATCACTGCGGTACCTGCATGAACAAGTGCGGACCGACGCAGGCGTGCAACATGGGTGCCTGCTCGGCGATGGCGACCAGCGTGGTGCCGGCGCAAGCGACTTGCGGCGGCCTGCACCTCGCGGTCGGCGGCGGCAAGCTCTACTTTACCGACACCATGGCCGGCACTTTGTCGAGCGTCGCCACGACCGGTGGCACGCCGATGGTGATCGTGCCCGCAGCCGCCGCTTCGAAGCCGACGCAGCTTGCCCTGACTGCCACGGCGCTCTATTGGCTCGCCAGCGGCACCAAATCGGTGATGAGCGTGCCGCTAGCGACGCCCGGTGCCGGCACGCCGGTTTTCCCCGCGGCGGCCGCTGACATCAACGGCTTCACGCTGTCCACTAACGGCATGACGCTGTACTACGACACGGGCCTCACGGTCATGAAGGTCGCGCTGCCGGCTGCTGGCGCACCCATCAAGGTCGGCGAGGAAGCCAAGGGTATTCCCCACGCGTTGGCGGTCAACGCCACGGAAGATTACATCGGCTACCCGGCGGACCTCACCGGCGACATTGACTTCATGCACATCGTCGCAGGCATGCCCTCGGTGTGCTCTTCCACCGTGGCCGCGGCTGGTGGAGGCGGCGCGGGCGGTGGTGGCGGCACCGGCGGCGGCGCTGGCACCGGCGGCAGCGGCGGCACGGGCGGCGATGCCCCCGAGGCTCCGAACATGAACTGTAACCGCTTGGCTCGTTCGCAGAGCGACTTCCTGTTCGACTCCATCTACGTCGTGGGCGACAAGGCCTACTGGGCCGCCGGAGCCGTCATCTCGACGTCTTCTGTCTCGGCGCCGACTGGCTTCAACACGACCATCGCCGACGTCTCGACCGTGAATTCGAACAGCATGAAAGTGTCAGCGTTGGTCGTGACCGACACCACGGCCTACTTTGCCGACAAGCCGATCGACGCGGACAAAGACCCGACCCACAGCGGCAACGTCTACAAGGCCGCCCTGATGGAAAACGCGCCCGTTACGACCATGGCGCGCGGCCAGAAGGCGGCGAGCTCGATCGTGGCCGATGCGACCAACGTGTACTGGGCGACTGGCGACTGCGCGATCATGAGCATGCCGAAGTAGTCGTCCGGCCACACTTGCGCGAATTCGTACGAGATCTCGCGTCGAGACGCGGGCTTGAGCCCGAGACCAACAGCTTCACGGCAGCCCAAAGGCTGTTCGTGAAGCTGTCGCAAATCGCCTCAAAGGCCGTTGCTTGACTCGGGAACTTTGAGCCGGATACGTTTATGCTTTCCGCTACAACCTTGCGCGAGCCCGCTCGGGGCGCTCGGTGCCCTCGGGGGGGCGCGCACGGAAGGGCAAAGGCATGGACGGCGGGTTGGCTAAAGAGCGCGTACTGGTAGTCGACGATGAGCCTCAGATCCTGGTGGCTCTCGAAGACCTGTTGAGCGACGCCTTTACGATTCTGAAAGCGTCGACCCCAGAGAACGCGCTGCAGGCGGTCGCGCGCGATCCGAATATCGCGGTGGTCGTGACCGATCAGCGCATGCCGCGCATGAACGGTGACGAGCTGCTCGCGCGCATGACGGGGGCCCAAGCCGTCGGCATCATGGTCTCCGGCTTTGCGGACCTGCCGGCGGTGATCCGCGCCATCAACGAGGGCAAGGTTTTCGCCTACGTCACGAAGCCCTGGAACCCTGAAGATCTGCGCTTCAAGGTCACGAAAGGGGTCGAGCACTACCGGCTTGCTCGGCAGATCGCGCACGAACGGCAGCTGCTCGCCGATCTGATGAACAGCAGCCCGGACGGTATCTTCTTCAAGGACA
>Ga0307516_10003848_pt1 | contig 18983 bp, 14 predicted proteins | sample 19_EM_MG_FD_203310 | JGI IMG/M metagenome (GOLD analysis project Ga0307516, IMG submission 203310) | Populus trichocarpa ectomycorrhiza microbial communities from riparian zone in the Pacific Northwest, United States - 19_EM | ecosystem: Host-associated > Plants > Roots > Unclassified | place... | reverse complement strand
TCAAGTTCAGAGGGAGATGCATCCAGGACTATGGAAGTATTGAGCTTGACTCTTTCCAGGCCATAAGTTGACAGATCGACTGAATTTAGTAATTCATCTACGGCGTCCTGCTCTGAATCAATAATGATGAGTTTGGGTATCAAGAACTTTAAGAACCAAAAGAGTTTTTCCCATTTCACCACCTCATACGGCATGATAGAGGCCATTTGTCCATATATCTTTACGAACTGCTTAGCCTTAATTTTGAAGTCTACTTTTTGCTTTTCGTCTAACTCCAAAATTGAGTTAAAACGATCTGCTGAAATATCGATAATCGGGCTCAATTCCTGTGCATCCACACCACTGAAATACTTCTTCACAAAATCATCGACTTCCGTCCATTCATATACCCCTGTATTGTCTAAATGCCCCTTTAATTCATGTAATACATTAACATCTGTTGCCTTGCTCAAAGAGGTCGAAGTATAAAAAGGATCGAACGCTTTCTTTATATCCTCAGTGGAATTAAAAAAATCCAGCACAAAAAGATCTTCCGTTTTCTTTCCCAATTTTTCAGCAGACCGATTAAGTCTGGATAACGCCTGCACTGCCATTACACCCTGCAATTTTTTATCGACATACATGGTTGACAACTTTGGCTGGTCAAAGCCTGTAAGATATTTATTAGCCACTACCAAGAGGCGATATTCGTCCATATCGAAAAACCGTGCAATTTTATCACCGATATAGCCCGGATCAGTTGTTTTTGTTGTATCCAAAGCCGCAGGAAAATCGTTCATTGTCTCCTCTGTATATTCTATTCCTTTGATTCGCTTCTTTCCAGAAAATGCAACGGCTATCTTAAATGGACTTCCTCGGGCGATGAGTAAGCGTTGTAAAGCGGTGAAGTAATTAATTGCAGATTCTATACTTTGCGTTACTACCATTCCTTTAGCCTTCCCTTTGAGTTTTTTTGTATTTACCACTGTACTTATAAAATGCTCAAGCATGATCTCGGCCTTTGTAGCGATAGTTTGTTCATGCCTTTCCACATAGGTTCTTAACTTTTTCTGTGCTTTGACTGTCTCAAATTGCGGGTTGTCTTCGATTGACTTTTCAATCTCATAATAGCTCTTGTAGGTTGTGTAGTTCGCCAATACATCCAATATAAAGCCTTCCTCAATGGCTTGCTTCATAGAGTACAGATGAAATGGCGTAAATGATCCATCTTCGCCTTTCACGCCGAATTTTTCCAGGGTACTATTTTTAGGTGTGGCCGTAAAAGCTAGATAGGAAGCATTATCCCTCATTTTCCGGGAACGCATAGCTTCCAATATTTTATCCTGGGGATCAGAATCTTCCTCTTCTTCTCCTTGATTGCCCATGACGCGGTTCATATTATCCGCGGCGCTCCCGCTTTGTGAACTATGAGCTTCGTCAATAATTACGGCAAATCGTTTATCGCTGAGATCAGCAATTCCATCAACGATAAATGGGAATTTCTGTATAGTAGTGATTATAATTCTTTTACCCGCTTCGAGATTTTCCCTTAACTCTTTTGAGGAATAGGCCGGGGCCACTATATTCTTTACCTCGGAAAATTCCTTGATATTACCTCTGAGTTGCCTGTCTAAAAGCCTTCTGTCAGTAACAACTATGACCGAATCAAATAAAGGATTGGATACTCCTTTGCTTCCCCTGGTTGTGCTAGATTCAGGGTAGGTTTCAATGAGTTGATAGGCCGCCCAGGTAATAGAATTGGACTTTCCTGATCCGGCTGAATGCTGTATCAGATAAGTTTGACCTACACCTTTTTTGCTTATGTCGGCTATTAACCTACGAACCACATCCATCTGATGATAGCGAGGAAAGTATAGCGTCTTTTTACCTAAAGGATCGGTCTCTTTACCATCAAAACGGACGAAGTGCTGAAAAATATTTGCCATGCTTTGTCGGGATAGCACCTCTTCCCATAAATAGCTGCTTTTATGCCCAAATGGATTAGGAGGGTTCCCCTTCCCTTCATTATATCCCAGGTTGAAAGGTAAAAAGAACGTGTTCGCTCCATTGAGCCTGGTTGTCATATATACCTCGTCTGTATCCACCGTAAAATGCACTACGCACCGTCCGAAATTCAAGAGAGGTTGACTCATATCTCTTTTGTACTTATACTGATTCTGACCATCGACCTTTGCATTTTGGCCCGTCCAATGATTCTTCAATTCCATGGTCGAAAAGGGAAGGCCATTTACAAAAAAAACCATGTCAATCTCTTCGCCAGGTTTATCTAATGAATACCGCAATTGCCTCGTGACGCTAAACTCGTTATTCTCAAAGCTGAGTTTAACTGATTCGCTGCTTGATGCAAGGGGTAATAAATAAAGTAAAGTGAAATGTGCATCATCGACTTCCAATCCTTTGCGCAGTAATCGAAGAAGGCCATGTTTCATTATCATGCGATCTAGTCGTTCGAGGATCTTCAATTTCCAATCGCTTTGCTTTTGTAGTTTAGCTAGTTCCTCCTTTTGGGTGGTTTCTAAGAAGCTCCAGAATCTAACTTCGTCGATTGCGTACTTTGCGTTGAAGTCCTTATTGTAACCGATATAATAGCCATTGCCAGATCGATAAAAAGTAGCAGGGTCAGCAGCGTCGAAAAGTCCTGGCTGTCCCTCCAAATCTTCTAAGCTTGTCCCAGTTAAACGCCTTTCTATTGCGGCTTCGAGGGCTCGTTCGTTGGTTTGGCTTGGCATAAAGGTAAAGGTTTTTATTGCTGTGATCTTGTCCCATAGTTTAGTTAATCGCACAAAATTTTAGCATACTTTTATCTTACCGGTCACAACATTGTTCAGTAAAGTTGACTTATACTCTTTAAGAAACAATATTTCACTGACAGTTATAGAAATTACTTTGTCGAATTTATCGGAAATGTCTTTAAAGTATTCCACAATTTTGTCTTGTTCTGCCTTAGGAGGAAAACCGATTTTCATGTCAAAAAACATATTTGAATAAAATCTTAACCTTGATGAATGCAAGCCAGTTGAAACGCGATTATAATAGGCAACATAATTTATATCTTTTAAAAGCTGTTCTAAATACCAAGGATTAAAATATTTGACATCCTTCTGCCGGTAAACGGCGTATGAAGAACTAACAATTCCAGATCTGCCTGAAATGCCTAAAGCGCCCATCCAAGCCCACATTATGTTAAAGACCAGATCATTTTGCTGGCACAATTTTGCTCCGCTATAATCTTCTGCTTGAAACATTGTAACATTTTTTTCGGAACGAAGTGTTACTCCTGTCAAATGCGATACTGAAAGCAATTCCTCTTTACCTGTTTTAGAACGTTCATCAATTTCGTCAAACAAATATTTTGCTCTTTTAACCTCCCAATGCTCTGGAATTGTACCAATCCATTCTGCAGGACTATCCGTCATTTTTGCATTTGAATTTAGCCCGCGAGTAACAGCATTATGTATAAGTATTTGTCGCCGTTCTTTCAGAAGTTCTATTTGCTTTTCTTTAATACCGATGGCTTGGTCAATTAATGTTGTTTTGTGGTTCAGAAATTGGGTAATTAAGATTTGTTCTTGCATTGATGGAATTGCAAGTGTAATTGCTTTCATTTCATCATATCGAGTTGTCCAAAGATCTGCCACAATCCCATGCCCCATTCTATAAAACTCCTCTACAAACGAATGGCATTTAAGTAAATAAGAACAAAATGAAGGATCTAGGTCTTGTGGTTTGATTACAATATTAATCAGTGAGATTGACCCATCTGTTGATGCAATTCCGCTGGAGCCCTTTCTGTCCGAGCGGCTATTTATAACAAAATCACCAACTTTTACGAGTTTTCTATTATCTCCATCATTTGTCTTTGCTGCATTGGCTAATTGCGGCAAGACTCCTTGTTTTGTAACGGACAAGGCTTGAAAGTCTTTATCAGAGACTTTCGTCCTCCTTTCCTCGAATCTGGTACCAAGTCTTGTTAATACCCAATGCTCTGGAATTTTTCCCAACCATTGTACCTCAGTTTCTTTGTAAGAAGAATATTTATTAATTTCAATTTCTTCTTTCACAATATTCATAAGGATAATTTTAAAATTTCACGAATTAATCCTTCACTTTCTTCCTCAAGTTTTAAAATATCTTGAGTAATATCTTCGATACTTCTCAAAGCTTTGTGGCGGTAAAAATATTTATTAAAACTAATCTCATACCCAATTTTTGTTGCATCCATATTTATCCAGGCCTCGCTAACATGAGGTTTTACTTCCTTTATAAAATAATCATAGATATTCTCTTTTAAAGGTACATTCTCAGTGTCCCGCAAATCGCTTTCGGTTTCATATTCGATGTATTCTCCCTTTTTGCGTGTGGGATAGTATCCATAATCGGGTAGTTGACTTTCCTTGCATCCCAAAAGCTCCAGCAATTCTTTTAATTTTTCGCCGGTTAATTTTGTCGTGCCTTTAATTACTTTCTCGGCCTCGGCATCATACCAACTTACGGCATTTAAGATCGTATTCTTTTCTGGAGGGGATAACTTTATATTTTTAGTTTTTAAAGCCTCGTCTACTTCGTCTTTAAAAATATTAAAGTCTGTATATATTTTGGAGCCAAGCACCTTCATCAGGGTGTAAGCTGTCTCTAATAGTCCCAACTGCTTTTGCCAAGTGCCAGGGTTGATGAGGGCCTTGTTTTGTTTGGCGTTTAGGTTGAGCTCCATTTTCTCTGTCCACTCCAAAATGGCCTTCTCATGTTTTGAGAGGTTGGTGTAGATATCTTCGCCATATTGTTCATAGGCCCAGGCCATAGGTTCCTTTAGAGTCCTATCATAACGTAATTCAGCTATCCGCTCTTTGGTAAATTGTGCCTTAAGCCGTTTTGGGCGTTCAATAGTTACTTTGTAATACCCGAAATCAGCATTGTCAAAAACCTGAGAAGCAATGCCTTCTTCCTCCTTTGTGCCTGAATTTATTTTCCTTTCGATAGGTTGCATTTCTTTATAAGCAGAGACAATTTCCTTTATATGCTCAGGCGAAAATTCACAATTTTTATTCCCTAGATTTTTCCGCAGCTTGCGGAAGAGTAAGCCGGCGTCGATCAATTGAACCTTGCCTTTTCGTTGGGCGGTTTTATTGTTGCTTAAAATCCAGATATATGTAGTAATGCCCGTATTATAAAATAGATTATTGGGCAACTGAATGATGGCTTCGAGCAAGTCATTTTCGATAATATACCGGCGGATATTGCTTTCGCCGCCTTCTGCGTCTCCCGTGAACAAACTGGACCCATTATGAACGGATGCAATGCGGGAGCCCAGAGGGCTTTGCTTTAGTGGTTTTATCTTACTTATCATCTCCATAAGGAAAAGTAATTGTCCATCTGAAGAACGTGGCGTGGCGTCAGCCTCCTCTTCATTCCCCCAATAATCTTTAAGGGTTACTTTAAAACGAGGATCAAGGATTTCCTTGCCATCTTTGATGTTTTTTATTTCACTTGCCCAGGACTTCCCATAAGGTGGATTGGATAGCATGTAGTCAAAAGTTCTCCCGGCAAACTCATCCGTCGAAAGAGTTGAGCCCACTCGAATATTCTCTGGGTTGTTACCCTTTATCATCATATCTGATTTACATATGGCGTAGGTTTCATCATTGATTTCCTTGCCAAAAAGATACACATCCCCGGTCGCTTTAATTTCGCCTTCCTCATCCTTAATAAAATTCTGTGATTCAGTGAGCATACCTCCCGATCCGCAGGCTGGATCATAGATCATGATTACCGGTGGTAGCTTCTTTTTTACCGGGTCAAAAATGATGTGGGTCATCAGGTCGATCACTTCACGAGGTGTAAAATGTTCTCCAGCCTCTTCATTGTTGTCTTCATTGAATTTTCGGATTAATTCTTCGAATACATAACCCATTCCCAAATTGCTAAGGGGCGGCAGCTTTCTTCCTTCAGGATCGTTTTTCTCAAAAGGGGTGAGGTTGATATAGGGAGAAGTGAATTTCTCCAGTACATTCAACAAAACATCCTTGGATGCCATATGTTGAACTTGGCTTTTTAGCTTGAATTTTTCAATAATCTCCTTTACATTGGAACTGTATCCATTCAGGTAATCTTCAAAATTCGCCTGTAATATCTGTTGGCTGTTTGTTGCAGTTTTGGCAAGCCTCTGCAGTGTCCATTGACTGGTATTATAAAAAACATACCCGGAAGCTTGTCGCAGGCCGTTTTCGTCCCACTCAGTGAATTTCGCTTCCTCCTTCTGGAAAGTCAATTCCTCCATTACTTTATCTTTGGTCGACTCAAGCAAGCTGTCCAACCTCCTAAGAACTACCATGGGTAGAATAACATCCCTGTATTTCCCACGAACATAGACATCGCGCAAGCAATCGTCGGCGATGGACCAAATGAAGGATACGAGTTTATTGTGAGAGGCTGTATTCATAAAGTAGCTTGTCTTTTTAACCTTTAACTAAACAATTAAGTAAGTCATCTAGGGTTTTAATGTTAAATAAAGCACCCAATTTATGGGATTTCGGTTTGTGATTAACAGGTGAAAACACCGTATTTGAATGTCGAGTTGCTCTTTTCACACTTTCCTTAAGTGTTTATTCAACTCCCGTACCACTAAATCAAAATCCGGCAAATCCCTTATCTGGCTGGATAGTGACCCGTGCCACCTGCCTTTGAACGAGTTCATTTTTGTCTGAACCTTTTGCTTAAAGCCGGAGGGTAAATGCCCTTTATTCTTTGCTTTCCTTTCAAATTCCGGCCAGCTATAAGTAATATCCATTTTATCATACTCCAGCAAATACCATAAATCATACAGATCCCTGGGCTGTGTTCGACCCATTAAGGCGCACATCTTTTCAATCAATACCTCTTCCAGAGGATAACAAAGCACCTCAAAGTCCTTTAAGTCTGAATAATGGATAAACACCGGCTTAAGGATTGCCGGGAATTCAACTATCTCTTTCCGGGTTATGTCCACCTTCACTTTTTTGTTAATACCTTCTCCACCCAACGGCCCCGTATAGGCTATGTAAAAATTTATGCTACCACTTTCATGTTCAGCATCCTCCGCCAATTGCAGCGTAATATTCGCTTCCTTCTTCATCCAATCGAAAACCTCGTGGAAATCAGCAAAAATCTCATCATTCAATATTACGTCTTCCAACAAAGTAAAGTCCAGGTCTTCCGAATACCGGTATTCCTCAAAATATACTTTCTTCAATACCGTTCCGCCTTTGAAAGCCAGTATTTTTGACAGTCGAGGATGCTTCGATATGCCATATAGTATCCACGAAAGAATGTAATCCTTTTCGATCTGCGTATCTCTAACAGAAACTTTTCGTGCAACCTGCTGTATTTCTCCGGGTCTAATCATGTCAGCAACGCATTTTCTATGGTTTCCGAGTCAACATTTTGGCGAATGTTCCACCGGCTGAGATTCTTGCCATCTTTTTCCATTTCAGTATCCAACAGGATGTAAGAAGTCGTTTTTAAGTCCTGCAATTTTTCAATAATGGGTTCTCCAATCTTCAAAAGCTCCAATAAAAACCCCAACCGCTTAATTACTGCCTGGGAACTGAACTGTTTGCAATAATCCAATAGCTTTTCAAAGTCAATGATTGTTCTCGCCTGAAAGAGGGCTTTTCCTATTTCTACAATGCCCCCTCCATATTCCGGTTTGAACAGGCAATCCACGAAAGTCTTTTCCAAATCAGAACACATTACCTTATCAAATGAATCAGCCCAAATCTCCGTCGTACCAAAAAAGTGAGTTTTATTGTGGTATATAAATTGAAAAGTGACATCCCGGACCTTAATTACAGAGGGCTTCAATTGGTGATTGGTGACAATCATTTCCGTCAGGGACGGCTGAGTGATCAACTGATGTAGCTGCAATGCCGAGTAATACCCAATATAATATTCATAGCCCTTCGTTAATGGGCTGGCCAATAAATGCCAGTCAGGCATAAACGTTTCGGGATTCTGGTCAAAGGGAATAATATAATATAACCCATTCCTTATCCGCATCAGCAATCCTCTCTTAACCATATCGCTTATCAATTGCCGCGTTGCATTTGGGGCAATATCCTGTAGAGCTTCTAAGGCTTCTAGGTAAGTAAAACAAAGCTTACCCTTGCTTAGAAAGAATGCTAACAAATTATTGGATTGGTATGATATATTTTTCTGTTTCATATCTGAAATGCCAGTGGAAAACTGATATTTTGGATACAAAATAACATAATTTATTTCAAATGTGCTACATAATAACATTTCATATCTGAAATGCCAGTGGAAAGCTGATATATTGGATATGAAGTATCAATAGCTTCGAAAACCGAACATGGAATTAGCTAATTAACAGAAAATCAGATGATTAAAGAACTGATTTTCGACAAATATTTTAGATTAACGCAATAGCCTAGATGTCCTTTAATATTCAAAACAAGGGCGCTTCCCTGGTTAATACTGAAGGATCAAGGTCGAGATCATGGGAGAAGAGATCTTTAATTTTATCAACGATTTCCTGCTGATTTACAGTTCTAGGATTCCGGCGGGATTTTATATAGTTCTCGCGGGCCATTTTATCTGCGACCTCTCCAACAGTTTTAAGTGTAAATGCATTCCCAAACCAATCTGCAATCCGAAAGCCTATTGCTGATAGGACAATGCCAGTAAGCCCAAATTTCCAATTTATGAACAATCCTACCAAAGAACTAAGAAAGATCAAAAGGTGGCTATTGCTTATCCATTCCCTGGGTTTTAATATTTTCAACGAAAACCCTAATTCTTTCCGGATTTGAAGAATCATCCCTCTCCGACCCTTTTTCGGGAATAACCCTTCTAGCTCAGTATCCGGGGTAATTGCATTTTTTCCCAGCAATTGGATATTGGTGATTGACTGACGGATATTATAGAAAACCTGCTGTGTTGTGCAATCACCTGAATGTTCAAAATCTATCCTGGAAGTGATAATATCGCAGAGGTCGCCAAATGTCTTTGTATCGGCAAGCTCGTTTTTAGCAAACTTGAAACCGAAAGATTTTTCGATTTTTACAAGTACATCCGAGATATCTTCCGGATCGATAATGTTCAGTTCAAATACTTCCTGGGTATTCATGCTATAATATTTTTATATCTTTTTGGAAGGAGCAGGCATGAATTTAGGAATTATGAACGATTTTTATAAATTATGAAGGAAGCTATTGACCAGCAGATTAAGGCTATTGAAAAGGATAGTCAGGTTAGGGTACTGTTTGCCTGCGAATCCGGAAGTCGTGCCTGGGGCTTTGCCTCACCTGACAGCGATTATGATGTACGGTTTATCTATGCCCAGCCCCTGAATAATTACCTGAGCATCCGAGAACGAAAAGATACCATTGAATTGCCGGTTAACCAGGAATTGGATGTAAATGGCTGGGATATAAGGAAAGCCTTGCAATTGTTCCTGAAATCAAATGCACCTCTTTATGAATGGTTGCAGTCACCTATTGTTTATAAGGCAAATAGCAACTTCTCCATAGAATTAAGGGCGTTAATGCCCTCTTACTTTTCCCATCGGGCAGGCTGTCATCATTATCTTTCCATGGCCAGGAATACTTTTGAAAATGACCTCCAAGGGGAACAGGTAAAGTTAAAAAAATACTTTTATGCTTTACGACCACTCCTGGCTGGTTTGTGGATTGTCGAAAATAGATCCCTGCCGCCCATGGAGTTTGGCCAATTGCGTACACTTATTGTGAATAATGACTGGAATGAATCGGTAGATACTCTGCTGGAACAGAAGAAAGCGGCTGATGAGAAGGTTCTAATTGGCCCTGTGGCCCTCCTCCAGCAATGGATTGAAAAGACCCTGGCTTATTGTAAAGAGAAGGCTGATGCCCTGGAGCCGGTTAAGCACGATATAGTTGTATTGGATGCATTATTCAGGAAATATATTGGCAATCATGACCTTTGAACAAATTATTAACGAGCCGAAGCACCTTTTACTGAAATGCATCAGTGGGAGCAGGGCTTATAACCTGTCCTTGCCTCATTCGGACACGGATATCAAGGGCATATTCGTTCTCCCCCAGAAGGAATTATATGGGTTGACGTATACAGAACAGGTTTCCAACAATACCAATGATGAAGTCTATTATGAAATAGGGCGTTTTATCGAGCTGTTGTCTAAGAATAATCCTAATATTCTGGAATTGCTGAGCACCCCGGACATATCGGTTTTGAATCGGCATCCGTTAATGGAACTGATCAGACCCGAGGATTTCCTTTCCAAGTTATGCCTGGACACTTTCGCGGGATACGCCAAAACCCAAGTGAAAAAGGCCAGGGGTCTGAATAAAAAGATGAACCAGTCTTTTGCGAAGGAACGTAAGTCGGTACTGGAATTCTGCTATGTTGTGAGTGGTAATGGGACGGTTCCGCTTAGTGAATGGTTGTTGGAAAATGGTTTTCGCCAGGAAGATTGCGGCTTGGTTAACCTGGCACATTTCCGGGACGCTTATTTACTATATCATCAGCAACAAATAAACACTGGAGAGAAACTAAAAGGGATTGTTTCGGGTAATACAGCCAATGATGTGCAGCTTAGTTCGATTCCTAAAGGTCTCGATCCATCGGCGACTATGCATTTTAACAAAGACGCCTATTCCATATATTGCCGGGAATATGGAGAGTATTGGATATGGGTGGAAGAACGTAATGATGAACGTTACCGGAATACTTTGTCCCATGGAAAGAACTATGACGCCAAAAATATGATGCATACGTTCCGTCTGCTAAATATGGCGGAGGAAATAGCATTTCATCATCGGGTGATCGTTCACCGGGAAGATCGGGATTTTCTGTTGCGTATACGGGCAGGAGATTTTGAATATGAAGAACTGATCGGAATGGTAGAAGAAAAGATGGTAAGGATTGAAGAAGCGTACCAGAAATCCAGTTTGCCCGAGGTGCCGGATGGTCTAATGGCGGAGGAATTATTGGTTCGGATTAGAGAGAGGTTTTACTTGTGAGGGCTATTTTAATTCGCCCCTCTTTCGAAATCAAAGTAATCTTTGTGTAGGGCTAGAGCTATCAGGATTGCAACGATCGCTGCCACCCAATGGGTAGTGGTAGATTTTGAAGCAGATTGCGCAAAGGAGTAGGCCATTAAACCCCAAATAAGGGAGAATGCAATGGTGAACAGGTAGCGAAACAGTCTAATGCGGAAAAACAGACCGGATAGCAGCAGAAACGCCACTACCCACCATATTACGCCAGTAAAGAAATCCCAGTGATATTTATTGTGTAACCAATAGATGCCTAATGTACATAGTAGTAGTATTTCTATGCCTACCAGCGTCCATCTATTTTTTGGACGAATGTCTAATTTCATAGTCAAAGGTTTGGTATGGGACAACCAAAATTATTGAAGGTTTAATTTATTAAAGGAAAAATACAAAAATATTGTGAAATGACGTGCCAGGAACCGGTTGCAGCCAGGTATGATCGTTGCTACCACTAGGAACCTGGTCATTGGTAGATATGTACAAATAAAAAAGGACCACATTGCTGTGATCCTCGCTTTTGCGGACCGGACGGGACTCGAACCCGCGACCTCCGCCGTGACAGGGCGGCATTCTAACCAACTGAACTACCGATCCAACCTCCGTTCTAAGGGCTTACCAGGACCGAGATCCTGCCGCACCCCCAAATTTTCGGGATGGCAAAGATAGGAGAATTTTGATCTTTTCCAACAAAAGTTTCCGCAAAACTTATAACAAAACGTTCTAAAAAGGCCCCGCTTCCCTTAATTTTACAAATTCATACTAGTAAGCAACCCATGGCGCAAGAAAAAAAACCAATACCAACGTCTAAAACCCGTCAGTTCCTGGATTTCGAAAAGCCGATCAAAGAATTGTTCGACGAGATCGAAAAACTAAAACAGACCGCGGAAAAGACCAAGGTAGATCTCAGCGACTCCATCAAGAAGTTGGAAGATCAAGTGATCGAACGGCGCCGCGAGATCACCACGCACCTCACGCCCTGGCAGAAAGTGCAGCTCAGCCGGCATCCCGACCGCCCCTACACCATGAAGTACATCGAGAAGATGTGCACCAACTTCGTGGAACTGTTCGGCGATCGCAACGTCAAGGACGATAAAGCCATGGTCGGCGGCTTCGCCCAACTGGACGGACAGACCGTGATGATGATCGGACAACAAAAAGGCGCCAATACCAAGATGCGGCAGATGCGCAATTTCGGAATGGCCAACCCCGAAGGCTACCGCAAGGCGCTTCGACTCATGAAAATGGCGGAGAAATTCGACAAACCCGTCATCACCCTCATCGATACGCCCGGGGCCTATCCCGGCATGGAAGCGGAAGAAAGAGGACAGGGAGAAGCGATCGCCCGCAATATCTATGAAATGATGCGGCTGAAAGTACCCGTTATCTGCGTGATCATCGGCGAAGGAGCTTCGGGCGGAGCTTTAGGCATCGGGGTAGGAGACCGGGTCTTCATGCTGGAAAACTCCTGGTATACGGTGATCTCTCCCGAGAACTGCAGCTCCATCCTCTGGCGTAGCTGGGACCAAAAGGAAAAAGCGGCCGAAGAACTGCGGCTCACTCCCGACAATATGTATAGCTTCGGGCTGATCGATGCCATCGTACCCGAACCCCTGGGCGGCGCCCACTGGAATTACGATGAAGCCGCCGCTCTGCTGAAACCCAAGCTGGTAGAGACCCTGGTGGAACTCCGAAAGTTTTCGGCCCAGGAACGCGTCGAGAAGCGGATCACGAAATTCGGCAAGATGGGCTTCTACGACGAAGTGCCGGCTTGATTACTCATTTCAAAATACATAACAATGGCTCTTAGGGATCAACTCCGTGGAACGGGAGTAGCAATTATCACCACCTTCAAATCAGATGATAGCCTGGACTTCGATGCACTGGCGAGAGTGATCGAATTCGTGATCGATGGCGGCGTGGAATACATCGTCAGCCTGGGCACCACCGGCGAAACACCCACCCTCTCCAAAGAAGAAAAGATAGAAATTGCGAATTTTACCTACGATAAAGTTGCCGGCAGAGTACCGGTTGTAGTAGGCATCGGCGGCAATGACACCCGCGAACTCGTGAAAGACCTCCAATCCTTCCCCCTCGACAAGGCCGCTGCCGTGCTGAGCGCCAGCCCCTATTATAGCAAACCTTCCCAGGAAGGACTGTTCCAGCATTATAAGATCCTCGCGGAGGCCTCCCCCAAACCCCTCCTGCTGTATAATGTCCCCGGACGCACCGGTCGTAACCTGAACGCAGCCACCACCATTCGCCTGGCCAATGTCCCCAATATCATCGGCATCAAGGAAGCCAGCGGAGACATGGCCCAATGCATGGAGATCCTGCGGGACAAACCAAAAGAGTTCCTCGTCGTCAGCGGGGACGATGCCCTGGCCCTCCCCCAGATCGCCTGTGGCATGGAAGGTGTCATCAGCGTCGCTGCGAATGCTTTTCCCCACGCCTTCACGGATATGGTGCGATTATGCCTCAAAGGGGATTTCAAGGCCGCAAAAGGCCTGAATGACTGCCTGATCGAAGGGTATGAGCTGTTGTTCGCGGAAAATAACCCCGCCGGCGCCAAGGCCGCGATGAGCGAGATGAAGCTGATCGGGAACTACCTGCGGCTTCCCGTGGTGCCCCTGAGCACTCCTCTGCACGCGAAAATGAAAGCCTACGTTTCCAAAATGAAGTAAGAAGAGTTCCGGCCTACACCCGGTACGTGATCCCTTCCAGGGCCAGTTCGGTCTTGGGGAAGATCTCGCGCGCCTCCTGTTCGAAGGGTTCCAGCTTCTCGTATTTGGAACTGAAATGACCGATGATCAGCCGCTGGACGCCTGCTTTCAGGGCGATGGTGGCCGCCTGGACGGTAGTGCTGTGAAACCGTTTGCCGGCCCGCTCTTCCAGGTCCTTCAGGTAGGTCGTCTCATGGTAGAGCAGGTCGACTCCCTGCACCTTCTCGATGATACGCTCATCGTAGAGGGTGTCGGCTGAATAGGCATAGGAGCGGGCCTTGGGGGCGGGCTCCGTAACCCATTGGTTCTCGATGACATTCCCGTTCTTATCCAGGTAGCTCTCCCCCCATTTCAGGCGGTCGAAAAAGGAAGAAGGAACGCCGTGTTGCCTGGCCTTTTCAGGATTGACGCGGCGAAAGGGCCGGATCTCCCGGAAGCGGAACCCCCAGCATTCGATCCGGTGATAGACCCGGAAAGTGCTCACTTCGAACTTTGGCTCCCGCACGATGGGGCCTTCTTCGGCCAGGGCATGGAAGTGAAGGGGATAGGGCAAGTGTATATCGGCCACCCGGAGCTGCAGGTCGATGATCTCTTTCAGGACGGCCGGGGCATAGATATTCAGATCCTGGGTGCGACCTAACAGCCCCATGCTCGTCAGCAGACCGATCAGCCCGAAATAGTGGTCGCCATGTAAATGGGAAATGAAGATATGATTGATCTTACTGCGACGGATCTTGTACTTGGCCATCTGCATCTGCGTACTCTCACCGCAGTCCACGAGGAAAATATGCTCGTCCATCGTCACGACCTGGGAGGTAGGGTGACGATCGAAAGCAGGTAAAGCAGAATTGTTGCCCAAAATAGTGACGGCCAGCATTACGCGTTTTTAAGGTTTACGATCCGTGTATAGACGGCAGGCATGGGTTTTCTGCTGCATCTACATGGAAAATAGATATTTAAGCACTAACGAAAGCCAAAAGTTTGAATTGTGTCAGGGGGCAATCCCTCCCTAAGTTTATTATTGGTAGTGCCCCTGAGGAGCAGGATAAACGGTCCGTTTATGATTGAAAGCCAGGCGTTCCCCGTCGAAATCCCGCTCTCTTTTCTGCCTTTCTGTCTTGCTCCGGGGTTCCGATCAGATTCGAACCGGGCGGATCATAAGCCTCCAACAGGCCGGATCCTACCCGGAACGGGAGTTGAACCCCGTAATGACACTTGACCCGGATCATTTTCTCCCATGTTGCCGGGAGACGAAGCCGGGTGGAGGTGAGGGGATTCAAACCCCTGTCCCAACCTACTCTCAGAGGTCCGGCCCATTCAATAATTCCCGCTCCACCTCCTCCAGTTGCACGATATCCCAGGCCTCGCTTTCCGTTGGTACAACGTTCATAAGCTCCAAAAGTCCGTTGGTCTCCAGGCTTTTCTCAACCTCCGGGGTCAATTCACAGATCACAAAGGATGAGCCGGCGTCATAAAAGGATTGCTGGACGCGGACCAGGCATTCAGCAGCAGCATCCTCAACGATTTGGATGTCTTTCAGGATAAGGACCACGTTTTTTACATCGTCTGCCAACAGGGGATTCAAACTTTTTTCCAGTTCCTCTGTCATATTAGCAGCAAGAATGGATTCATCGATCGTAATGGCATGAAATTTTTCTCTGGTATCAATTTTGACTTGCATAAATACTTAAAGAATATTAACGGCCGTTAATAAAGTAGCAAAACTTAAAGTCAAAAATATTCGTTATTATTGTATAAAGCTCAATTACTTAAAAATGGATAATAATTTTTCAGCCCAGGTAAAGGAGATCATATCGTTCAGCAGGGAGGAAGCTTTGCGACTGGGGAACGATTTTATCGGTACGGAGCACTTATTGCTGGGTTTGATCCGCGAAGGTGATAATACAGCGGTACGTATCCTGAAAAGCTTCAATGTCGACCTGTATGAACTTCGCAAGGAGGTGGAAATGGCCGTCAAGGACAAGACCGGTAAAAACATCGCCAATATCAACAGCCTTCCCCTGACCAAACAGGCGGAGAAAGTGATACGCGTGACCGTTCTGGAAGCTAAAGCCCTAAAAAGCCCTACTGTCGAGACAGAGCACCTGATGCTCTCGATCCTCAAGAATAAAGAAAATATCGCTACGCAGATCCTCAACCAATTCGATGTAGACTACGACCTGTTCAGAAATGAACTGGGGGTTGTAAAAAGCAACGATATCCGCAGCGAATACGCCGAAGAGAATGACGACGACTTCGACGAAGAAAAGAAATACTCCCAGCAGAAGGCCCGCTCCGCCGGCAGCGCCAAGAGCAAGACCCCTGTACTGGATAATTTTGGAAGGGATATCACCCGCCTCGCGGAAAACGGGTCCCTGGATCCGATCGTAGGCAGGGAAGAAGAGATCGAACGCGTCTCGCAGATCCTCTCCCGTCGTAAAAAGAATAACCCCATCCTCATCGGTGAACCCGGTGTGGGTAAGACCGCCATCGTGGAAGGCCTCGCCCTCCGCATCGTACAGCGTAAAGTGTCCCGCGTATTGTTCGACAAACGCGTCATCTCGCTGGATCTGGCAGCCCTCGTGGCCGGTACCAAGTACCGCGGCCAGTTCGAGGAAAGGATGAAAGCCATCATGAACGAACTGGAAAAGAACCGGGACGTGATCCTCTTCATCGATGAAATTCATACCATCGTAGGAGCGGGAGGAGCCAGCGGTTCCCTGGACGCTTCCAATATATTCAAACCAGCGCTTGCCCGCGGCGAACTCCAATGTATCGGAGCTTCCACCCTGGACGAGTACCGGATGTATATCGAGAAAGACGGGGCCCTCGACCGCCGATTCCAGAAGGTCATGGTCGATCCGCCCAGCGTGGACGAAACGATCCAGATCCTCAACAATATCAAGTCCAAATACGAAGACTATCATAACGTCACTTATTCCGATGACGCGATCGACGCCTGCGTAAAGCTGAGCGACCGCTACATGACCGACCGTCTCCTGCCCGACAAGGCCATCGACGTGCTCGATGAAGTAGGAGCGAGAGTGCATCTGAAGAATATCAACGTTCCCCAGAACATCGTCGAACTCGAGAAGAAGATCGAAGACGTGAAGAATGAAAAGAACAAGGTCGTAAAAAGCCAGAAGTTCGAAGAGGCCGCTTCTCTCCGGGATACGGAAAAACGTCTCCAGGAAGAATTGGAGAAGGCCAAGGCTGAATGGGAAGAAGAAAGCAAGCACAAACGTTACCCTATCGACGAAGAAAATATCGCGGAAGTAGTGAGCATGATGACCGGCATCCCCGTGAAGAGGATGGTGCAGGCCGAGACAGAGAAACTCCGGAACATGTCTTTCGACATGGCCAGCATGGTAGTGGGGCAGGACGATGCGATCAGCAAAGTAGTGAAAGCCATCCAGCGTAACCGCGTAGGATTGAAAGATCCAAAGAAGCCTATCGGCACCTTTATCTTCCTCGGACCTACCGGGGTCGGTAAGACGGAGCTGGCAAGGGCCCTGTCAAGGTATATGTTCGATTCCGAAGATTCCCTGATCCGCATCGATATGAGCGAATACATGGAGAAATTCACGGTGAGCCGCCTCATCGGTGCTCCTCCCGGATACGTGGGTTATGAAGAAGGCGGGCAACTGACCGAAAGGGTCCGTCGCAAACCTTACTCCGTGATCCTCCTGGATGAGATCGAAAAGGCACACCCGGATATCTACAATATCCTGCTGCAGGTGCTGGACGATGGACAGTTGACGGACGGACTGGGTCGCAAAGTGGACTTTAAGAACACGCTCATCATCATGACCTCCAATATCGGCGTACGCCAGTTGAAGGACTTTGGGGATGGGGTTGGGTTCGCCACCGCCGCACGTACCCAGAGCTCGGACGACAACAACAAGGCCGTTATCGAAAAAGCCCTGAAACGTACCTTCAGCCCGGAATTCCTGAACAGGATCGACGATATCGTGATCTTCAATTCCCTGAATAAAGAGCATATCTTCCAGATCATCGATATCCTCATGAAGGGTGTCCTCAAACGCCTCAACAACCTGGGATTCGCCCTGGAGCTGACCGAAGAAGCCAAGAGCTTCCTGGCCGAGAAAGGATATGATTCGGCGTTCGGCGCCCGTCCCCTCCACAGGGCCATCCAGAAATACCTGGAAGATCCCCTGGCGGAAGAGATCCTGAACATGAATATCAAGAACGGGGATGTCCTCATCGCCGACTTGGATAAAGAGAATTCCAAGATCCGCTTTACCCTCAAGGAAAAGACCAAGGAGAAATCCGAGGCGTAAAGAAGAAATAAGAGAAATATAAACAGCGTTGAAACGCTGCACACTATAGAAAATGTCCCGGAATCTTCCGGGACATTTTTTGTAATTTACAGTCCATGACGGATAGCAAGAAAAAGATCATAATCACCATCGATGGGTGGTCGTCCTGCGGAAAAAGCACGCTTGCCCGGCAAATGGCGAAAGAGCTGCACTATGTCTATATCGACAGCGGGGCCATGTACCGGGCCATTACCCTGTATTTCCTCCGCAACCACGTGGACTGGACCAAGTCAGCCCAGGTGGAGAAAGCCCTGAAGAATATATGCCTGGAATTCGTCCCGAATGGTAAGAACGGCCAGACAGATATCTTCCTCAACGAAGAGAACGTGGAGTACGTGATCCGGGACATGGTGATCGCTGAAAAAGTAAGCGACGTGGCCGCTGTCAAAGCCGTCCGGGAGTTTGCCGTAGCCCAGCAGCAGGAAATGGGCAAGAAGAAAGGGATCGTTATGGATGGCCGGGATATCGGTACGGTGGTGTTCCCCAAGGCCGAGCTCAAGATCTTTATGACCGCCGATAATGCCGTACGCGTGGAAAGAAGGTTCAAGGAACTCTTCGCGAAGAACCCCAATATCACCCTGGATGAAGTGAAGCACAACCTGGAAATGCGCGATTATATCGATTCCCACCGGGAGGTAAGCCCCCTGCGAAAAGCCAAAGACGCCATCGAGCTCGATAACTCCCATCTCACGATCAAGCAGCAATTGGAGATCGCGATGAAATGGGTAAAGGAACGGGCTAACTAAATAAAAAAGAGGCCGTCTCATAAATAAATGAGGCGGCCTCTTGTTTTTCGGCGTCACATGGTGGCTACCATACATAATGGTTGGACAGCGATATGTTGGAAGAAGCAAAAAAGTAGTGGAGGGTTG
>Ga0307516_10003847_pt1 | contig 18984 bp, 25 predicted proteins | sample 19_EM_MG_FD_203310 | JGI IMG/M metagenome (GOLD analysis project Ga0307516, IMG submission 203310) | Populus trichocarpa ectomycorrhiza microbial communities from riparian zone in the Pacific Northwest, United States - 19_EM | ecosystem: Host-associated > Plants > Roots > Unclassified | place... | reverse complement strand
GGGGCCGGTCGAAGCGGGGCGACGAGACAGTAACAGGGGGGCGGGGGGGGGTTCGTCAGCATCCTGGAAGCGAGTGGGTCACGTGATTAAATTTTACGCGACCATGACGAGTGAAACGCGATGACCCGCCTACCAGCAAAGTCCTGCAACGGTGGTCATTGCTTCAAAACGTGAAGCGCAACTCAACGCAGCTAATACATGCATAGCTACTTCAAAAGGCTACTGTCTGTGACTGTGCTAGGTTCCCAGGCCTTCGGGTGGCCAATGCCGACTGCGTCTATGTTGTCTCCGTCAGTGGTCTCAATAGTCCGGCCGGCCCGCGGGCAGCCCGCGGGCTTTTGGGACGGTCCAGTCTGGGCCCGGATTTCTGATGACCCAGTCCGGCTAGATGGGGCCAGCGGCCGGACTGCCTTGACCCGGGTCGGCCGGCGGGCGCCCGCGGGCCAACGCTAGCGGTTAAAACTTTTTTTGTCACACATGGCAGCTCCACCATCTCTTCTCCAATTAACAATATATTTTTTAAATGATCTTGTTTGCCTTATCTTCCCGGTGCTCTTCCGCGCATGCTCAATTTTCTCTCTGTTGTTGTGTTGGCGGCCGAAACCTCCCAGTAACAGGTTAACTAGGTGCAGCCCAAACTCGAAAACCCACCACAGCCCAAGAAATGCGGAACTGATTTCCCTCACAACTCCACCATCTCTTCTCCAACCAACAGAATTCTCGGACGATCTCGTTCGCCTTATATTTTCAGTGCTCTACAGGGTATGTACGACCTTATATCTGTTGTTGTGGTGGATGCCGAGAGCTTCCAGTAATGGTTTAGTTGTAGTCGAAAACTTGAAAACCCACTCGCCGCCCAAAATATGGAAAGACGCTATCTAGTGGATCATAAGATCTCCCTCGTTTTCCCAGCCCGCCGGCTGACCCGGTCCAGACCAGGCCGGCGCCAAAAAAGCCGGTGAGCCCGCAGGCCGTGGACTAGCGTGGACTGTGTCTCGCAGACCAGGCCAGGCCGAGGCCAGGACTGGCCCGGCCGGACTGTTGAGACCCTTGTCCTCGGCACCCAGTTCCTCGGCCTCCGGCCTCCGCTGTTCTTCCCGCTCCCTCCGCTCGTGAAGCTCCCACTCTGGCGTCTCACTGTCTGCGTCTTCCTCAGCCGGCACTAGCCTTCCCACATCCGTGGCGGAGAGAAAGTCCAGTACCGCCTGGCTGCACCTCACGTCGGCGAGGAGGTTCCGGATCTCGAACCGGCTCTTTCCACATTCTGTGCCTAGATCCTGACTTCGGCACACCCTGCCTTACTCGACAGGCAACGTAATTCTTCTCTCCCCGGTTCCGGCTGGCGTCTCTGCGCGTATTTCCCGTCAGGTTTCGCGTGATGTACGGGGTCTTGAGGGGATGGCCGCAGCGCCTGTTCACTGATGTGTAGAGGTAGGCCCGTGGAGAAAGACAATAGATCCGTCGCAAGTGATCCTGAACCACTAGTCGTGCCCGTCGTAACGCCATCACGCCCGGCATGATATCGTCGTCACTGGCGATACCGGATCGCTGCTCGTGTCTCGGTGTCGCCCGTTGCAGGTAGTCCTGGATCACTCGCCATGTTCGTGGTTTCGTTCGCTGACACGCCCGGCGTACGGCATTGGCTGTCGTCGCGCTACGGCGCTTCTCATGTTCGGGGTCCCGCTCGCTGTCATGCCGTGCGTGCAGCCTTCGTTGGCTGTTTGTCCCTAGCGTTCCTAGTTCGCTACTCATGTCTCGGTGGCGTTCGCCGCAAGTGATCCCGGATGACCTGTCGTGCTCGTAGTCTTGTCCTCTCAGCCCCACCTCCTCGGCCTCTGCCCTATGCTGCCTCTCCAAGAGTTCACACTCCGACACCTCACTTTGTGCATCTTCCTCAGCCGGGGCTCGGACCCGCCTCCCCACAGGATTTTCTGGTGGCGTTTCCAGTGCGGGCGGCACCTAAGGAGGTGTTTCCCCCCGTCTGGGTCCTGTACGGACACCACTAGCATTTGGCTGTGAGCTGGGTTCCCCCGTCCACTTCAGGTGCGCGGCCGGCTAGACGGTTCCAAACGACCGATTATCCAGTTGCGCCACTGTCAAGTCGTGACCAATCCGTAAAATTCGGTGAGCCAGGTCGTGGACGCTCCGCCTTTGCCTTGGCCTCGGCCTCGTGCTCTTGTAGCGAGTCAGCATCCACGGTCTCCGGCTTGGTCACCCCGCGGCAAGCTGAGCAGCCACAGGCCTGACCGTCTCTGTCTGTTTGTTTTTTTCCAGCTGGGCGGCCACTGGTCTGAGTCCGGACTCCACGCCCCAGACACTGCTTTTCCGGCTGCATCCGGTAATCGCTGTCGGCTTCCTGGCTAACCAGCAGCTGTGGTTCGCTGGCCTGTCTGCTGGTGCCCCAGGTCCGACCGCCTTTCCATCAGAGCACCGACGACCTTCCGAGTGCGATCCCCTCCAGCCCAGTGTTGTCATGTGTCATACTGTACGCCTGATCAGAGCGCGTGCCGCGCTGCCTAGAGCAGTGGCGTCAAGTCCTAGAACATATATATCGGCTATTTAACACGATACCCCCCCTCACCCCCACATTTTGGGCGAATGATATTTCGTGATCCTCCCGAGGCTCGCGAACGCAACATCCACACATAGGCCTTGGACGGCACATTAGCAATGGATCGTGATAGCACAACAGCAAATGCACGGGGCGGCGGCGCGATACAATGATCCGGGGCGGCGCAAGCGCTGCGCTCGTACTTCGTGATTATCTCAAGGTTGACGAGAAAAGATTGAAGTTCACAAAGCCCCGTAGTCATTGGTGGCTCGAGTGCAGCCGCAACCCGGAAGGCTACTGCACATTTCCACCTGCGACGTCTCCTTCAACCGTGTTTCGATCAATGAGGCGGGAGGTTTCCAAGACTGTACGTAAGAATCCAACTTGCCGAGTGTCTGAGCCGTGGGCATATGCTCCCGAGGGATTCTGTCGGATATAGCGTAGATAACCCGGATTGCGTGACCACAAGGCACAACCGGTATCCCGGAAACGGAGACGTGAGCAGGTCGTTGCTCGCAGATCGGCAACGACAATCCACTGGCGCCCATCCTTGAAAAACTAAGACCGGAGCCCTCGCCTCTCATAGCAGACATCGGGAACCCGTTGGCAAAAAGTTCGGATCTCCGCAGCCTCCACCATACACCGCGCACAATGCCCCTCGATGGGGTGTGGCCCAGCAGAACGCAATCCGCGAGTGACCGTTCGTGAACGGCGATCACCAGCTCGCACGTCGGCCCAGGTGCGTGCACCAAAAGTCTCGGCCGGTACAGACATTTACGGGCATGCCGCATCCGCATAGCCGGAGCACTGCCGCAATGCCGCACGCGGCCTCACCCCCCGGCGGGCTCGTCGCCATATGCACCGCGCGGGTATGCACGCACACACGGCACGCACCACGGCGCAGACGATCGCTCCCCGCCGCGCCCGCACGAGTCAGGACGCCCGCCATCGCGACGCACATATGTATATGCACACATCTGGATATATAGATATGTATCTTCTCCACGCAGACAGGTAGTAGCCGGCAGCCTTGCGACACGGCAGGGCAGGGCGGACAACGCAGCCGCGCGCGCGGCTGAGGAGAGTGGGTGCTAAAAATAGGTATGTACCCCCGTGGCGAAGGTCCGATGTGCGGATTGGGCGAGAGCATGCGGACGTACATACGATATGGAGGAACGATGTGATCGGCTCAGTGGAGGAATCGCACGCAGAGTGGATTGCTGTACATCCGAACGCATGAGCTCAGCGGAATGGGCGGGTTGCGGGCGTGGGGGGTCCCTCCGTCTGACTGGACGGAGGCTTGAGTGAGCCATTTGATTCGACGGTTTTTTTATTTTTTATTTTTATTTCCGTTGACTCCGTGTGGCAAGTATCTCCCGTACATACATATCTATGTATGTATGTATGTATTTATGTAGAGTATGTGTCTATGTATGTTGCCATATCTGCACACTCTACATACACGCCCGTTTTTTTTTGTGCGCGATTTTGCATCTCGTTGCTTTGTTCCGCACCCGTGACCATCCCCCCCCGCTCCCTACCGGCGCGGGCAATTGACGCATACGTATAGATATTAGCCGTGTTTCGAATGCGAATGAGTCAGCTCCAGCCTCCTCCTTTGCTCCTATGTATGTACTCCCGCCGACGGTGACATCTCGAGTTTCGGCCGTCGGCTCAGGAAGAAACGGGGGCTGGAAAGCGTAGGCGCTGGGCTCACGGGGGGGGGGCAGGTGTGCATGTGTATGTATGTATGTATAGATAGTATATACAGCCTTTTGGTTTCGGCTCGCTCTCTGTGGCTTGGGCGGCTTGTTTATATATATCCGGGAATGAGGATTCCCCGTGGAGGCCTGGCATGGGGTGCGCAACGCAAGGCGGCCAATGGGGGATTCGCGCTGCCGAGTTTCGCGGCGCGTGGCTGGGGTGAGTGCAGTGCAGGCAAGTATCCAGCTGGGTAGCACCTGGCGGCCATTGGCCGGTCCCATAGCCCGCTGGACGATGCGAGGTGATGTGTCTTTTCCCCGTTTCGCTCCTTCTCTCTCTCTCTCTCTCTCGCACTCGCACTTGCACTCTCACTCACTCACTCACTCACTCACACACACACTCTCTCTCGCGTTGCGCCTCTCGTCCGTGCTCGGGCCAGGTTGGTCGATGCGGGGGACAGCACAGCACCGATGGATGATCGATTGCGGTTGCAAACGACCTTTCGTTCCCCATTCAATTTCGTCGATTAATCTAAGATTTACTTTTTCTTTCTTCCGTCCGTCGTTCTTTCATTTTGAGGCGGGGAACGGGGAGGGGGGGGGGGGGTGATTGGCAGGCATCTCCGCCTCGCCGCGTCTTGCTGCACAGGCCAGATAGATGTGTGTGTATGTAGATACATAGATGATGTGTATGGCAGATACATAGATGTTGGATCTCCGGACCTTCCTCGCATCGGCGCGCGGAACGGGCATTTGCAGACGGGGGAGCCGAGCCACGCTGCTTGTTTTCGGACGGCGGAGCGGCGACGCAGGCGCCCGGGCGGCGATGGGCTGGATGGCGACGCCGGGGCTGCTGGAGATGGTGCCGGCGATGCTGCTGAAGCAGCGGCACGACGCATGCTGGCCAGGTTGGTTGACGCAGAGCGAGCAGATTGCAGGTGGCCGTACCGACGTGCAATTCGGGTGGGGGGCGGACTCGAGATTGCGATTGTGCGCAGCACGGAGATTGCTGGACTGCTGGATGCGGGGGAACGGAAAGCGCACGAGCATCGGCCGCACTCCGCGGCAAGCCCCGACGAGGCGCGCTGGCGTTGTCCGGCGAGATTGCGCCGGCGGGAGGCTGCCTGCCCTCGGCGACGCGCCGGCGATTGCCACGACGGATGCAGTCTCTCGCACCGCATGCGGGCGGCCAGCCACGCGCCGGCTCTCCGCGCCATGCCCGCCCGCACACGCCAGCCACACCGCCGCGCGCGGCCGGCGAAAGTGGCGGAGTGGCGCAGCAGCGACGATCGCGCCGCCGCCCGCCACCCGCCGTCCGCCGCTGCCCCGCCGCCACCAAGTCGAGCAGCTGCGAACGGAGCCCGGACGGCCGTAGCGGCCCGGATCGCTCTGGTATCTCCGCTACCGTGCCGCTACGTACCCCGTCGTTGCTTGCCCGTCAGCCCGCCGTGTCTACACCGCCCCCAGTACGTCTTATTGCCTCGCCGTCGAACGCTCCCTGCTGCTGGCTCCCCCCTCGCCATTCTCCGCCGCCCGCCGAGACCCCTCCACCGCTCCCGCTACCCGCCCAGCCAACCAGATCCACAGCAACAACACACCGCTCCTTCGTCGTTCGCAACTCAACCCCCTCCACAGCTCCTTCCTCCCTACCACCACTTCAACTACCCCCCCCAGTAAGTCGCCTACCCCCCCCCCCGACCTGACCTCCTTTTCCGCTCAACTTGACTCTCCCTCCCCATTCCATCACCCCTCTCCCTCCTCCTCCACCCCCAACCCAACCCAACCCAACCCAACTACACTACCACTCCTGCCCTCGGTTCGGTTGCGCCGCCTCATCTCATCAGTGCTCCTCAACCACAGATTCTCCTCGAAAAGGAAAAAAAAAAAAAAAAAGAAGCCCCTCCTTCTCGGTCGCGTTCCTCCGTTCTCGATCCGCAACTCTCCACGCCACTATCCTTTTCACCTCCGTTCGGCGTCGCTCCTCGCCCTCCCAACACTCTCCCAAGCAACACACCCGACTCGGTGATCGGATTTGCCGATATCAACGGACCGGTACGTCAACCCCCCGAGTTTCTTTCTTTCTTCGTGACATTCCATCCCTCTCCCGCCCTTCCTTACATCGCCGCCGCCGCCGCCGCCGCTGCTGCTGCTGCTGCTGCTGCGAGGCGCGGAGACGCGAGACGCTGGACGAGTGGCTGGCTTCTCGTCTGCGATGCTCCGCTGCCCTCGGAGGCACGAAGGAGGCCGTGACTGGTCCAAGGCGGATGTGTGTGCGAGACGCGGTCACAGGGAGCAGCAGCTGGGCGCGAATAAAGCCCTCTGCTGTACTGTGCTACCTGCTGCGGCAGTGTTTTCCAGGCATCCGAGAACCGCTCCCGGCATCCTCATACCGTTCCTCCTGCTCCTGTTTCTCCTCTTTCCCTTCCTTTTCCTTTTCCTCTTCCTCCTCCTCCTCCTCTTTCCCTTCCTCTTCCTCCTCCTCCTCCTCCCCGTTGTTGCCCCCCTCTTTCCGCGCCAGCACTCGCCAACTCGAACTCTTTCGCCCGTAAGCAAGCTTTGAAACCCGCCTGTCGCTTGTTTCGGTTTCACTTCGCGATCCCTTTCTCTTTCAGGACGCCGAGCCACTGCCCGCTCGAGCGACCTCGAGAATCCAGTAGCTGATCCCGATTCCGTTCTTAGTATCGCAGCCTATATACAACAACACCAACCGCAGACATGACGACCATGGTACGATTCTCCTGCTCCTGCTCCTGCTCCGCCTCCGATCCCATCGTTCGATCGCGGTTACCAAGTGCTACCCTATCGCTACACGCTCGGATCACGGTGGCAGGATGTTGAATGCTGTGCTAAGTTTTCGTGCAGGATTTGCGGGTCGGCAATAAGTACAGAATCGGCCGTAAGATCGGTAGCGGCAGTTTCGGCGATATTTACCTTGGTGAGTGAGACGGAGAGAAAGGGAGCTTGTACTCTGTGGAACCACCAGCTGACGGAGGGCGTACAGGCACTAACATCATCTCCGGCGAGGAGATCGCTATCAAGCTTGAGAGTGTCAAGGCAAAGCACCCGCAACTGGAGTACGAGGCCAGGGTGTACAAGTCGCTTGCCGGCGGTGTCGGCATCCCGTTTGTTCGTTGGTTCGGGACCGAATGCGACTACAACGCTATGGTGCTCGACTTGCTCGGCCCCAGCTTGGAGGACCTGTTCAACTTCTGCAACCGGAAGTTTTCCCTCAAGACTGTGCTTCTATTGGCCGATCAGTTGGTACGTACGCAGAACAGGTGGTTGTTTGGGGTGATAGACCGCTTCGCACCGAGTCGGAACATCTCTTGCCCTTCCTCCCCATACACCAACATCTATTCCTCATGCCAGAGAGAGAGAGAGAGAGAAGGAGCTTACTAATGCAACTGTCAGATCTCTCGTATCGAGTACATCCACGCCAAGTCCTTCATCCATCGCGACATCAAGCCCGACAACTTCCTCATGGGCATCGGAAAGCGCGGCAACCAGGTCAATGTCATCGACTTCGGCTTGGCCAAGAAGTACCGCGATCCCAAGACCCATTTCCACATCCCCTACAGGGAGAACAAGAACCTGACGGGAACTGCGCGTTATGCTTCAATCAACACCCACTTGGGAGTTGGTATGTTCAACACCTTTGCCCGTTCCTCGTTCGGAGCTAATCCTTTTTGTGCAGAGCAGTCCCGTCGTGACGATATGGAGTCTCTCGGATACGTTATGTTGTACTTCTGTCGTGGCTCTCTCCCCTGGCAGGGACTGAAGGCTGCTACCAAGAAGCAGAAGTACGACAGAATCATGGAGAAGAAGATGACCACACCTACCGAGGTTCTCTGCCGCGGCTTCCCCAACGAGTTCGCTATCTACCTGAACTACACCCGCTCGCTTCGCTTCGACGACAAGCCCGACTACTCGTACCTCCGCAAGATCTTCAGGGATCTCTTTGTCCGCGAGGGCTTCCAGTACGACTATGTCTTCGACTGGACCGTCTACAAATACGTAAGCTCGATCCAAGCTCCCCTGTATCCTTTGCGGCGGAACGTTGACAGTTCGCTTTCTGACTTTGTAGCAGCAGAAGAACGCTCAGGCTATCGCTCAGGCTGCCGGCCAGCAAGGCGGTGAAGACGAGGACAAGGACCACAAGCAGCAGCAGCGTAGGGCTCCTCCCGGCCCCGGCGGACACCCTCCTCAGCAGGCCAACAAGCCCGGCGCTGTCGGCGGCACCAGGAGAAAGGTTGTCGAGCGCGGTGGAATCGGTGCTGAGGGCGTTCAGGGCATGAGCGGTTCGGACCGGATGTAAGTCTGCCTTGATTCTTTGGCTCCCCTGCGGACCGAAACTGATCCAGTTGCGTTTAGGCTTCGTTCGGCTTCCAAGGGAAATCAGGCTGCTCAGACCGGTTTCGGCGGTATCAGTGGCACTGGTGGCTACCGCAGCGGCCCCAAGCGCGACGACCCTCCCGCCTCCGGTGGCCAGCAGTGGTACTGACTGAGTGACTCTGCGGTCGATTCTGCCAAAGACTGGTGGAATACGTTTTCGAAGCTGTAATTTGGACCTGGCGAGCATCTGATTAGTCATCACTAAGGGCAGTTTCCAGAATTCTTATTTCCCTATCCGGCAGGAGTCCCGTCCTCAAGAAGAGGAGCACTGTTACTACCATTGGATTTCTTTATGTTACCCCCCTATTGCGTTGTGTGCGTTGATGCCGTTGGAGCCGCAGTTCCTTGTTGTGTGGAGGATTTCTTTAACTGCTTTACTTGCTGCTTTTTTTTTTTCCCCCTATCCTACCAACGGTGGATCGGATGGTCTGGTACGAGATTCTTCTCTCATCCGACAACCGGGACGACCACACGGACGGACAGACAACCTCTTTCTTTTTTTCCGGAGCACGGCTACGGTCCCGTCTGCAACTTCTGGCAATCCTTCGCACGACGACCCCCGTTCTACGGAAAGAAAAAAATTTGTGTTGGACTAGGATAGAACAACAACCTTCTTTTTTTTTTCCCTGGATCTCTCAACGACCGAGAGAGGATATACGCCCTTCTCATACTTTCTTAGAGCTGCGCTGCGCTTTACTGGACGGGGGACTCCCGGACGGCTCTTTGGGGGAGGATGACGGGGAACTGCACAACGGACGGCTTTGTTTTTTTATGTGTTCATCTTTTGCTTTCGGGGGTCTTACGGCACACACAATAAGGGGAATCAGCATAGGTTCCTTATTCTTTGTCTTTTCTTTCTCTTCACCATTGGTAGATGGTACTCTGTCCCATTCTTCAGTTCCTGTCGATTCCTTACCCTTGTGAACTCTTACTATGTAGCAGCGCTCTTCGGGGTTCCCGATGAGTTGTCTTCCAGATGACTTCCGGCTTTCCTTATATTTCATCTGTATTCTTTGCCTGCTTTTGTCCTATTCTACTCTACTCTGCTCTGCATTTCTTGTGTTATGCTTTTAGTGGTTTTGTGCGATTGAATCCGCGTGCGAGTTACCTTGGTTGTTGTTTCCTCTGTGGATGCTGCTTGTTCGTTTTGTCCTGGTGCATGTTGCAGGGCCGTTCTTGCCGCTTGATAGGACAGCCGTGGACCTGTGGGCGTGAGTTGGGGGGGCGTGAGGGGACGGGGAGGGGTAGATGTGAAAGAGGTGTGAGTGTGCGTGAGATATGACGAGTTTTGAGGTATGAGGCTTTTCTTGCGGGAAACGACTGGATTGAGCGGTACGATGCTCTTATCTATACTGTTCTACTTGGTAGTTTTAGTGGGAAGGCTTTTTGCCTTGGATGATATGAAAAAACTTGTGGAGAAACTGGTCTGCTCGGGCTTTCGTTGATTGTGAAGTCGTGAGCCTAGATACCTACGCTTTGGGGGCATGATCGCTGGCCGTCACGTGCGGGGTTTACCCGGCGCTAGGCGGTCGCTACGGTAATTCGGTAATTGGCTCGGGACTTGACGCGCAGCTGCTACCAGTGGGGGGATGATCACGACGTCCGCTACAGGTTCGATATCCACACGCGCCCCGGCGACAGACACGAACTTGGAGGAGCCATGGCTTTCGGAGGAGCAGATGCGGTACCGCCGCTGTCGACCACCACTTTTGACGATGCCGGCGACGACGACGACGAGGATCTGGTCGCTGTCCATTACCTCGAGGAGGAACCGAACCCGTATGTACTGGACAACTTGGAGGGACGAAGGAGGGGTTGCAGGGATGGAGATTTGGGCTGATGGCGGGAAGATCCTTCAAGCGTCGGCGACGAGAGCAGCCACGGTACTCACTTTTCAGCTCTGCTTCGGCCCCGCACGGCGGTGTCGGCGCCGGCTCGGACCACGACCTCCTCCGGGAACGAAACGGCAGTTCTCTCGAGCTCCCCGACGGCGACAACTCCAACTCCAACTCCGAGCCCTCGGAGGCGGGGGAAACAGCGGACGGCACCATCACTGGACGCCGCTTCTACGACGACCTCACCGCCATCGACTGGATCTTCGAGTACACGCGCGAGCGGACGAGACTACGGAACCTCCGCGACAAGACGGGCCTGCTGGGCTACGCGGCGAACGCGTTTGACTCCAGCCAGATCTGGCTTGTGCTGATCGGGACGGGCGTCGCCGCGGGCCTCGTCGCCGCGGCCATCGACGTCGTCGCGAATTGGCTCGGCGGACTGAAGGAGGGCTATTGCACTACCAGCTTCTATCTCAGCAAGGAGTTCTGCTGCTGGGGGCTGGACGCCGCCGAAACGTGCACGGATTGGGCCTGGTGGAGCCGCGCGCTCAGGGTCGGCAGCAGCAAGGGCGCGAGATACGTGGTCGAGTACAATCTCTACATGCTTTTCTCGGTGAGTTGCATATATATATATATCCGTGGGACGGGAGCGGAGGCGGTTTGGGCGGACGGGGGTTTGCTGAAATGGCAGTCGCAGATTCTGTTCGCTACCAGCGCCAGTCTGCTCGTCAAGAACTTTGCTCCGTATGCACGGCACAGCGGTATTCCGGAGATCAAGACGGTGCTGGGCGGATTCGTCATTCGGCGGTTTCTGGGCGCGTGGACACTGGTTATCAAGTCGATCGGACTGGTATGCTTGAAGATCCCCTCGTCCCTTCGGTTGGAATCGTCCCAATTAATCTCCGGATAGTGTTTGGCTGAGTCTTCCGGGCTGTGGTTAGGAAAGGAAGGGCCACTCGTACACGTTGCCTGCTGTTGCGCAAACATCATGATGAAGCCGTTTGGAACGCTGCGGAAGAACGAAGGTACCCCCTCTCTCTCCTAGAGCGTTCAGCTATAGCCAGGCTCACACTTTTTTTCTTTTTTTTTTTGCTTGCAGCTCGGAAACGAGAAGTGCTCTCCGCCGCCGCCGCAGCGGGGATATCGGTAGCTTTCGGCTCGCCCATCGGTGGTGTACTCTTCAGTCTCGAGCAACTATCGTACTACTTCCCCGACAAAACCATGTGGCAATCGTTTGTCTGCGCCATGGTCGCGGCGGTCACGCTGCAGTTCATGAATCCGTTCCGGACGGGGAAGTTGGTGCTGTACCAAGTCAAGTACACCAGGGGATGGCATGACTTTGAGATGATACCCTTTGTACTCCTGGGTATCCTAGGCGGTCTCTACGGTGCTTTCTTCATCAAACTGAACATGAGTATTGCTGCTTGGAGGAAAAATTCCATCGTCAAGAAGTTTCCGGTCGTCGAAGTTGTTGTTGTCGCTGTTATCACAGCACTGGTTAATTATCCGATCGTGTTCATGAGGCTCGTCGTCTCCATCTTTCGAAACGTATATACAGCTGACACATCCTCCCTCCCCTTCCGTGCAGACCCCAATCCTCCGAGCTGGTGGCGAACCTGTTTCAGGAGTGCTCTCCCGAGGGCGAGGATTTCTTCGGCCTCTGCCACCATACTCACTCCAAGCCGATAGCCCTTCTGCTTCTCTCGTCGATCTTGGGCGCACTTCTGGCTTCAGCCACCTTCGGCCTTCAGATACCGGCGGGCATCATCCTGCCATCCATGGCAATCGGTGCTCTCTACGGCCGTGCAATGGGCCTGGTTATACAGTCGTGGCAACATACGTACCCGAACGCCTGGTTCTTTGCCTCCTGCGAACCTGATGTTGAATGCGTCACGCCCGGCACGTTCGCCATCATCGGCGCAGCCTCCGCCCTTGGCGGAGTGACACGCATGACGGTTTCGATCGTGGTCATCACCTTCGAGCTTACGGGTGCGCTCACCTACGTCCTCCCGATCATGGTCGCCGTGATGATCTCCAAATGGGTCGGTGACGCGTTTGGCAAGCGCGGCATCTACGAGTCCTGGATCCGCTTCAAAGACTACCCATTCCTCGACAACCGCGACGATCCGGTGCCGGACGTCCCCGTCGCCGAGATCATGACGCGCATCGAGGACCTCGTCGTGATCACCGAAACCGGCCACACCGTCGGCAGCCTCGAAGACATCCTGCGGTCCCAGCCGTACAAGGGATTCCCCATCGTCTCGGACGTGCGGGACGCTTCCCTGGTCGGGTACATCTCCCGTTCCGAACTCCGCTTCGCCTTGGACCAAGCGCGCCACGTCCGCGGCCTCACGGAGTCGGCCGAATGCATATTCTCCGCTGCGGCTACCACCAACAGCGGCGGCGGCCGTGTGGTGGACATGAGATTGTGGATGGACCAGACCCCGATCACCCTTCCTTCCTCCAGCAGTCTGTCCCTCGCGGCGAATCTGTTCCAGAAGTTGGGGCTCAGATACATCCTCTTTGCGAACCACGGAGCGCTGCAAGGGTTGCTTACGAAGAAGGACGTGTTTTTCGTCATGAACTCGAGCGAAGAGGGAGTCGGCGGAGTGCGAGGCGGCAGGTTGGAGACGAGAAGCGGCGGTGGAGGTGAGGGCCGTAGACTGCTGGCCGACGATGGGAGCGAGGTCACGAGTCTGGAGGACGAGATGGAGGCTGGGGTCGGGAGCGGAAATTTGTTGGGGAGCATGTAGATGTAATCCGAGAGATCTTATTTCAATAAAATAATGGTAATATATGGTGTGCGGAGTCTGATGTTCGGGTTGTGCTGCACGTGGGTGGAGAGCGAGCACTACTACGGTCTTTTTTCTTTCTTTTTTTTCTTTCTTTTTTTTTTCTTCATGTACGCGACAAAGCTGCATCTGGAGAGGACGAGCCCTTCTCTACCAAGTACATATATACCGGATCCACGGCTTTGTAACTACAACGTAACTGCGACTGGAGTAGAGACACTATACCGTGACCTAGACTACCGTACAAACGTGGGAAGCGCCGTCGCCGCAAGCTGCGCTGAGGTATGCATACATGCACACGATGCAAACAGGTAAAAGTGCAGGAACGTCGACAGCAGCAGATGTCAAATACCGAGCGTCCAGAGATGACGGACGGGAGACGACCGCCGTCCGGTGCCGTCCTTTTCCCTGACGAGTCCCTGAGGCCCTTTGTATATATGTAATAGAGAGAGAGACTGGTCCGTCTACGACGACGTATCTTTAATCCAATTCGAGCATCTCCATCCCTATCGATCCCCTATATTCTAACAGCAGACATCCCACGTGTCGGTTCCATCGGACGGAAGGGAAAAATGGCGTTGCGAAGCGTCGCCGTGGGACGCATGTATGTAGACTCGGTCTGGACAGCACAGCGGGCAACGCTGGAATCCATGCATCGCGAAAGGTCCTTCTGAGAGGCCCCCGTCGCGATGCTCGGAGACCACCGTACCGGTTTTGCGATGGAGGGACGTGGCGCTGGCGGTGGGTAGATCGTAGAAAATGGAGCGGAGACATGGCGATCTTTGGTCCTGCGGCTCGTGTAAAAAAAAAATAAAAAAATGCATACTTGATATACTGTAGAGTAGAGGCGACCAAACGATGTGGCGGCATCTACATAGTCTAGCGTGTGCACTTTTGTGACCGTGATAGGGTGGCAGCCCTGGGCTTACGCTGGCTCGGTAAGCCGAGTCGCACCCACAAAACACTGCAGGTTGCATGCTTTCTCCTTGGCAACAACTTCTCCCGCAAGCTTCGAGCGCTACTCCCCGCTCTCCCCGATACCAACGATCCAACCGCAACAACCCATCCTCCACGACCACCGATTCTCCACCCCACCCAGCGCCCGTCTTCAACTCTCCAGCTCATATTTCAAGATGGTGAGTGCGATCTGTTTTCCCTCTGATTTTTACGTGTTAGCGACGGGGAGGAGCGGGGAGAGGGGAGGGGGAGGGAGGGGATGTGACGGCGCGGTGGGTGGCGATGGACGGTGCAACATTCAATTACAATGTACGGAATCTACGCGCGCGACGGCGCAGCCACTACGATGAGATCGGCAACGAGATTCGTTGCGACGTTCGGCCGAAGCGGATCAGCAATGATTTGGACGAGCGAGTGGGGGGAGAAGGGGGGGGGGGGGGGGGGGGGAAGGGGACCAGCAGCTGCTCGCTAACACCGGTTTTCTCCACGCAGGTTTTGGCCGAGGATCTCCTTAACCCTTCTGCTGCCGCTGAGGCTCGCAAGCACAAACTCAAGGTTCGTTCGACATCTCCCTACGCAGGCATACAGATCGCGATATCTGACCTGACCGCCAGGCTCTGGTCCCAGCTCCTCGCTCGTTCTTCATGGACGTGAAGTGCCCTGGCTGCTTTAACATTACCACCGTCTTCTCGCACGCCCAGACCGTCGTCATCTGCGGATCCTGCGCCACCGTTCTCTGCCAGCCCACTGGTGGAAAGGCTCGTCTCACTGAAGGGTGCTCCTTCAGAAAGAAGTAGATTGGTCTGGGAAGGGGGGGGGTGGCGACCACTTTTGTTCCTTAAGCGTGTTCTGCCGCCGCTCCCGGTGCCGGTTGGAGGTGAATGGAAACGCATGAAGGGAGAGGGGAATGTCATTACCGACTCCAAAAAGTATTGCGTGGTTTTGAAGTGCTTTAACTCCCTGTGTTTCTCTTTTCTTTTACTTTTCTCTCCTGGTTCATGGTGTTCTCGGGGCTTGTTATATTTATATCGTGGTAAATGAAGTGAAGCCGAATAAAAACGGCGTGTTTCCACCGATGATGAACCTACACACTGTACTAATAGGCTTGGATCGCCGATGGCTAGCTCGATGCGACGACCCGAGTGCGCAGTGGAGTCACCTTCTCCGGCTGCAGGTACACGACCATCTTAGTCAGAGGTATACAGGTCAACTCTTGCAACTCATACTTCTACTAGCTCGATACTTCACTGCGCGCGAGCCAACCACACCACCCCAACAGCCATGCGCCATGCCACAGGGCTGCCTAGTATCATATCTCCCGGCGCGTCAAGACGACCCTACCGACCGAAAGAAACCGATGTAGTCACGACATATCACTCGATATCTGATTAACCGGCAGAAATCTTTATACTGTTTTTCCTCTTTCTGACCGTCGGGCATGGTTTGTCTTTGCGGCCGTGGCCGGGTACGGAATCGGCCGTCGGGTGGCCCTGGTGTCTTACAGTCGTGGGCGCAGACGGGAGCAGCTCCCTGCGTGTCGCCAGTCGTGACCGTTCCGACTGCGCGTTTAATCACTGATCAGCGAACAACCCCCGTTCACTGTCCGCCACGACCTCTCACAGTCCGCTGGCGGTCCACTCCGACTCTTGGGATGTGCGGTGGCAGAGAAACCGGGGGGCGAGTCATTGCTCGTGACGCCGCGCTTCCGTGCTCGCAGATGCAGACTGGAAAGGTTCGACGGGTTGAACATGGCTGCTCCATCCCGAGCCGGGAACACTGGGTGGAGACGCTGGCTCGGTGGGGGCGGCCGCAGCACGAGGCTCCTGCCGATGGGCGACGAAGACCGCGACGGCGTGCGCTGTTTCTTCAGCAGTGGCGATAAGCGTCGGTTCCCGCGTCTGAGGCCTGACGGTAAAGCATGACCGCTAATTTACAGTTGATATACCTAGCACGGACAGAACATAAACAGACGGCAGGACACAAATAGATCTCGATGCGACCTTGTCTCTCAACAGCCGTTTACCTACTCAGCCGGTCCAAACCCGATGTACTAGTGGCGATCGCCGCATGTAGTTATAGCTCTAACGCCGCATTAATCTACTACGCCGGTTGCGGTTGTGGCATCGCTGCAGCGAAAGTCTGCCGGCAACATACCACAGCATGCAGTCCTACCCACATTCTGCACCAGCTTTGATACAACGACGCCACAGCATCATCCGGTACGTCGTGGATACATACCGACCTCGAAATGCCTTGGAGATGCTTGCGACGCACAAAGCATGCAGGATTTCCTCTTGTGTTTGATGGGGCTGCATCGGATGTGGAGCTCTAAACCTGGTGTGACTGCGGGTAGTAGTAGGGATATAGCGGGCTGGCGTTCGATATGGCCATGCCACCACCAGGTCGTCCGCCGTCTGCAGTTTCTAAACAGACCTCCCAATCCGTTGATCGACGCACCTAGATGCGAGGTTCAACCGGATTTTGCCCTTTGGTGGGCGTAGGAAGATCAAATGACGGACTATCGAATACTCTATGCGGTATGTGTGTGGTTGGGTTTTGTTCGATCCGGCCACACAACAGCCATGCCTTGACGCATCTCGAGAGTTTAAACAAACCTCCGAATCAGTTGTCCGGAGCACTACCAATGTCATCTCATGCCGGGTTTCATCCTGTGGTGGACGGTACGAAGATCTGAATTTGGACAACTCGAGGATCCACAGAATGAACGGTTTTCTCAAGGTAGGTGCTCCACTGCTGGATCTGGCCTCCTCTGGATACTGTCTTCCGAATTCCGTACAGCACCAGCTGGAAATACTGCGCAAGGAGCCCGACCACGGAAGGGTGGGTTTTGGGTGCCAGGAACTGCCGTTTCCTCGAGTTGTAAGAAAGCCTAGAAACCCACCCTCGGGTATCCCTTCGATCGCAGCGGCTGGCCGAATTTGTTTCGTGGTGGGTGAGCAATATTGAATGAATACTTCGCCGAAATGTCTAAACTGCTCAAAATCCCCCATTTTCCCCACCCTTACATGGCTCCCACCACACCAAATCCTGTCGGCACCACCTACGACTCGGGGGGCTTCATGAGGCGGTTATGCTGATCGTTTAGGCAGCGCAGCAGGACTTACATTCCCACCTGGTTTTCCGCAAAAGTCGAGATTTGCCTTGACCACCGGTATCCCACCTACTCTACCAACAAGCCAGCAGCTGTCCACCCCCCAGGCGGATGAGCATATGGCCAGCCTCAGTTTGTCTTCCAGGAGGTAGGTGAGTATGTTTACCGACCTTTGCAGGCGATCTGCTGCGTGGCTGCCGACTGGGGGCTCGAAGGCTAGAATCAGCCCCCACGCACACTGCAGTCTGAATTCCGTGTGTCATCGCCGGTACATCTTTGAAATCAGAACAGATCAGGTAAGAGTTAGTGGTCATCGCGTCCAAACCCAGAACATCATTGGCCCCCACTTGCGAAGGGGGGCAAGCGGCGTGTCGAATCGATCAGCGATGTCAACACCACCCATATGCTGACTTTAGTCGTCAAAGCAGGTGGCGATAGGTTTCTCCTTCTTGAAGTCTTCTCCGAAAACCGCGTCTGCCCCATGAAGTCGCTGGCGGTGTGATTATCATTGATACCGTCGTGCTGAAAGAATACCGATCAGCAATGAAGGTACAGACAGATGACAGGGGCTTGACCAAGTTTTGAATATCTACGCGCTGGATGCAGTATGATTGGCGTTCAGAGCGTTGTTTTCGTATATTGAAGTAGAAGAGAAAGAGAAGAACCAACAGAACAAAACATCCTCCCCTAGTACATACTTCCCCGCTCTCGCGCCACGCCTTTTCGCAATCGTGTCCTCAACAAACTCTAAGGCGCAAGCGCCAAATCCAAAACTGCACCGATACGAACTCAAGTAGCGAGAAGCATTTCCAACACAACAGACATCCATGTGGATGACGACACCAGGCCAGCGCCGTGTATCGCCCGCGGTCCCACCGCGCCAGGGCCTACATGCTTGCAATGGACCGCATAGGCGTTAGTATTCTGCGCTATCGCCTCGAGGACTTTTTCGGTCAGGATCTGGTGCAGGATTTGAATCCGCTCGGATACGGCCAAGGTGTTGCAGGCTCGGTGGGGATACCCTAGGGTGTACTGAGTGAAATTCCTCCCGCGTTTGCACTCAGAGGCGGCGAGGGAGTAATCTCTAGTATTTTGGGGCTGGCGAGTGATAGTCCGTGACCCTGACGTTTTTCGTCGGCGCTTTTCCTTTCTCAGATCTGGAGGGCTCATGTAGTTGCCGATTACCAAAACCCATGTCCCCCAAAGAGCGCGAGGCATAAATGAGCTTTTTGGTCGCGTTGCGGCGGGATCTTCTCGGCATGATTGGTGATGATCACTCATGTGCGCACCCCACCTCCCGAAAGGTTGTATGCCGCCATGTTCGACTCACTCAAGATATGGACCAGAGCTTCTTGAGATACTGAGCTTCAAATAGGGTGAATGCTTGGCTAAAGCGTTGGGACTGACTTTGCGACACCCAAATGGAACTCCAGGGCTAAAATTACGATCGAAGGGATAGTTATGTAGAGGGTAAAACAGGTGACAGTGATAGAGTCCTGTAAGGGAATGCATGTTATTCCCAAAGAACAGTAGTGACGCTGCGGGGCCCGAGTTGCTCCGTCGCGTGGGTCACTTCGTGAAAGGAAGCCTAGTCTCTTCGGCTTTGGTAAACCGGGGGGCAGATGATAGTCTGTGCTTTTGC